>SPKZ01012643.1_pt1 | contig 11319 bp, 13 predicted proteins | sample 2456571 | NCBI WGS metagenome assembly SPKZ01 (sample SAMN11192286, study PRJNA482655) | marine metagenome | biome: ENVO:00000447; feature: ENVO:00000244|ENVO:00000211|ENVO:00000569|ENVO:00002023; material: ENVO:00002151; isolation source: ocean water from marine abyssalpelagic zone ...
AAAGATAATACAAGGAGCAGACTTCTTGGCTTGTTCGAACATATCACGAACACGCGAAGCACCAACACCAACAAACATTTCAACAAAGTCTGAACCAGAGATTGTAAAGAACGGTACTTTAGCTTCGCCAGCGATAGCTTTAGCCAGTAGCGTCTTACCAGTACCCGGAGGACCGACTAATAAGATACCTGTTGGGATACGACCACCAAGTTTTTGAAACTTAGAAGGCTCACGTAAGTAATCGACCAGTTCAGCCACTTCTTCTTTCGCTTCGTCACAACCTGCAACATCAGCAAATGAAGTATTAATTTGATCTTCGCCCACTAAGCGTGCTTTGCTTTTGCCAAAGGACATTGCGCCTTTGCCACCGCCGCCTTGCATTTGACGCATGAAGAATATCCATACCCCGATTAGCAAGATCATCGGGAACCATGAAATTAGAATCGACATTAACATGCTCGACTCTTCAGGTGCCTTACGGTCAACTTTAACGCCTTTAATAATCAGCTGATCTATTAGCTTTGGATCTTCCATTGGACGGATTGTCACAAAAGTTGTGCCGTCACGACGTTGACCATTAATGGTGATGCCATCTTCACTAATATCAATTTTAGCGACACTTCCACGTTCAACTTCAGAAATAAAAGATGTGTAATCTAACTGGTTAGCTTTAGTACTATCATTACCAAAACCTTGAAATACTGACATTAATACAACAGCAATAACTAACCACAGTATTAAATTTTTAGCCATGTCACTCAATGTATGACCTCTTCTCTTTTTAAATTAATAAACATTATATTTAGGTTACTATACTTTATAACCTGTCGCTACTATATAAACTTCACGCGAACGATCACGCGATGAATCTGGTTTACGGGTCCGCACAGTTTTAAACATCGTGCGAATTTCTTTGATGTAGTCTTCATAACCACTGCCCATAAATACTTTGACCGCAAAACTACCATTAGGTGCTAATACTTGTCTGCACATATCAAGCGCCAACTCGACTAAATACATCGCCTTTGGCTGGTCAATCGAGGTGTTACCACTAAAATTTGGTGCCATATCAGAAAGTACCACATCGACTTTGCCTTCACCGACTCGTGATAATAATGCATTAAGCACAGCTTCCTCACGAAAGTCACCTTGTAAAAAGGCGACATCCGCAATAGCGTCCATTGGTAGGAGGTCACAAGCTATAATCTGACCTTTATTGCCAACAGCTTTAGCCGCAAGTTGCGACCAGCCACCAGGAGCAGCACCCAGATCGACCACAGTCATGCCTTCTTTGATCAGTTTGTCTTTTTCTTGTATTTCAATCAACTTAAAGACAGCACGCGAGCGGTAACCCAACTTTTGGGCTTTTATAACATAATGATCGTTAAAATGTTCCTCAATCCACCGATTACTACTTTTAGTACGGGGTTTTCTTTCGTGCTTCATTAATTATTTACTCAATGTCGCCGTTATTGCGACTTAGCTAATAGAATTAAAACTGATATGGGGGTAAAATACACTCTTTTCAACCCTACTACAGTGAATTATTCTAAGATGAAATTAAGCAATAAACAAAAGCAACACCTAAAAGGCTTAGCTCACAGCTTAAAGCCTGTCGTCCAGCTCGGTTCAAACGGCTTGACTGAAGGTGTTATCGCCGAAATCGACAATGCCTTAGATCACCATGAATTAATTAAAGTTAAAGTAGCGACCAGTGACCGTGAGATGAAGAAATTAATCATCGAAGCCATTGTTCGTGAGACTCAATCAATTCAGGTTCAAACTATTGGTCATGTTTTGGTTATTTTCAAACCAAGTGAAGCCCAAAAGATTGTATTGCCGCGTGGCTAATTTCAGCCAAAATTAAAAAAGGAGCCTCGGCTCCTTTTTTTTATGCCTAGATTTCAACTTATTAAATATATTCTACTTTAATAATTTCGAACTCTTTAAGACCGCCTGGCGTCTGTACAGCAACTTCATCATCAAGATTTTTACCAATAAAGGCGCGAGCAATTGGTGAGTTAACTGAAATTAAGTTCAATTTAATGTTTGCTTCATCGTCACCAACTATTCGATAAGTTACTTCAGAATCATCGTTAAGATCAATCGCCGTAATGGTTGTACCAAATATTACCCGACCTTTATTGGGGATTGATGTAACGTCGATCACTTGCGCATTTGATAACTTGCCGTCGATTTCTTGAATACGACCTTCACAAAAACCTTGCTCTTCACGAGCAGCATGATATTCAGCATTCTCTTTTAAGTCACCGTGATCACGGGCAATTGCAATGTCATTAACAATTCTTGGACGTAACACAGTTTTTAAATGCTCTAGTTCAACGCGAAGTGCTACCGCACCTTGCTCGGTCATTGGTACTAAACTCATAGGATCTCTTTAATAAATAACAGGGATAGTGATGATCCCAACAAAATAATAGAGATATTTTAAATCAGCTTTTAACACTTAGCAAACACAAAAAAGCGATAACCTCAGTTATCGCTTTTTTTTTGTCGCTAACAACAGTGATTAATCGAGCAGTTGGTCGGTCTTTGCCGCCATAATGAAATCGTTCTGATGTAAACCACCAATCGCATGGGTCCACCAAGTTACTGTTACTTTGCCCCATTCGGTTAAAATACCAGGATGATGAAACTCAGCTTCAGCTAACGCACCTAGTTTATTGGTAAAAGCTAAAGCTAACTTAAAGTTTTTGAATTTATATTCGCGTTGTAACTGCATTACGCCATCAACCACAATCGGTGCCCAATCTGGAATTTGACTGATTAAACTCGCAAGCTCATCATCTGATACTTTTGGGGCTCCAGCCTGACAGGCTTCACATTTTTGTTCACTTAAACTCATAATTTTATTCTCTTGTTCGTTATTATTAATTTAGTTTAGCTTACTTTAGCTGGGAATTTCGCCGGCAGTAAGCCTAGTTCAATCGCTTCTCTAACGATGGCCATTAAGTCAAGTTTGGTTAATGCCGTCAAATGCGCTAAATCATCAAGCACAAAGTATTGCGGTTGCATAATGTCAATTCGATAAGGCGTTCTAAACACAGTTAATGGTGCTAGTGGCGTAATCTCAGCTTCTTTGCGATATGCATAATTGGTTTCGCCAGGTGATGATAAAATACCGCCGCCAATTATCCGTAGTCCATCATGACTTTTGACTAAACCAAACTCTACGGTGAACCAGTACAGACGCGCTAAATATACCCGTTCCTGTTTGGTTGCTTGCAGCCCTAGCTTGCCATAATGTTCGGTAAACGCGGCAAAATGGGGATTGGTTAGCATCGCACAATGGCCAAATATTTCATGGAAAATATCGGGTTCTTGCAAATAATCAATTTCTTCGCGACTTCGAATAAAAGTAGCGACGGGGAATTTCTTGTTAGCCAGTAGATTAAAAAATTGCTCAAATCCTATTAATGCAGGAACGGGTGCAGTTTCCCATCCTGTGGCCGCGCGCAATACGACATTTAGTTCTTCAAGTTGCGGCACCCGGTCCATTGGCAGGTTAAGGCGCTGCAAGCCGTCGAGAAATTCGACACAAGCCGTGTCATCTATCCACGACATTTGTCTGGTTATAAGTTCTGACCATACTTTGTTTTCTTCATCGCTATAATGGATAAAGCCAGTTTGATCAGCTTGTTTGGCAGTGTATTTGGTACCTTTTGCCATCGTTTACACCTCATATTGTTATTATTATTTTTCAATAATATTAACCACAATAAAGGATAAATATCAGCTTAGACAAGGACATTTGTTGCTGTAAAGACGTAGCGTTAAATTTACAACTCGATAAAACGCAACAAAGCCAGTGACTTACACTGGCTTTGCGGATTTTTTGTCGACAATTTTTTTAATTAATCGTCAGTATGATCATTCATTAAGTTGGTCGTGGCATAGTAAATCATAAAAATGGCAATCCCAACCATCACGCTTAGTCCAATCATTGTACCCAAAGCAGCATCATTGTTTAATACAAACTCAACCCAATCCATGACAAATCCTATTATTTATTTTGATTGAATTAATCATAATAAATTGACCAAAAAAAATACTGATCACGATCAATTTTTCAATCTTTAAGTTGCCTTCGATAACGCTTGGTCAAGGTCGGCAATTAAATCATCACAGTGCTCTAAGCCAACTGAAATCCTAATTAAGTTATCTGAAATCCCCGCTTTCGCTCTTGCCTCGGGTGTATAAGGCGAATGAGTCATTGATGCTGGGTGCTGGATAAGCGATTCAGCATCACCAAGGCTAACGGCTATTTTGAATAATGAAAGCTGATTAATAAAGGCTAATGACTGGGCATAATCACCTTCAATTTCAAACGCCACTACCCCACCGGCAGCTTTCATCTGGGTGCCGATAAAGTGATGTGCGGGGTGATCGGGTAATCCAGGGTAGAAAACCTTGGCCACGCGAGAGTCTTGAGCTAAATACTCAGCCAACTTTTGGGCATTGTCACAATGGCGATCCATTCTAATGGCCAACGTTTTAATCCCGCGTAATATTAACCAGGCATCATGTGGGCTAATGGTCGCCCCCATATCTTTCAACGTGGTCAGTTTGATATTTTCAATTTGCTCGAAACTACCGCAAATAATACCGGCAATAACATCGCCGTGACCATTGAGGTATTTGGTCGCACTATGGATCACAATATCGATATCAAAGTCTTTTGGTCGCTGTAAGTACGGAGTCAAAAATGTATTGTCGACCACTGATACTAAGTTATTGGCGCGAGAAAACTTGCCAATCCAAGCTAAGTCAAACACGTCTAAATTTGGATTAACGGGTGTTTCTAGAAATATCACTTTAGTATTAGGCTGCAACGCACGCTCTATTGCATGATGATCAGACATATCCACTAAGGTTGTCTCAATCCCATAACGCCCAAATTGTTCGGTCAGTAAAGAGTAAGTACAGCCATAAACGGCATTGGCGGCAATAATATGATCGCCGCACTGGAGGTTAGCCATTAACGTTGCTGCAACGGCTCCCATCCCGGTCGCTGTCGCCGCTGCATCGTCCATATTCTCAAGAACTGCTAATCGTTGCTCTAACTGCCTAGTCGTCGGATTGCCAAGACGAGTGTAAATATAACCAGGTTCTTCCCCCGCAAAGCGCCGTCCTCCTTGCTCTGCCGTTTCAAAAACAAAGGTCGAAGTTTGATATAACGGCGTACTTAGACAGCCGTATTGCTGATCTGGATTGTCACCAGCGTGGATTACTTGTGTTTCAAAATGGCTAGATTGGGTCATCGTGATTCCTTTATTGTTTTTATTATTGGCTTAAATCTAAGCTTACAACTCTATTTTCGCAATAGGTGACAACAAAGGGACACTAAATCTGCTGTAACAATTATTTTACATCCGTAAAATTTATCAAACTCCAGACGTCAAAAAGCCCGCAGAGCGGGCTTTTTGATTGCTTTTCTAATCTTGGGTAGGAAAGTGGTCGCTTATCGCTTAGCCAATTTCTCTTTAATACGTGCAGCACGACCTGAAAGGTCACGAAGATAGTAAAGCTTAGCTTTACGGACTAGGCCGCGACGCTTAACTGTAACACTATCAACAAGAGGGCTGTGAGTTTGGAAAACACGCTCAACACCTTCGCCACTAGAAATCTTACGTACGGTAAACGCAGAGTGTAAACCACGGCTACGAACAGCGATTACAACGCCTTCGTAAGCCTGTAGACGAGTACGCTCGCCTTCAACAACACGTACCTGAACAACAACAGTGTCGCCCGGTGCGAAGCTTGGAAGATCTTGCTTTAGCTGTGCATCTTCGATTGCTTGAATAATTGGATTTTTCATAATTCTCTCATCCTAGATTATACTGAACTCTTCTAACTATTGTTTTTTTCAACAACATTGGCAAGCATGATAGCTTGCTCGTCAGTCAGAGCTAGGTTATCGATTAAATCGGGTCGACGTTTATAAGTTCTCTCAATTGATTGCTCTAAACGCCAACGTCTTATTTTTTCATGATTACCGCTTAATAGAACCGCAGGAACTGTCATGCCATTTAACTTTTCAGGGCGAGTATAATGCGGGCAATCTAACAAACCATCGGCAAACGAGTCTTGCTCGGCTGATGCTTGTTTACCCAATACTCCGGGAACAAAACGAGACACTGCATCAATCAATGTCATCGCGGGAAGTTCCCCCCCACTTAATACATAATCACCAATAGACCATTCTTCATCGACCAGCGTCTCAATGATCCGCTCGTCTACTCCTTCGTAGCGACCACAAATAAGAATTAACTTCTCATTTGTTGCCAGCTCTTCAACTCCAGTTTGGTCTAAACGACGTCCCTGGGGCGATAAGTAAATGACCTTTGCGCCGTCACCAGCCGCAGCCTTAGCTGCGTTGATAGCGTCACTTAATGGCTGCACCATCATTAACATCCCAGGACCACCGCCATAAGGACGATCATCAACTGTACGATGTTTATCTTGGGTGAAATCACGAGGATTCCAACATTGCAAATGTATTAAGCCATTTTTAACAGCTCGACCCGTTACTCCCTGATCTGTAATAGCTTTAAACATGTCAGGAAATAAAGTAATAATTCCTAACCACATATTACCTACTCCAAATCAGAAATCAGGATCCCAGTCCACTTCGATTACACGAGTGTCGCGATTAATATTAATAATCACTTGCCCGTCTACTAAAGGGATTAATCTTTCTTTTTTACCAAACGCGTCGCGAATATTCGCTTTTACTTGAAGTACGTCGTTAGAACCAGTTTCCATCAGGGCATCTACATGCCCCATGTTATAACCTTTGGTGTTCTTCACTTCCATACCAATCAGTTCACGCCAGTAGAAGTCATTATCATCAAGCTCTACAAGTTGATCTGGCTTAACTGCGATTTTACAACTGGTCAAACGCACTGCGTCATCCCGGCCACTACACTCAGCTAACCTTGCTACAACCCCTTTGCCATGAGGACGCCATTCGGCGACTTCTACTTCTTGCCATTCCCCAGCTACTTCAAGTAACCAAGGCGAGTATTCAAAAACACTCAAAGGCGAGTCGGTATAGGTAGTAATTTTCACCCAACCTTTTATACCATAAGGTGCACCAATGCAGCCTAATAGTACATTTTCGCTGGAGTTACTCATCAAATACCCTTACGCAGCTTTACGCGCGTCTTTAATTAATTTTGCTACACGGTCAGTAGTTTGAGCGCCTAGACCAATCCAGTGATCAACACGGTCAAGATCAAGACGTAAAGTCTCTTCTTGGCCACGAGCCAATGGGTTGAAAAAGCCAACTTTCTCAATATAACGGCCGTCACGTGCGCGACGACTATCTGCTACTACTACCTGGTAGAATGGACGCTTCTTAGCGCCACCACGTGCCAAACGAATGGTTACCATAGGTAAAGATTCCTCTAATGTTTCTGGTGATTAACCAGAGTGTTATCTAAATGTTTTCACAACCTAAACTTTTTAATTACTACAATGTTATCTAAAGTAGTTAAAGAGTAGGTCAATATCGAACGCACCCAGATTAGAAAGCCCGCAAATTTTACGCTAATTTGAAGTCAATGCAACGCCTAAGTGACTATTTGTTTCACATTTTGGGGTTTAATTGCAAAAAATGCGTTATGTATATCAATTAAGCCCCTAAAAACAAAAAGGCAATGAATAATCATTGCCTTTTTTATTTGATTAACGAGTTTTAGCGACGGGGTAAACCACCCATTCCGCCCATACCACCCATGCCGCCCATACCTGGAGGCATCATTCCTTTCATGCCGCGCATCATTTTTTGCATCCCGCCCTTGCCTGACATTTTTTTCATCATTTTTTGCATCTGGGTAAATTGCTTAAGTAACTTATTTACTTCTTGAATTTGAACTCCTGCGCCAGCAGCGATACGGCGCTTGCGTGAACCTTTAATAATGTCTGGACGTGTGCGTTCACCTGGGGTCATTGACGAGATGATGGCTTCCATCCGGATGGTCATTTTATCATCCATCTGGTTTTTAACCGCATCTGGTACTTGACTCATGCCTGGCATTTTGTCCATTAGGCCCATCATTCCGCCCATGTTACGCATTTGTTCTAATTGGTCGCGAAAATCTTCAAGGTCAAATCCTTTACCTTTTTGGAGTTTCTTGGCTAATTTTTCAGCTTTGGTTTTATCAACCTTGCGTTCAACTTCTTCAATTAGCGAAAGAACATCACCCATCCCAAGGATACGTGACGCCATGCGATCAGGATGGAAAGGTTCTAACGCATCAACTTTTTCACCAACACCAATAAATTTAATTGGCTTGCCAGTGATTGAGCGAATAGATAGTGCAGCACCACCTCGGGCATCACCATCGGTCTTAGTTAAAATAATACCCGTTAGTGGCAAGGTATCATTAAAGGCCTTAGCGGTGTTGGCAGCATCTTGCCCGGTCATGGCGTCAACCACGAATAATGTTTCGATTGGATTAACCGCTTTATGCAGCGCGACAATCTCGTCCATCATGGCGGTATCGACGTGTAAGCGACCCGCGGTATCGACAATCACGACATCAGCAAAGGCTTTCTTGGCGTAGGCAATGGCGCCATTAACGATATCAATTGGTTGTTGCGAAATGTCTGACGGGAAAAAGTCTACTTCTACTTCAGTAGCAAGTGTTTCAAGCTGTTTAATCGCCGCAGGGCGGTAAACATCGGCACTAACCACCACGACTGATTTCTTTTCACGTTCACGTAAAAACTTAGCTAGCTTAGCTACACTGGTGGTTTTACCCGCACCTTGTAAACCAGCCATCATAATCACTGCTGGCGGTTGAGCGTTTAAATTAAGAACTTCGTTAACTTCACCCATGGCGAATTCAAGTTCTTTTTGAACAATCTTAACAAAGGCTTGACCTGGACTTAGGCTTTTAGTGACTTCGGTGCCTACTGCACGCTCTTTTACCTTGGCAATGAACTCGCGTACCACAGGTAAGGCAACATCAGCCTCTAATAACGCCATACGTACTTCGCGTAGCGTCTCTTTAATATTGTCGTCAGTTAGTCTGCCGCGACCACTGATATTCTTGAGTGTTTTGGATAATCGATCGGTGAGGTTCTCAAACATAGTAAAAACAGACCACTTATATATAATTAAAAGAGATAATAAAATTCTTGTCATTATAACCTAACGTAATCGAAATGTGCCAGCATCATAAAAATAAATCAAAAATAAGACTTAGGGTCATTAAACCCCAATATCTAAGAGCAATTCAATACATCACGGTACACCAATGTAAAGGTAAGTAAAGGTATGTAAATAAGCAGTTGTTCTTACACACTATTGATGACTAAAAAAATCAAAAAGCGTAGTATGCATGCCATATTAATATGGTCTTAAATTTGCTCAATGGACACCTCTTGCGATGAAATTAGTAAAAAAGTTATTGCCCTACTTGGTACTAGTAGGTTTTATTGGTACTGCTTATGTTATTACCCAGACGCCACCACAGGCTCGTAAACGCGGCGCTAAACCCCCGTCAATGCTTAGTGTTGAAGTTAAAAAGCTCCAGCAGCAAGACTATCAAGTAATCATTGATTCGTTTGGTAAAATAATCCCAAAGACTCAGGGTAGTTTGACTGCTCAGGTCAGTGGGATAATTGTTGAAGTAAGCGCTAACTATAATGAAGGGAGCTTTTTTCATGCGGGTGATATCATTGTTCAGGTTGATCCAAGAGATTATCTAATTCAAGTTGAAGCCGCGCAAGCCGAGCTGGCTCAAACTAAAGTAGCTTTCGATGAAGAAGTTGCCCTATCGAAACAAGCAATAAAAGACCGTAAAACTTTAGGCCATAGTAAGTTGGCCTCTGATTTTGCCTTGCGTAAGCCGCAAATGGCTGCTGCAAAAGCGAAGATGCAAGCGGCATCGGCTAAATTAAAACTTGCTCAGTTAGATGTCGAGCGCACCGAAGTTCGTGCGCCATACGATGGTCGTATCGTCAATAAATCGTTCGATTTAGGCCAAATGGTCAATTCAAACAGCACCATCGCCGAAATTTATTCAACCGATGTTGCGCAAATTCGCTTGCCAATTAAAAACTCAGAGTTAGCCTTAATTAATTTACCCAATAATAATCGCAGCTCATCCGCTATCAGCAGTATTGAGTCTAATGTTCAATTAATTAACTCACTAGGTGGCCCTGTGCAGCGCTGGCCAGCCACTTTAGTACGCACCACCGCCAGCGTCGATCAAAACAGCCAGTTGCTCCATGTTATTGCACAAATTGAACAGCCTTTTAGCCATGCAACGTTACGCGCATTAAGTGTCGGTCAATTTGTCAGTGCCAAGATTAAAGGCAAGCTGATTAATCACGTTATTATCATTCCAAATTCTGCTATTTATCAAGGCAGCTATACCTATGTATTAAGCGACGGAAAATTAGAGCGTCGCGATATCACCATTGATTTCCAAGATGATAGCCAGTCACTAATTTCTAGCGGTCTCCAAGCTGGTGATTCTCTGGTATTAACCCCGCTCGGCCAAGTAAGCTCGGGTACCCCTGTCAAAGTCGTTAAGGGAGCACCGCAGCTATGATCGCTTGGTTCGCTCGCAACGATGTTGCCGCAAATTTGTTAATGCTAACCCTGCTATTAGTTGGCTTGGTTACCTTAAACTTTAAGATTCCGCTCGAAGTATTTCCATCGACTGAACCGCGTAATATTACGGTGTCGATGGCACTGCGCGGCGCAACACCACAAGATACCGAGCAAGGTATCGCCATTTTGATCGAAGAGGCAGTTCAAGATCTAGAAGGCATCAAACAAATCACTAGCCGCTCAGCGGAAGGCAGCGCTAGCGTTGGGATCGAAATAGAAAGTGGCTTTGATTCAAGAGAACTGCTTGCTGATGTTAAAAGTAGGATCGATGCCATTAATAATTTTCCTGTCGCCGCAGAAAAGCCGGTCGTTGCTTTAGCAAAGCGCCAACGGGAAGTTATTAGCGTTGTTATCGCTGGTACCCAATCAGAGCTCGAAATTAGACAATTAGCCGAACAAGTTCGTAATGACTTATTACAACTCGAGGGGATTACTCAAGTTGAATTAGATTCGGTTCGCCCGTACGAAATCAGGATTGAAATTAATCAGCAAACCTTGCGTCAATATGGCATTACCCTTAAGCAGGTTGCCAGTGCAATTAGTGAAAGTGCCAGGGATCTTTCATCGGGTAATTTGCGCACTAACGGTGGCGATATTTTAATTCGTTCATCGGGCCAAGCTTATCGTCAAGATGAGTTTGAACAGATCATTATTTTGACCCAGCAAGA
>SPKZ01007056.1_pt1 | contig 11317 bp, 5 predicted proteins | sample 2456571 | NCBI WGS metagenome assembly SPKZ01 (sample SAMN11192286, study PRJNA482655) | marine metagenome | biome: ENVO:00000447; feature: ENVO:00000244|ENVO:00000211|ENVO:00000569|ENVO:00002023; material: ENVO:00002151; isolation source: ocean water from marine abyssalpelagic zone ...
AAGACCCTGGAGGAGATCCAGTCCTTTGCCGATCGCATCCTCGATCGTCTTTCAGTGAGTGCCAACTGGGACGCACTCATGGAGAGAGACGTCGATGTGTTTTTCGAGCCCCACACTCATGACTATGTCGCTTATGATATTCTCTGGGGCGCGCAAAACTACCCTCAGATTCCGACCTACTATGCTGCCAACGGCGGACACTCGATGCAGCGGCATCCCAAGGCGGAGACCGATAGCCAGAATCGGGAGGCTTTTCTCTGGCATCACTTCTTTGGCGGTGAGCCGCTGCTCAGCCCTCCGACTTCCCGGCACCAGCGGGACGGGGATCAGCTGGAAGTGCGGGTGAAATTTGAGAACGGCCCCGAAGCCGAAAGTGGACGTCTGTGGTGGATGTATGACCGGGCCCCGGCGGGTTCGGCTCCGTTCCTCCACGAGCGGATTCCGGATGAGCAATGGGCCGAGATGGAGCGGGACGAAGCGACCGGCGAGTGGGTCGCAACGATCCCTCTGAAGGAAGGAGCTTCGAACATCGACTTCTTCAGCAATCACGGAAAAGTGGTCAACGGGTATCAGCAGTATCTCTCAAGTCCCTACACCCGGGTGGAGCTGGATTGATCACGGAAGTTCGGAAGCGGCTGAAAGGCGGTCCTTATCATCAGGACGGAGTAGCACCGTTTGCTCAACTGATTCTATTGATCTGCTAGAGCCGGATCGTAATTGGGATTCGGCGTGGGAAGTTGTGCTTCCACATTCGTGCGCCATTGCTTCAACTCTTCGAGAAGATCTGCGGCTTTTTCCGGCATGGTGTCGGCGAGATTGGTTTCTTCAGCGGGGTCCTCGACCAGATTGTAAAGTTCGAGAGCGCCGTCTTCAAAGAATTCGATCAGTTTATAATCTCCATTGCGGATGGCTCCGTAGGGAGTCGTTCGATGGTAATGAGGGTAGTGCCAGAAGAGAGACCGGTCTTGGAGCGTGCCCGTTTGGAGAAGAAGGGGTTTCAGGCTCACACCATCCTCATGCTGTTCGTCTTTTAACGGGGCGCCGACGAGGTCGAGGATCGTGGGGTAGAAGTCTGTCGAAATCACGGGCACGTCGGAGGTCCCGGGCTCAATGCCAGGTCCCGCAATGAAAAAGGGCTCCCGGACGCCGCCTTCATGAGAGTAGGCTTTGGCTCCCCTCAAGCCGCCACAATAGTTCGTTCCAACGGCACCGTTGTCGCCGGTGAAGATGACGATGGTATTGTCTGCCTGGCCCACTTCTTTCAGCTTGTCGAGCACCCGGCCGACACTTTCGTCCAGGCTCTGCACCATAGCCGCATAGGCTGGTTTGGTGTGGTTGAATTTACCCGTCTTCAATTTTTCCTCGTATTTTTTGATGAGCTCGGGCTTGGCTTCAATCGGCCAGTGAACCGTGTAGTAGGAGAAGTAGAGAAAGAATGGATCGTTTTGTTTCTGGTCAATGAAGTCGACTGCGTAGTCCGTGAGTCGATCGGTCAGATAGTCGCCTTCCTTGCTGGTGACATTAGGCATGTCAAAGGGATGAAAGTACTGTCCTCTTCCCTTGGGTTGCCCCCATTCACGGCCGCCGATGTTCTGATCAAAGCCGTGAGATTCAGGGAAGTGATCCTTCATCAGTTCTTTCTCATTAATGGGGAGGAGGTGCCACTTACCGATGAAGCTGGTGGCGTATCCTAATTCCTTGAGGGCTTCCGGCAAAAGAATGCGATCGTGCTCCATCTTCATGTTCCAGTCGGGAACCTGAAGTTTGGCGAAGGGGCGATCATGTCCATCAATCCAGTCGGTGAGGTGGGTTCGCCCGGGATAACAACCGGTAAGAATGGCCGCGCGGCTTGGGGAGCAAACGGTGCAGGCCGCGTAACCGTTGGTAAAGGACATCCCGCTTGCGGCGAGTTTGTCGATGTTAGGGGTTTCGTGAAACTTGCTTCCACTGCTGGACAGTGCGCCCCAACCAAAGTCATCGACTAGAAAGAACACCACATTCGGTCTTTCCTGGTTTGCCTGGACCAGATGCGTTACTGCCAGTATTGCCAGGGTGAGGTAGCCTGCCTTTTTGAGGTTCATGATTTCTACTCTTTCTGGTGATTTCTACTCTTTCTGGTGGAATGTTTTCGTGGCTATCGAGGGGACTAATCGCGGCCGTCCTGATCAGAGTTGAGCTCGGTGTAGTTGTCGATTCTCTCGTTCCAGGAAAGTCCCGATGGACTCAGGGGGAGAACCTGATTCTCTTCAGCCCATTTTGTCCATTTTTTCTCAAGCTCCGTTACCTTTTCGGGATTTGATTTAGCGAGATCGTTCTCTTCAAATGGGTCCACCTCCAAATGGATCAGTTCCCAGTTACTATCTCGGCTGGCTCGCGCGAGTTTCCAGTCTCCGGAAATTACCGCGCAGGCGGTCTGATGCTCGAAAAAGAAGTCACGTTCTGGTAAGGGATTGCCATTCAGGGCAGGAACGAGGCTGATCCCGTCTGGCTGGGTCAGCTCGGCACCTTTGAACGAGCGAGGATACGCTGACTCGGCGAGGTCCAAGCAGGTGGGGAGAATATCGGTGATATGAGCAGGAGTCTGCACAATGCCGGTGCCGGTTTTCTTGAGTCCTTTCGGGTAGTGAATGATGAGCGGGGAACTGATGCCTCCCATGAAGGTTTTTGATTTGTAGGAGCGAAAAGGGGTATTGCTCAAATCGGCTGCCAGTTGCGATATGAGCCCCCCTTCGTTGGTCGCTCCGTTGTCGCTGAGAAAGAGAAACAGAGTGTCTTCGAACTCACCCTTGTTTTTGATTTCCTGGATCAATGTCCCGATGCCTTCGTCCATGATTTCAATCATGGCGGCATAGGTTGCCATCTCTTCGATCCACTTCTCTTTTGTTTCGGCATCGAGAGAATCCCACGAGGGGCGGGGATCCTTTTTGTAATCACGTGGATGAAGAGGAAGTGCCGTACCTGGCTTGATGAAACCGAGTTGTTGGAGAGCTTCGAAGCGCTCCTCTCGCAACACATCATACCCGACTTCATAACGTTCCCGGCATACCTCGATTCGTTCTTTCGGCGCCTGCAGAGGGCGGTGGGGCGCGTAGTGCGCGAGATAGAGAAAGAAGGGGGTTGACGTGTCGTGGTCCTTGATGAAGCCCAGAGCATGTTCATCGATGGCATCGGTGTAGTAGTAGTCATCCGCAAATCCGGTGATTCTGGTTTCATTCCGACGCAGGCCTTTGGGACGGTAGTAGTTGCCGCCTCCGCTCAGGCTTCCGTAAAACTCATCAAAACCTCTTTCGGTGGGGTAGCTTCCATTCGGGGTGCTGCCTTCAGGCGCCCATGCTCCGTCGACGGTTACATGCCACTTCCCTGACATGTAGGTCGAGTAACCTTGTTCTTTGAGGAGTTCTGCGAGGGTGGGGACTTCATCGCTGATTTGTCCCCGGTAGCCTGGACGGTGTTCATCAACTGCGGTCATCCAGCCTAACCCCACCGCATGCTGGTGACGCCCTGTCAGGAGGGAGGCACGGCTTGGGCAACACCGCCCGGTGTTTCTGAAATGACTGAATCGGATGCCTGTTTCAGCCAAGGCATCCAGATTGGGGGTCTTGATCTCGCTACCATAGCAGCCAAGATCCGAATACCCCATGTCGTCGCACATGATCAGCACGATGTTGGGCTTTTCTTCTGCCAATGCAAAAGCAGAGAGAAGAAGACTGAGACTGGCAAGGAGTGGAGAAAGGATTTTCATGTGGCGGCTTCCGCTAAATCAGCGGCTGAGATCGAGTCGAAGATTCCCGGGAAGGAGTAGGGTGGCGGGCACAATTGAGAAATCAAGGCTTTGTTCAATGGGCAGTTCTGGCGGAAATCGGGCGGAAAAGCGAGCACTCGAGTGAATTCTGAATTTAGCCAGGTTGTCTCACGGAGAATTAAAAATCGACAGAATTAAAGTCGTCTGGAGATATGAGGGCACAAACCCTTTCTATCGATGCCAACTTCCCTTTTTCAGCCGCTTTTGACACGGACCCTTGTGATCGCCGCATCGGCGTTCTTGCTTCTGCTTTCAGCCACCGCTTCAGAGAAGCCCAATATTCTCTTCATCGTGACCGACGACCACGGCTGGGGTGACCTGCCGGCGAATTGGGATCAGACCGAGGTGCAGCTTCCCACCCTGGATGGCTTGGCTGCGGGTGGGGCCCGATTCACCAACTACCACACGGTCCCGCTTTGCGCCCCGTCGCGTGCCTGCATGTTCACCGGCCAATACTCATCGGAAAACGGCATGTGGCGCGGCCCGTCAGGCATACCTGGCACGCCGGGCTACAAAGGCATCAAGCGTGACGTAAAGATGCTCTCCGAGTTCCTCTCCGAGGCGGGTTACCAAACCGGGGGCTTCGGCAAGTGGCACATGGGCTCCATCGAAGGAGAAGCGCCCAACGATCGCGGGTTCGACGAGTATCGCGGGTTCATGAGTGGAACCCATGGGTATTGGGTCACCGAACAACGGTCCAGGCTCCTGCACAACGGAGAGCCGGATGATGCCACAGGTCACACCACCGAGCTGTTCACGGAATGGGCAGAGGGATTCATTCGCGAGAGTGTCGCTGAAGAGGAGCCGTTTTTCTGCTACCTCGCTTACAACGCGGTGCACGGTCCCATCCGCACCGAGGAATCGAAGCCGGCGTCTGCGCCTGAGGAGTGGATCAACAAGGCCATTGACCGGGGCGTCAGCTTTCTGCGCAGTGACTACGTTGCGGTTCTCGAGCACATGGATCATCATGTTGGCAAGCTGGTTGATGTTCTCGATGAACTGGAGGTGGCCGATAACACGCTCATCGTGTTTGTCAGCGACAACGGAGGCTGCACCATGGAGGAAGGCGCCGCCGGAGGAAGGTATCCCGGCGTCAATGGTCAATACCGCGGAGGAAAGGCGACCACCTTTCAAGGAGGCTTGAGTGTTCCCTTTCTCATAAACTGGAAAGGCCGAATCCCTGAGGGCACCGTTTCCGATGCCCAGGTGATGCATGCCGACATTTTTGCCACCCTGCTCGATGCGGCTCACATTCCGCTTCCTGAGATGAATGGCAAAAACCCTATGCGGGGTCTTTCTCTGATTCCCCACATGACTTCGGCTGGGGAAGAGGCGGTTCCCGAGCGCACCATGATCTTTGATCTTTGGGGCAACCTCGGGCTGCGCAAAGGTAACTACAAATTGTGGGGAGACGTGGGAAGAGACTCCACTCCGGACTGGGAAGCGCTCATCAATGACATCGAGAACGCTGACCTGTCACTCTTCGATCTCAGCCAGGACCCCGGCGAGCAAACCGATCTACGAGCCGACCTGCCAGAGGTGTACGCTTCGCTCAAGGCGGAGCTGATGGACCACTTCGCCGGCATCAACGCCGAGTATCCCGTGCCGGAATCGATTGGCGTGAAGGGTGAGAATACACCGGCTTCCAAGCCGAAGCCCAGCGCCCCAACCAAGTCATCCGGCTCCCCGATTTCTGAGAAGCTCTTCAAAGCGCGTGACCAGAATGGAGACGGTGCCCTGACCCTTCAGGAATACATCAATAAGCCAATTGAGGAATCGCCTGGTCGAACGAAAGTTTTCAAGAAGCTCGATGCGGACGCTGATGGAAAGCTGACGCTCGAGGAATTGAAGCAGGCGACGAAGTAATTCAGCAGCCTCTGACGTATCACTGGTAGAATGAAATCTGAATCCCTGAAGGCACCGCTAGGCGAGCTGGCAATGCGGTTTTGGATGATAGGGGCAGCTGTCGTCTTGTGTTCCCTGGCTCAGACCGCACGAGGCGCCGATGAGCCGGCAGGTAAACCAGGAAAGAAGGTTTCGAAGACGGCGGTGGATGTCTCGGTTTTCGCCAGGGAGATTGATCAGTTGGTGGCCGACGAGCTGAAGCAGATCGGTCAGGCGCCACGCCCCGAGATCGACGACTACACCTTTTGTCGCCGAATCTACCTGGATGCGATTGGTCGGATTCCAACGATCAGTGAGCTCGAAGGCTTCATCGATGACAAGCGCCCTGACAAACGCGCTCGCTTGATCGAGAAGTTGCTTCATTCCAAGGGCTACAACAGCCACTGGTATAACTACTGGGCGGACCTGCTGCGGGTGAAGGATGTGGGTGATGAGTTGCATCACTCGGGCAATTTCTCGGAATGGATCAAGGAAGCCGTCCGGAGCAATAAGCCTTACGACCAGATTGTGCACGAGTTGGTCAGCGCCAGCGGCGAACTCTACAAGCCCGGCAACGGAGCCACCGGATTCTACGCTCGTGAACGCATGCCGCTGGATCACCTGGCCAATTCCGTGAAGACCTTCATGGGAATGAGCATTGAATGCGCCCAGTGTCACGATCACCCGTTTGATGTCTGGACGCAGCAGGATTTCTACAAACTGGCAGCCTTCACTTCCAAGACCCAATTGCGCGTGGAGCCATTACCCGAAGTGGAAAAAGCAACCTACGCCAAGGATCGAAATATCCTGAAGCAACGGGATTTTGACGAGTGGATCGTTTACCGGGAATCTATCCGGGTGAAGCACGCAGCCATCTATGGCAACGGCACCGGGTTCATGCGGTTGCCGCATGACTACCAGTACGATGATGGCGAACCGCACGAGGTCATGCAGGCCGATGTGCTCTTCGGCGACATGCCTGAGGTAGAATACGAAATGACCAAAGAGAAGCTGGATAAGCTTTCCAAGAATCAGTTTGGTCCTGAGATTAATGCCCGCGGTTCGATGGCGGATTGGATGACCTCCCCGGAGAATCCCATGTTCACCAAGGCGACCGTGAATCGGTTGTGGCACATGGTGATGGGAACGGAACTGGTCGGTCAACTGGGAGAGTTGACTCTGGACGAGATGGGGGACCATCCCGCGCTCACCGAGAAGCTGATCGCCATCATGCAGGCGTCGGGCTACGACACCAAATTGTTCCTCAGTGCGATTTTCAATAGCCGAACATACCAGAGCAAGGCCCTGGCCTTAACCGCGACGCCTCCAGAGTATGTCCTCGACGGACCAGCGGTCAGGCGCCTGCCGGCGGAAGTGATCGTGGATTCCTTCCTCAGCCTGAAAACCGAGACGCCTGACAAATACGTGGCGACTGAGTTTCGCTGGGACGGGTTCACTCATTTCTACGACAAGTCGAGAGATATGACGGCGAAGGACTTTGTTGATTACTCCGTTAAAGGGCCCGGACGGGCTGAGTTTCAAGACCGCGAGGAGCGGGAAGCGATGAAACGCAATGGTGAAATGGGACCCTACGAGTTGTGGCGCGTCTCTACCTTTGGCAGGAATTATGATGATCACTGGGTCGCCATGCTCATGGGCAAATCCGATCGTGGATTGATCGATGACGCGAGTTTGGAACCAACGATTCCCCAGATTCTGTTCATGATGAACGGTCTCGGCGTTCCGAAAGATGCCTTGATCGAGCGCAAGCTCAGTGAGGCGAAAACGAAACAGCAAAAGATGGAGCTTCTTTGGAAAGCCACTCTGGGCCGCCTGCCCAAAGAGTCGGAGGCGCCGCTGTTTGCCCACGCTCCAGACGATGTCATGTGGGCGTTGATCAACTCCAACGAATTCAGATTTGTGAGATAAGACGATGGATCGAAGAGACTTTATTTATCGGGCCGGCCTGACCGGGGCCTCCTTGCCCTTTCTCAATGCGACTGCGGCTTCTGAGCCAGCGGCCCAGGCGAAATCTGTCATCTACATTTTCCTGTCGGGTGGCTTGAGCCAGTACGACAGCTTCAATGTTGAGGTCGACAAGCCCGTCCTCGGAAAGTCGAACATCATCAAGAGTAATGCTGACGGCGTTCGGGTCAGTCACTACTACCCGAATCTGGCCAAGCAGATGGACAAGCTGCTGGTCTTGAACTCGATGCAGACCAATCAGGGCGCGCACCCTTCGGGTATCTACAAGATGCTGACCGGCTACAACCCGCGGGCGACGATCACGCACCCGGAACTGGGTGCCTGGGTCAACAAGAGCCTGACCACTCCCGAGGACAGCCTTCCCAACTTCGTGAGCATCGGCGGCGGTCGCTCCGGCACGGCCGGATTCTTCCCCGGGCAGTGGGCTGCATTGCCCGTCAAGAACCCCAGCGAGGGCATTGATTTCGTAAAGCGTCAGCAAGCAGTCAGCGAGAAGGCCTTTCAGAAACGTCTCGATATCCTGAACACGCTCAATTCGGACTTCCAGGAGAACTTCGGCGCTAAAGACACCCAGTCCTATGTCGATACCTATGCGGGGTCTTTGAAGTTCATGAACTCCAAAGACATCGACGCCTTTGAGCTTCAGAACGAAAACGCCAATATCACCAAGCTGTATGACAAGAGCGAATTCGGTCGTAGCTGTCTGTTGGCCGGGCGTCTGGTTGAGCGAGGCGTGCGATTCGTCAAAGTGAACCTGGGCGGCTGGGACTATCACGACGACATTTATGGCAGGATGCCTGGCAATGCCAAAAAGCTCGATAGCGGCTTGTCGGCTCTCCTCAATCACCTGACTCAGAAGGGCCTGCTGGATTCCACCCTCGTGGTGGTATCGACGGAATTTGGCCGGAAGCCGGAAGTGAATCCCAACTCCGGAAGGGATCACCATCCGGATGGCTTCACCTGCCTCATGGCCGGGGCCGGCGTCAAAGCAGGTCAGATTTATGGGACGACGACCAAGGACGGGAAGCACGCGGAGGAAAACCCGCTCGATGTCACCGACTTCAATGCCACTATCGCCTGGCGTCTCGGAATTGATCCGGCCCTGGAAGAGAACTCCGCCAGTGGCCGCCCCTTCGAGTTGGCCAACAAAGGCGAGGCTCGCACCGAGCTGTTTCTCTAAAACCCAAGGTGTGATCTCTCTCAAATCCGACTTTGGATTGAGATCCACCTAAAACCCATCAAACCATGAGAATGCGAAGCTTTCTTCCGCTCCTGTTTCTATTTCTGCTTAGCTCCATCGGGCAGGCAACAGATCGCCCTAACATTATTTTAATACTGGCAGATGATCTAGGATGGGCCGACACCACCCTCTACGGAAAAACCGAGCTTTACGAAACGCCCAACCTGGAGCGCCTCGCCGCTCGTGGGATGACGTTTTCCAACGCCTATTCCTCCCATCCGCTTTGCTCCCCCACCCGCTCCAGCATTTTAAGCGGACAAAACCCGGCTCGAACCGGTTTCACCACGCCAGGAGGCCACACCAAAGAGGTTCGCTACACCCCCGCCCCGAGGCCAAGTGGTCCACCCAATCAGAAGAGCAACATTGTCCAGTCCTCCACCCGACTCGACCCGGCCATGCCCACCCTCGGCAAATTGCTGAAGGAGGCTGGCTACGCGACGGCCCACTTCGGCAAATGGCACCTTGGAGACGGCCCTCACTCGGCACTCGAGTTTGGCTTCGACGTCGACATTCCCAACTACAACGGCCCCGGCCCCGGCCGCACCTACCTGGCACCCTGGACCATCCCCGGCTTGGAAGGCGAACCCGGGGAACACATCGAAGACCGCATGGCTGAGGAGGCCGTGAACTGGCTCAAAAACCGCGATCGCACCAAGCCGTTCTTCATGAACTACTGGCAGTTCTCTGTTCATGCGCCCTTTGGTGCCAAGCCGGAACTGATCGACCGCTACCGGTCGAAGATTGATCGCACTTCTACCCAGCGGTCCCCCACCTACGCCGCCATGCTGCACTCGATGGACGATGCGATCGGCACTCTCCTCGACGCTCTCGACGAAGAGGGAATCGCCGACGAAACCATCATTCTCTTCACCTCCGACAACGGCGGTAACCAGCACTGCGGCCTCGAAGAGACCGACGTCAACGGCGAGACCTACATCACTCCCGTCACCAGCAACGCTCCGCTCCTCGGTGGTAAAGGCAACATCCACGACGGAGGCATCCGCGTGCCCGGCGTCGTGGTCTGGCCCGGCGTCACTAAGGCGGGATCTCGCAACGACACTCGCATCCAGTCGACCGATCTCTATCCGACCATTCTCAGCATGCTGGAGATCGACCTTCCGGCGAACCACCCCGTCGACGGCGTCGATTTCTCCGCCGCCCTCGAAGGAGAGGAACTCGAGCGCGAACCGATGTTCACCTATGTGCCGGGCTACGGCAACACGCCCAAATGGTTGCCCCCGTCCATGGCCGTCCATTACGGCAAATGGAAGCTGATTCGAACCTTTCACCATGGTGAAAACGGTGCTCATCAATTCCGTCTCTACGACCTCGAGAACGATATTGGAGAGACCAGGAACCTCGCTGCTGAGCAACCCGAAACCGTCCAGCGACTCGACGCCTTGATCGACGATTTCATCGTCGAAGCTGAAGTCGTCGTTCCCACCGCCAATCCGAACTTCGACCCCGCCCAGTTCGATGCCTCCAAGATCGGCGTCCAGGCCGGCGGCCTCAAGATGCCACCGGCAGCCAAGACGCCCGGTCAGCCTGCCCCGGTGACCACGGTCAAAGATCCGGCCCTCCAGGGTTGGATTGCGAGAAATGCAGAAATCACACCGGACTCGAAGCGGATCATGATCAAAAGCATCGGCCGCCAGTCCTTTCTCGCGACCAGCCAGGTCCGCAGCGAGGAAGCCACCGAAGTGACCCTGCAGATCCGCGGTGAGGGCAAAGGCAGTCTGCAATGGCGCACCGAAGACCAGGAGGAATTCCCCAAGACTCAGTCGGAGGCATTCACGGTAAAAGGAAACGATTGGACCAGGGTCACTGTCGCACTCCCGGTCGAAGGCACCCTGGTTCAGCTTCGAGTCTTTCCTCCGAGTCAGCCAAAGAAATCAACCGGACTCGCCTGGATCGAAGTCACTTCAACCGTTTCGGGTAAAAAGCAACACTGGGACTTCAAGTCGGAGGAACCGGCCGCGCCCGGGAAAGCCAAGCCATCCGCTCCCAAAGCAAGCCCACAGGCGAAGCCGGCGAAGAGAGCCAAGCCAACCGGCAAAGAACCTAACATTATCTTAATTCTTGCCGATGACCTCGGCTACGGAGAGCTTGGCTGCTACGGCAGTCCGGATGCCAAAACACCGAACATGGACAGGCTCGCCGCGGAAGGTGTTCGCTTCACCGATGGCTATTCCGCCTTCCCCGTCTGTTCCCCCAGTCGGGCCGCCATCCTGACCGGTCGCTACCCGCACCGCTTTGGCGACACCTACGAAGACTACTACGGCGGAGGCTCCCCCAGCCTGACGCCGGAAGACCACCCCACCATCGGACAATTACTTCAGGGCGTCGGCTATGAGACCTTCTGCTTTGGAAAATGGAACGTGTCCAACCTCGAACGCCGCCGCGCC
>SPKZ01021812.1_pt1 | contig 11315 bp, 10 predicted proteins | sample 2456571 | NCBI WGS metagenome assembly SPKZ01 (sample SAMN11192286, study PRJNA482655) | marine metagenome | biome: ENVO:00000447; feature: ENVO:00000244|ENVO:00000211|ENVO:00000569|ENVO:00002023; material: ENVO:00002151; isolation source: ocean water from marine abyssalpelagic zone ...
GGAAAAAAAGTTGCATTGATAGAAAAAAGTGCTTTAGGAGGTACTTGTCCCAATAGAGGATGTGTTCCATCAAAGTTATTAATTGGATATGCCCATGTTGCACGTGCTATAAAAGAATCAAAAAAACATTTTATTGAAGCAAGTATTCAAAATATTGATCTTGAGAAAATTTTTGAAGAAAGTAATGCTTATGTTAATGGTATAGATAGTGTATATAAAAATAAATTTAATGAAAATGTTACTGTTTATAAAGGAAATGCAAGTTTTCTTAATAATACTACGGTTAAAGTAAACAATGAAGAATTAAGTGCAAAAATTATTGTTATAGCAACAGGTACAAGACCTATTGCGCCAGAACATCAAAAAGCCTGGAGCAGTGATGATTTATTTCCCTTAAAAACACGTGTTCCTAAATCTATTACTATTGTAGGTTCTGGGTTCATAGCTTGTGAACTTGCGAATTTTTTTGATGCGGTGGGTATTAAAACCAAATTGTTAGTGCGTTCAAATACTTTATTGAAAAATGAAGATGCTTATATTTCTAATATTTTTAAAAAAGAGTTTTCTAAAAATATAGATATCGATTTTGAAACAACACTAGAAGACGTGCAATATAGTAAGAATGAATTTACAATGAAATTAAAACATAAAAATAAAACAAGTACGCTTCATAAAAGTGAAGCTTTATTATATGCAACAGGAAGAATAGCTAATACGGATACGCTGGAACTAGAAAATACGGACATAAAAATCAAAGCAAATGGTTTTATTAAAAGAGATGCATTTTTCCAAAGTTCTGTAAAAGGAGTTTATGTTGTAGGAGATGCAAGTGGAGAACATATGTTACAACATGCGGCTGCTTATGAAGTGAATTATTTGTACAAAATTTTATTTGCGAATGAAAAAAAACCCTTGGCTTTTAAATATATGCCTCATGCTGTTTTTACTGATCCTGAAATTGCAAGTGTTGGATATACACAAGAAGAATTGGACTCTAATAAGAGAGTTTATGTAAGCTCAACAACAAACTGGTTAGCAAGTGCAAAAGCAATGTCTACCAAACGTACTTATCCCCGTACGAAATTATTAGTACATCCTGCTTCTTATGAAATATTAGGATGTCATTTAATAGGACCAGAAAGTTCAACCTTGATGCATCAAATTTTGGCAGTAATGCATATAAATAATGATGTAAGGCATTTAAAAGATATGTTGTATATTCATCCTGCATTAAGTGAAGCTATCTTACCAGCAGCCGTAAAAGTAATGGAGGCTGTAAATAATTATAAAGAAAAGAGTCAAGCTTAGTATATGATTTTACACTATTATTATGATATTATTAACAAAAAAAGTGATTAAATGAAAAAATTATTATTAATGCTTCTTTGTTTTTCTTTTGTGTATTGCGAAAACTTTTCAGAAATGAGTACACAGGAGCTTATTGCAATAATGGGCTATGTAAAACCTGCTAAAATAAATAATTTTAAGCGAGAACTTAACTCTAGGCTTTCTACTATGAATGCTTCAGAAAAAAAAGAGTATTTAAAAAATGTTAAAAAGATGAAATAATGAAAAAGAAAATATTTTTATTAGAAGATGATATTACCTTGAATGAAACGATTTCTGAGTATTTAAGTGAAAATGATTATGAGGTCGTATCTATGTTTGATGGTTATGAAGCTTATACTCACTTGTATGAAAACTCTTATGATTTGATTTTACTGGATGTTAATGTTCCTTCATTAAATGGTTTTGAGCTTTTGAAAAACCTACGCAATCATAATATTTTAGTACCTGCTATTTTTTTAACGTCTTTAAATTCAATGGATGATTTTGAAAAAGGCTATGAGAGTGGCTGTGATGATTTTTTACGTAAACCTTTTGAATTAAAAGAACTTCTTTTGCGTATTAAAACCATTATAAAAAACGGTTATTTTCATAATATAAATGAAAGAATAGAAATAGATACAGGTATTTTTTACGATGTTAATAACAATACTTTATATAAAAATGATGAAAAAATAGTTTTAAATCATAAAGAATGTTTGTTATTAAAGTTTTTTTTTACAAAAACAAAATACTTTAATTTCTCATGAAGAAATACACCAAGCTCTTTGGGATTATGACGAAGTGTTTAGTGATAATTCTTTGCGAACCTATATTAAAAACTTACGAAAAATATTCGGTAAAGACAGGATAATCAGTGTTAAAAAATTTGGGTATAGATTTACATCAAAGTGAAAAAAAGACTTTATATTCTTTTTTAAGCCTTTATACTTTCCTTTGCCTTGTAATTATCTTTTTTGTCTCTTTTTTATATTTTACTTTTCAAAAAGACTTAATGCTTCAAAATAAAAGAGAAGTATTACAAGCTTATTCCAAAGACTTTATCTTACGTTTAAAAGACTTACATATTAATTTTGACAAATACAAATATTATCCCAGAGATGAAAAATTCAATTCAGCTATTTATGACAGTGAGCAAACGCTTATTTTTTCAACCCTAGAAGCCAAAAATGTTTCTTTAAATGAAGTTATTTATACCAATACTTCTCATATTCATTTTATAGAAGAACCTGAATCTTATTATTTAGGGGCTAAGTATATTGTTATTGAGATAATAGACAAAAATGATTGGTTTTTTAGTGTAAAAAAAGAGATAGCACTTTTTTCAAGTATTGCTTTTATTTTTATGTTTTTAATGGGATTTTTTTTATTAAGATTATTTTTAAAACCAATGAGAGACTCTTTTTTCCTTTTGGATAATTTTATAAAAGATACAACGCATGAGTTAAATACGCCCTTAATGGTTATTACTTCAAATGTTGAAATGCTTAAAAACCATAGTTTTGATGAAAAAATTCAAAAAAAGATAAACAGAATAGAAATTGCAGCACGCACGGTTTCAAATATTTATGATGATTTGACGTATTTAACGCTTAATAATAAAATTATTTCAAAGAATGAGAATATAAACCTAAGTATTTTGTTTCTTCAACGCATTGAATATTTTAAATCCTTATCAAAAAGTAAAAAAATAACAATGCACTCACAGATAAACAAAGATATTTTTATTTATTGCGATAATAAGAAGATTTCTAAAATAATCGATAATTTAATTTCCAATGCTATTAAATATAATAAAATAAAAGGAAGTATACATTTTATTTTAAAAGAGTCTTATCTTTGCATAGAAGATACGGGTATTGGGATTAAAGAAGAAGATATAAAATATCTGTTTCAGCGTTACTCTCGTTTTTCTTATCAAGTTGGGGGTTTTGGGATTGGACTTAATATAGTTAAACTTATTTGTGATGAGTATGATATAAATATTACGGCTTCTTCTCTTATTAAGAAAGGAACAAAAATGGAGCTTAGATGGTAAAAGTTTTAATGATAGGGTTTTGTTTAATAATACAAATGCAAGCTTCTGTGTACAAGCAGAACTGTTTATCTTGCCATAACAAACTTCCTGTTTCAATTGATAAGTTTTTTTATAGGTATTTGCTTACGTATTCTTCACAAGGTGAGCTTAAAAAACAAATGCTCTCTTATCTGCAAAATCCCAAGGAAAAAAATACCATAATGCCAGAAGCTTTTATTAGTCGTTTTGGAATAAAAGAAAAAACATATTTAAGCAAAGAAGAATTAAAAAGTGCTTTAGATGAGTACTGGGAAGAATATAAAGTATTTGGGAAGTTAGAGTAAAACAGTAATAAGATTGTTAGGAAAGCAATCTTATTACGGCATCTTGTTTAATATTATTACTTTGGGCAAGGGCATAAATACCTGCTTGTGTTAATACATTGTTTTTATTAAAGTTTGCTATTTCTTCTGCAATATTGGCTGAACTTAGAACAGATTGCGCTTCTTGTGTTTGAGTATAAGCAGAAATCAATGATCTTCCAGAGCTTTCTAATTGGTTTTGTGAGCTTCCTAATTCTGAACGAAAGCTGCTTAAGGTGCTAATAGCAGAATCAACAGTCTCTAAATATTCTCTTGCTGTACTTGAATCAAAAGTAGCTGCATCTTGATTTAATAAGTTTTCAAGACCAAGTCCTAGCGTATTTGCTTGAATTCCTTGTGTTTCAATGGTATCAGAACTTGAATTCCCTGCTTGAAAACTTAAATTTGCACTTGTTTCTTGTGAAGTGGCATTTTCTTGTAAGAGATAATTGCCATTATAATTAGTAGAGCTTGCAATATTGTTTAATTGCTCACTCAAAGCTTGAATATCTTTTAAAATATTTGCTCTTCCATCATCTGAAGTTGTATCGGTTGAGGCTTGTAAAAGTTTTTCTTTAATGGTATCTAGGATATTACTTTGTTCATTAATAGCCTGATCTGCAATTTGTGTTAAAGCAACACCAGAATTAACATTTGAAATAGATTGTGCATAACCACTGCTTTGTTTTTGTAGTTGGGCAGATATAGCTAAAGAGGAAGCATCATCACTGGCAGAGTTTAATTTTGAGCCACTTGAAATTCGCTCTAATGCTTTATTTCCATTTAAATAAGAACTCTGATTGTACGATATTCCTGAATTAATTTCCATAAGAACTCCTTGATGTATACAAATTGTATACTTAAAGACTTTAAAATAGAATTAAAGGCATAAACTAGTTATTTGTGAATTTAAATTTATTTGTTTGGGTGTTTAGAAAAGGATAGAATTTATAGTAAATTTTGTAAAAATAACAAAAGTGTTCTTTAGTAGTAGGATTAAAATTTTACATAAAAAAAGGCTTGTGAAAACACAAGCCTTTTAAAAAAAAATAGAATTATTTTTTTCCAGATACTGCTTCTTTTAAAGATTTTCCAACTTTAAATTTAGCTACAGTAGTTGCAGGTACATTAACTGTTCTGTCTGTTCCTGGTACTTTCGCTGTTCTAGCAGCTCTGTCAGCTGTAGAAAAAGTTCCAAAACCAATAAAACTAACGTTTTCTCTTTTTACTAATGTTTCAGTAATTGTTTCAAGTACTGCATCAACTGCACCCTTAGCGTCTTTTTTAGATAATCCAGCTTTTGCTGCAATTGCGTCGATAAATTCTGCTTTATTCATAGAAAAATCCCTTTGTTTAAATTTAAGATAGGCAAACTTTATACTATCTAAGCTTACAAATACCTAAAAGTAGGCTCATTACTTAAATAATTGTATTTTTCTTATATATCTCCCATTAAAAAGATGATTTTAGACTAAGTAATCTACAACTATTTTCTAAGATTGCAATTTTTTTTAATAAAGAATTAATATCTCTGTCGTAAACATAAGTACCTACACCTTTGATTATCATGACATGATTATGGGATTCTTTTAAATATTTTGTAATCTCCAAACCATTTCTGTTATACCAAGTTGAGAAATCCCCTGGATCATAAATAGGAAGTTCATTAAACGCTGTTTTGCCAAAGTAGTCTTCAAAAACAATTTTATCGTGCGTTAAAGAATATGCTGTTGTATAAAGAGGCACTCCAAAAGCAATATATTTTGCTTCATGAATGTTATTATAAATATTGGCATGAATATGAGAATCCATACTTGCTGTATTCCATCTGTAATCTTGTGTAATAATACTTAAGTCACAATATGCATTTTCATCCATTTTATCAAACATTGAGTCCGATTTATTGATTAAGAACCTGTGCTGGTCAGTCTTTGCTGAAATCGCACCATGGTAAATACCAAAAAAATTCTTTCTAAACATTATAGAACAAATGCTGGATAATAAATTTATTGTTTTTTTATCAGTCATTTTAAAAAGCCTTAAATTAAAGTTTTGTTATGATATCAAAAATAAAATAAGGATGTATTTAATGACTGCACCACATATACCTGTACTATACAATGAAACGCTAAAGGCTTTTGAAGATATAGAAGAAGGTTATATCATTGATTGTACTACTGGTTATGCAGGACATTCCAAGGGTTTATTACTTCAAAACGATGATATTAAGCTTATTTGTAATGATCAAGATGATGAAGCTTTAGATTTTTCAAAAATTGCTTTAGAAGAATTTTCTCCCAGAGTTAGGTTTAACAAAGGGAATTTTGAGCATATTTTTGAACAATTTAAAGATTTTGAAATCAGAGGAATTTTGGCTGATATTGGCGTTTCTTCTTTACAATTGGATAAAAAAAGCAGAGGTTTTTCTTTTGAGAGTGAAACTCTTGATATGAGAATGGATGATAAACAAGAACTGGATGCTTCTTTTGTTGTCAATAATTATTCCCAAGATGAATTAGAACGAGTATTTGATGAATGTGGAGAAGTAAGAGAATATAAAAAAATGGCCTCACTTATTGTTAATAACAGGCCTTTTACATCTGCAAAAAACCTAGCCGCTTGTATATCAAAAAACATGCATAAAGGGCGAATTCACCCAGCAACTCTTCCTTTTCAAGGAATTAGAATAGAAGTAAATGATGAGCTTGGTGTGTTAAAGCGATTATTTGATTCTCTTGCTTTGTTTAAACCCAAAAATTGTATTGTGGCTATTATTTCTTTTCATTCGTTGGAAGATCGAATAGTAAAACAATATTTTAAACAATGGAGTAAAAAATGTATTTGTCCAAGTGATGCGTTTAGATGTACTTGTGGAAATAATAACTCTTTGGGAAAAATTCTTAGTAAAAAACCAATTACTCCTAGCGCGCTTGAGATTAAAGTGAACCCACGCTCACGTTCTTCCAAATTAAGGATTTTTAAGTTTGATTAAACTAAATGCAAAAAATTCAATTATTATTGCTCTGTCTGCTTTAGGCATTGCATTATTATTGTATTTCCCAAAAATATATATAAAAAACAATATCTATTATACTTCTAAAGATATTAATAAACTTTTTGGGCATTATATTTCTTTGAAAGAAGAAAACAGATTTTTAGTTCAACAATTAGAAGATATGAAGTTTAAAAATCAAATTATTGATTCTTTGATTATAAATACCTTGGATAAACAATGATAAAATATATTATCTCTTTTGCTTTAAATAAACCCATTCTAAACCATCTTCTCTTGTTGTTTTTACTGCTTTTGTCTGTATTTTCTTATTTTAATATTCCTAAAGAAATATTTCCACCTTCAAAAATGCAAGCCATTTCTATACTTGGAAGTTATGCAGGCGCTAGTTCTGAACTCTTGGATAAAATAGTTGTTGAAGACTTAGAAGATGATTTAGGTCAGGTATCTGATGTATCAAAAATTTCTTCTACTATTAAAAATGGATTTTTTACTATTGTTTTGGAATTAAAAAAAGACGTAAATGTAAATGATGTTATTTTTGAAGTAAAAGACATTGTAAGTAAAAGTAAAAAAAATCTTCCTTCTGATATGGATGAACCTACTATTAGTGAAGTTATTTATAAAATACCTCTTATCACTGTAGTACTTAGTTCAGCACTAAAAAAAGAAAAACTCTTAGTTATTGCAAAAGATGTAAAAAGAGACATTATTAAACTAAAAGATTTATCCGAAGTTGAAATTTGGGGCGATTCTTCTAAAGAACTAGAGATTGTTTTTAATGAAAAAAAATAGATGCGTATGGCTTAAATGTAAATGATGTAATAACAGCGGTACAAAATCAAAGCAGTATTTTTCCCTTGGGCGTTATAAAAGACAGTAAAAGGCATTATTATTTAAGTACGTATAATGGTGAAAAAGAACTAAAAACATTAGAAAACTCTTTACTTACTGTGAATAATTTAAGTCTGCGTCTTAAAGATATAGCAAAACTTGATTTTACACTGGATGATAATTCTTTTGTCTCCCATTTTAATGGGGTAAGAGATATTTCTATTGGTATTAATAAAAGTGCCTCAGGCGACGCTATTTATTTAGCCCAAGAAATAAAAAAGATTTTAAAAAACTATGGACAAAAATACCCAGATATTGTTTTTGATACGCATACGGATACGTCTGTTTGGATAAAAAACAGATTAAATACGGTGGTGTCTAATATTTTATTTGGTTTGTGTTTATTGTTTATTGCTTTACTGTTTTTTATTAATGCAAGAATTGCAATTGTAATAGCTATTGGTATTCCTACTTCTTTTATGATTGCTTTAATTGTTATTAATGCTTATGGCTATTCTATTAATATGCTGTCTTTATTAGGTGCTTTACTTGCGCTTGGAATGTTGGTTGATGAAGCTATTGTAGTAGGAGAGAATATCTATAGGCATTTAGAAATGGGAAAAAACAGATTTGATGCAGCACTTGATGGGGCGCTGGAAGTTTATCCTGCTGTATTAACTGCAACGGCTACAACTATTTGTGCTTTTTTACCTATTTTACTAATGACAGGTGAAACAGGCAAGTTTATGAAGATACTACCTGTCATTATTAGTATTTTATTATTGGCTTCTCTTTTAGAAGCCTTCTTTTTTCTTCCTTTGCATGCAAAAGAGTTATTTAAAGTACATACAAAAACTAAAAAATCAGATATTTTTTGGATAAAAAGTAAAATATTTTATAAAAAAGTGTTAAATTATTTATTGAAAAAGCGTTTTTTTGGGCTTATCTCTATGGTATTAATAATATTATCGTTGATTGTTGTTTCTGCTTTTAACTCAAAATTTACCTTAATGCCAGAATTTGACAATACTCAAATATTTATTAATGGTTCAGTTGGCGTGGGGGCGAAACTTTCCCAAACAGAAGAATTAGTGAGTCAAATTGAACAAAAGATTCTGAAAGAATATGATTTCTCAAATAATGTGGCTTCCATTTCATCTGTTATTGGTTTAAAACTAGATGGGCAGAATCAAGCCCAGTTTGAAGAATTTTATTTCCAGATTTTTGTTAATTTAAATGAACATGTTCCTGCTAATGTTTTTGATAAGTATATAAATCCTTATTTATCTCCTAAATATGATGATAGCAATATGTTAAGAACGACTACGGCCCAAAACATACAAATTGAGCTCTTAGCTCTTCTAAAAGAGTTTACGCTCTCACCTTCATTTAAGACTTAAATATTTTTGTACCACAAGCAGGTATTATTAAAAATGATTTTGAACTTTCTTTAAGTGGAAACAGTGAAGAAGTAAAAAAAGCCCTTGTTTTACTTAAAAACAAACTTTCTTCTTTAGACGGTGTTACTAATATATCCGATGATGTTTTAGAAGGAAATTTAGAAATAAAATTACGTCTTAATAATTATGGGAAAAGTCTTGCTATTAGTGAGAGTTATTTAAGTACACAATTAAAACCTCTTTATTTAAATGCAACGTATTCTAAAATGTTTGATAAAGAAGGGTTGGTTGATATTGTTTTTAAAGGAAAAAACAAAGATATTTTTTCTTCTTTAGAAAGTTTTGAAATAAAAGTACCTTTTGACAATAAAAAAGTTTTATTAAAAGAAATAGTATCTTTTCACAGTAATACCTCTTATTCTCAAATTTTTAAAGAAAATTCTTTGCGTATTATTTCTCTTACGGCTTCTTTATCAAAAATAACATCATCCGAAGTTTATTCGCACTTAGAAGATTTATTAGAAGACGTAGGACATAATGTAAGCATTAAAATCAAAGGAGAAGAAGAAGAAAATATAAAAGTAATTGAAGAAATGATTCAATCTGTACTTATTGCTGTTACTTTGATTTTTATTTCTTTGGTTTGGATGTTTAATTCTTTGATTAAACCTCTTATTATTATTTCAACCATTCCTTTATCTCTTTTAGGGGTTATTGTAGGACATAATCTTTTAGGAATGAACATTACCATGCCTTCTTTAATTGGAGTGGTTGGTCTTGCTGGAGTGATTGTTAATGACGGTATTATTATGATGGATTTTATAAAAAAAGCAAAAACGCTTGAAGAGTTGGAAGAATTAGCCCTTACTAGGTTACGACCTATTTTATTAACCTCACTTACTACTATTTTGGGTTTATCTACTTTGATATTCTTTGCTTCTGGACAGGCTTTAATTTTACAGCCTATGGCAGTTTCTTTAGGTTTTGGAGTATTATGGGCTACGGTGTTAAATTTGTATTATGTACCTATGTTATATCGTTTGGTCTATTTAAGAAAAGCAGTATAACAAATACTGCTTTTAATTGTTTAATAAAACAAGTCCTTTTATTTTGGATAATAAAGAATCTTTATTGTCTTGATTTCTTGCAGTAAAAGGTTCTAGTGAGGAAATAACTGCTTTCCCAATAATATTTTTATTTTTTACACCTTCTTCATTTTGTCCTACAATACTCCAAAGATTATGAAAAATAATAGGTTCATTGTTTTTATGCCCAATATATAACATAATATGACCTTGTTTATAAAGAAGGGTTAAAAAAGGAACTCCATGTTTTATCAAAAACGCTTTTTTCTCTTTATTGTTTAATTTCTCCATACTTAGGTATTTGCCATTTTTACTTTGAGATCTTGAATTTCTGTCCAAATAAATACCAAAAGGAGATAAAAAATCTCTGGTTAACTCAGAACAATCTCTTGCATGAAAGGTACCACCCCAACCATAAGGCTCATTAATAAGCTCATTGGTTAAAGAGGTAAGATTAGAGGTATTAAAAGCTATGGGTGCTTTTTTTACATTGTCAGAAGAAATATGTATATAAGAAATAAGACCTTTTAACGATCCATGTTTTCTTACTATGAAAAATTCATCGCTTTTTTTGCCTCTTTTATAAGGAAAAATAGTTACAACTTTTACATTTTCAATAAACATATTGTGTTTATAAATCGCAAAATTATCTTTTGTTGCAATGAAATAATCTTTTGTTTTAAAAAGTTTTATTAGTTTAGCACTTACATAAGCTAAATCTTTCATTTTCAACCATCCAGAAGTATAGGCTGTTTGTGCATAAGCCCAGGCTTTATCTTTTGAGAGATGAGAAATTACAATAGGGGTGTTTATTTTAATACTAGAAGCTTGATTATAATCAAAAGCTAAAGCAGAAGCATTGTCTTTAAAATTGTAAAATATTTTTCCATCACTTGGAAATACTCTTAAGTTTGAGTTATTAACAGTAATAGCATTTTTCATCAAAGTATTGTACTTTTTAAAGTTTGAATTGTATGTTTGTTTTTTAAACCAAGAAGAAGGAATTTTTTGAAAATTTGAGCTGTAAACGTCTCTTTTAGCATACATTAAACCCCATTGCGCTTCTTCTTTTGAAAAAGAAAACTTTCTAATTTCCCAGGGTTTAAAATGTTTCCTTATTAAGTGTTTGAATTTTTTATCTTGTTTATTTATACTTGATTCTATCTTTTGTGCATAAAACAAAGGGTTTTGTGAAACGTTTAAAGAGACTTGTTTCTCTTGCTGTGTGTTTTGTACTTGTACCTGTGGTTTTGTAGA
>SPKZ01018137.1_pt1 | contig 11311 bp, 10 predicted proteins | sample 2456571 | NCBI WGS metagenome assembly SPKZ01 (sample SAMN11192286, study PRJNA482655) | marine metagenome | biome: ENVO:00000447; feature: ENVO:00000244|ENVO:00000211|ENVO:00000569|ENVO:00002023; material: ENVO:00002151; isolation source: ocean water from marine abyssalpelagic zone ...
AAATTACTCTCATTACATCCATAATACAGACAAGCTATAACCTTATCTATCGTACAAAAAAACTCACTATCATTGACTCAAATCAACACAATAAATCATCCATTATGCCCCTCTTAATTTAGGTGCGACATATTGTCGCAGTTCGGGATTAACTCTTTGTTTATGTGTAGATATAGGAACAAAATGCGTTATTAATTGCATTAAACCTTGGAAGCATTATGAAACTTAATCCTATTTCCCTCGCAGTCGCCTCACTGATTTCGTTAAGCAGTCAGATCGCTTTAGCCAATGAAGCACCAACTAATACGCTAAACAGTGGTATTGAAGTCATTACCATCTCTGCCCCTAAACTTATCCATTCTGAAACCGCATTAGCTGAAGGTAATTTAGTGATGCCAGACGTGGCTGATTGGTTAAAAACAGTCCCCGGTGCCAGCATCAACAAAAATGGTCCAATCACCGGTATTGCTCAATACCGAGGGATGTTTGGTGATCGAGTGTCTAAAACCATTAGCGGTCATCAAATTATTGGTGCGGGACCTAATGCAATGGATGCCCCGATGACCTACATTAATCCAATCATGGTCGAGTCCGTGTCTGTTTATCGTGGCATAGCTCCAGTGATTAGTGGTATCGATAGTATTGGTGGCTCAGTAGAAGTAAAATTAAAACGAGCAAATACCAGTCATGAATTAGCCGTTAGCGGTGACTTCGCCACCAGCTATAACACGATTAATAACGCGTCAACTGTCGCTGGCGACATCAATATATCGGGTAGCGATGTCGGGCTGTTAGTTTATATCAGCACCCAAGAAGGTGAGGATTATGAAGATGCAAATGGTAATCCCATCAAGTCAACGCAATATGATAAAGAGCAAGCGGGTTTAGATTTCCGTTTTGAAGGCGATAGTATCGAACTTGGTACAACATGGCACCACAATAATACCACCAACTCGGGCACGCCTGCCCTGCCAATGGATATTGATTATATAAAATCGGATCGTTACAACATAGATGGTCAATGGCAAGATAACGATTGGGCCATTACTTGGCAATTCGGTTACCAAGATGCTACACACGGTATGGATAATTACAGCCAACGTCGTAACATGATGAAAACAATGCACCGCTATAACACGGCAGAAGCAACGACCACTGATTATAAGTTACAGTTTAACAAAAACAGCTGGCTCTTTGGCTTAGAAGGTTATAAAGCCGAGCATGATTCAAGCATCACTAATCATAACAACATGATGTTTAAAATATTAAACTTTAATGCAGTTGTCGACCAGCGAGACTCGGTATTTGTCCAATGGCAACCAAAGATTGAGCAAAAATCCTATACGTTAGGTTTGCGCCTTAAACAAAATCGCGCCGACTCGGGCAGTGTTTCAAGCTCAATGGCGATGATGATGCCAGCAGTAAAAGCTTTACAGACTCAATTTAATCAAGCAGACAAAAACATCAGCGATACCACTTACGATATTGCTTTTAGCAGTAAAATCGATTTATCAGCCGAGCTAGCCCTTAGTTATGCCTTAGGGCTAAAGCAACGAGCCGCCAGTTATCAAGAGCGTTATTTATGGCTACCAATGCAAGCAACGGGTGGTTTAGCGGATGGTAAAACCTATGTCGGTAACATTAACCTTGATCATGAAACCGCTTATCAGCTTGATTTAGGATTAAACTATGATAATGAGTCGTTCTCTATTGCTCCTCATATTTTTTATCAAAAAATCGATGACTATATTCAAGGGACACCAAGTCAAGATATGCGGGTTAAAATAGTTGCTAGAATGATGGGTAGCATTAATACTCTGCAATTCAATAACATTGACGCCACTCTGTATGGTGCCGATCTTAATTGGGATTATCAAGTCTCTTCAAACATTAAACTCTCTGGCGTCGCAAGTTATGTCCGAGGCACTAGAGACGATATTGATGACAATCTATATCGGATGAGTCCATTAAACAGCCGAATTAATCTTTACTTCCAACAGAGCAATTGGCAAACCAACCTGTCATTACATGCCTATGCAAAACAAACTCGCGTGTCAGCGATTAACACTGAAACCGCCAGTGCTGGTTATGCACTAGTAGATTGGCAGGCCGATTATTTTGTGTCACCGGGTTTAGTGCTGCGCGCAGGGGTGAATAACTTACTAAACAAGCAATACAATGATCACTTAGGCGGTACTAATCGTGCAAAAGGCAGTGATATTGCGGTTGGCGAACGTATCACAGGCATGGGTCGTAACTTTTACTTAGCATTAGACTATCAGTTTTAACTCCGAGTCCTAAGTAACCGAATCAGCCAGTATCAATGTGATACTGGCTTTTTTTGTAGTTTACGCTGCAGTGTTCGGCGGTGCATGCCTAACTGCCTAGCGGTTGCTGATACGTTACCCTCGTTACTGGTTAAAACCTGCTGAATATGCTCCCATTCGACTCGCTCTGTTGACATAGTATCAACTTCAATGCTCTTAGAGGCCTCAATGGTATTATCTCCTAATAAGGCTTTAAGGATCATTTTAGTATCAGCTGGCTTGGCTAAATAATCATTAGCCCCCAATCGCATCGCTTCAACAGCTGTGGTAATACTGGCATAACCGGTTAGTAGGACCATGTGTACCGCAGGCAATGCGGCGCGAATCGGTTTAATTAAACTTAATCCACTGATGGAGGCTAGCTTCATATCCAATAAAATATAATCAGGTTTCACTTGATGACATTGATGTAACACATCACAGGCTTGATCCACTTGAGTACAGCTAAACCCCTGCTTAGTTAAGCGACGAGCCAATGTCGCTGCAAAAGGTAAATCATCTTCAATAATTAATAATTTCATTTTTATATCTCAATCGTCGGCAAAGTGACTTGGGCTATTGCGCCCTGCTTCGAATGATTAAACAATTTTAATTGTCCACCCAACCGCTCAAACGTTGAGTTAGATAACAAAATAGCCATCCCTAAACCACTGTCGCTCTTCACTAATTTTTCTCCGAGTAAATCTTGATGTTGTTTAATCCCCAAGCCAAAGTCTCGAATTTGAAACTGAACGCTATTTCGCTGCAAGGACACGGTAAATGTTAATTTGTTATGGTGATTCAACTGATTTGATTTAATGCCATTTTGGATAAGATTGAGTAGTGCTGGTAATAACATCGCATCGCTTGCAACTTCAGTTAGAAGGGTAGCTGTTGATATCACTTCAAACTGACATTGCGGAAATTGCAAACTCACCGCATCGGTTAATAAATCAAGTAACTCATCAATTCGAATCGACTGTTGATTGTTCTCACGAATCGAGGTTGCTAAGGTTCTAAAGTATCCTAGCTGGTTGCTACATTGTTCTAGCGGTATTCGCATCGCTTGAATAGCTTCGTCATCAGGGTAATCTTCGATCAGTTCATCAAACAACAATTGCAAATTACTTAGGGGCGTGGCTAATTGATGAGTCACTTGTGCCGACGCAACCCCCAGTGCAAGTAACTGCTCACTGCGAAGTTGCTCTTCTCGCTGTTGTGCTAAGCTTCGCTCACGATTAATAATGACTCGCGCCATCGCACCCACCACAAAAGTCACGACGATGACCGACAATAAAAAATTAGCCCACATCCCAATGAAATGGTTTTTCATATCCATTTGATGCATTGCATGATTGGGCATGTACCACAATAAAACACTGTAAGAAAAAACGGACGCCAATGAAACAATCGACAACAATCGCGCCGGTAAGCTGACTGCTGCAATAACAATAGGCAGTAATAACAGTGAGACAAAAGCATTGGTCGCACCACCGCTGTAAGACATTAACACCGCTAAGAAAAAGACATCGGCTAATACTTGGCAGAAAATCGCGCCATGACTCGCCTTGCGCCGCCTAAATATCACGACACTTAAACTATGGAATGCTATTTCGACCACAATAATCATCAGTAAAGGCTGCAATGCTATTTGCAATGACATCACAAAGTAAACGGATAAAACGGTCGCAAGTTGGATCACGATGGCAAGGGTTCGTAAGATGAACACACGCTCAATGACGGAAAGGGTTTTAAGATCGAAAAAAATCACGAAGAGCGCCTAAATTTAATAACATTCGTTATGGTATCAAAGGATAACATAACGAATATTGTTTAAACGCAATATTTACAACGACTAGCCTTTAGCGGGTAGCACCAATGAAGTCACTTCACCAAAACCGATGCGAGTTGCCCCGTTTTTCGCACAGAAGCCACGCATGATCACGCTATCACCATCCTCTAAAAAGGTTCGTGTTTCACCGTTTAATAACTCGAATGATTTTTTACCGCCGTTAGATAATTCAATCATTGAGCCTTCTTCGCCAGCGTTTGGACCCGATTGGGTGCCACTACCAAAGAAATCGCCAGGCATTAAGTTACAACCATTAACCGTATGATGCGCCATCATTTGTGCCACGGTCCAATAACTGTGGCGGAAACTAGACTGAGTTAATTTTTGTGGTGATGTATCGCTATCACGCATTTGTGATGTTTCAATCAACACTTCCAACTCAATGTCATAGGCACCTAACTCACTGTTTCGTGCACTGGCTAAATAATCCATAGGTTGAGGATCAGCGCTATCACGAGTCCAAGCCATTCTGAACGGCGCTAGTGCTTCGTTGGTGATAATCCAAGGTGAAACGGTTGAGGCAAAGTTTTTTGCCAGAAACGGCCCTAGCGGTTGGTATTCCCACGCTTGAATATCACGGGCTGATAAATCATTAAATAAACACATCCCGAAAATATGATCATCGGTACTATCAATGTCTATCTTGTCACCCATCGCATTACCGGTGCCAACATAAATACCCACTTCCATTTCATAATCAAGACGCTTACAAGGGCCAAAGCTCGGCACAGCAGCGTCAGGCGCTTTAGTTTGACTCTGTGGACGGTGAAATGCTTGTCCAGACACGCCAATGGATGATGAACGTCCATGATAGCCAATCGGTAGCCATTTGTAGTTAGGCAATAACGGGTTGTCAGGACGAAATAACTTACCAACACTCGTAGCGTGGTGAATCGAGGTATAAAAATCGGTGTAATCACCGATGCGACAAGGTAAGTCAAACTTAACATCTGTTTGTGCAATTAAGCACTGACTTACTGCGGCTTCTGTTGATGAGCCACTAGTAAGTGCCTGAGACAATGCGGCACGCAATGCCGACCAAGCGCTAGCTGGCAACGCCATAAAATCATTAAGCGTACTGCCACTACAAGCTTCTAACGCTTGCGCCACAACGCCATCAAATAACTTCGCTTGACTTAACGCGGCTAAATCGATCACTTGATCGCCAATCGCTACGCCCCCCCGAAAAGCTTCATTGCTATCACGAAGATGGAAAATGGCAAATGGTAAATTTTGAATCGGAAAATCACAATTTTCGACATTAGCAGAATCAACCCAACTGGTTAGTTTCGGGTTATGGGTTTGGTTTAATAAAGACATCGATATTACCTTATGAGTTAAATTCGTCAGAGTGCAACCAAGCGGCGTGCTGTGGCGCTTTTTTGGTCACCGACCATTCTTCGATCATTGCTGGGGCCACGCGTTTAAGCTCAGCCATTTGCTCGGCAGTACCACTGGCATAGGTTAACTCTAAGCGGTGGCCATTGGGATCGAAAAAGTAAATAGAATGAATAATACCATGACTGGTGATCCCTAACACTTCAACACCTTTCGCTTCTAAATCAGCTTTGGCTGCCACTAGCGCAGCGCGATCTTCCAATAGAAAAGCAATATGTTGAACCCACTCAGGGGTATTAGGATCACGGCCCATTTGCGGGCTGTTTGGTAATTCGAAAAAGGCGAGAATATTACCAGCACCGGCATCTAAAAAGATATGCATGTAAGGATCAGGGGCTTTCGTCGACGGTACTTTGTCTTCTGAAATAGCAACTTGCAGTTCCATATTAAGCATTTTTTGATACCAATTCGCTGTCTCTTTGGCATCATTACACCGATAAGCTACATGGTGCATCTGTTTGATATTGATCATCTCTCGCCCCTTAATTAATAGTAACAAATGATACTAAGTGCGAGAATGTTAGTATCATTTGTTACTATTGTCAATGTCGAGTATGATTAAGCAACTCTCGTAACCAATACATAATTATGAACTCAAAAGATCAAGCATCATTGAACCTAGCGACTTTTTTTCCTTATCAGTTTTCTGTTTTAGCGCAGCAAATGAGTGAATACATTGCTCAGATATATCGCAAGCAATATGGTTTAAGTCGTTTTGAATGGCGAGTACTGGCAACGGTGGCACAACATCAAGAAATTGGGGCGACAGAGATTATGCAGTTTACCCGACTCGATAAAATGCAAGTTAGCCGCGCGATTGTGAAATTAAAAGCGGCTCATTACTTGGTAATGCAAAAAAACAAGCTAGATCGGCGTGCCAACAAAGTAAATTTAACCCCACTGGGCAGCGCGTTATACCAAGAAATTGTTCCCTTAGTACAGCAGCAAGAACAACGACTACTTAGTGGTTTGAATAATGATGAACAAGGACTGTTAAAATCACTGCTGGTTAAGGTAAGTAAACAATTAGATTAATACTTTATTCATCACAATCCACTTAGACCTCAAGCCATCCGACATACTGAATGAATGCATTACTCTAAACTTCAGAGTAATGCATTATCAGAACTACCGGTTAAACTTACGACGAGTAGCAGCCATGCCAAATAAACCTAGTGCAAAAATAGCAATAGATGCTGGCTCTGGAATACTTTTGATAGATACATTGCTAAATGACAATTTACTATCTGAAGCACAAGCACCTGAATCACAATCATTGATAAATAGAATATTTTTAAAACCGATATTAGTGGTTAATAGCTCCCTGAGATTCATTTCAAAATGCTGAACGCCAGTACCAGAATAGGCGAACTCTCTTCTTCCCCAGGTTTGAGTACCAAAGATATTAAATGTTTGATCAAAAATAGGATTAACACTAGTTGAAAACTGCAAACCACCAACTTCGGTCATATTTCCTGTAAATGAAAGATCAAAAGACAAAACAAAATTAGCACTAGAACTATTTTCATCAAGTGTTGAATAACCGATAGCATCATTTAATGATAGGTAATACCAAGCGTTATTACTTAAAACTAATTCATTAGTTGTCGCTGAGAATATAGACCCATAGTTCTGTGCTCCTGTTGATTTGATTGCACCGGCATTATTTAATGCTTCAAAATCAAAATCCCATTGTTCAATAAGACCAGCATTAGCTGTTGATACGATTAATGCTAATGAAAGTACTGAGCTTTTGATTACATTTGATATATTCATATTATAGTTTCTCTTATTAAGAAGTTATTGGTTAATAATTATTGAACTGACATCACCACTAAGCACAGACTATGCCAACTCAAAAAATAACCAGTAAACTACTGATTAAAAACGAATAACAATAACCCACCCAGTGATTGGTAAAAAAAACAAACAGTGAGTGTAAAAATAAGTGACAGTTAAATCTTCGCTGAAATAAAATGCTGAATAGATAGACTACAATGTAACAAACCTGAGTTCTAGCAAAATTAATTCAAAACTCAGGTCAAGTAAAAAAATCACACTTTAAATGTACTGGCAATGTCTTGTAAAGAAGTAGCTAGTTTGGCTTGCTCTTCAGCGGTTACCGCAATCTGTGTGGCGCCAGTGGTTGACTCCATTGATTTTTGCTCAACCGTTACAATATTTTTGGCAATATCTTGAGTGACTACTGATTGCTCTTCAACAGCGGTAGCAATTTGCTCTGTCATGACAAAAATATGACTTACAGCAGCAGTGATTCCTTGTAGACGTTGTTCAACATCTTTAGAGTTAGCGACCGCCTCAGCGGCTTTTTTCTGGCTGACATCAATCACATTAAACGCCAAATTTGCGTCCGACTGTAATGAGATAATAAAGTTCTCAATCTCCGCAATTGACTCCTGAGTACGCTGAGCAAGAGTACAAACTTCATCAGCAACCACCGCAAAACCTCGGCCCTGTTCACCGGCTCTAGCCGCTTCAATTGCTGCATTCAGTGCCAATAAGTTAGTTTGATCTGCTACCGATTTAATGACATCAACCACCTTAGTGATATTATTACTGCTTTCATGCAAACTGGTGATTCGTGTTGCTAAGCTGTCTATCTCGCTGGCTAAGCTTTCAATCGACTGATAAGAAATTTGTACCACTTCTAAGCCATTTTTTGCCTGAATATCAGCTTCTTTTGCAGAATCGGCTGTTAGGTGAGTGTTATTCGCCACCTCTTTAACCGTGACTGATAGCTCTTCAATCGCCGTTGCAATTAGCGCGATACCGTCTTGTTGTTCTAACATCGACTGAGAATTATGTTCGCAGGTTCGAGATGTTTCTTCGGCTGCTGACGCCAGTGAAATACTTGAGGTTGATATTTCCTCAATCACTCCAGAAAATTTATTAAGGGTTAAATTTAGCGAGGTGGAAATTTGACCTAACTCACTCTCCCCCGTCTGCTTAGTCTGTACCGTTAAATCATTACCATCTCGAACTTTAGCCATAACCGACGTTAAATCCATCACTCGAGCGCTTAACTCGCGAATGGTATAAAAACTAATAACAGCAGCACATAAAACTAATGTCAGGCTAAATACCACATTAAATACCAATGCGTTAAACGCAGAGTCTTTTGTTTGTTGTGCTAAGGTTAATAATTCAGTACTAAAATGCTCTTCCGATTTTTTCAATTGCCCTATTCGCGCGGTTGCTTGAGAAAACCAATACTCTGAATCAATATTAAATTGTTCAGTCTTATTTTTTGCAATCTTTCTAAGGTCTGACACCTGTTGCACTGACAAATGGTTAAGCTGTTGGGTGAAAAAAGTTTTATTATTGGCGTTAGCAAAGAGATTAAAATTAGAAAAATAAACATCCTGCTCAGCAACTAAAGTAATAAATTTAACTAACATTCCGCTGCCAAACTGATCAGCAGAAAAGGTAGCACTAAGTACTGCACGCTCTATACCTGCTCGTTCTTTCGCTTGTAAAAAATTATAATAGGCAATGGTTTCTTTTGTTATCGTCGCATCAGAACTAATCTCAGCGTTAAGCGCGGCCACACTTAATAATTTAGCATTCAATTGAGTATAATATTTTATCGCTGATGGCAGGTTTATTGACTGGTTATCGACTTGGCGACGAATAGCAGCCAGTTGATTTAAGTCGCCGCTGATAAAATCATTAAGCTGTATAATTTGGGGATATTCAAATTGATACATTTGCCAATAACCTTGGCGTTGTTCAATTTTTTTATTAGTATTAATGCGCTGCTGCTTGAGTTTATCACCAAAACTTTCGCCATGAGAGCCGATAAAACCAGCGGTCATACCGCGCTCTTTTTGCAATTCATGAACTAATTCACTATAAACAACAGATAACTTAGTCAATCGAGTTAAGGTCGACATTTCTTGTGTCACACTGACACTGTGAAATATAGCGCTAATACTTAACCATAAAAAACCAGCTAAGGGCAAGATTAACAAAATAAAAATTTTTTTCTTAAATGAAATATCTGAAAAACGCATTCACAGTCCTCTATTGAAACTAATTCAATATGAAATAAAGTAAACATTATGAAAGCGAGTTAAAACTTGCTCATTGATCTTAATCAAAAATTAACTAACTGCCAATCAAAAAACAAACCTAAAGGACTTTTTAATAGATAGATTAGCACTTTAGTTGTATTCCTATGTTGCTGATTTTCTAATCGTTAAATACACACCAAATACGCTAATAAGTACGCCAAGCACTGCCCACAGTGATAAAGTTTCATTAAAGAGTAGCCAAGCCTCCACCGCCGTAACCCCCGGGACTAGATAAAAATAGGCAGCGACTTTTGCTGACTCGCCTTCTTTTATCATGAATAACAATAATAATATTGCAGCGACCGATAAGCCAAAAACCAACCATAATAAACTAGCAAATAGTGGTAATTGCCAATTAATAACTTGAGTTTCAAAAGCAAACGTTAAACAGCCCATCAAAATTGCAGTAGCGATATATTGAACCATTGACGCTGCCACCAAGTTTACTCCACCACCAAATCGCTTTTGGTAAAGGGAGCCGACAGTAATACCAATTAAAGCAACTAATGCCCCAAGTGCCATAGGTAGGGTAAATATAAAGTCGCCACCTTGCTGCTTTGAACCAAGTACTAACACCACACCAATAAAACCAAGAAAAAGCCCAACACATTGTAATGTAGACAAACGTTTTTTATATAACCATAAACTAATCATTGCCGTTAAAAGAGGCTGCATTGATACGAGTAAAGCTGTGATACCCGCCGGTAATTGCCATTTTATTGCGGCAAACACACCGCCAAGATAAGCACCATGAATTAATAACCCACTCACTACCTGATGTTTAATCAAATGTAGTCCTGGCATCGGTATTTTTAACACCACCATTAACAAGCCAAACACCGCAACGGTTATTAGCATTCTGATAAATAATAAGTTAAATGGCTCGATATACGGCAACGCATATTTAGCACCAATAAATCCAGTGCTCCATAACAATACAAAAATGACCGGTACCAAAGGTATCAGTTTTGCGAACTTAGCTTTCACTAATGACTTCCTCACTCTTTTACTTGATGAAAAAAAAACGTATTCTAATCAAATTCTCTATTATCGACTATTAAAATGTTATCTATTGCGCTCACATTCTTAACACCTAACTCAACCATTCTCGATCTCGCCTGTGGTGATGGTCGAAACGGCCTATTAATGGCTCAACATGGCTTTAATTTAACCTACATTGACCGAAACCAGAGTGCCCTTGATCAGATAAAAACCCTTGATCAGACGTGCGTTACACAATGCATTGATCTTGAAACAACTCCGCCCTACCAGCTGCCGAAAAATACTTTTGATGCCGTGATGGTTTATCGATATTTACATCGACCACTAATGCCGACAATTATCGACACCATCAAACCCGGTGGCTATATTATTTATCAAACATTCACCGAGCAACAGGCGACCATTGGACGTCCTAAAAACCCTGATTTTTTATTAAAACAAGGCGAACTAAAAGAAGTGTTTGCACAATTTGACGTGAAACATTTTTTTGAAGGGTATTGTGACAAACAGCAAGCCTACTTGTCACAAATAATCGCGAGAAAACCGAGTTGATTTTGATGAAAATAAGAACTAAAGATCAACGCCTCCTAAAGTCATTTTTTTACTTTGCGACTAATAGTAATCGCGATTAACCAGTTAATACACGCCTTGGTTATACT
>SPKZ01009401.1_pt1 | contig 11306 bp, 8 predicted proteins | sample 2456571 | NCBI WGS metagenome assembly SPKZ01 (sample SAMN11192286, study PRJNA482655) | marine metagenome | biome: ENVO:00000447; feature: ENVO:00000244|ENVO:00000211|ENVO:00000569|ENVO:00002023; material: ENVO:00002151; isolation source: ocean water from marine abyssalpelagic zone ...
GACACGGCGTTGATGCGGCGCGGGGCGATCTCGGGTGCGATGGCGCGTACGAAGCCCTCGACGGCGTTTCCGACGGTGGAGATCGCCGAGGCGCCGGCGTTGCACTTTCTCGCTGGGAAGCCGCTCACCAGGACGATCGCCCCGTCGTCGGCCATTTCCGGAGCACCGAGCCGCACCGAGTTCGCGTAGCCCCAGAGCTTGCGGAAGGAGCCCTGGAAGCCGTCGAGATCCATTTCGAGAAACGGACCCACCGCGCGCTCGCCGCCGGTCGCCGCATTGACGAGGATGTCGAACGGCCGAACGTCGGAGAACAGGGCGGTCAGCGCGTCGCGGTCGAGGACGTCGATCTCGCGAAACGTCACGCGCTCGCCCGCGGTCTTCGCCGCTGTCTCGATGTTCTGCTTCGAGCGGCCACCGGCGATGACGTGCACGCCAGCCGCAGCGAGTTGGCGAGCTGCTGCGAGCCCGATGCCCGACGTGCCCCCGAGCACCACCGCCCGCTTCCCCTCGATGTCCATGGCCGCTACTCCCAGACCTCGTTGCGCGCTGTCGCCCGGCCCGTGATGCGGCCGAAGAAGGTGGCATCGGCAACGGACGTTCCGCTGCAGTAGCCCCAGGACGAGCGCGGGATGCCGCATGCGGTGCGCCCGGCTGCGTAGAGCCCGGTGACCTCGTGACCGTCCTCGGTGAGAACCTCCCCGGTGAGGCGCGTCTTGAGCCCGCCGAGCGTGAAGTAGAGATACGGGGCGACGCCGAAGCTGCACTCGATCGCGGCGAACGGGCCTTCATCGAGGGGCTTCAACCAGTCGGCGTGCTTGTGGAAGAGCGGGTCGAGGCCCTTGGCAGCGTTCTCGTTGTAGACGGCCACCGTGTTCTGGAGCATGTGGGTAGGGATCTCGAGCGCCGCTTCGAGATCGGCGATCGACGCCTCGGTGGCGATCAGTTCGAGGCCGCTCACCGGGTAGCCGAAGATCGCGTCGTCGGCGATGAGGATCGTGCGCCGGTTGCGCATGGCGTACTCGGCACAGCGCCCGTGGTAGCAGTCCTCGTTCACGAAGCGCTGGCCGTTCTCATCGACGAGAATGCCCTTGGTGAGGCTCGCCGGCGGGTACCACATGACCGTGATGAAGTACTCGTCCATGCGGATCGAGCTGCCACGGGCCGACATGCCCATGCGGATGCCCGCGCCGTCGTCGTAGGGATTGCCAATGGGGTCGCTGTTGTTGGCGAGGAGACGCGGAAGATGGTTTCGCACCATCGTGGTGTTCAGCGCGAATCCACCGGCGCACAGGATCACGCCGCGACGCGCGCGAACGAATCGATCGCTTCCGTCCTGCCGTGTCACGACGCCGCAGACGCGACCATCCGACGCGCGCACGATCAGGTTCCATACGCGCGTGTCGCACTGTACGCGCACGCCCGCCTCTTCCGCGCGCTGCGACAGGACGCGGAACAACACCGGTCCGCCCTCGGCGTCGGCCTGCACCTTGTGGCCGCGCGCCGCGGGATTCGCGATCTCGCGGAACGGGTGGGCCTTCTCGTTGCCGGACCACAGGAGGCAGTCGTCGTTCGGCTGCTCGGGTGTGCGCTCGGCGTGGATCGAGTCCTTGAAGGGGACGCCCTGTTCGACCAGCCAGTTGAAGTGGTCGACGCTCTCGTCGCAGAATCGGCGCACACGCGCCTCGTCGGGATCGTCGGCCGACGCCATGATGAACCGGTACATGTCGTCCGCCGTGTCCTCGAGGCCGACGGCCTTCTGGACGCGGGTTCCGCCGCCCATGTAGATGTGAGCGGTGGACATGGCGGTGGTCCCGCCTCCGCCGCCGGCGCGCTCGAGGGCGAGCACGTCGGCACCGGCTCGCGCGGCCGCGAGTGCCGCGCAGACGCCCGCGCCGCCGTAGCCGACGATCACGACGTCGGCTTCGTCGTGCCAGCGGTCGATCGATGCGAGGTCGCGGGGCTCACTCGCGAGAAGCTCCCGGTCGAGGTCTTCCGGCACGGACGCCTTCGCGCCCGCCCGGATGGAATCGAATCGATTGCGAAGCGGGTCGTCGCTCACCGGAAACCGGTCTAGAGCGCGTCGATGCGGTAGAAGCGGCTCGCCGTCCCCCGGAACAGGCTCTCCTTCTCGTCGTCGCTACAGCCCGCGGCGATCTTCTTGAAGGCATTCCACAACACGCCGTAGGAGAGCGAGAGCTTGTCGACGGGGAAGTTGCTCTCGAACATGCAGCGGTCCGGACCGAAGGCGTCGATCGCGTGGTGGTAGTAGCGCCCCTGGGCGGCCACGAACTCGTCGGAGGTGGGCGGGCGCTCCGCAGCGTCCCAGCCGAAGCCGTTCCACGGCATCGCCATGCCGCCGAGCTTCACGTTGACGTTGGGGCACGTTGCGAGTTCCGTCATGTCCTTGCGCCAGACGTCGAAGATCTCGTCGCGCCGTCCCGCGTAGGGCCCGATCCCGAGAGGTGTTCCCAGGTGGTCGACGACGATCGTGGTGTCGGGGAAATCGCGAGCGAGGCGGGTCATGGTGGGCGTCTGCGTGTGGTAGTGATACGCGTCGAACGAGAGATCGAGAGGCGCGAGCTTCGCGAAGCCCGCACGGAAGCGCGCGTCGTCGTAGAGCAAGCCGTCGCCGGTGGGCGACGCGGCGTGGACTCCCTCTGCATCGTCCCACGCGGCGGTGTCGCGAATTCCGCGGAACAGCGGGCTCGCGGCGAGATGCGCCTCGAGGACCTCCTGGACCGCATCGCCGAGGACGAGCTGCGCCGTGCCGACGATTGCGGCGACGCGCGCTGCCCCGGCGGGACCCTGCTTGGCGCGTGCCGCGATCTCGGCCACCCATTCCGTCTCGCCGACGGGCGCGAGGTGCTCGGGGCCGGTCTTTCGGTAGTGCTCGCCGCACTGCAGGAAGACGGTCTGCTCGACGTTGTGCGTCCCCGTGTCCGCCCACAGGTCGTCGAGGCTGTAGTTCGGGAAGCCTACGACCTCGTCGAAGAAATGGTGATGGGGGTCGACGATCGGGCGCTCCGGCTCGAGGGTCTCTTCCACGACCAGGTCCAACACGTTCTGACGGATCTCCATCTCGATCTCCTCTCTGGGGGTCGCGGCGCGCTGAATGTCGGTTCGTCGCGCCTCTCCATCGGATCCTCGCGTCGCCGCCGCTATGACGAAGACGGTCGATAGGCCTCGATGCCGCGCGGCGCCACGCCCGTTCTCACGATCCCCATCCCGAGCTCTCGTCGCAGCGCGTACTGGGTGCCGAGGATGGCGTCGAGGGTGTGGATGCGGCGGGAATAGTGGTGGTGTCCATTCTCTTCGGTGAAGCCGATGGCGCCGAAACACTGCAAGGCGCGCTGAGCCACCGAGCGACCCGCGCGTCCCGCGAAGGCCTTCACCGCCATCGGAAGCTCCGGGTCGCCCCCGGCGCTCCACTCTTCGAGTGCGGAGTCGCACATCTCCGCGAGCGCGGACACGTCGACCTGCGACTCGGCGATGAGGTGCTGCACCGCCTGGAATCTCGAGATTGGCTGGCCGAACTGCTCGCGTTCGTTGGTGTGATCGACGGCGCGGTCGAGGAGCTCTCGGCACGCGCCGAGGATTTCGCACGATGCGGCGATGCGGGCGAGGGCCAGGGCGCGCGCGTCGACGCCCGCATCGATGGCAACCTTCGAGGCTGCTTCCGGCAGCGCGACTTGCACGAGCAAGCCGGTGTCGAAGGCGTGCGATGTCTCCGCCGCGAGTCCGGCGGCGGGAACGCTCTGCAGCACGCCGTCGTTCGCCGCGATCAGGACGTGCTTCGTGTGCGCGTCGAGGCCGCAGGCGAGCGCGTTGCCCGAGGGCTGCGGGAAGGCGAGGGCGAGTTCGCCCGGCTCGACGCCGAGCGCTTCCGCGGCGGCGGCGCCGCGCACTCCCGCGAGTGCCGGGCTCGTCGCGAGCGTGCGTCCCTGGCCCTCGAACCAGGCGCCGAAGGCCGTGCGGCCGAAGGCATCGTCGGGCGCGGCCGCAAACGCCCACCAGTCGAGACCGGAGAGGGCGTCGCGCGTGTCTTCGCTCTTCTCCAGGGCCTCGGCGACGCTGCTGCGCACGACGGCGAGCTCTTCGTCCTCGGGGCCGTGGGTGTCGCCGCGGGTCACGAGGAGCTTCGCGATGACGTTCATCTGGATCTGGCGCGATCCGCCGTAGACGCTCGCGGCCCGGGAGTAGAGGTAGTGCTCCTGCCAGAAGTGGGCGTCGTCTCGGTCACCCAGGTCGAGCGCCGGCGAGAGCACCTCGCGAGCGACGTCGTAGAAGTGCTGCTCCGCATCGATCACGAGCACTTTGGATACGGAGCTTTCGGGACCTGGCGCCAGGCCACTCGCGATGATCTCCATCACCTTCCGCGTGCGGCAGCGCAGGGCGATCAGGCGGATCAGGCTGTCGCCGAGGATCCCCGCGTGCTCGGAGGCGCCCGGCTCGCGCGCGAGCGCTTCGAGGCGCGGCAGCAGCTCGCTCTGGCGCAGCCAGCCGTAGCTGCCGCGTTCGCCGGCGAGGATGTGCATCGCGACCGCCCAGCCTTCTCCTTCCTCGCCGACGCGGTTGGCCTCCGGGACGAAGACGCCGTCGAAGAAGACCTCGGCGAGCTCCTCGCTGCCGGTGGCCTGCTGGATGGGCCCGACCTGGATCCCCGGAGAGTCGACCCTCACGACGAACGCCGTCAGACCGCGGTGGCGGTCCTCGACCTTGCCGGTGCGTGCGAGGAACAGGCAGTGGGACGCCCACTTCGCCCAGCTCGTCCAGGTCTTGTGGCCGTCGACGCGGTAGCCGTCTTCGGTCCGCTCGGCGCGGGTTCGCAGCGCCGCGAGATCGGAGCCGGCGGTGGGCTCCGAGAAGCCCTGACACCACAACACGTCGCCGCGAAGGGTCGGCAGGAACAATTCTCCGACGAGGCTCGGGCTCGCAAAGCGCTCGAGCGCGGGGGGCAGGATGTCCATGTGCTCGAACAGATGTCGGGGCGGGTATCCGTTCCGCTCGAGGAGATCGAGCATCAGCGCCCGGTGGAGGACCGTTCCGCCGCGTCCCCCCGTATCTTCCGACCAGCCGTAGAGCGCCCAGCCGGAGTCGAACAGATCGCGCTGGAGCTCGATCAGACGCTCCATCTTGCCCTCGAAATCGGCCGGCAGCTGCTTGAGATGGGCGTGCGCGTCCCGCCTATCAGTGAGCCACGCCTGGAAGGCGCTGGCGAGCTCCTCGAGGGGGGGATTGGAACCGATCATCTGGGCCTCGTGTTCGACGTCGGCGCGCGACGCGGCCCTCAGACTAATCGCGCGGCGCGGTCAAGTCGAGCCAGAAACCCGTTGCGAAACGCCTGAGTCCGGGAGTAGGGTGCGGTCGCCGGCCGCGAGGTGTCCGCGTACGCAGCGTCGACTTTCCGCCCGCACCCGTCCTTCACCGCACCGGCAGCCACCCCTGCCACCACCGGAGACAGTCAGCCATGGCCTTCCAGACGATTCTCTACCAAGAGGACGGTCCCATCGGGCGCATCACGCTCAACCGCCCCGCAGACGGCAACATGTTCACGGCGGAGATGTGTCACGAGATCCGCGATTGCATCAACGACATCCGTCGCGAGACACGCACGCGAGTGGTGGTGCTTACGGGCGCGGGGGACCGCTTCTTCTGCATTGGCGGGCGCAAAGAAGGCATGCAGGACACGAACCTCTACGCGGGCGTGCTTCCGACGCTCGAGATGTACGAGTCCATCGACCGTCTGCAGAAACCCGTGGTGGCGAGCGTGAACGGCTTCGCGGTGGGCGGGGGCAACGTCCTGCAGACGGTATGCGACGTCACGATCGCGAAGCAGAGTGCGATCTTCCGGCAGGTGGGGCCGATGATGGGCTCCTTCGACGCGGGCTACGGCACCTGGTACCTCGAGGATATCGTTGGCAAGAAGAAGGCCAAGGAGATGTGGTTCTGCAACCCGAAGCTCACGGCCGACGAGGCGCTCGCCATCGGGCTCATCAACCGCGTCGTGCCCGACGAGGAGCTCGCAGAAGCGACCACCTCCTTCGCCCTCGAGATCGCCGATCGCGGCGCCTACGCGCTCGCGTCGATCAAGGCCGCTTTCAATGCGCGACACGGCGGCGTGTCGGGCCTGTCGCGCATGTCGCACGACCTGTTGCTGCGCCCGTACCTGCGGAGCGAGGAGGCGCAGGAGCTCTCCGCTGCGTTCGGTGAGAAGCGCCGACCCGACACCGATACCTTCGGGCGGTGAGGACACCGTGACGGACGCGGTTTTGCGGCAGGGGGTGTGGGATGCCTGACGATCAAGTCGTCGTCACCGGTGGAAGCAAGGGGATAGGCGCTGCCATCGCCACGGAGCTCGCGGCGCGCGGACACGAGGTGGTGTCGCTCTCGCGCTCCGGGACCGCGCCCGTCGGGCGCGCCGTGGCATGCGACCTCACCGACGAGGCGGCACTCGTCGCGGCCGTCGCCGGCGTGGCGGAGCAGGGCTCCATCGCGTCGCTCGTCAACAACGCCGGCATCAACGTCGCCCACAAGAGCAGCGAGCTCGGTCTCGCTGACTACGAGCAGGTGATGCGCGTCAACGCCAGCTCCACGATGCTGGCCTCGCGCGAGATCTACCCGCACTTGAAGGCACGCGGCGGTGGGACGATCGTCAACATCGGGTCGTTCTTCGACAAGGTGGGGGTCCGGCACCAGCTCGCGTACTCGGCCTCGAAAGCGGCGATCGCGGCAATGACCCGGGTGCTGGCCGTCGAGTGGGCGCGCGACGGGATCTGCGTCGTCAACGTCGCGCCGGGATACATCCGCACGGAGCTCAGCGAGTTCTGGCAGAACCCGAAGTCGCTGGCGTGGATCGAGGAGCGCGTGCCCCTCCGGCGACCGGGGACCTCGCAGGAGGTGGCGCGTTTCGTCGCGTCGCTGCTGGGAGAGCGGAACGCCTTCCTCACGGGCGAGACGATCTACATCGACGGAGCCCACGGGATCAACCACTGATGCGGCTCCTCGAAGCCCTCGACGCGCGTCGCAGCTGGGACGAAGAGGAGCGCGCCGTCCTCGAGCAGACGCGGCGCGTGGCAGACGACGTGATCGCCCCCAACGCCGCCGGCTACGACGAGTCGTCCGAGTTTCCGTGGAAGAACGTCGAGGTGCTTCGGGAGATCGGACTCAACGCGATCTTCGTCCCGGCGGCCTACGGCGGCGCGCCGATGTCCTACGCGCTCTATCTCGAGTGCGTGAAGCTCATCTCCGAGGCCTGTGCGTCGACGGGCATCATCTACGCGACGAACTTTCACGGAATGAGGCCGCTCATCGACTTCGGGAGTGAGGAACAGAAGCAGCGACTGTTGCCGCGGATCTCGAGCGGCGGCATCGGCTCGCTCGCGATCACGGAGCCGGACGCCGGCTCCGATGCCACCGGTATGAAGACGCGCTTCACGCCCGACGGCGACGCCATCGTGATCGACGGGCGCAAGACCTTCATTACGAGCGGCGACGTGGCCGATCTCATCCTGCTCTTCGGAAAGTGGTCGGAGATCGACGAGCCGCGGCGCGCCATCTCAGCGCTGATCGTCGAGAAGGGCGCGTCCTTCGAGGTGGTGTCGAAGGAGCGGAAGATGGGCCACCGCGCCTCGTCGACCGTGACGCTTGCGTTCGACGGCTGTCGCGTACCGCGCGCAAACCTCGTTGGCGAGCCCGGAACGGGGCTCGAAACGCTGCTCGCGTCGCTCAACAAGAGTCGCCCCAGCACCGCAGCCCATGCGCTCGGAATCTCGCGAGCCGCGTTCCGCGACATGATCGACTACACGAACGAGCGGGAGCAGTCGCGGAAGCGCATCATCGACTTCCAGGGCAACCAGTTCAGCATTGCCGACCTCGCGAGCGAGCTGGCCCTCGTCGAGCGCTGGCTCGACTACGTGGCAGAGCTCGTCGACGGCGGATGCGACGACTTCGGCCTCGAGGCGTCGATCGCGAAGCTGCGCGCATCCGACCTCGCCATGCGCATGACCACCGAATCCGTCCAGATGCACGGCGGCTACGGGTACTGCGCGGACTACCGCGTCGAGCGACTGATGCGCGACGCCAAAGTGACCCAGATCTGGGAGGGTACCAATCAGGTACACCGCCAGCTGATCGGCCGGAGCTTTCGCAAGAAGTGAACCGCGCGAGTGAATCGTCGCTGACGACGCCATCGAGCAGCGCCGGCTCGATCGCGTGGTCGAAACCGAGGCGGTCGCGCGCCCTGGCTCTACCGCGATCCGGATGCTTCTGAGCGACCTCCATCGGCCGATCGCCGTCGTGTAGTGTGTAGACGCACGAACGTCGCACTCGTCCGCACCCGGGCGACGGCCCACGGCAGGAGAGTTCCGATGGCATTGGTCGAACAGATCGGCGAGGAAGGCGGCGTTCGCCGCTACCGACTCAAGAACCCCGTCACTCTCGAGCCCATCGGTGAATTCGTCGCCGCCACTTCGGACGATGTCCGTTCGGCCGTGGAGCGCGCCCGCAAGGCCCAGAAGGAGTGGGCGAAGCTTTCCTTCGACCAGCGCGCCGAGTACCTGTGGCGGCTCGTCGACGTGATCGTCGAGCGCCAGGACGAGATCATCGACTGCGTGATCGCCGAGACCGGCAAGACGCGCAACGAGGCCGTGAGCATGGAGGTGATGGCACCCTGCCTGCAGATCTCGCACTACGCGAAGCGCGCCAGGAAGTACCTCGCCACGCAGAAGCGGCCGGCGTCCGGCATGCTGCGCTTCTCGAAGAAGATCACCCTGGTCTACAAGCCGCTCGGCGTCGTCGGTCTCATCACGCCGTGGAACGGCCCCGTGGTCCTCACCGCCAACCCACTCGCCCAGGCGCTGATGGCGGGCAACGCCGTCGTCCACAAGCCGAGCGAGGTGACGCCGCTCTCCGCACTCGTGCTCAAGGACCTCACCGAGGCCGCGGGCTTTCCCGAGGATCTCTATCAGGTCATCCAGGGCGACGGCGAGACCGGCGCGGCGCTCGTTTCCGCAGGTGTCGACAAGGTGTCGTTCACGGGCAGCGTCGCCACGGGTCGGAAGGTGGGCGAGTCCTGTGGCCGCCGGCTGATTCCCGTGACGCTCGAGCTCGGTGGCAAGGACGCGATGATTGTCTGCGCGGACGCCGACCTCGATCGCGCCGCCGACGGCGCCGTGCGCGGCTCGTGTTTCAACACCGGGCACTACTGCTGTGGCACGGAGCGCGTGTACGTCCCCGAGGAGATCTACGGGCCGTTCGTCGAGAAAGTGGTCGACCAGATGAAGACCCTCAAGCAGAGCGATACGGGCGACTGCGACGTCGGCGCGGTGTTCTGGGACAAGCAGATGGACATCCTTTGCGACCACCTCGCCGACGCCACGGCGAAGGGCGCGAAGGTGCTCGTCGGCGGCGGCCGCAACGCGTCACTCCCCGGCTATTTCTTCGAGCCCACCGTGGTGACGGATGTGAACCACGACATGGAGCTCATGAAGAGCGAGACGTTCGGGCCCATCGTCGCAATCCAGAAGGTGAAAGACGAAGAGGAGGCGATCCGCCTCGCGAACGACTCCGAGTACGGTCTCTCGGGCAACGTCTGGACGACGGACCTCGAGAAGGGGGTGGCCATCGGTGAGCGCGTCGAGACCGGCAGCGTGAGCGTGAACGACATCTCCGTGACCTACGGCATCGCCGAAGCGCCCTTCGGCGGGGTCAAGTCGAGCGGCGTGGGTCAGGTGAACGGCGAGACCGGGATCCGCGGCTACTGCCACACCCACCCGATCATCGTCGACACCTCGAAGAAGGCGCAGGGCGGCTACCCGTATACGATCGAGGGCGCGAACGGCATGCAGAAGTTCGTGAAGAGGCTCTTCGGCAACCGCTTCTTGCGAAAGCTCGTCGTTTGAGCGGCGCCGATCGCGAGAACAGCGAGGACGCGCGCGAGTCATGACGGACCGACTTCGCTTCGGGATCTTTTCGGCTCCGTTCCACCCGCATCGCCAGAACCCGACCCTCCACTACCAGACCGACCTCGAACTCGTGCAGCGCCTCGACGAGCTCGGCTACGACGAGGTGTGGTTTGGCGAGCACCATTCGGGTGGCTGGGAGCAGCTCGGCTCTCCCGAGCTATTCCTCGCCGTCGCCGCCGAGCGCACGAAGCACATCAAGCTCTGCACGGGCGTCGTGTCGCTCCCCTACCACCACCCGTTCATCCTCGCGGATCGCATCGTGCAGCTCGACCACCTGACGCGCGGGCGCATCAAGTTCGGCGTCGGGCCCGGCGCCCTGGCGAACGACGCGAAGATGATGGGCATCGATCCGATGAAGATGCGCGGCATGATGGAGGAGTCCCTCGAAGCCCTCGTCGCACTGCTCTGCACGGACGAGCCCGTCAACATGAAGACGGACTGGTTCGAGCTGGCCGATGCGAAGCTTCAACATGCGCCGTATCAGGAGCGGATTCCGATGGCGGTGGCGGCGACGGTCTCGCCCGCGGGACCGCGTTGCGCGGGGCGCTTTGGAACGGGCCTGCTCTCGATGAGCGCGACGAGCGCCGCGGGTTTCGACGCCCTCGCGAGCCACCACGACATCTGGCGGATGAAGGCGGAGGAGTACGGTCAGGTGTTCGACCGGTCCCAGTGGGCGCTGGCCGCGCCCATGTACGTGGCCGAGACGCGCGAGCAGGCGTTTGCCGACGTCGAGTACGGGATCCACGACTGGGTCGACTACTTCATGAACATCCTCTCGCTGCCGCTTCTCCCCAATGAGGAACCCGATCCCGCGAAGTGGCCAACGCGCATGGTGGAGTCGGGCGCGGCGGTGATCGGAACGCCCGACGACGCCATCCAGCAGATCCGCCGTTTGCAGGAGCAGACGGGCGGCTTCGGGAGCTACCTCGTTCTCGCCAATGACTGGGCGACTCCGGAGCGCACGAAGAGCAGTTACGAGCTCATGGCCCGCCACGTCTTTCCGGAGTTCCAGGGAACGGTGACGCGCGAGGTGGAGTCGAACCGCAAGCTGCGGAGCATTCGCGAAGAGCACCTCGGCGATATCGGCAAGGCGATCGAGACCGAGATCGAGAAGCACGCCGACGAGATGCGACAGCGCGGCCAGGACACGGGCTACCACATCAAAGGCGACGATGCGACGCCGTACCTCCAGGAAGACGTGTTGAAGCGCGGCAAGGACACGCGGAGCTAGTTGGGCTGGGTAGCGGCGGGCGAAGCCCGCCTGCCAGCCTCCGCTCGGCTTCGCCTGGCTGCGCGCTTCGCTTGCGGGGCTGGGGAGCGGCGGGGAAAGCCCGCCTGCCAGCC
>SPKZ01011051.1_pt1 | contig 11292 bp, 11 predicted proteins | sample 2456571 | NCBI WGS metagenome assembly SPKZ01 (sample SAMN11192286, study PRJNA482655) | marine metagenome | biome: ENVO:00000447; feature: ENVO:00000244|ENVO:00000211|ENVO:00000569|ENVO:00002023; material: ENVO:00002151; isolation source: ocean water from marine abyssalpelagic zone ...
CGGTGGAGGCCCTCATTGCCGCGATTTATCTCGATGGCGGTCTAGATGCGGCGGAGCAGTTTATCAAAAAGTGCTGGACTTTCGATAGCCTGACCAAAGACGTGATCGATCCAAATACCAATCCGAAGACTCGTCTTAGCGATTGGTGCGGCGCAAATCGCTCCGCCTACGCGGTTTACGAGACGATTGAAACGAGTGGCCCACCCCACAATCCGATCTTTACTGTAAAGGCCTCTGTTGAAGGCCATGGCGAAGCGACCGCAAAAGGTGGTAATAAAGCTGAAGCTGAGCGCGCAGCCGCCAGTGCCCTTCTCGATCTCCTGGAAAAAACATGAGCGACACAGACCTCACCCTGCCGAAAGCGGCAGATATTACCCATGCGGGCTTTGCCGCAATCATCGGCGCCCCAAATGCTGGTAAATCAACGCTGACCAATCATCTGGTCGGCACGAAAGTCGCGATTGTCACCCATAAGGTTCAGACAACACGCTTTCCGATCCGCGGCGTGGCCCATGAGGGGACTGCGCAAATTGTGCTGGTCGATACACCCGGGATCTTCCGCGCTAAGAAGCGCCTCGACCGCGCCATGGTGAAGGCCGCTTGGTCTGGCGCTGAGGAAGCGGACGCTGTGGTTCACTTGATCGATGCCTCTGCTTGGGTTGCTGTACAGAATGACGACGCGACAGGCGCACAAAAGCTCTCTGTTGAAGACGATCGGCGCGTCATGGAAACGCTGAAAGAGACGGGACAGAAAGCCTTCCTGGCACTCAACAAAATCGATCTATTCCCGCATGATCAAGTGCTGCCAATCATGGCTGAACTGAACGAAGCGGGCGTCTACGAAGACATCTTCATGATCTCTGCCTTGAACGGTGACGGCGTTGCGCCTTTGCTGGCTAAACTCGCGTCCAGAATGCCAGCGGGACCAGCTCTTTATCCGCCGGAGCAAACGGCCGATCTGCCAATGCGCCTGCTTGCGGCCGAGGTCACACGCGAGAAGCTCATGCTCCGCCTGCACCAAGAGTTGCCGTATCAATTGATGGTGGAAACCGAGAGCTGGGAGCCTTTCGACAATGGCTCTGTTCGTGTTCGCCAGGCAGTGATCATTGCGCGTGAGCAGCATAAAGGCATGGTGCTTGGTAAAGGCGGCAGCGCGATCAAAGCAATCGGCAAAGCAGCCCGTGAAGAATTGACCGAAATGCTTGGGCAAACGGTCCACCTCATTCTTTTTGTCAAAGTCGATCCCAAATGGATGGAACGACGCGAAGCCTATCAATCGGTTGGCTTGGAGTTTGACGCCTAAGGAGGGTCCGAATGGAGTGGCGTGATCAGGCGCTGATACTCGGCGGACGGCGCTTCGGTGAAAGCGGACTTATTCTGGATGTTCTGACCGAGACCCGCGGACGACGCTCAGGGTTGGTTTATGGCGGTGCGAGTAAGAAGAAACGCGCACAATTTGAGCCTGGAAACTCGGTTGAACTGAGTTGGTCAGGACGTCTTGAAGAGCAACTCGGGCGCTTCACAGTCGCCGAAGTCACCGTCAGCCGCGCTGGACGTTACTTGGACCGCCCGGAAGCCCTATCGGCGATCACTACGATCTCAAGCCTGTTGCGCGGCGCCGTAAATGAGGGCGATGCTGCGGGGTCAGCGCTTTTCGGGCCAACGACGCTTCTTCTGGATGCGCTTGAGTCATGGCCGGTTTGGCCGGCCCTCTACGCGCGTTGGGAACTCGGACTATTATCAGCGCTCGGCTTTGGATTGGACCTCGATAAGTGCGCATTGTCTGGCGCGAATGATGGCCTCACGCACGTCTCGCCAAAAACGGGCCGCGCTGTGCGTGGATCCGAGGCGGAACATTATGTTGATCGCTTGTTTCCATTGCCTGCGTTTCTGATCGATCCACGCGCCCTCGCGATGGCGGAAGATATCGAAAACGCCCTGCAACTCACCGGCTATTTCTTGGAGGAACGCCTATTCTCCGCAGTACATAAGCCCGTACCACCGGCCCGTGCGCGCCTTGTTCCTAAATTGATTGGCTGAAATGCCTCGCCATTCAACTTTCGTTCAGACAAAACTGCGCAAGGGAGATCTGTGTTCAGGGGCAGAGATTAGATTAGAGGCTGATAATGAAAAATACAGTGCTTTTTGGCGCCATGAGCGTCGCCCTCCTAGGACTCGTCGGTTGCATTCACGTGGATGAAGGTGACTGGTCAGATTCCGAAGAAATTGCCCTCAATACCGAAACTGCTCTGCGCGTTTGCGGTGGGCCAGGAACCGTCGAAAAAGTCACCGAAGACGGCTATACCTGCAAACAAGACTAAGCCTAAGGCTTGGTTTTAACGACACGTTTCAACGCTGCCCATGTCGAGATGAAAATGATCGGCATGGGCAGCGTCATAATCAGGACCAAGGGTGGTTGAGAACAGGCGACAGGCCTTTTTGTGGACCCGGGTCAAATATTTCCCAGCATCACTCTTCTCTCGCCAGTGCTGACGGACGCTGATTTGCGTCCCATCTTCTAAAACGAAACCTGAAATATCGATCGCATTCGCATAGGAATGCTGCGATCGCGTCCGCGTCCCGGCAATGTTCCGACAGCTAAACGACCCATAGGTTTGAATCTGTCTCAGCGGCGACCCAAAGATCTTTTCCGCCTCCGGACGCAGGACATTCCGTTCCCAAATATGAAACGCCGCGATCTGATGGCAGGTCATACGCAGTGGCGCCGCGTTAAAAGGCGTCAGTGTGCGCTTCAATCTAAGCGTTTCTTCTAAGGGGCACCGTGTTTCAGCGCCATCCGCCCGGATGACTTCAAATTCAACACCCGCCTCTTCCAATTTTGCGCGGCAGAGGGCTTCATCATATTTCAGCTCCGTGAGCTTTCCATAAGTCGCAAGTCCGATGGGCTCGGTGAGGTCCGGAGGCCTAAAGGGATTGTGTTGATACGGCAAAAATCGATGTACCAGATACGCCAATCCGATAACCGCCAATCCGAATAAAACGAGTCGCCAGTGACGCATGGTATCCCTTCGTTAACCAATCGGCGTTTTGTGTTAACCTGTACATCAGTGTGGCGATTCTACGCCATCGTAGACTTTAGAGGTGCGCATGACCGATCTTTTGGATCCAGAAGACGATCGCATTATTAACGAACCGCTCAGCGAGGCGCTCACCAAGCGTTACTTAGCCTATGCGCTGTCGACGATCACGTCACGGGCCCTGCCCGATGTGCGCGATGGGTTGAAGCCGGTTCAGCGACGAATTCTGTACGGCATGCGCGAGCTGAAGCTGAATCCAGACGGCGGCTATCGTAAGTGTGCGAAGGTCGTTGGCGAGGTCATGGGTAATTACCACCCGCACGGCGACGCTTCGATTTACGATACCATGGTGCGTCTCGCCCAGGATTTCTCGGTTCGTTATCCGCTGGTTGATGGACAAGGCAATTTCGGTAACATTGATGGCGATAGCGCGGCTGCAATGCGTTATACGGAAAGTCGAATGACGGAAGCCGCGCAGCTTCTGCTCGACGGCCTCAGCGAAAACGCCGTCGATTTCAAACCAACCTATGACGAGAATGACGAAGAGCCAGTTGTTCTTCCCGCCGGATTCCCAAACCTCTTGGCAAATGGTGCAACCGGCATCGCGGTTGGCATGGCCACCAGCATTCCGCCGCACAACGTCGCTGAGGTGATCGATGCGGCTTTAATGTTGGTTGATCGCAAGACGACAACGACAGAAGAGCTCCTCGAGGTCATGCCCGGCCCAGACTTCCCGACCGGCGGTGTCATCGTAGAACCGAAAGAATCGATCCTAGAGGCCTATGAGACTGGCCGCGGCAGCTTCCGTATGCGCGCCAAATGGTCTGTTGAGGATCTTGGACGCGGCACTTGGCAAGTCGTGGTCACCGAAATCCCGTATCAGGTCCAGAAATCCAAGCTGATTGAGCGCTTAGCCGACCTGATTGAAAGCAAAAAGGCTCCCCTCCTCGCGGATGTACGCGATGAGAGTGCTGAGGACATCCGCCTCATTCTCGAACCCCGCGCTAAAACCGTCGAGCCTGACGTCTTGATGGAAAGCCTGTTCCGGATCTGTGATCTTGAAACGCGCTTCAGCCTCAACATGAACGTGCTCCACAAAGGCGCGCCTCAGGTGATGGGCCTGCGCCAGGTCTTGCGCGCTTACCTCGATCATCGCCGCGAGGTTGTTGTTCGCCGCGCGCAATTCCGTCTGGATAAGATCGAGAAACGTCTCCACCTCCTCGATGGTTATCTGATCGCCTATCTGTCCATTGATGAGGTGATCCGGATCATTCGTGAGGAAGATCATCCAAAACAGGTGATGATCGACCGGTTCGGGATTACCGAGATCCAAGCCGAAGCGATCCTCAATCTTCGTCTCCGCGCTTTGCGCAAACTCGAAGAGATGGAAATCCGCAAGGAGCACGAATCTCTCAGCGAAGAGCGCAGCGACATTGTCGCCATGCTCGGCTCAGAAGGCCGTCAGTGGACCAAGGTCAAAAAAGAACTGAAAGAAGCGCGTAAAGTCTTCGACCCAAGCACCGAGCTTGGCCGCCGCCGCGCTGGCTTTGAAGATGCTCCAATCATCGATGTGGGCGCCGCGCTTGAAGCCTCAATGCCGAAAGAGCCGCTTACGGTAGTTCTCTCTACCAAGGGCTGGATCCGTGGAATGAAAGGTCACGGCATCGATCTGGCCTCGGCCAAATTCAAAGATGGCGATACGCTGCTCTTCTCTGAGGAAGTGCATACGACGGATAAGCTCATCCTGATGTCATCTGACGGACGCGCCTTTACCCTGACCTGCGATAAGCTGCCTGGCGGACGTGGTCACGGCGAGCCGATCCGGATCTCGATCGACTTGGAAGATAGTGTCGACATTGTTGGCATGTTCAAGCTGGATGGCTCTCGCAAGCGTATCATGGCGTCCGATGCGGGATATGGTTTCGTCGTTCAAGAAAGCGAACTGGAATCAAACCGTAAGGCCGGTAAGTCCGTTGTATCTGTTCCAGATGGCAGAAGGCTTCTGAAAGTCGATCTCGCCAAAGGAGACCATGTCGCGGTGATCGGGACAAATAAGAAGCTTCTCATTTTCCCACTTGATGAGTTGCCAGAAATGTCTCGCGGCAAAGGGAATAAGCTCCAGAACTATCGCGGCGCAGATAAGCTCGCGGATGCTATCGTCTTCCATGCAGAAGACGGGCTAATCGTGACCGATAGCGCTGGCCGGATGCGCGGCTTCCCTGAATGGCGTGAATGGATCGGCAAACGCGCTCAAGCCGGTAAGGTCGCGATGCGTGGATTCCCGCGCTCAGGAACATTTACGGGCTAGTTTTGCGTCGCTAAACTCCAGGAATGATTACACCTGGATATGTACAGCGCATGGCGCGCTATAATCGCTGGCAGAATGAAAGCATCTATGGCGCCGCGGACGGCCTGTCTGACGAGGCCCGCAGAATGGACCGCGGAAGCTTCTTTGGATCGATCCATGCTACTCTCTCCCATGTGCTTTGGGCCGATGAGTTATGGATGAGCCGCTTGTCAGATTGGACCGCCCCGAGTGGCACCTCGCGAGAAGTGCCGCTTTATAATGATTGGGAGGATCTGAAGGCCCGGCGCGCTGCGGCTGACCAACGCTTTCTCTCTTGGGGCGAAACCCTCTCTCAGTCGGACGTCGATGGAAATCTGGAATGGTATTCCGGCACTTTAAAGCGCGGCATGACCAGTCCTCGCGGGATTTGCATCATGCAGGTCTTCAATCACCAGACTCATCATCGCGGGCAAGTTCACGCCATGCTGACGGCTGCAGGGGCGAGTCCGGAAGATACCGATATTCCGTTTATGCCGGACGCCTATCTTTAGACGCCGAGCACATCGCTCATATCGTAAAGACCGGGAGGCTGCGTTGCCACCCACTCCGCAGCTTTGATGGCGCCGTAGGCAAATACGGCGCGATCTAAGGCCGTGTGCCGCAGCGATAGAATCTCCATCTCTGAGGCGTAAGTGACTTCGTGATCGCCTATGACGCCGCCACTTCGGCGGACCGAAAATCCAATCTCGCCTGGGACTCGCTTGGCGTCCGCGCCATCATATGGTGCTGCGCGCACGTCGCTGAGCGGTTTCGAGCGGCCCGCGGCGGCCGCCTCTCCAAGCATGAGAGCTGTCCCGGACGGCGCGTCGACCTTATGCCGGTGATGCGTTTCCAAAACTTCGATATCCCAATCCTCACCAAGCCGAGACGCGGCTTGTTTCACGAGCGCTTCAAGCAGATTGACGCCGAGCGAGAAGTTTCCAGCCTTCACGATCGCGGCAGAGCTGGACGCGGCTTTAATCTGCTGCTCTTCCGCATCAGTGAACCCGGTTGTGCCGATGACAAAGGCCGGCGAACCGGATGCGGACAGAGCGGACAAAGTTGCCGCCGGAACTGTGAAATCGATCCAAACGTTCGCATTCTGCGCCGCCATAGCGATATCAGTCGAAACAGCGTTGCCTGTTGGTTCCTTGCCGCCAAGTGTTCCCAGATCTTTGCCAATCTGATCAGATCCCGGCGCTTCGCTGCCGCCCGAAACATTATGGCCAGCATTAAGAGCCGCGCCAATCAATTGGCGCCCCATACGACCGGCACTTCCGGCAATCGCGATGTTCAGTTTTGTCGTCATGCCCGCCTTATACAGAGCTTCGCCTCTCTGACCATATCCATGACCTGTTTTGGGCAAGCGGCTTGACTGTGTTAAGCTTAACAAAACAAGCCGTTTCAACGGCGAATGGAGGGTAATGATGATCAAGTTCACTTTGGTTGGCGCCGCAGCCGCGTTTTGCTTCAGCCTGCCAGCAATGGCACAAACCTTCAGTCACACGCACGGCGCTAAAGGCCATCACAGTCACGATATCACGACCTATACTGTGACGGGATCATGTTGCTGCCCAAGCCATAGCGCAACGGAACTGCACGGCGCAGCGCATCAGACCACCCGGACTTATGTTAGACGATATACGCATCCGACGGTAGAGCGACGAACCTATACACGCATCGTCGAACCCTATGCGGGGCACAGCCATTCGCGTTCACACACATCCCATCACTCACACCGCAGCTATCGCTCGGTTGAGCATCACTCAACACATTCCCAACATCAGCACATCCGCGTGCTGAGCCACGACGAACGACGCGAGCGGGATTATGCTCTTGCAGGCGATGGCCATTCTGATCGCGCACATGCGTGGGCGCATTATGATCGCAAGTGGCGGTCCCGTACGAACGATAAACGCCACTAGGCATCTTTCGCTCGCCCTGCTAAGGCCGCGCGCATGTATCAGATATCTGCTCGGGGCCCTCGCGCGGCCATTGAAACCGCTTGGGACACACTTGCCTGGACCGATCCATCTCCGGCCGGCGCCGTGGACGCTAAAGAAGACACTCGGCTAACCTGGCGCCTCGACGCTTATGCTGAAACCCGAGAGGACGCCGAGGCGAGCGCGGCGCTTATCAGTGAAGTCGCACCTGAACTGAACCCTGTCATCGAAGCCTTAGAGGATCGCGACTGGGTCACGCTATCTCTCGAAGGCTTGCCACCTGTTCGGGCCGGACGGTTTATCGTTGCGGGCAGCCACGCGCTCACCAAAACAGCGCCGGGCAAGACCGACATCCTGATCGAAGCGGGCCCAGCATTTGGAACCGGGCACCACGGCACGACGCTTGGATGCTTGTTAGGCTATGAGCATGTCCTAAAAACCGGAGTGCCGAACAAAGTCTTAGATGTTGGAACTGGATCAGGCGTGCTAGCAATCGCCGCGATCAAAACCGGAGCCCAACGCGCCATAGGAACTGAGATCGACGCTCAAAGCGTCGCTGTTGCGAATGAAAATGCGCGCAAGAACAGTGTCGCAAATCGTTTCACGACCTATCTCACGCGCGGCGCCACCAATCAGATTATACAATCCACGGCGCCATATGATTTGATTTTTGCGAACATTCTTGCAGGCCCCCTCACCCGACTTTCGCCGAAACTGGTGCCGCTTTTGAAGACCGATGGTCACATCATCTTGTCAGGCCTACTCACCCGACAAGAACCTTTAGTCCGCGCCGCCTATACGGGACGCGGACTAAATCTGGTCAAACGCATCCGGAGAGACGGATGGTCGACATTGGTCTTGCAACGTAAGTCTTAGTGCGAAAGACGACGTGCGTGACGCGCTGAGCGCTGTGCGAGAAGACGCGGCTTAGAAGCGACGAGATCGTCTTCGCTGACCGCGACGGTGATCCCATTGTTTGGCGTGATCTCTTGAACATTGCGAGAAACACTTGGGAAGAATGCTTGGAGCCCGGCATAGCCGCGCAGAATACTATTGGTTTTCATTGTTTTAGTCCTGGGAGGTATTTTTTATTGTGACTGCTATATAGGTGCATATGGTTGCAAAAGAATATACAAATTCGTGAACTTTCATGCATCGGCGCATAGCTCAGTTTCGTCTTTGCACCGCGGCTCAATCGGGACTATTCACACTCCATGAAACAAAACTTTGACGTTAAAGGCGGCCCGCAAATTGGTCGCGAAAATCTTCCGAAGCTGCGCGCAGAATTGCAGCGCCAGGCCCTTGATGGTTTCTACGTTCCTCATGAGGACGAGTACCAGAACGAATACCTTCCGGACGCCAATGAACGCTTAGCATGGGTCAGCGGATTTACGGGCTCTTTCGGCTCAGCCATGATCCTTATGGACCGCGCGGTTCTATTCGCAGATGGCCGCTACACGATCCAGGCCGCTGATCAAACAGATAATGATCTCTTCGAGCGCGTTCACGTGCCAGATCCTGGCCCTTTTGGATGGCTGAGTGCGCAAGACCTGTCGGGAAAAGTTCTTGGATATGACGCTGCGCTCATGACCCCTAATGATGTCGCGGTCTTTGAAGCAGCGGCAACAAAGGCTGGCGCTTCCATCAAATCCGTCACGGACAATCCCGTTGATCTGGCTTGGACGGACCGCCCTGCGCAACCGCTTGAACTCATTCATCCACACGATCTCGAATTCGCAGGGCAAAGCTCAACAGAGAAACGCGCTGAAATTGGCAACGTCCTTAAGGAGAGCGGCGCGGATTCAGTCATTATCACGGCTCCAGCAAGCATTGCTTGGTTGTTCAATATTCGCGGCGGCGATGTTGCCTGTTCCCCGCTTCCGCTCGCCAGAGCGATTGTTCGTTCTGATGGCAGCGCAACACTGTTCGCAGATCCCGCTAAGGAGAGCGAAGGACTGCGCGAGCATCTCGGCAATGAAGTAACGCTGGCCCCCATCGACACTTTGCCAGACGCATTGAACGAAATGGGCGCTCAACGTGTAAGCTTGGATCCAGCATTGGCGTCAGCCTGGTTTTTCCAAGCCCTCGAAGCGGCTGGGGCAACCTTGATCAAAGAAGCCGACCCGGTTCAGCTACCAAAAGCCTGTAAAAATGCTGCGGAACTGGCGGGCACGGCCGCGGCGCATCGGCGTGACGGTGTCGCGGTGACGCGCTTCCTCCATTGGCTCGATACAGAGGCACAATCGGGCACGTACACAGAAATTGACGCTGCCTTGAAGCTGTTGGACTTCCGCACCGTGGATACCAGCATGAAGGACATGTCCTTCGAGACCATCTCTGGGGCGGGTCCGAACGGCGCCCTGCCGCATTACCGCGTCTCGTCCGCATCCAACCGTACGCTCGAGCGCGGCTCACTCTATCTGGTCGATAGTGGCGGCCAGTACCCAGACGGCACCACGGACATTACCCGCACCGTGGCAATCGGCGATCCATCTGAGGATATGCGTCGCCATTACACGCTGGTTCTAAAAGGCCACATCGCTTTGGATCGAGTGCGTTATCCAGAAGGTACAACTGGCACGCATCTCGACATTCTCGCGCGCCATGCCATGTGGCAGGCAGGTCTCGACTATGATCATGGTACTGGGCACGGCGTCGGCGTGTACCTTGGCGTCCATGAGGGGCCTCAGCGTATCGCGAAACCCTGGAACGCAATCCCGCTCATGCCCGGTATGATCGTCTCTAACGAGCCTGGCTTCTACAAGGAAGGCGCGTATGGAATTCGGATTGAGAACCTCCAATACGTGACCCCAGCGGAAGAGATTGAAGGCGGCGACCGCGCGATGCTCGGCTTTGAGTGTCTAACGTTTGCGCCGCTGGCACGCGCGCTCATCGTTACGGATCTTCTCACGGCAGAAGAACGCGACTGGGTCGATGATTATCACCAACGCGTTCTCACCGAAATTGGCCCGTTGATTGATGGTGACGCCGCTACGTGGATGGAAGAGGCCTGTCAGCCGCTCTAAAGGCCGCTGACGAGGTCTATCCATTCTGCTTCGGTCATCACCGTGACGCCGAGATCTTGAGCTTTTTTCAGCTTAGATCCGGCGCCCGGTCCAGCAACGAGAATATCCGTTCGCCCTGACACAGATCCAGAGACTTTCGCACCGAGCGAAGTCGCTCGCGCTTTAGCTTCATCGCGCGTCATCGCTTCCAGCGTACCTGTAAACACAACTGTTTTGCCCGCGACGGGACTTTCGCTCGCAGGGGCTTCACCGTCTTGAATGTCTAGCTCTTGAATGAGCTCGGCCATCATATCCTGATTGTGTGGTTCTGACGCAAAGGCTTTCAAAGCACCAACGGCAGCACCGCCGACACCATCAATGGACACCAGCGCGTGCTCTGCGTCACTGTCTGGTGTGTCGCGCGCGACTTCAACGGCGCTCCAAAACTCCGACCATTTCACAAATGTCCGCGAGAACAGATCTGAAGTTGTCTGCCCGACATGGCGGATGCCTAAACCATTCAGAAAACGCGCAAAGGGAACCTTCCGGCGCTCATCAATTGCGGCAAACAACTTGGAAGCTGAGACGCTGCCAAATCCTTCCCACTCAAACAGCGGCGGATAACCGGCAGCCTCGATACGGGCGGGAAGCTGGAATATGTGTTGCGGCGCGCTGACAATGCCGCGTTCGTAAAACATCTCAATCTGCTTCGCACCGATGCCATCAATATCGAGCGCTTTACGTGAGACGAAGTGTTTGAGCCGCTCTATCGCTTGGGCGGGACAGATCAATCCGCCCGTGCAACGTCGCCGGACATCCATCTTACCTTTATCGTCAATCTCCCGAACAGCGGCTGATCCGCACTCTGGGCAGACCTCGGGCATCTGGAAGGGATCTCCTCGCCCTGCTCGATCTGGATCGAGCACTCTCAGGACTTGCGGTATGACATCCCCTGCTCGCTGGATTTCAACCTGGTCTCC
>SPKZ01008496.1_pt1 | contig 11290 bp, 11 predicted proteins | sample 2456571 | NCBI WGS metagenome assembly SPKZ01 (sample SAMN11192286, study PRJNA482655) | marine metagenome | biome: ENVO:00000447; feature: ENVO:00000244|ENVO:00000211|ENVO:00000569|ENVO:00002023; material: ENVO:00002151; isolation source: ocean water from marine abyssalpelagic zone ...
CGTCCCAGGCGACCTTTTCGCTGATTGTGGTGACAACCGTCCCGGCCACTTCCGGCGGGAGATTGACGTTCACGATCCCGTATTCCTTGAAGAAATTCTTTCCGTCGTAAACCGTCAGCGTCCCGGCCTCGAGGCTGATTTCGACCCGGTAGTTCAGCGGATAGACGATCAGTTCCTCATCGGGGTAGATCAGGGCAGTCGTCTTGCCGTTCGCCCGCATAATGTAATCGATCGTCGTATCGCTGCGCCGCGCGATGGTAATGAGCGCTTCCCCCCTCCTCACGACATGCTGGGTCTTTTCCGGCTGTGGAATTGGAGAAATGAGCAGATCCAGATTCACCTCGCCGGCAACGCGCTTGGCGTCTGCAAAGGTTTTCGACTCCGGATAATATTGCATCAGGTAGAGAAGCCGATCTCTGGCCGAGACAAGCTCCCCTTCCGTGAGAAGGGCCACCGCAGCGTCGTAATGGCGTTTCCCGAGGTCGGGTTTCTCCCGCTTCACCGCCCCGTCTCCCGTGATCTGACGGGTCACAGAGATCTCCGGCTGGGCATATTTCGTCCAGTAGTAGTAGGCGCCGGCCACTCCTGCTGCGCAGATCAGCAACGCAAAGAACGCCAGCAGGAACTTGAGACGAGCCATGGTAGAGATCGAGGAGTCCGCCTAGAGCATCCCTCGACGCTTAAAATCGAAGGCGTTCATTTCGAGAGAGTTACCAATCATTTCCATCGTGAATTTGATCAGTGAAATTTCCCAGGTATCGTCGACTCCGACGATAACGGCTCGGGAAGGATTCCCAGAGGATTCAATATCGCGAACAATCCGGTCCTGCACCGCCTCGAGCGGCTCACTGGCAATGCTCTCTGAAAACCCACGCTTAGCAAAGTTGAAGCCATATTTCACGAGGTTCACATTGCCATGCTGGCGAAACCATTCTGCAAAGACCTCCGCCTGCTCACCAAAGCCTTCGAACATCAGCTCTTCGTAGCCGCCCGGGCGCAGGATCTTCGGGCGCTCGGCTTCGACGCGGCCTTCGCGGATTCGGACACGGCCCACCTCGTCCATCGGCTCGGTCAGCAGGGCAAACTCGAAATTCGTCGTTCCGAAGGTATCAATGCGACGATCCGGCTCATAGACGACCTGGGTGGTCTCCATGGCGTAGGCGATGTCATCAAAGGAAAGAGACATGGGAACAGGTGCGGAGAGATTACGATCAGATTCGCCTGAAATCCACTGATATCGTCGTTTGAACCCGCTTTGCAGGCCTGGTCGGTGGCTCTCCTGCTTGCGGCGTGGGCAAAAAAAATGCGCCCTGATTCAGGACGCATTCAAAATTCTTGAGATGAAATCTCGTCAGCTTACTTGGACTGCTCGTCGATGTAAGAAGTAACTTCACCCACACTCGTCAACTTCTCAGCATCTTCGTCGGGAACAGTGATGTCGAACTCTTCTTCAAAGGCCATCACAAGCTCAACCGTGTCGAGGGAATCAGCGCCGAGGTCTTCGATGAACTTAGCTTCAGGCTTCACCTGATCCTCGCTAACACCGAGTTGCTCAACAATGATGTTCTTAACTTTTTCTTCGATTTGTGCGTCAGCCATTTGAAATGAGATAATTTCCGTTCTGCGAGTTATTACCGGCGGTTCTCAGGTTTGGCAACGGTTTTTTTCTCATCTTTCTAAACTACTTCCACATTTGGCGATATTTCCGTCAGACGGAGTATTGCCGAGTGGTCTCAACCGACTATGTTGGCGGCACATGTCGTTCGTCGAACACCTCAACGCACTGGACGCAGGAAGCCCTCTCTCGGCCACCCTGAGCCGGTTTCAGCACCTTTTAAGACCCCTGTCTCCATCCGAGCTCGAAAGCCTCGCGGCCGAGTCGGTGAAGACAACACGTGCTCAATTCGGACGGACAATGCGGTTGTTTGCGCCGATTTACCTCTCGAACGAGTGCGTCAACAACTGCTCCTACTGCGGTTTCTCCCGTGACAACCCGATCCTGCGGACCACCCTGAGCGTGGAGCAGGTCGTCAAGGAAGCCAAATTCCTTGCCGGACAGGGCTTCCGCCACATCCTGCTGGTGGCCGGAGAACACCCCCGCTTTGTCTCTGAAGGTTACCTCGAGGAGTGCCTCGAAGCTCTGCGCGACTCGGTCCCGACGCTGGCGATCGAAGTCGGGCCGATGGAAACGCCGGAATATCGCCGCATGGTCGATGCCGGCTGCGAAGGCCTCGTCGTTTACCAGGAAACCTATCACCGTGGCGCCTATGCCGACTATCACACCGCGGGTCCCAAGAAGAACTTCGACTGGCGCCTCGAATGCCCCGAGCGAGGCTACGAAGGCGGCTTCCGCCGCATCGGCATCGGAGCCCTGATGGGACTCGCTGACTGGCGCTATGAACTGCTAAGACTCGCCGCTCACCTGGAATACCTTTACAGAACCTGTTGGAAATCAACGTTTACCATCAGCTTACCACGGCTCAGACCGGCTGCGGGCAATTTCCAGCCCGAGTTTCCCTTCAGCGACGCGGAGTTTGTCCAGGCTCTCTGTGCTTTCCGGGTCTGCTTCCCCCAGGTTGGAATTGTCTTGAGCACCCGGGAACCGCGGCCCCTCCGCGATGCTCTATTCCCGCTGGGCGTCACCAGCATCAGTGCCGGAAGCCACACAGAACCAGGCGGTTACACCGGAGAAGGCGCTGACGACGTCCATCTCACGGTCCGCGGAAGACGGGTGGAACTTGGAGACGAGGCAGCACCGACGCCCTGCAACGCCAGCTCTGGCGAAACACCGGCCACTGGCCAGTTCGACATCGCCGACGAACGCTCCGCCTCCGAAGTCGCCGCTCACCTTTGTCAAATCGGCCTCGAACCAGTCTGGAAGGACTGGGACCCTTCTATCCTCGCCACGACCGATTCTACTCCTCAATCCTCTGAAAATCCCGTTCTGCCGGGAGCTACCGCAAACGTATGACTGTCACGCTGAACGGAAAGTCCTTCGAAGTCGACGCCCCTGCAGAGGGCGTTACCATCAGCAATTTCGTTTCGCGTCTTGAAATCGGGCAGGCCCCTGTCCTGGTCGAACTCAATGGCGAGGCGATCCTCACCCGGGAATTTGATTCCCAGCAAATCAAAGACGGCGACACCGTCGAGGTGATCCGCATGGTCGCCGGTGGCTGATTTTAGCCAGTCTAATCACCGGTGAACGAGGTGGTCACCAACAAAGCTTGATTCAGCTGCTTTAGATACTCGCAGCGTGGAATCTCCTTACACCCAAAACGTGATAAGTGATCAGTTGTCCATTGCGTATCAAGTAGTTGAAACCCTATTTTACGCAGCCTTTCCACGAGCTTTACCAGTGCCACTTTCGAGGCGTCCGGCTCTCGGCTGAACATTGATTCGCCGAAAAATGCTCCTCCGATGGCAATGCCATAAAGACCGCCGACAAGCTCCCCATCCTGCCAGGTCTCGACGGAATGAGCGTAGCCAAGCTCGAACAGCTTCTCATAGCTGTTTACAATTTCCTCGCTGATCCAAGTCGTCTTGCGATCCGCGCAACCTCTCATCACCTCTGTGAAGGCGGTATCGATCCGAATTTCGAAGGGATCTTTCCTGAGCGTTCGCTTCAGCCCGTGAGGGATGTGGAAATCCTCCAGCGGAATCACCCCTCTCGGATCCGGTGAAAACCAGCCAATCTCTCCCCGATTGTCCATGGCCATGGGGAACATCCCGCCCCGATACGCCGCGATCAGAACGGCGGGACGGATGTAGCCTTCGCGAGTGAAGATGGATTCCGACATGAGTCAGGGGCGGTTGCAGCGTATGACTTTCACGTAATTTTTACAATTCCAAAAAAGCTTACGGCGGGATACTGCCCTCAGATTGCAAAATCCGACAAATTCGGCGCTTGAAAATGTATGGCAGAGCGATTAGAGGTCCGGCACTATGCCAGTAGCAACTCCGAAACAGTTCGAAGCCATGTTGGATGCCGCTCAGGAAGGCGGCTATGCCTACCCTGCGATCAACTGCTCCAGCCTCGTTACCATTAACGCAGCGCTGAAAGCCTTCGCAGATATGAAGTCCGACGGCATCATCCAGTTCTCCACCGGCGCCGGACAATTCGCCTCCGGTCTCAACCACAAGAACACCGTCCTCGGCACCATCGCCCTCGCTGAGCTGACTCACCGTCTTGCTGAGCAGTATGACGTTCTCGTGGCCCTGAACACTGACCACTGCCGTCCTCACGTTGCTCACGATTTCCTCGATCCTCTGATCGAAGCCACCGCCCAGCGACGCGCCCGCGGTGAAAACAACCTCTTCCAGAACCACATGCTCGACGCCTCCGAGCTCGCTCTCGACGAAAACCTCGAGATTTCCAAGAAATACCTCGCCAAGTGCGCCGAGAACGAAATCGTCCTCGAAGTTGAAGCCGGCGTCGTGGGTGGTGAAGAAGAAGGTGCGGCCGGCACCGAAGACACTCCGGACGAAGACCTCTACACGACTCCTGAAGATATGATGGCGGTTTACGAAGCACTCCACCCGCTGGGTCGCTTCACCTTTGCTGCTACCTTCGGCAACGTTCACGGCCACTACAAGCCCGGTGCCGTGAAGCTCCGCCCCGAGATCCTCAAGCAGGGTCAGGAAGCCGTCACCGGCAAATACGGTGCCGATGCTGAGTTCGACCTCGTTTTCCACGGCGGTTCTGGTTCCACTCTCGAGGAAATCCGCGAGACCCTCGACTACGGTGTGGTCAAAATGAACGTCGATACTGACACTCAATACGCATTCACCCGCCCGATCGCTTCTCACATGTTCCAGAATTACGACGGCGTTCTCAAGATCGACGGTGAAATCGGCAACAAGAAGGCCTACGACCCGCGCGCTTATCTCAAGGCCGCAGAAGAAGGCATGGCTGCCCGTATCGGCGTCGCCTGCGACGATCTACTTTCCACCGGAAAGTCCATCGCCGGCCAGGTCTAATTCCTGCCCTGGCGGTCTCGAATCGCCAGATAGCTTTCGAAAACCCGGTTCGGTTCGCCGAGCTGGGTTTTTCTTTGTCCGGTCATGTATCGCCAAGCGGGATGGTTGCAGGTAAAAAAGAGCGTCATTCTGCCATTGTCACCCTACGCCGTTCGTGGCACTCTCCCGCCACTATGAGAGTCACTATCCCGCTTGTATTCGGCCTTTTCCTGCTCTTCAGCCTTCCTGTCGACGCCCAGGATAAGAAAGAAGAGAAGCCCAAGGCAGCCGGTAAGGCAAAAGCCCCCGCAAAGAAGAAATACCCCACTGGTTACACCGACACGCCTTTCCTTCCCGGAGGCAAATGGCGAGTCCACGATGACAACCGCCCCCGACCCGAGGTCGTCACTCCCGGGGAAACTGCTTCCAGTGCCCCCTCCGATGCCATCGTTCTTTTCGACGGCACCAACCTGGATGAATGGGTCATGGCGAAAGACAATGCCCCTGCCGACTGGATCGTAAAGGACGGCTACGTCGAAGTCCCCCCCAAAGGTCAGGGAGTCGGCGGGTACATTCGCACCAAGCGCGAATTTGGAGACGTTCAACTCCACATTGAGTGGGCGTCACCCGCTGAAGTTGTCGAGAAGTCCCAGGGCCGCGGCAACAGCGGTGTCTTTTTCCTCGGTGGATATGAGGTCCAGGTGCTCGACTCCTACGACAACAAGTCCTACGCTGACGGCCAGGCTTCTGCCATCTATGGCTACAAGCCGCCTCTCGTAAACGCCTGCCGCCCTCCCGGTGAGTGGCAGACCTACGACATAATCTTCGAAGCGCCCAAATGGGACGCCGAAGGGAACCTGCTCAAGCAAGCTTATGTCACGGTGATTCACAACGGAGTGGTCACCCACCACCGTCAGAACTACCTCGGGCCCAGCGGGCACAAGAAGGTCGCCAACTACAGCACCGTGAAGGAGACCGGCCCGATCCAGCTTCAGAATCACAGTAACCCGGTGCGTTTCAGAAACATCTGGGTGCGCGAGCTCGATCTCTCAGCCAACGAGTAAAGGCTCCAAATACCATCAAGCTTTTCAAAAAGGCGGGGGTTATCCTCCGCCTTTTGTCTTTTTGGAACCGATGTTCGTTCCGCAGGGGTACAAAAAAAGCGGCCTGAATGAGGCCGCTTCGTTTTCTTTCGGCATCACTGGCCGACAACTGAAACGATTTTCGGATTAAAGTCCAACGTCACGGCCTTCACCGGCCTCTTTCTTCTCTTCTTTTTGTTCCTCGTGCTTCTCGCCGTGATCTTTCTTATCATGGCCTTTCTTGTCATCTCCATGGCCACCGTGATCTTCCTTGTGATCGCCATGTTCACCATGATGATCTTCGCCATGGTGCCCACCGTGGCTCTCGTGAAGGACCTTCGTAGACTCAAAGTCGTGCTTCTCACATCCCATCAGGGCAAGACCGGCAACACCGGTCAGGAGGAAAAGTTGGAACAGCGATTTCATGGCCAAGTCTGTAACCGCGCCGTTGCACTTTTGCAACTTCCAACTTTACTTCCCCCCTATCATATCCATGGCCGAATCAAAACGCCCCAACATCCTCTGGTACTGCACCGATCAGCAACGGTTCGACACCATCGCCGCGCTGGGAAATCCCCATGTGCTCACCCCTAATATCGACAAACTAGTCGAGGGTGGTGTCTCTTTCACCCACACCTATTGCCAGAGCCCCATCTGCACCCCGAGCCGGAGCAGTTTCATGACCGGCCTCTACCCGGCCCGCCTCCACAATACCCGTAACGGAAATGCAACTTTCCCGGAGCAGATCCCCCTGATCAGCCGTCTCATCGCCGACCAAGGTTATGACTGCGGTATGATCGGAAAATTTCATCTCCAGAGTTCCGGTCACCGCACTGAGCCGCGAATTAAGGAGGATGGCTTCCGCTACTGGAAGTTCAGCCACGCACCACGCGATGACTGGCCCGAAGGTGAGCATGACTACGCCGACTGGGTTCGCGAGAACGGTGGAGACCTCAACGCGATGAGAGAGTCCGAGGACAACGTGCCGCGTGAATTCCATCAGACCACCTGGGCAACAACGAGAGCCATCGAGTTCATTTCGGAAGAACGGGCTGATCAACCGTGGATGCTGAACATCAACGTCTACGACCCCCACCCTCCTTTTATCCCTCCGAAGGATTACGCCGACAAGTTCGATCCCAACGACATGCCGGGGCCGACTTTCGAACCCTCAGACGTCGCTGCCCAGGAAAAACTCGTAGAGGCAGACTTCCAGACCACGTCGAAGCCACCTGAAGAGACCAATGCAAAGGAGGCCCAGGCGAAATACTACGCCATGATTGCCCTGATCGACGATGAGTTCGGACGACTGATGGACCATCTCGAATCCACCGGGCAGATTGACAACACCGTGGTTATTTTCACGAGTGACCACGGCGAAACGCTCGGTGACCACGGTCTCTTCTACAAAGGCTGCCGGTTCTATGAAGGCCTCACCCGTGTTCCCCTGATTTTCTACGCTCCGGGCCGATTCGGCGAAGGAGTCGAGTGCGACCAGCTTACCGAACTGCTCGATATGTCCGCGTCACTGCTGGAGATCGCCGGAGCAGAGACCCCGGATTATCACCAGGGGCAATCTCTCTTGCCGTACCTCAAAGGAGAAAAACTGCTCAATGAACCAATCCGCGATGCGGCACGCAGCGAGTACTTTGATGCTCTTGCACCGGCATTTACTCAGGGCAAAGGGACTTTCGCCACCATGTATCGGGACAAGCGCTACAAACTGGTCGTCTACCACAGCATCAACAAAGGTGAGCTGTTCGATCTGGAAGCCGATCCACAGGAGCACAACAACCTGTGGGAGGATCCGGATTACGCTGCGATTCGCAGCGAACTGATCCTGAAAAGCTTCAATCAGCACGTCAACCTGACGACCGACGTCGGTTCCGAGCGCATCGCTCCGATGTAGCAACGGTTCGGGCGGAAATTACGCCCGGGCCACGACAATTCGGCTGCCTTCATGCAGCACGACGGTCACCGACTCGCCCTTCTTGATGAACTCACCGTCGGAAACGATGTCGAGATACTTGCCTTCAAAATCTCCTTTTCCGGAAGGCAGCAGATCTGTCGTTGTCGTTCCCGACAATCCCACATAGCTGTCCTCTTTTTCCTCGAGGCCGAGCTGGTCGATCGAAGCTCCACCCGCCACCGCTTCCTGGAGGATCAGTCGATTTCCAAAGCGGGTGTCAGGCAAAAAGCGCATGCTTGCGAGCACCACTCCAAGGGCTCCGACAAGTCCGAGCGCGACCATGATGAAAGACTGCCTGAAAAGAGAAATCCAGGAAGCGGCACCGGGCAGATCGTTCCATTTCCATTCCAGATCCACCCTGTCCACCATGGCAAGCCCCAGGGCAACCAACACGAGAGCAGCACCAACCGCACCAGGAATGATCGCTCCGGGGAAAAGGAAGACTTCAACGGCGATTAAGACCAATCCGAGTACCAGCAGAACGGCAAGTTCGTATCCCGCCAGGTTTCCGGCCATGTAATTCCCAAAGAAGAACAGACTGAAAGCCAGCACGCTGATCAGGCCGGGCAAACCGAAACCGGGACTGTTAATCTCGGTGTAGGCCCCTGCCAACCCCACCACAATCAGCAGAACTGAAAGCTTTTGAACCCAATGCGCAAAAGCCTCCATTCCCAACGGCTTCGCTTTCACAATTTCGCCCTCGAGTCCTTCCTGCTTCAGGATCTCGTTGAGATTGCGGGCAACGCCCTTGGCCAGTAGTGGTTTACCGTCAATGACCTCGGTGGCTTCGATCGTATTGAGGTTCAGTACGTTTCCGGCCTCGTGGATCACTTCCCCGTCAATCTTCACTTCCTTCTCACGAGTGACAAAGGCTTCCGCAACATCCGGGTTATGCCCCTTCAACTCCGCGGTGTTTCGGACTGCGGCAATGATCATCTGGGTGACCTTGTCCTCCATCGAATCGTTCAAATCCTGTCCGGCACCGCCAACGACCAGGGCAGAACCAATCGTCGCCGCCGGGCGCATGTAGATGTGGTCCGTGCCCACCGCAATGATCGCACCCGCTGATTCAGCCCGGGTATTAACGAAAGTGTAGGTAGGGAAACTGATGTTCTGGAGACTATCGAGGACAAGTCCTTCGGTATACCAGGCGAAACCGCCCGGAGTATCCATATCAAAGATCACGGCCTCAGCGCCGTCGAGTTCCGCTTTCTTGAGCGTTCTGTCTATGAAGTTAAAACTGGCCTTGCCGGTCGACAAGGCGTCTTCGCCGATCTCAACCACAACGACCCTGCCTTCATAGCTGCCTTCTTCTCGCCGCCCGAACAGGGAGGACTCGGCCTCCTCTTGGTCAGCCTTTGCTTTTTCTTTGGATGGATCACCCTTCTCCCCACCGGTAAGACGTTCGCGATTGGCTTCCGCAGCGAAGTCGCGCGGACTCGTTGCAATCGGATCACCTTTGATCTCTTCGTTTTTCAACACCTCCTCCACCGAATCAGCCATCGCTTTGGCAAGCAGGGGCTTTCCTTCGATTTCCTTGACGGCTTCGTCAGCCGTCAGGGTCAAAACTTCACCTTTGCCGGTCACTTCTCCCCACGGTGCCGAGATTTCACGCTCCGAATCGACGAAGGCCTCGGCCACATCAACGCGGTGCCCTTTCTTCGAAGCCAGACTCCTGGCACGGGCCTTCAAGATGGACTGTTTCTGGTTAGCCGGTTGAGCCTTTTTTTCTTCACTATCAGCCGCTACGACCTCGATTCCAGCGCTCCCTACGATCGCTGACGGCCCCATGTAAATGGAATCGGTGCCTAAGGCCAGGAGTGCTCCGGGGCCAATCGCGGAACTGGAAATATAGGAAATGGTCGGCACCGACAGATCCGACACCTTTTTGAGAGCCTCCTGGAAATCGAGATCAGTCGCGGGACGATCGAAGTCCATCTCAAAAATGATGTGAGAGACCTGTTCCTCTTCGGCTTTATCGAGCAATCGTCCAAACTCGCGCAAACGCTTCGAATCTTCGAGATCATCATCCGTCAGAGAAATCACGAGAGGTCGACCTTTCCAGTCGGAACCTTCCTCCTGCCCCCTGGCTGCTTCCCCTGCTGCAAATGCGGCAAAAAAGGCTGTCAAAACCGGGGTCACTCGACGTAGTAGACTTCGCATCGCTTAAAGTTAGGAATCGTCGGAGCAATCGTCCAACGCTTTTCGTACCTCTGATTACGAATTCCTGAGGGCTTTTGGACTACGATGTTTCGAACGACGCATCGACCGACTTCTGGCGTCGGTGCAGCAGAAAGATGAACAGAGTGATCGCTGCCATCAAGGTGATCCCCACGATCGCGATGAGGGTGAACACGGTGGCCAGTTTCTGGCCCGTATTGTCAATTGAGATACTGACCATGACCGGCTCGCTGAGACCGGTCCCTTTCACTTCGACGATTTGACCATCCTGCCGGCTCTCGAACGAACCCAGCGAGACGGACCGCTCGTCACCAATGAATTTCTCTCCCTTGATCCAGGTCATCAATTCCAGCTCTCGGGCGCTGGCCGCATCGAAAACGTAAACACGCCCGCCCGGAGGCAACCGCCCCTGAGACGATTCCGACAAGCCGTCGCCTTCCACCGGAAGCCAAACCGTGTATTTCCCCCTCTTCTCGAGCTTCGCTTCAAAACCCTGCGGAATCATTCCTCGGGCGGTTTCCTCAAAAAGCTCCGGTATCTGACGAAACCCAAAAAGCCCGGCAAGAATCAATCCCCCCGTGAGCACCAAAGCTGGAAGTGCAAAGCAAACTAACAGTGGCAGTGGCTTCCTCATATAACCGGGCAAGTTCTATGACTTGCGCTGATAAATAACCTCCCCGGTTAATGTCGTGATCCCCGAAGCTTCAGTAACTTCAACTTCGCCGGTAATTTTTCTCTCTTCAAACCGGTTGCTGATCCGGAGTTCGCCGCCCGGTTCTCCGAACGGAGTCCTCAAATCAGCCTGCTTTTCAGTCAGTTGCACTTCAAAACCCAATTCCTCATCCATTCCTGTATGCCAATAGCGACACTCAATCAATTCTGTCGCTGCATTGCGTGAAAACACCCATCGGAATTCCTGATGATCATCCCCCATCATCCGGTGTCCTGACATTTCAAAAAAACCTTCATCAGTCTCGGCGCCCGTCCATTCCTCTCTCACAGGAATTACCTGCCCATCCGCTGCCGTTAAATCGCCTTCTCCCGACCATTCCCCAGTAATGCTTTTAAAGAAGGGATGCTCACCCAGTTCGCCCGCGCAGAG
>SPKZ01019034.1_pt1 | contig 11282 bp, 13 predicted proteins | sample 2456571 | NCBI WGS metagenome assembly SPKZ01 (sample SAMN11192286, study PRJNA482655) | marine metagenome | biome: ENVO:00000447; feature: ENVO:00000244|ENVO:00000211|ENVO:00000569|ENVO:00002023; material: ENVO:00002151; isolation source: ocean water from marine abyssalpelagic zone ...
GTATTACCCTTCATGTTATGAGCTAAATCAAATAGCCTTTTAAATTGCTTCTCAGTAACACGACCATAATGAGCTCTTACCTCTTGTTTAGCTTTTAAATGTTCGCCGTAATCGGAAACTTTAACTCTGCCATTTGGTCCATGTTGTCCTGGACGATAATTTTTTGTGTGAACTGGGTCTTTACTATTTCCCCAGATACTCTTACCAAGCCTTCTACTAGCTTTATATTTTGATTTTATAATTTTAGTCACTTAAAAAACTTATAATTTCATTAAAAAAGTATTAAATTAAAACTGGCTCTAGTATATATACTAAGAAAACTTAAGTCAAATCTAATTTTTGTTTTTGAGTAATTTTCATTAGCAATAAAATTAAATATTTATCTAAAAACCCACAAAAGTTAACTATTTGTTAATAATATTAAGTTATAATTAAGATATATAAACTAATTTTGCGGAGTAAAATATGGGAAGTAATTTTATAGAAAAAAAAGATGCTACATTAAATATCATCACACTTCAGGGGCAAATTCCAGCAGGTTATATAGTTCCTCCAGGGGGGAAAATAATATTTGAAGACGCTAATGTCAGTGGTCACTGGATAAATGATCAAGAAATTACAAATTTAGAATACGTTCCGAAAACTATAGGGGATTTTGCAACTGATATAATTCTTGAAAAACACTCTTTTGATCATGAGCCATCGATGACTATTAAAAATATTGCAGATGATGATATAACTTTATTTGGTGGAGAAATTGATGTTAATCAACCTATTGAACCAGGACAAAAATTTATGTTTCATTATGCAACACAAATTGATGGTAATTATGTAGATGGGAAAATATTTGCCAATAATAGTCGTGATATTCAAACTATTGAAGAAGTATTACAAGCTGCTGAGTCTGAGGTTGAAGAATTTTCTGGTAATGTTAATAATATGACTGATGTAAATGATGATAGTGAAGAAGAGGCTGTAGTAGAAGAAAGTATGGTTAATGATACTACAGTTAATGTAAGAACATATCTTGATGGTGATATTAATGGTAAGGATGCGATACTTGTTACTGGAGAAAAAATAGTAATTAAATCAGCTAGTGTAACTTTGAATGGACAGCAAATATTAAAAGATGGAGAGAAGGAAGTAGAGTTTTATAATGATGGTTATGGTCCACAAAAATTGTCAATAAATCAGGATGGTGATATCAATCTTGTTCCAGTAGATATTAGTAGAGATCTCATTAACGAGCCTGATAATAATCATGAACCAGGAGGTGAAGATTTAGGTTTTTCAGGAGATGATCCTACTAACGATGATAATATAGATCTGCATAATGATGATATGTAGGTATACAGTATTTTTTTAAAGATTTGTTATTTTTTTTATATATAGCTAAAGCGAATGAAAACTTGGGCTTTTATTTGCTTTGGGTATATTCTAAGCAATGTTTTTTTTTAAGATGAGCCTGGTTATAATCAGGCTTATATTTAATAGCTAAATTATAAGAATTGATTGCTTCTTGATAGTTTTTTAAAATATATAAAATATTGCCTTTACCATAATAGCTTTCAGCGTAATCAGGTTTATATTTAATAGCTAAATCGTAAGATTCTATTGCTTCTTGATATTTACCTAAAATCCCTAAGGACACAGCTCTTAAAAAATAAGCTCTAGGAAAATCAGGCTTATATTTAATAGCTAAATCATAAGCTTTTATTGCTTCTTGATAATTTTGTAAGATATTAAGTGCAATGGCTTTTTGATAATGGCTTTGCACAAAATCAGGTTTATATTTAATGGCTAAATCGAAATATTTGAGTGCTTCAGCAAAATTACCTAAATTACCGATAGCTATAGCTTTGCCATGATAGGCTTTAGCAAAATCGTTTTTTACATTTATTGCTTGGTCAAAGGTCTCTATTGCTAGTTGATTTTTATTTTTAGCAATTAAGCTCATTCCTTTATCATATAATTCGACATGGTCACCTATAGCATAGAGGTTGTAAATATTACTGAGAAATAATATGTTTACTATTATTAGTTTGCATGGAATTAGTATTAAATTTAGTGGTTTCATAATATATTTAAATTTCTCCTGCCTAATGATAACTACTTAAACTCTAGCTGTCAAAATATATTCTGAATGAATTTTAAGTAGTTTTAAATAGAAATAATTACTAGGATTTAAATGTATAGTCAAATAACTTGAAAAAGGGATAGACTTGAGCAGGTAAATCAGTTCGTAATTAACGACTTATAAACTTTAAAAGAACTGGGTTTCCGTTATTAGCGAGAACATTCATGTTCGTGGCAATCACATGTCACTTCTTTAAGATACAATCCAGAGAAAAAAGTATGTAATGAAATCAACTGGATCACCACGCCGACATATAGTCGCCTCGTGATGACGCTTTCCCTTTTTTAAGTTATTTAAATGTAATTATTGAAATTTTAATTCTATAACATATAATTTAAGTACTAATGCTAGGTACAAAAATTCAATAGTATCTGTTTTAGTCATTATTCCATACATTTATTAAATAAAAAATAAAGGAGAAGAAACTATGTCGAAGAAAAATAAAAATAATCCAACGAAACAACCTACTCAAAATCTTGAACCTGGGCAACCAGGATATCATTATATTAATGATCCTAATGCTCCGATATTTAATGGAGCTAGTAAAAATGATATTGATTCAATAGTACAAAACCTTAAAAATAATGCAACCTTAAATACACAACAAACTACTACAATAGATAACAGCAATAATGTGACAACAAATAATATCGAAAATATTACTACTCCACAGCAGTCAAATATTGTTAATACACCTAGTTATATTATACCAACAAATATAACAGATCCACTAGCTATACAAATTCTAAACCATGCAAAAATTCAAGCGGATTACAACAAACTATTGCAGGAACATTATTATAATAAACAAATATATAAAATGAGTTATATAGGATTAGACGGTAAGATTTATTCTAATATTAACAATAATTATGACCAAAATATACAAAATTTGTATTATCTGCAACAATTACAAGATTATCTATATGTAAATTATTACAGAGGATTAGACGGTAAGATTTATTATTATAATAATCAGCAGCTTAGCGAGCAAGGAAATAATCAGCAGCAACAAATCATGGATTGTTGTAATGGTTATACTACTATTGATGTATATCAAAATCAAGATAAGCAAACTTTATCTGGTGGTACTCCTGGTTATTATGACAATGGTGATGGTACTAATTAAACTATAAGGAGAAAAACTATGTTGAAGAAAAAAGGATACTATTTTAACCATGGAACAAAATATTCATGGGCAGCAACAGGAAACAGAACAAAATATAAGTTTAATGATGATAAGAAAGTTATAAAGAAAAATGATGATGATAATAATACTGAGGTTTTAGAAGAATATTCTGAGCAGACACCAAAAACTAATGTAACTGATGACTACATAAATATAAAAGAAAATGATGATTTAAAAACAGTTGGTGATGTAGATAATACAGATAGTGCTGGTGAAACTTGTTTCTGTATTCTTTTGTAAAAAATATATCTATGTATCATGAAAAATTGTTATCAATAATATATTGCTGTTATACCATTGTTTCATAATTGCAGTCTTTATATTGCTATTTATAACATTTTTGTACTAATTCTCTTGAAAATTAACTAAATACATCTGTAGATATATTTTTTGATTGATTTCTTTGCCTAGTATGTTCTTATGGTGTATTGTACTTTACTTACATATATTTTTGATTATAGATCTCTATGATATGAAAATAACCTCTATTAAAGATCCAATTGTTAAAGAAGCTAGAAAATTACAAACTAGTACATATAGAAAGCAAGTAGGCAAAACCCTGCTATATGGAGTAGAACAAATCAATTGGGCGGTAGAAAGAAATTTAGAAATTGAAAGTATATTTACACTTCCAAGCAACAATATTTCCTGCTTTAGCCAAAAAATACAAGATAAAATTTTCACTTGTAGTGAAGGTATATTAAAGAAAATCAGTGGTACAAACTATCTCATTTCTTACATATCTATAGCTGTTCTTTATAAACCCAAAGAATGTCATAGTGAATTTGTTGTTGTTTTAGATAAATTACAAGATTTGGGCAATATTGGCTCTATTATTCGTACTAGTAAAGGGTTTTCTATAAATGACTTTATTTTAGTAAATATGCAGTCAGACACGTTTGCACGCAAGGTAATTGATAGTTCTCGCGGTGCTGTTTTTGATAGTAATCTTTGCGAGTATACTAGTGATGAAGCGGTAATAAATGATTTAAAAGCAAGTGGCTATCAAATAATAGTAACCTCACCACACGCAAAACACTTGCAGTCTCAAACTCCGTTAAAAAATCAAAAAATAGCCCTTGTGATTGGCAACGAAACATCTGGCGTAAGTGAGCAGTTTCTAAATGCAGCTGATATTGTTGTTCAAATTCCAATGAGCATAACAGTTGAATCTTTAAATGCCTCCGTCTCTGCTGGAATTTCTATCTATGAACTTAAACTTAAACAGGTTTTAATCATGTTAAAAGAAAAAATCTTTGCCAATCTTGGTAGGCAAGTTGGTATAACGGGAAAATTAATCCGTGCTGCTTTCGATAAAGAAATATCAAGCTGTACAAATTTGAGTGGTATGCAGGTGATTTTAATGATGATTATGCGTATGGATCAAACTATGTCTCTTGATCAAATATCGAAAGATACCACCTTATTTGGTGCAGATTTACAAGAATTCCTCTCTAAAATGGAACTGAAACATTACATTACAAAGAACGATGAGTTTTATTCTCTCACTGAAAAAGGAGATGAATTTTTAGCGGAGATTTGGCCAATTGTAGAACGAACACATCAGAAAATATTAGCAGATCTATCTGAGACAGAAATCGATCAACTATATAGTTTGTTGTCAAAAATTCAAAGTGGGTGTAACACAATCTTGAAATCAAAAAATGACAGGTAAAATTATTATTGTTCAACTGTACGAAGTGGTGCCGGATGTCGGATTCGAACTGACGACCGACCGCTTACAAGGCGGTTGCTCTACCACTGAGCTAATCCGGCAATAAATTAACTAAAATCAGTAAAATTATATCCTATTTACTGACTTTTTTCAGCAGCTTTCTGCTCTTTAAGTTCCTTTTTAGGAGGTTTTGTTGTTCTTGACTTAACTTTTATAGCCATTTTTTTAGTAATATGTTCTGGTAATTTTATTCCAGCTGCTTCTATAAAATTAGCTATTTTATCTGTAGGGTGAGCCCCTTGCTCTAGCCAATATGCTATACGTTCATTTTTTAGAACTACTCTATCCTTATTGTCTTTTTTTAGCAAAGGATTATATGTTCCTACCTTTTCAATGAAAGCTCCATCTCTAGGAGCGCGCACATCTGCTACTACTACTCTATAAAAAGGACGCTTTTTTGCTCCACCTCTTGCTAAACGAATCTTAACTGTCATAAAACACCAAATTATCTTATTTTTTCTTCTTTAAATATAACATGCTTACGCACCCTAGGGTCATATTTCCTGAGACTTAACTTCTCGGTTAATGTCTTAGGGTTACGTTTTTTTACAAGGTAATAGCCAGTACCTGCAGTACTAACTATTTTTACTAAAAGATTTTTATTCTTTTTCTTGGACACAACTAAAAAAACCTACTAACAATTTTAATATATTTACTTAAACTTTATCAGTAACCTAAATAAAAATATTCAGGTAAGTAATAAATTATCTTAAGTAAAATATCTCTTAAGCAAAGATTAGTCAAGTTAAAATATAATAAATTTTATCTAACATAGACCTATACTTAAAAAATATTGACTTTTTTATAAGGGCTATTATATTATTAAATAAATAATTATAAATCTGGGGTGTCAGGAACTGACTGAGATTATACCCATTGAACCTGAAAAGGATAATGCCTGCGCAGGAAGATTAGTAAAAAATACATATATTTTATATGGGTCAATTTTTTCTATAAAACATTGGAATTTACTGTATTTTCCATAATATCTTATTTGCGTTAGTTTTTATTATCCTAAATAAATAATAACTTGAGGAAACGCAAATGAATTATCTAGATTTTATCGGCACAGTTTTATCGTTAATTGGTACATATTATTTCGTTAAAGCTGATATTAGAATGTGGCTTGTTTATATTCTAGCTACCATAGTAAATAGTATTCTATATTTTAAATATACTATGTATGCAAGTATGATTCTTGAAATTGGTTACCTTGTTATGAGTGTTTATGGCTTTGCATCCTGGCATATTGCTGCAAAACAATCTAATGATTATATACGTTCTTTATCTTATAAACAATATCCTAAATTTATTATAATATGGCTAGTAATTATCGTTATTATTTATGGTATCTTGATTACTTTTTCAGATAGTACTATGCCAAAATTGGAAACTATAGCAGTAAGTACTAGTATTATTGCTTGTTATTATCTACTAAAAAGAAGGTGAATTCATGGTATGGTTGGATAGTAGCAGATAGTATTTATATCTATCTTATGGCATCACAAAAATTATATTTCCATATGTTTTTATTTAGTTGTTATTTAATATCTGCTATTATTGGACTTAAAAATTGGCAAAGATTAAAAAATATTGCAGATGAAAATTTAATAGAACAAACTACATGAAAGCAAATTTAATTTTAAATGGTAATATTGATTTACCCTTGATAAAAACAGCCTTAAATAATGCTACAGATATTTATGCTGCTGATGGAGCTTTTGATAAAATTGTTTCCTTAAACCTACCAATTAAAGCAATTCTAGGTGATCTAGACTCTTTAAAGGAGAAACCAAATAATATAGAAATAATAGAGCTTCTTGATCAGAATTTTACTGATTTTGAAAAGTCATTAAAATATTTACAAACACACTATCAGGAAATAGATGTTTATGGTGCTAGTGGCAGGGAGCAAGATCATTTTTGTGGTAATTTACATGTTGCTAAAAAACATATCTTAAATAGTAAAATCACTTTCTTTGATGAACATCAATATTATTTTTTAATTAATAGTTCAGCAACACTAAATGTACCTATAAATAGTATGATATCCATTGTACCATTTCCAACATTAGAAAATATTACAACTAGGGGACTACAATATCCCCTAAATAATGAAAATCTAGCTCTTGGTAATCGTATAGGCACAAGAAATGTTGCTACAGAAAATGTTGTTACTATCGAATTTCAACAAGGTACTGCTATTATCTTTGTTTCTAATACGCTATTCAAACTATAGTCAAATGACACTCTTTCTCTTTTCATGCCGTTTGACTAGTTGTATAGATATTTATCCTCTTACAAAGAATGTTATATTATTATCAGGATTATCTCCTATATAGCTAACCTTTTCTATATCAATTTGTGGAAATTGCTCAGGTTCATCTGCATTAAGAAAATATGTAATCATATTGGCAATAACAGTAATCGATTTGTTTGATTGCTCTGCTACATTTTTCAAAGTGCTGTATTTTTGATTGCTATCTAATTCCTTATAATCTGGGTGTTGTGTGTTCATGATTTCTATTACGTTATTATAAGGTTTTTGCTCCTAAAATGAGAAACATTTTTTCATAATCTTTTTAGTAGGCAATAATTCAGCTATCCATAATTAATTCATTAATACAGCCTATCATATTATCAATTTTACATAAATCATTCCAACCTAATGGTGTAAAAGATTGATGTTGTAGATTAGATAAAAATTGAAAATAAATATTTTGGTGATCTGTACTTAATGTACTACAAGTATTACTATCATCAATGATAAGATCTTCGCTCATAAAGTTAATTATTAGATTAACTGATGTTTGCTCTTTGAGTATATTAAATAATATTTCTTGTACTTTGTAAGTATGACATTGTGCATAACAGAACATCTTATAAATATATTCTAACTCAATTTTTGCTACATTGTTCCAACCAAAATTATTCAAGAGCTTAATTCCTGTTAAAGAAATTTGTGCTTTTTCTGGTTTTTGCAATGGAAGTTTATTCCAATACTTAACTTGTGCTAAATGGAAAGAAATTCCTTGCATTATACTACATGCTATTTTTTGAGAGTTATAATTAAATCCATTATTTATTAATAAATCTACAGCCAGGTAGTTATAATGGTTACAAGCAGTTTTTATCGGATCTATTGGATATTCATATGTTGCATCTAAATCTGATTTTATTATCAATAGTTCAATAATATTTTTAATAGAGCCAAAGTCATCAGGATGAGTTTTTACCAATTGATTAATCAAGGTTTCACCGTGCTTATTAACTAAGTCACAAGCAACTCCTTTATTAACTACTAAGTTATAAAAAATATGATCTATCTTGTCCCAAAGAGTAGAGTGCCTTAAATAAAATAGCTTAGATAATATATTTTCTTTATTATCATAATCTATCCAGTGAATATTAACTTTATTTATTAATAATTCAAAAGTTTTGAGTGCAAAATCATTGTTGGGTACGAAATGATGATCTTTTGATACTTTAAAACACTTTATTACATGAAATAGGGCATCTTGATAATTTGTATATTTTTTATTATTTATCAATAATTCTATTCCTTCAAAATTTCTTCCCCATATAGCATAGTGTATAGGGTAATTAAAATCGTTATCATATATATTGAGATTAACTTTTTTTTTGTTAACTAATAAATTTACGACATCATTAAGCTTTTCTTGCATTGCAAACATTATGATTGTCATGCCGCAATCATTAATAGTCTTATTTAACTCAGATTTATTTAATGATGTAATACCCTTTATCAAGGTATCCTTGTTTTGAGTGTTCAAATAAATATTATAAATTTCAGTAATTTTGTTTTTACACATATCTCCTCCTTAAAATTATCCATATATCAAGCAATTTAAAGGTTATATTAATTATAATTAATATTCAAGGGTAATTTTTATTTTTTTCAATAGCTTAGATAACCATTGTAAATTGATATATTTATGATATAAAAACAAACTACTTACATTATTTAATCTGGTGGTGAGAATGCTAAAATCATTTAAGTTAATCAATTTATTAATAATAATCATTTTTTATACTAAAATCTGCACTGCAGAAATTATTATTGCAAATGATATTTCAACCATTGAAAAGCAGCTACTTGAAGCTGATGAAAATACCTTGATATTATTTGATGTTGATCAAGTGCTTATTACTCCAACTGATGAGTATAATCGTAAGATTTCAATAAGAAAAGATCTTTATAGAGCCTTAGAAAAGAAATATCCACGCCAGCAGTTAAAAGTAATTTTATCCGATTATTATAGAAAAAGAACTGTTAAGCTAGTTAATCCTAAAATAATTAATTTATTACAACAATTGAAACAAAGAAAAATTCCATTTACGGCTTTAACAGCTTGGAATACTGGTACTTATGGTACGATAGAGGCAATAGAAAATTATAGATTTAAAGAATTAAATCAGGTGAGTATATCCTTTATAGATACTTCCCCCTTTCCAGATACAAACTTCCCAGAAGTACAAGGTACAGATGGAGTCCCGATGATAATGCAAGGAGCTATTTTAACTGCTCTGGTTGATAAAGCTATTGTATTAAAGCAGGCTCTTAAAACATCCAATATAAATCCGAAAAAAATTATATTTATTGATGACAGGATAAAATATGTAAAATCTGTAGAAAAAATGTGCGCTAAAGAAAATATAGATTATGTTGGTATACATTATCTTGAAGACAAGCTTATAACAAATAAAATACCTGATCTAGATGAAGCAAGAGAAAAATTACGTTTTCAGGTTTTAGAACAAGAACATATTTGGCTCTTAGACAGTCAACTAGATAAGAGAATACAATCATTAAATTAGTAATCCGAATCAGTGAATAAGCAACAAAAATTCATTCACTTTTCATTTTAACATAACTACCTGGGGCTTTTTCTATGTAGGATAAGTCATTATAATTAATTGATTTTTGTAATTTACCACTTTTCTCTTGTAGCCATTTTAACCAACAATTCCACCAGGAATTATGATGAGCTTTGCTTGTTTTAAGCCAGCTTTCAGCATCACCTGTAAAATCAAGGCCAATATTATGCGAATATTTTCGTTGTCCTGCTGGATTAATGATCCCAGCTACATGTCCTGCTTCTGTTAAACAAAAAGTTTTATCTGTACTTGCGAATAATTTCATACCATCATAAACTGACTTCCATAGAGCAATGTGATCCCCTTTAGCAGCTAAAGAGAATATTGGCAATGTTACTTTTGATAAATCAACTTTGCTACCAAGCATGGTTAATTTTCCTGGGACTTTTAACAAATTATCAATATACATATTTTTTAAATAATAGAGATACATTTTCTGTGGTAAGTTAGTAGCATCAGAATTCCAATACAAGATATCAAAAGCGTTAGGTTGTTTACCAAGTAAGTAATTATTAACAAAAAATGACCAAACTAAATCATTTACTCGAATTAAACTAAAGCTATGCGAAATATATTTCCCATCTAAATAGCCTTTTTTCTTTACTTCCTGTTCAATCAAATCTAATGTTGCTTTATTAATAAAAGCTCCAATTTCACCAGGATCAGTAAAATCAATTAAAGTAGTTAGAAATGTAGCGTTATTGATATAATTTAATTGTTTGTTTTGTAATACAGAAAGAGCAGCAGCAAGTAAAGTACCTCCAATACAATAACCAACAGCATTGACTTTATTAAACCCTAATTGCTGAATTTGCTTATAAGGCTGGATAATACCACGCTCGATATAATCTTCGAAATTTTTATTTGCTAATTTCTTGTCAGGATTAACCCAAGAAACCAAAAAGACTTGAAAATTATTTTTAACTAACCATCTTACTAAAGAGTTATTTTTTGATAAATCTAAAATATAATATTTATTAATCCATGGTGGAATGATAAATATGGGTACAGCATGACTGTTATTTTCAGGCTTATAGCAAATTAATTGCATTAAGTCATTTTGATAAATTACTTTCCCTTCGGTAGTAGCTATATTTTTACCAAGCTCAAATTGATTTTCATCTGTTGTAGTAATATTAAATAACCCATGTGATTTTTCAAAATCATGTAAAAAATTCTCCATTCCTTTAACTATATTTTTTAAACTACTATTCAAAGATTCGCGAATTACTTCTGGGTTACTAAAAATGAAATTAGATGGCGACATAGCATTCATAAATTGGCTAGTAATAAATTCTAAATATCTTTTTACTTCATTATCA
>SPKZ01014528.1_pt1 | contig 11281 bp, 12 predicted proteins | sample 2456571 | NCBI WGS metagenome assembly SPKZ01 (sample SAMN11192286, study PRJNA482655) | marine metagenome | biome: ENVO:00000447; feature: ENVO:00000244|ENVO:00000211|ENVO:00000569|ENVO:00002023; material: ENVO:00002151; isolation source: ocean water from marine abyssalpelagic zone ...
CCGGCCCGCGCCGCCGTCTAACTCCAGGCGAAGACCGGCTGCTCGTAGTGCGCGACGCGCGTGTCGCGGCCTCGGATCCCCACCTCGAACAACTGGTAGATCATGGCCGCCGTCGGCGAGTGGACCAGCGTCCCCACGAGCGGCAGCGAGAGCACGGGGCGATCGCTCTCGGGGATCTTGCCCAGCACCGGTATTCCGGGCCGCGCGAGTTCGGAAAACGGAACCCGGTACGCAATCGCCACCTCGGCCGGGTCGGGGCGAAGCCCGCGCTGGTTCCCGGACCAGACCACGACCGGCGTGATCACGAACCCCGAGCGGGTCGCAAAGTCGTCCAGCGAACCGAGCACGCTCGACGGCGCGAGTTCCAACCCGACCTCCTCTCGAAGCTCGCGTAGCGCCGCGGCCTCGGGGCCTTCGCCGGCTTCGATACGGCCGCCCGGAAGCGCGAACTGACCGCTGTGCGTGCGCAGGCGCGTGGCCCGCCGCGTCAACACGAAGCAGGCCCGCCCCTCGTCATCCGCAATCAGCGCCAGCGCCACGGCGGCCGGCCGCCGCCCGTCGAGCGAAATCGCCTGCCTGCGGAAGGCCCGCAGGTTCGCGGCCACCCGGTCGCGGAACTCGATTCCGAACTTCTCGTCCGTCACTGCGGCAGCATACCGCGGTTACGCGTGCGGCATCGATCCACGGGTCGCCGGCGGGTTCCGGCGCGAGCGGGTCCGCGACTACGCGTCCAACCCCCACTTCTGCTTGTTGGCCTCGATCTCTTCCGGGCCGGGCTTGTCCAGCTCCACCGTCTCGGGGACGCGGAAGTCGTCCTTGACGTCGACGATGCGAGCGTTCAACTCCGTGTCATCCTGGAACACGTCGGGCACCGCCTCGTCCTGAAAAATGGCTTCCCACGGGCACTCGGGCTCACACACGCTGCAATCGATGCACTCCTCGGGATCGATGAACAGTTGATTCGGAAACGTCTCCCGGTCCTTCCCGGTGTACTCGTAGATGCAATCGACCGGACACACGTCCACGCAACTCATGTCGACGCAGTCCCTGCAGAGTCTGGTGATCACCCAGGTCATCGAGCGCCTCCTCGTCTGAAACTCGCGTGGCGCCCCGCGGGCGGCGGAGCCACGCTAGCGTACCACCCTCGCTCGCTTCGAGTGCAAGCCCGTTCGGCTCGATTGGCCGCGCGCTCCCCCATCGCGGTCAGGCGCAGGGCCTGCACTGCGCTGTCGCGATTGCGCTGCGGTGCCGGCCCTGCTGCTGGAGCAGCGCGCCGCTCACATGGCATGGGGCTTGCTCCACCGCAGAGGCATCCAGACAACCAGAGGGAGCGAGTGGCATGAGCTACGAACTGCGCGAGGACTCCGAGTTCGAACTTCGTGTTCGCCGGACCGCGCCGAGCCCGGGGCTGGCAGCCGTGTTTTCGGTCGTTCTCCCAGGTCTCGGCCAGGTGTACGCGGGCGAGCTGTTGCCGGGACTGCTCTGGTTTGCGGCGGTCTCGTTCAGCTACTGGGCCGTGCTCGTCCCCGGCTTCCTGGTCCACGGGCTCTGCATCTGGTCCGCCTACCGGTGCGCGAAGCGTTGGCGCGGCTATTGAAACCCGCGTGTGCGCTCACGCGGGCCCGAGCGGCACCAGCAGCGTGACCTGCTGCTCGAGCACCGCCTCGCCGCGCTGATTCACGAGCCGGTCCCGAAGCCGCACGATGCCACGGTCCGGCCGGGAACGGGAGATGCGCCGCTCCACGCACTCCGTGTGATAGGTCAGCCGATCTCCGGGCCGGACCGGGTTCGGAAAACGCATCTCGTCCTTCCCTAGCATCGCGAGCACCGCGACGCGGTTCGGATCGCGATGATACAGGCGCGTACAGATCGCGAAGATGTGACACGAGGAGGCCGTCAGGCCCCCGAAGTGTGACGCTCGCGCGGCCTCCTCGTCGGTATGAAACGGGAAGGGGTCCCAGCGCTCGGCGAACTCGACAATCTCCGACGCCTCCACCTCGTACTCGCCGACGGAGGAGCGGGTCCCCACCTCGAGGTCGCTCAGGTAGCGCAAGGGGCGTTACGCGAAGGCGCTTTCCAGCTCGCGGATGAGCGCGGCCTCCTCCTTCGAGATCCGGTTCCCGAGCCCCAGGAACCCCCCGGCGGCATCGGCGACGGCCCGCGCCCGCCCGATCAGCTCCTCCCGGAGCACGGCGCGCTGCTTCCCGTCGAGTTCAGCGCAGAGCGCGCGCGTGTAGTCCCGCCAGGTCGCCAACTGGTCGGGCGACGGCGGTTCGCGAAGCCAATCCCGGAGGAGTTCCCACGCCGCATCTCCACTCGCGAGCCCGGACTCCTCGGCGCCGCGCAACACGGCCTCCCGCTCCGATTCATCCAGCACGCCGTCGGCCCAGGCGACGGCCACGAGCGGAACGACCGAAAGCGCGGCCAGCGTCTCGGCTTCGATCCCGAGCGTCTCGAGCCGCTCGAGCAGCGCTTCGTCGTGGAGCCCCGAGGTTTCTCGAAGGACCTGCCGGCGCTCGCCCGCTGCCTGCCGCTCGCGAATCTGCCGCAGCTGCGCTTGGTTCTGCTTCGCGAAGAAGCTGTCTTCCAGCGCCCGGCGTCGGTCGTCGAGAAATTCGCCCGCCATCGCATCCTCCGCGGCACCGGTCACCCGAACGCTGCGCCGCAGTCTCGGGGTTCCGAGCGCCGGGGTCAATCCGGGGCGTTCCGAAACTGGTCGAGATCGAGGCAGCTCCGCACACCCGACGAGATGAGGGTCCCGACCACGACGCCGGCCTCCAGTTCCCCGTAAAGTTCACACGCCTCGGTGATCGCGCCCCGCCGCACCAGGACCTCGCGCCCGACGCACCGGATGAAATTCAGATTCGAGGGACCCGATCCCCTCGAACTTTCGATCCAGCCGCGGACCGAATCGCCGACCAGATCTTCCCGCTCGGGCTCGGGCCTGCCGAGCCAGCTCTGGCAGAACGGGGTCGGCTCATCCGCGCAGCCCACCGCACCCGCGAGCGCGGCTGCCGCGAGCCACACGCCCGCGCAACACCGCTTCGCGCTTCGGTCGAGGCTCCCGCACCCCGCTCCGAAGCACTGGCTCATTTCGTTCCCCTTCCCGTCGGGCCTTCGGAGAGAATACACGCACACTGCTCGGGACCGGGGAGGGCGGCGTGCGGGAAGTGACGCGCATCGAGGACATCGACTGGGAGCGCTGGACGCCGACCAGCCGCGCGACGCTGGTGTTCGTGATCTCGGGCGGACGCGTTCTCCTGATCCGGAAGAAACGCGGACTCGGTGAGGGAAAGATCACCGGGCCGGGCGGCCACATCGAGCCGGGCGAGAGTCCGGCTGAGGCCGCAGTGCGCGAACTGGAAGAGGAACTGGAGGTACGCGCGCTCGGCCTCGAGCCGTGCGGCGCGAACCTGGTTCAATTCCTGGACGGTCAGCGTCTGCAGTTCTACGTGTTCCGCGCTTCGGGCTGTGAAGGGACGCCCGTCGAAACCGACGAGGCGGTGCCGATCTGGACTCCGCTCGAGCGAATCCCGTACCACGAAACCTGGGAGGATGACCAGCTGTGGCTGCCGCTGGTTGTGAGCGGCACGCCCTTTCTGGGCCGCTTCGTGTTCGACGGCGATAGGATGCTGGATCAGCAGCTGGAGCAGGGAGCAGTCGCTCGCGCGGTGTGTAGAGAGGCGATGAAACCCTGAGATCACGGAGCCTGCGCCGGAGTTCAACCACCCGCGTGCCGGCCCCGGCGGTGGCCCGGGACGCGAGTCACAGAAACTCGCTGCGGGGCCTCTGACCGAGGGCCAGGACACGCCCGACGAGCGGGTAGGGCGAGCGCGCGCGTCGCGGACCCGCGAGCTGCTGAATCTCGAGGGCCCCGCAAACGGGCAGCGCGCGATGCCGGAGCGGGGTTCCCGGAGTTCCGGGATCTCACCTCCGGTCGGCCGCGCCGGCCGCCGGCGGCGGCTCCGGTCGCAACGCTTCGACGACCGTGAGCGCATCGCGGAGCGCGCGCACCTCGTGGGTTCGGATCCAGTCGACCCCCCTCCAGGCGACGAGGCTCTCGGCCGCCAGGGTCGCGGCCCCAACCGTGGAAACGTCACGCCCGGCCAGACGCTGGAGAAAGGACTTCCGCGAGACGGAGACGAGCACCGGTAACCCGAGCTTCTGGCGCAGCGCGGGGATCGCGCGCAGAACTGCGAGCGAAGCCTCAGGCGCACGCCCGAGAAAGAAGCCCATCCCGGGGTCGACGACGATCCGCGCACGCGCGATCCCGGCCGTGGCCAGTTCAGCCACGCGCTGCTCGAGGAAGCCGCACACCTCGGCCACGATCGTCTCGGGGTCGCTGGTACTTCGCAGCGCCTTCCCGCGCCGCTGGATCGAGTGCATCACGACCAGCTGGCAGTCCGACTGCGCGAGCCTGGGCCAGTGCTCGGGATCGGGAAAGCCCTGAATGTCGTTCAGCCAGGCGACGCCGCGCTCGAGTCCGAAGCGTTGGGTTTCCGCGCGAAACGAGTCGATCGAAACCGGCACGCCCGCGGCCAGGAGCTGCTCGACCACCGGCCGGAGCCTCCGGATCTCCTCGTCGGGCTCGACCCGGGCAGCGTCGGGGTGGCTCGACGCGGGGCCGAGGTCGATCGCGTCCGCCCCCTCTGCAACCAGGCGCCGCGCGTGTTCGATCGCCTTTCCCGGGTCGAGGTAGCGCCCCCCGTCCGAGAAAGAATCCTCGGTGAGGTTCACGATTCCCATGATCCGCGTACGGGGCACCGGGTCGATCACGCAGACGTGCCGAATTGCGCGCTGCGCCACTCGCGCAACAGCGGCGCGGGCAGCAACGCAGAAATGGCGGCGCAGCCCACCCTATTTCACCGCTGCGCAGGCTTCGGAAAGGCGCCAGGGCCCACGGCGCGTCTCCCGCTGGAGCGAGGTCCGCAACAGCTTCAGGAACTTTCCACGCGCCATCTCGACCGCCCCCAGGCTCGCCAGATGGTCCGAGTACACCTGACAATCGATCAGGTCGAAGTTCCAGTCGACCAACTGGCTCACCAGCCGCACGAACGCGACCTTGGAGGCGTCGCGTTCAATCGTAAACATGGATTCTCCAAAGAAGCAGCCGCCCAGCGAGACCCCATACAGTCCGCCGACCAGCCGCTCGTCGAGCCACGCCTCGACCGAATGTGCGACGCCGCGTTCGTGGAGATCCGCGTACGCGTCCGTCATCTCGGGTGAGATCCAGGTCCCGGTCTGATGCGGGCGCGGCATCGCCGCGCATTGGAGGACCACTTCTCGAAAGGCCGTGTCGCAACGAATTTCGGGGAGCGGGTGGCGCAGCGTGCGCGCCATGCTTTTCGAAATCTTGAGTTCGCGCGGCCGGAGCACCATGCGCGGGTCCGGAGAGTGCCAGAGGATCGGCTGGCCCTCCGAATACCACGGGAAGATCCCGGCCGCGTACGCGGCGAGCAGTCGCTCTGCCTCGAGCCCGCCTCCGATGGCCAGCAGGCCGTCCGGCTCGGCCCGCTCGACGGCGGGGAAGACGTAGCTCGCGCCGAGTTCATAGACCGGCATTTAGCGCACCCCCGGGCCGCGCGGGGCTGCCGGGATCCGACGAAGCTCGGCGCACAGCAGGAGAGAGGGCGTCACGGAGAAGCATCATATCCGAGCCCGTTTGCGGGCCCCAGCCGCCGCGAAGGACGCATCCGGCACACGCGTCACGCGCTCTCTGCACCCTCGGCCCGGCAGAGGAGGAGACAAATGTACAAAAGAGGGTCAAAAACACCTCATTATTTTCCGGTTCTGGAGAAAAACACACGGGACCGATCGGCAGCTGGGTTCAGTCTGCTGCGTCCCATTTCGGGCTCGAGCGCCCAGGCTGGCGCGGGGGCCCCCCGGAGGGGGTCTCCGAACCCGCTTCGCGGGACTTTCCTATGGTGGCATGAGCGTTGCACAATGACTGTTTCGTAGCTGCCGGTCCGTCGTCCGGTCGAGGAGGATACGTGTACGTCTTCGGGGCCTTCGAACTCGATGAGCAACTCTACGAACTTCGCTCCAACGGAAAGCCGGTCAAGCTGACGCCCCGCGTCTACGACCTGCTGGCTTACCTGATCCGGAACCGGGACCGCGTGGTTCCCAAGGAAGAGCTGATCGAGCAGGTCTGGCAGCGCAAGTTCGTGAGCGAGTCGTCGCTGCCCACCTGCGTCAATCTCGCGCGCAAGGCACTGGGCGAGGCGCCGGATGTCGACTCGATGATTCAGACGGTCTACGGCCGTGGCTACCGGTTCACGGCCCCGGTGGTAGAACGCAGCGCAGACGCTCAGGCGGAGGCGGGGCGGGCTGGCGAGTCACCCACCCCCGGAGACCGACCCTTCGTGGGCCGCAGCCGCGAACTGCGTGAGCTTCGAGGGGCATTCGATCAGGTACTCAAGGGGCGGGGACGCCTGGTGACCCTGTCGGGCGGTCCCGGTCTCGGAAAGACCCGGACGGCCGAAGAGTTCGCCGACGAGGCGCGCGCCCGAGGTGCACGCATCCTGGTCGGCCGCTGCCACGAGGGAGAGGGCCCGCCGATTTTCTGGCCCTGGGTCCAGCTGATCCGTTCTTACCTCGCGGATCACGACCCCGCCCGCCTGCTCTACGCGCTCGGGAATTCGGGCGCCGAGATCGCGAGCCTGGTCCCCGAACTCCGCGAACTGGTCCCGGGCCTCCCCAAGCTTGCCCAAGAGCAGCTCAGCTCCGAGTCTGACCGCTTCCGACTCTTCGACGCGCTGGGCCGCTTTCTGACCCGTGCCTCGAGCCACGAACCCCTGCTGCTGCTACTCGACGACCTGCATGCCGCGGACGCACCTTCTCTCGCACTACTGGAGTTCCTGGCCCGCGAACTCGGGCGAGCCCGGGTGCTGATCATCGCGACCTATCGCGACACGGCGCTCGAGCGCGGGCACCCTCTTTCAGCGACGCTGGGCGAGCTGGCCCGGGAAGACCTGACGCACCTGATCGAGTTGCAGCAACTTCGAGAAACCGATGTGGAAGAATTCCTCGAGGCCGTCTCCGGAGGCGAGGTCCCGGCCGAACTGGTTTCCCTGGTGTATCAGAAGACCGAGGGCAATCCGCTCTTCCTGGCTGAGATCGTCCGGTTGCTCGACGCCGAGCGGAAGCTCGATCACCCGCGGGAAGTACGTTCCTGGAGCGTCACGATCCCGCAGGGCGTCCGAGAGACGATTCGCCGGCGGCTGGTGCAACTCTCCGACTCCACGAATCGGCTGCTCACACTTGCCGCCGTGTGCGGGCGCGCGTTCTCTCGGAACACGCTCGAGGCCGTGGGAGAACTCTCCGGCGTCGAGTTGCTCGAGGGGCTTCAGGAAGCCGTCGACGCGCGGATCCTGAACGAGGCCCGGGATCCGCACGTGGACTATCGCTTCTCGCACGGGCTGATCCGCGAAATGATCTACGACGAGCTTTCCATCTCCGACCGGGCCCAACTGCATCTGCAGGTGGGGACGGCCGTCGAATCGCTTCACGAGACGGACCTGAGCCCATACCTCGCGGAACTCGCGCACCACTTCGGGCAGGCCGCCCCACTCGCGGGCGTCGAAAACAGCATCGTGTACGAGACCCGAGCGGGACGGCGCGCCGCAACGCTGATGGCATTCGAGGATGCAGCCGGGCACTTCGACCGCGCACTACGCGCGCTCGATTCGAGCGAACTGCTCGACCGGGAGCAGCGTTTCGAACTGCTGCTCGAGCTCGCCGCGGCCGAGTTGCACGCCGGCCGGTGGGCACCCGCGCACGAGACGCTGCAGCGTGCCGCTGAACACGCGCGCGAGTTCGGTGCCGCGGACGCCCTCGCTCGCGTCGCACTTCTCTACCCCGCTCCGTCTGCACCAGGCGTGATCACCGATCAGCGTCCGGACGCGGTCTCGGTCAAGCTCGTCGAGGAGGCGCTCCAAACTCTGGACGCGCAGGACAGCACGCTTCGGGCGTTGCTGCTCTCGCGCCTCGCGCTCGATCTGTACTGGACCAGTACGCAGGAGCACTGTCTGCGGGTCAGCCAGGAGTCACTCGAGATGGCGCGCCGGCTCGGAGATCCGCGCGTGCTGGCGTCCGCCCTCGTCGGGCGCCACGGTCTGCTGCTCGGCCCCCCCCACCTCGCGGAGCGGCAGCCGCTGGCAAGGGAGGCGCTCAGTTGCGCGGAACGTGCCGGAGCACCCGAACTCAGCCTGAGCAGCCGCCAGGCACTGCTTCACGACTTCATCGAAGTCTGCGACCCGGTCGGGGCGGACGTCGAGATCGAGGCCATTTCAGAGCTCGAGCAGGAACTCAAGCCCAGATGGTCGCTCGGCGCGCGGACGATGCGACTGGCCAGCCGCGGCGAGTACGAGAAGGCGGAAAAGTCGCTGCGCGAGGATCGAGCGAGCACCGGCGGGCTGGATTCGCCCTCACCCGTGGGCGAGATCCAGCTGTGGAACGTACTTTTCTCGCAGGGTCGGCTTTCGGAACTCGGGACCTCCATCGAGAAATTCGTCGCGCGCTATCCCGAAGTCCCAGGCTGGCGGGCCGCCCTTGCTGCCATCTACTTCCAATCGGGACGCGAAGCGGACGCGCGTGCCGAATTCGAGCGCTTGCTCGAGGTCGATGTTCGCAAACTCCCCATGAACGCCGCCTGGTTCATGAGCATCGGCACGATCTCCGAGCTCACGATGAACCTCGGGGGACGAGAAGCGGCCGAAAGACTCTACACCCTGCTCTTGCCCTATTCGGACCGGGTGCTCCAGGTTCCACCCACGGCCATGTACTTGCAGGCGGCCTCCCACTACCTCGGAGGCCTGGCCTCGGTTCTCGGCCGCTTCGACGATGCGGAGCGCCACTTCACAAAGGCCATCGAGCTCAACTCCCGAATGCAGGCACGAGGCTTCCTGGCGTACAACCGCTTGCACTACGCGCGAATGCTGCTCGCGCGGGGCCGATCGGGTGATCACAAGAAAGCGCAGCAGTTGATTGAAGAAGTGGTCAGCGCCGCAGGCGAACTCGGCCTGCAGCCAGTGATCGAGGTTGCCCTCGGGCTCAAGGCCGAGTACGGACTCGACTAGAACCCCTCGATGTAGGGCAACCCGGCGGCGGTACTTTCGATCGCGTCCCCCGCCTCGAGCAATACCCCGGTCGCGTCCCAGGTTCCGTCGAGCAACCTGCTGCGGGCATCCTCGGCCTGTTGCGCCGCGAAGGTCCCGACCCTGCAGCGCACGCACTGCCGCTCCAGATCGACCGCGATCTCCTGTGCGGGCTCGAGGTCGATGCTGTCCATGAGCGTGCCGAGATCGGCGGGCTCGAGCGTCACGCACGGAAGTCCGAGCGCCACGCAGTTTCCGAGGAAGATCTCGGCAAAGGACTCCCCCACGAACGCTCGGAAGCCGTGTCGCATGAGCGACTGCGGCGCGTGTTCGCGCGACGAGCCGCAGCCGAAGTTTCTGCCAACGACCAGGATCGACGCGCCCTCGAAACGCTCGTCATCGAGCGGATGCTCGCCCTTGGCCTGGGCACGGTCGTCCACGAACAGGTATTTCTCGAGGCCCTCGAAGGTCACCTGGCGCATGAAGCGTGCGGGAATGATGCGATCGGTGTCGATGTCGTGCGTGCGCAGCACGCAACCTCGCCCGGAAACCCGAACGACCGGATCCGAGCCCATCAGAGGATCTCCCGCACATCGGTAACCTGCCCGCGCAGCGCCGCGGCCGCCACCATCGCCGGTGACATCAGCAGCGTGCGTCCCGTGGGCGAACCCTGGCGCCCCTTGAAGTTCCGGTTACTCGAGGACGCGCACATCTCCTTGCCGACCAGCTTGTCGGGATTCATCGCGAGGCACATGGAACAGCCCGGCTCACGCCACTCGAAGCCCGCGCTACGAAAGACCTCGTGCAGACCTTCGGACTCGGCCTGCCGGAACACCTCCTGCGATCCCGGCACGACGAGCGCCCGCACGCCGGTCGCCACGTGGCCCATCTCCGCCACACGCGCAGCCTCGCGCAGATCCGAGATCCGCGAGTTCGTACACGAGCCGATGAACGCGACATCGATCGGGATTCCGGCAATCGGGTCTCCCGATCGAAGCTGCATATGCGCGAGCGCCTCTTCGACCCCGGCGCGTTCCTCGATCGAGACCCGGTCCACGGAAGGGACCCGTTCATGTACGGCTGCATTCTGTCCCGGGTTGATGCCCCAGGTCACCGTCGGCGCGATCTCCTCCCCCGCGAGGGCAATGCGATCGTCGTACTGCGCGTCCGGGTCGCTCGCGATCGATGTCCACCACACCCGTGCCCGCTCGTAGGCCGCGCCCTTCGGAGCGAACTCGCGCGCGCGCAAATAATCGAATGTCCGCTCGTCGGGATTGACGTAACCGACCCGGGCCCCGCCTTCGACCGACATGTTGCACACGGTCAGACGTTCTTCCATCGACATCGCGTCGATCACGTCTCCGCCGTACTCGTAGGCGAAACCGATTCCTCCCTTCACGCCCAGCCGGCGAATGATGGAGAGAATTACGTCTTTGGCGTAGACCCCGGCGGAGAGGGCTCCCGAAACTTCGATCCGCCGCACCCTGGGCCGCCGAACCGCCATGCACTGGCTGGCGAGTACGTCGCGAACCTGGCTGGTGCCGATGCCGAATGCGATGGCTCCGAAGGCCCCGTGTGTCGAGGTGTGACTGTCCCCGCACGCGATCGTGATCCCGGGCTGGCTCAAACCCAGTTCGGGCCCGATCACGTGGACGATTCCCTGTCTACCGCTCGCGTGGTCGAAGAACTGAATCGCGTGCGCACGGCAATTCTGCTCCAGCCGCGCGAGCATCGCCTCGGCGAGGGCATCCTGGAGCGGGCGCGCGGACGAATCTGTCGGGACGATGTGATCGGCCGTCGCAAAGGTGCGCTCTGGAAAACGCACGCACAGTTTCTGCTGGTCGAGCGCCGCGAAGGCCTGCGGACTCGTCACCTCGTGGATCAGATGCAGCCCGACGAAAAGTTGCGTCTGGCCCCCGCTGAGTTCGCGAACCGCGTGGAGGTCCCAAACCTTGTCGAGCAGGCTCCGGCCCATGCGCCACAGTCTAGCAGTTCGAGCCGCGCCTACAGTTCGGCCGCTACCATGAATGGGCCGCTTGGACGGTCCCCCAGTTGGATCGCACGCGCCGTCGAGGGGTCGTAGTTCTCGAACCAGACAATGTGTTCGAATCCGGCCTCTGCAAGGAGATCCCGAAGTGACGCGGGCGTAACGTAGCGCCGATGCGTGACCATCTCGGCCTCGGGCG
>SPKZ01005890.1_pt1 | contig 11280 bp, 9 predicted proteins | sample 2456571 | NCBI WGS metagenome assembly SPKZ01 (sample SAMN11192286, study PRJNA482655) | marine metagenome | biome: ENVO:00000447; feature: ENVO:00000244|ENVO:00000211|ENVO:00000569|ENVO:00002023; material: ENVO:00002151; isolation source: ocean water from marine abyssalpelagic zone ...
CGGATTACACGGTATCCCTTCAGTCCTATATGTTGATCCGGGGACATGGGGCGGTTCTAACGAATTTGCTTCATGTCCCCAATCTTTGAGGAAGAGCCGTTCGACTGCTTCGCCGAGATAGCGGTTGTCAAAACAGAAGCGGTGCGTGCGCAAACCGCAGAGCTACCCGCAGGCTATCAATCCTAACCGGATGAGCCATTTTGGTACAAAATGAATCCGGAGCTTGGGTTCGGGCGAGCGGGGCCGGCCTTCCGGGTCGACAGCTAGTTAACGCGGAGCGTTAGAGAACAAGCCGAACTGCAGCAGAGGAAACTCCCAGGGAGGAACAACCGGAAGAGTCACTGGAAACGAGCTCGATTTTCGCCCAGCTTTTTGCATAGGCAGGTAATCCTGAGCGTCAGTTCTCCATAAGAGCCGGAGTGGAGTGGAAATCCAGTCGGGCAACATTTGAAACTGAACCTATCAAAATCAATCGAGTCATGACTGCACTGAATCGCCGCCGATTCCTCAAAAACCTCTCACTTTCGACCGCTGGCATCCTGGGAGCCCACACGTTTGGACAGCCAGATGTCTTTGCTAAATCAGCTTCCGGGCCGTTGCCTGACCTTTCCCACCAAAAAGCCCTCGAGGCAGCACGGATCAAGGCGGCCTCCGCCTATCGAAGAACGTTGTCGGCCAATCAAATGGAGATTCTTCAAAAAGTTCGCGATGCACGAAGCAAGGCTTATGAAGAGATTGACGCGCTTTGGGGAGGTGAACCGAATGAACTCCATGAAGCCGCGATCGAAGGAGTATCAGAAGCCTTTCGGAAGGATCTGGAATCCGAAATCAAGATTACCCAGGCCCAGGAGAAAGCACTCAGAGGAGCGTTGGTCGAGATTCACAAGGAAGTCTCTGAAACCATTCGATCGTCAATCGGTAGCGGCAGCGTTGGCGCCGAGTTGAAACTTTCAACGGAAGATCTGGAACAGTTTCTCAAGGGCAAAACCAGAGTGCTTCAGGAATCGAAAGGTGCATCTCGGTGGGAACTATTCGGGCTCCCGTTTGACGACTCTGTGGAACTGCCTAGGATCCTGGCTTCTGGCGGTTTTCGGACTGAAAATGAGACCGACCACAGCAGATCCAGTGGTCGAATCTATAGCTACATCAAGCAATGGAACGCAAGAGCTGGTGATTTGGATTTTGCCTCCATGTGGCATTGGGGGGTGCTGCAGCAGATTCACTACCGTCCGCCTCAAACCGGGTTGATCGAAATCATTTTCCTCGCAGATCTCAAAGATTCCAATCACTATCAAAAACACAACGACGAGTTCGGGGTTTCTGATGTTGTTTCGGATTGCGGAATCGACCCCGTTCTCAACCTTGATAACGGATTTGAAGAAACATATTGGCTTGGAGATAGGTTTTACGGGTGGAGTACAAGAAGCGCCAGAGCCTCGCGGTCCGGTCCGGTGGCACGCACGGGGCTACATGCCTTTTCACTGCGGATCCCCCAACAGGTTGCTATCAATCAAATGCACCAAATCAACTTTGGATTCAAGAATTACATGTATACTTCGACCAACGACGTCTCAGTCCGCGCCATCCTCCGCTCGGATTGGGAGATCAAACTCGCCGCCGTGAGAACAGTGCCCTGGTAGTGTTTGGAGGAGGCGCGGCAAAGCCTAGTTCTGCACCCCGGGGGAGCTTTTTGCATACCTAATGGTAAAGTCCGGGAAGCTCTCGACAATTTGAATCTTGAAGTCTGGAAAACTGTCCACGATCTGCCTTCTGCCGGGATCGTCAGGAGAGGCAGTCATTGTATAAACCGAGAAATGGGTCACAAAAGTGCCGGGGACATAGGTTACACTTTCTAATTAAGTTAGGGTTCTTTCCGTTCTCTGCAAGCGCTGAGTCAATGCTGCGGTTGGGGTTGCCTCTCTGCGTTCGGAGTGAGGGCCAGGACCGCGAATGCGGTCGGAGGCCGGAGCAGAGAACGCAGAGAGGCAGGAGTTTCATCAGTTCTGTGCCATTCGGGCTTCTTCGGCGTAATAGCCTGGATACATAAGGCGCCTTTCGCTTTGATCGGATCGATATTCTCCGAGTTTCACGTTGCTGTATCTTACCTCGATCAGCCCCTTCTCATTGCGATCAAGAGCGACCTCTGTTCCAGCAAGAGCCTCACCTACATGGAAGGCTTTCCCGTCGAGGGAAATGAAGCCGGACTGGTTCACTCGCAATGTTTCCTCAAGTGGATCATAAAGGCGCGTCGTGATGTTGCGATCCAGTCGCAGGTTCGATGGGTGATACAAGTCAGCAGGGACTTTTTGCCCAAGTGATTCATAAGGGCGGACGTCTTTGAACTTTTCGCGCCACCGATCAAAGCGCTGCTGCTGGGCTACTCGATTCACACTCCCCGGACTACAACACTCTCCTTTCAGGGTTCGATGCATCCTTTCGTGACAACCGTTGTCCTGCGGGTTGCCAGGCCGAGTGAACTCTACCTTCACACCCTGCCCTATCCACCACACGCTCAGCTTGCTCAGGCGTCCTGCGCCCATCGAGGCAAATGGTGATCCGTTATCGACTCGAATGATTTCGGGCAAACCATATCGTCGAAACGCCTTCTCAAAGCCTCTTCGAGCACTGGCCTGAGTCGAGTCCGTATCCGCTTCTATGGCGATGATGTATCGACTGTGCAGGTCACTCACCGTCAGCGGAATACATCGGCTATCGTTGTCCAGCCAAAACCAGCCTTTGTGATCAACTCCCCAGACATGATTAGGCCGCGCTGCTTCGGTAAGTTCCTCATTCAATGCCGGGTACACTCCTGGCCTCCTTCGGCGCTTCTTAACCAGTCCATGCCGCTTCATGATTTCGCCGATAGTGCCCACCGCAGGGGGCGACTCCACTCCGTGGTCTCGCTCCAGTAACACCCGTATCTTCTTGGCTCCCCAAGTCGGATGGCCTCGTTTGAGCCGAAGCATCAACCGCTCTAACTCTTTCGAAGTCCGTTGGGGACTATGCTTCGGAGCTCGACTTCGATCAACCAGGCATTCTGGGCCACCTTCTTCATAACGGCTGATCCATTTGTGCGCTGTCTTTCGGCTCACCTCAAATCGCTTCGAGAGTTCAGTCACCATGAATTCTTCGTTTCGGGCAAGGCTCACTAATTCATTTCTCTTTTCCATCAGGGTTCCAGTTTTCCAGGGCATCTCGCCTAAAATCTGTAACCCATGTCGCCGGTCAATCTGTTTCCTATTTCGCCGGTTCATACCATCGCATGCCCCCCCTAAAGCTGTGACCCCTAAAGCGTGTTGATCTGATTTTTGATGTTCTCAGACGATGCTCCACGTGTCTAAAATTTCGGGGGAAGCTCACCCTGCACAATCGAAGAGGAGCAGGTGAACTAGAGGCTATTAGAACTCCACGAATCGAACCGGAGGAGCCATTTCGATGGTTTTGACTCCTTGTGTCAGACTGCGACTGAACGGGGTCTACATCAAAAATTGGGGGATGAGCAATTGTTGAGATTCAGGTGGGTTTGGTTTTGAGGTAGTAATCGAGGGGTCAGACCAGTGCATTTTCAGGGATTATAGAGCACCAAAATAAATATTTCAGTTTCACCTTTCGGCAAAAGCTTTGGCCGGATGGTGTCGCTTGTTATTTGCCTCGATTCGGGTGGAAGTTGGCACCCACTTGACGCAGTTGGTTTCGGAAACGATACTGGGAAGGGGCACCCGAGTTTCCGGTTTTGCGGTGAAAGTTAGCCGCTAAATTGACGTCCGTGGAACCCGAGAATAAGCTGAGCCGCGTTTAGACTCCGAAAGATTGCAGTGCCTACGGAGCCCGCTTTCGGTTCGATCCTATCTTTAGCAACTTCCTTAGACCGAAAGCAGTGAATACGAGCGGCGACAATGAATCCTCCGAGATCATTCGATTGGGCATCAATGGCTTTGGCCGCATCGGCCGGTGCATCGCACGTTTAGCCGCCATTCACCCCGGGTTCGAAATTGCCGCAATCAACGAGTTGAATGACGACGTTGCTAACGCTGCTTACCTATACAACTACGACTCGACCCATGGACGATCTGATTGTCCTGCCGAGCTCGCGGCAAAAGGAGAGAAGGTCCGTTTTGGAGACAAGGAAGCTCGCTTCCATTGTTTCGAGCGGTGTGGCGACGTCCCGTGGTCCGAATCGTCTGTGGATATTCTCGTCGATGCCACCGGCATTACGGAAAATATTTCAGACTGCAGATTACTCACTGAATCCGGAAAGATCCGCAAGGCGATTGTCACGCATTCGCCGGAGGATGGCGTTGATCGATATATCATCATGGGTGTTAACTGTGATAGCTACGACCCCGAGAAGGATGATGTGGTTTCTACTATCATCTGCGACACTAATGCCATCGCTCATGTGCTAAAGGCGCTCGACGATGAGTATGGAGTGGCCAGTGGATTTGTCACGACCTTGCACCCGTGGTTGTCCTACCAAAACCTGGTAGATGGTCCAGTGGCGTGGCAGTCTTCTCCTGGGGCCTACTGGAAGGACTTTTCGCTGGGGAGATCGAGCATCGGTTCTGTGATTCCAAAAAACACGACAGCAGTCTCCTGTTTGCGTCCCGTGCTCCCACATATCGAGCCCCGGTTGAGCGGATTTTCGTATCGGATACCCACTGATGTGGTTTGCTCTGCAGATCTGTCGATCGCTCTGGAGAAGTCCATCAAGTTGGAGTCACTGCGGAGCTTTCTCGAAAGTTATTTTGCCGACTCCCCCTATGTTGGCGTTAACTACGACCCTCTTGTCAGCGTCGACTTCAAAGGAGAACCTTATTCGGCCGTGATCGATGCCAGGTGGTTACAACTGCTTGCCGATAAAATGGTCAAAATTGTGCTTTGGTACGATAATGAGTGGGGGTATAGCAGCCGCGTGCTAGACATGGCTCGTTTAATGGCCAAGCACTGGTGAACTCATGGAAAGCCTCTTGGTGCCCTTTCCCTACTGATGAAGGGTTGTGAGATCGTCGGGAAAAGTGATTTTTAAATTGCTCTCTTCTCCTTCGATTGCGCGCACGCGGTGACCGGCTCTTGTTACCAACGAGGTGATTGTGGTGTCTTGCCAGCCGTTGTCCCGGGCCTTTTGCATTGCGTGCATCAGGAATTCTCGAGAAAAGGCATACGGGGTCTGTGTTAAGACGACATCCTTTCGCGGCAGTGGTTGCCCGAGAAATTCCCCGTCAGCCAATGCGATCGAATCGCGTAGCGTCGCAGAGACGACCGGAACTGCCCCTCCATATTGCCAAGCGGACTCTAAGACCCTTTCGAAGAGGGTGTCGGAGGCGAATGGCCGGGCGACATCGTGAATCAGAACCATGTCATTTTTGGCGTGGGCGAGCAGGATCTCGACGGTCTGCTGGCGGGAATCGCCCCCGGCAATCACGGCACAGTTTGGCCCCAAGATTTCTCTTGTACGCGAAACGCTTTCGTCCGCCACGCCGACCAGGACTTGCGAGGCGACCCGCCGGGCGGCCTGGGCCGCGATTTCAACAAAGGTGGTGCCCTCAACTTCGATGAAAGCTTTTTGTTCACCGCCAAGGCGCACTCCCTGTCCGGCGGCCAGGATCAGGGCAGTGGTTATTTCTGGAAAATTTCGAAGCATCTAGTCGTTCGTCTGAAACTTGAAAACAGTGAAGCATCCAAAAGCAAGGGCAAGCGCTGCGCTCATTTCCAAGCCTTCCTCGACAGCTTGCAGCACATCGAGTTTCAGAATGCGGAGATCGAACATAAGGGCGGTTAGCCCCAACGCAATGAAGAGGCCAATATAAAAGAGGGGAGGGCGACGCAACAAGCCCACAGCGACTTTGAGAATGGGTTCCCGTTTCCTGTAGAGAAATAACGCCGCCAACCCGACGAACACGGCAAACACGGCGTAAACGAAGAAGCCATAAGCTTCTGCTAGATCTTTGATAACCTTGAAAAACAAAAAGAAGAAATCGTGTAGAGTATCCATCTTGTAATCGAGGATCTCTGGAGGGGTGAAGCCAAAGAAACGCTCACCGTAGCTCGTTTCTTCGAGAGCGGTGAGGATTCCAAGCCCAAGAAATAAGAGCATGACCGAGCGGTTGGCGTTTCCCCGAACGAAGACGAGACCAACCGCAGCGCCGATTACAACAGAAAGGTAAATCGCAACCGTTACATTCTCGATTAGCTGATCTTCTTCGTAGAGTTGCTCGCGCGATTCCGGAAAGAGCGTGTAGGTCGAGGCAAGGGCGATGAGAATAGTCACCGATAGAGCGATATAGGGGCGAAGATAGGGCATGGTAAATGGTATCCGACGTTTATTCCAAGGACTCAATGACTCCAACAGCTGTTGACATCATTTTGTGTCACAAAGTGGCTAAGAATTGCCTCGTAGCAGCGCTCGCTGGAATTGCCATCTTGAAAGTAATGGAATCGGTTGAGGACGGATTGGTATTCTTCCTCCCTTTGAGGTAGTGCAGGAGAACCACTGGTGATGTCCATGATCTGTTCTTCAAGTTCTTCCAGTGTTCTGATCTTTGGGGCCGGAGTCACCTCATTGTAATCGTAGCAAAAGCTGCGGCTCTTCTGCAGAAACTCTTCGAGATCAGGGCAGAAAAAGATGATTGGCTTACGGAGCAGCATGAAGTCGTAAACCACGCTGGAGTAATCTGTGATCAAGCAATCAATTTTCTTGAAGAGCGGGTAGGGGTCAGCTGCGGGTTCATGCATTCGGATATTATTGAACTGCTCGCACAGCGCCGCCGTTGGTCTGGCGTTGTCAACGGGATGAAGTCTCGCCACAATCCCGATACCTAAACGCCCGGCAAGTTCGTCCAAGTCCTGCCATGAATAGGGGTAGGCAGGCCGGCCGTCATCGCGGAACGTGGGCATGAAGATAAACACCTGTTTGTCATTGGCATGGAATTCGTCAATCCAGATTGACGAAGGGTCGCTCCCGGTAGTTTCGTTGTCCGAGAACAGGATGTCGTTTCGCGGAGACCCAGTCACCGCGATGCGCTCCCTCTCTACATCAAAGAACAGGATTGCCTGTGCTGCATGTTGTTCTGATGTGGCCATGACAAGATCCAATCGGTTCATGTGCCATGGCAGAAGAAAACGAAGCATTGCCTTCTCCCACCATCTTCCATGGTAGAGTTTATACTTGCGGCTCGACGGATTGTCGGTGGCACGTGCGATTTTTTTGATGCCGGCTCCGTGTCGGAGCAGAACGGCTTTTGCACCGCCAGAGAGCCAGTAGTTCACATCTTTGATAGAGATGTCGAATACGTAGATTCCAGCCCGCAGACAGGTTGCGATCCCGCCAATTGACCACGGATGGCGTGCTTCGAGTCCCTCCTCTCTAACTTGATTTCGTATTGTTTTGTTAGGAGTTACCCAGACGCATCGGATATCATGCTCGTTGACTGAGCCGCAGTAGCGAAATAATGCGGCGCTGTTGTCCGATAGTCGCTCACCACTCCAGGTGCCAAAAACCCAGAGGCGTCTATCGCGTGGGAAGAGGCGCGATACGAAATAGACGCAGTAGAGGAGGGGCCTGAGCAGAAATCCTAGAACCAGTCTCTGTTTTCTCGACATGGAAGACTATTGAAATGAAGTAGCTTTTCCGAACAGCCAAACCTAGCCTGTTTTAAAAGGATTGGAATTTGCTTTTTCAAGAAGTAATGATTGGAATTTGCTTTTTCAAGGAGTTCTTGCCGGTGCGTCGGTTCTACCGGGATTGAGGGGGTGAAGCAACTCCTCCAGCTTTGCCAGATGCTGCAGTTCTTCGATTGCCAGAATTCAATACTTGGGTGTCTAAGCCTTCGCTGCCAGGTATAGAAGAAACTTGATCACTTCCTGATTGCCATGAGCAATGCAGGCACGTAAGCGATAGGAGTTCTGCTTCAGCTCGGATACCACCGCGTCCGCTACCCCTGTTCAGGAGTCATGCCGAAACCACTTTTGCGAATGGGTCCCGGAACATCGTCCATGTCACCTCCGGAAGCTTCACATTGTCACTTTTGTAGTGGGCAAAATGTCGTTCCGGAGTCACGAAAGGCAGTGGCGGCCTCACTAATCTAACTCAGGCGCGTGCTCGTTTGCTTTCTCTGAGAAAGTCGCCAAGACAAAGGGTTGTCTCAAACAACATTCCAACCCCTAGAGTAATCGCCATCCCGACAGTTCCGATTGAGGGAACGAGAAAAGATGCCATGGCCACCGTCACAGCGAGGCGCGACAATGAATAGACAGCTATTCGCTGCGTTTTCCCTATCATGAGGAGTAGGTAGGAGGCCGGACCTAGAACAAGCCTGACGATCCTGAAGATGAGCAACACCCTCAACACATTGGCAGCTCCCCGGAACTCTTCCCCGAAAATCCCCATGACCCATTCAGCACCGACATAGGCAACCCCGAGCGGCAGCACCATCAAAGTCCCGACCTTCGTGATCGCTCCACGATAGATCTTCCACATTCTTCCAAAGTCATCGTTCTGCCCACCCCTCGAAAGATCCGGCATCGTTAGCGAATAGGCTGCCATCGCGAGAACTTCGAACAGCATGTAGATACGGTAGGCAGTTGTCAGGAACGCTACCTCCTGGCTGGGATACAGTTGTTCAAGAATGGCCAGCGGAACAAAATACGTGACACTGCCAAAGATTGAAGCCAAACAGATGGGAAGCCCCAACCCGAGATCACGCCTGAGATCCTCGCCGCTAGGCAGTTTGTAGAACGGTTTCGCCTCCCGCAATCCCTGACCAAACAAGGCGCCGACTCCAGCGATGACAAAGGCAGCCGAAAAACACAAGAGCGTACGATCAGAATCTAGAATCGATTGTCCCAGCAAGAGCGCGACTACAAAGATGAGGCTGGCCGATGTGTTTCGGTAAAACACGCCTAGCACTGGCCTTCCCAACCCAATCATCGCCGCTCCATTAATGAGGCATAACGCCATCCCCCCGATTCCAAGAATCGGAAGCGAATACCACCAGAGAGGACGCGCCGTCTCTCCCTGCAGCAAAAACGCGTAGGCACAAAGTCCCAAGGAAATCACTAGTGCAATCACGACCGAAATACTTCGGATCGGGGCTAAAAAGTCAGCTAAGGCGGAAGTCTTTCCTCCAAGTCTGGGAACTTGCTGTAACGACAGTTGATCAAATCCGAAAGCCGCCACCTTTCCGAACGATCGAATGATCGTCGACCAGAAGAAAAACACTCCCGCCTCGGATACCCCAAGGGCTCGGGCGATCAATATGGTAGCGACAAACTGAAGTCCCGCTCCTCCAAGTCGTACTCCAGCCGCGCCTCCCGATCGAATCAGACTCAGCACGTAATCACGAAACAACCGAATGATTGGAATTTGCTTTTTCAAGGAGTTCTCACCGGTGCGTCGGTCCTATCGGGATTGAGGGATTGAGGGATTGAGGGGGGAAAAAGGGAAAAAAGAAGAGAAATGGAATAACTTTTTCTCCATGGAGAGACGTGGCCATGAAAACAAGCTGGGGTCAAGGCTGTGAGCCGTGAATCAACGGGACCACACTGAAATATAGGGATTTGGGTCAAAAATACCGGATTTCCAGACACAGGAGTGCGGCAGCTTTCTCTGGATTCAGATGAATGTTGGTGGTGAGGGTGATGATATGGTGATTTCAGCCCCGAACCACCCATCGATCACCGTTAAATGGAAACTTGACGAGAGAAAAGCTCCTAACATCGGTTTCCGGATCGAGGAAGACCGAATCGAAGTTCGTGTCGACCGGCGTGTTCGTGCGAGAGAGTATACCGAATTTACCGGGTTCAATGCTCGCTTTGGATTCGGCGCTTTTCGCAAATATCCGATCACAGTACGCAATTTCAAGGCCTACCTGTTGACGGAGGATTGAAAGAATTCATTCGCTATTTCACCCCTTCCGCTTTGACGCTTCGCTCCTTACTCGCAGGCAAACTTCCGTCTGTCGGTTGTCTCCACGCATCGCCCTTGGTAGGAGAGGGGTGCAACCTTTTATGATACCGAGCTGCCGAGAACTGCATTCTGTCCAGTTGTTTGTATCTCGCGTCCCTGCCTGTCAGGAGTCTGTTTTCAAATGGGGATCGCCCTTCCGAAAGGCAAGGCACCAGAAAGAAAACAGGCAGAAGCTACCCTTCAATCTCTAGCTGGATTTTCTGGGCAACTCTACCTGCTCAGAGCTTGGATTCACAAATCCCCTTATTCGGTGAAATGACTATTTTTCCGTGTTCTGTTTTGCTCTCCATCCAATCGGACGGAACTGTAATGGACGCGGCCCCGCTTTGGCTTGCAGGAAGTCGTTTCTGGGAGCCATACCGCGCAAAACTATTTTCGCCCGGTGGCATCATCGGGGGGGAGCTCAGGTGGGGGCACCCTCCGGCCGGTTCGTGAATCCGGTGGAGTATGGCTATTCTGTTAGTTAATCAAAACTCGCTATTTTCCGGCCAGAAATTCAGCTGACGAAGTGGTGAGGGCATAACAGAGTGACCATGAATAAGCTGACTTAGGTCTAGTCCTGCGGGGTAAGCCGGCATTCCTCAGATTTCTGAAGTTCGTTCCCGAATGATCCGGGATAGAAAGAAATCAGGGAACAAAGAGGGCCGGGAACGCCCGGGCGTGGCAAAGCCTAGTTCTTCACCCCGGGAAAGCTGTCCACGTACTTGATGGTAAAATCGGGGAAACTTTCAACAATCTGAATCTTGAAGTCTGGAAAACTGTCGACGATCTGCCATTCGCCGGGATCGTCCGGAAAGGAAGTCACCAGCCTGACATGGAGATTGGCGAAGGAGTCCACGATCTTGACTTTGTAGTCAGGAAACGAGTTCACCCATTGGATGCGTCCATGGATTTTTGCCACGTTTGTTTTCTCCATTGCAGTGATGGAAAGCATGGTTCCGGATGGAATTAGGAGAGAAGAAAAGAGCAGGCGCCGGGTCATTGATGGAGGGACGAACCGGGGTTGGGGTTTAGGCGGAAGATAGAGTCGCTCGGAGAGCCCGAGTGCAATCAGGAGGGAAAGGAATCGCGGCATCCTGCTCCAGGTAGAACGCGTTTCCGCTGATCAAGCGTGCTGACGAAAGCGAAGCCCAGTACACTCTGGACAGCGGAAGCCACTGCGCCGCGCCGGGCAAGGGATTCCAGTCTTGTCAGCATTGCTTGCTACAGCAGCGGATTCGCCCTCCGAACCCGCTGCCTTTTTATCATTCGACACCAAATTGTTTCATCAGCCACTCTTCGGTGGCGTGGCGATGTTCCTGACCGAGGCCGTGGCC
>SPKZ01001538.1_pt1 | contig 11279 bp, 10 predicted proteins | sample 2456571 | NCBI WGS metagenome assembly SPKZ01 (sample SAMN11192286, study PRJNA482655) | marine metagenome | biome: ENVO:00000447; feature: ENVO:00000244|ENVO:00000211|ENVO:00000569|ENVO:00002023; material: ENVO:00002151; isolation source: ocean water from marine abyssalpelagic zone ...
GCCGAGGCGTTGCTCGATCACGCGAACGGCGACGCTGCGGCGCGGGCGAATGTCGCCGGGGTGATGGGCTTCTGCCTGGGCGGGCGCATGTCCGTGGTCGTCTCCCAGGGGCTGGGCCCGCGGATCGTCGCCGCGGCGGCGATCCATCCCGGCAATCTGGCGAGCGACGGCGACGACTCCCCGCATCGCCACGTCGACCGCGTTGCCGCGGAGCTCTACCTCGCCATCGCGGACCAGGACCAGTGGTGCACGCCCGAGCAGGTGTCGCTCATGGAAAAGGCGCTCGTCGAGCGGGGCGTGACCTTTGAAACCGAGTGGCACCGCGGCGCGCTGCACGGCTTCGGCGTGCCGGGGGGCGACTCCTACCACGAGCAGGCATCGGAGCGCGTCTGGGAACGACTCCAGGCGCTCTTTTCGCGCACGCTGCGCTGAGGAGCGATGCAGCGCATCGGCTACTGCCGCATTTGTGGGGCCCTGTGCGGCCTCGTCGTCGAGGTCGAAGGCGGGCGGGTGACTCGGATCGAGGGCGATCGCGAGCACCCGCTCACCCAGGGGTTCACGGGTCCCAAGGGAAGCGGGACCGTGCGACGGCTGGCAGCGGCCGCGCTCAGCGCTCTCGTTGTGGTGGGCCTGCTGGCCGCCTGCGGGGGCGAGGCGCAAGAAGCCGGATCCGACGGCATCTTTCGCTACGGCGTCGACCTCGTCCAGACCGTGGGCGATCTGCCGATGGATCCGGTCGCCAGTCGCCTGGAGTCCCATCTCTTCTACCTGACCCCACTCTACGACACACTTCTGCGTCGAACTCCGCACGGCTTCGAGCCGCGGCTCGCCACCGACTGGGAGATCACCGATCCGCGCACCGTGAACGTGACGCTGCGCGAGGGCGTCGAGTTTCACGACGGCCATGCCCTCGACGCCGGTGTCCTCAAGACCTCGATCGAGCGCTCTCTCGCCTCGAAGAACGCCAACTTCCAGCCGGCATTCTTCGAGCTCGAACGCGTCGAGATCCTCGGACCGCTCGAGCTGCGCCTTCACCTGGGCAGCGACATCGCGGGCGAGTTCCTCACTGCCCTGGCCGGCCGCGAGACCATGCCGGTCTCACCCGGTGCGCGCACGGACGAGACCGGCCGCTTCCTTGCTCCCGCCGGCGCCGGACCGTATCGCCTGCACCACTTCGCCTCCGAGCGGCGACTCGCGCTGCGCAAGAACCCGGACCACTGGGACGCGGCGCAGATCCGTCTTCTGGGGATCGACTTCATGCAGACGCCGGTCGGACCCCAGCGCGTGAACGCCCTGCGCACCGGGCGCATCGACATGGCCCAGGGCCTGACGGCTCGCGAGGCCGCGGAGCTCGGGCGACTGGGTGGCTTCGAGATCTACCCGATCTCGAGCGCCGGCTACTTCCACTACCTGGGCTTCTACAAGGACCGTCCGCCGCTCGACGACGTGCGCGTGCGACGCGCGCTCGGCTACGCGCTCGACCGCGAGGCCATCAGCTGGGCGCTGTTCGGCGAGAACGGCGAGCCCGCCTATCAGCCCTGGCCCCGTGAATCTCCCAATTACGATCCGCGCCTGGGAGACGCCTACGCGTACGACCCCGTGCACGCGCGTGCCCTGCTCGCCGAAGCCGGGTATCCGGACGGCTTCGAGCTGGGCCTGATGACGGCCGGAAGGTCCGACCTGATCCGCGCCTCCGAGATCGTGCACCAGAATCTCAGCCAGGTGGGCATCGAGATGAAGATCCTGCAGTCGAGTGCGATCGTCGACGAATTCTTTCGCGCGCGCCGCACCGAGGTGACCCTGGTCAGCTGGGCACGCTCGGGCCTGCAGAAGGTGACTCGCATGTTCGGTCCGCGCAGTGTTGCGAACATCGGGCACGTCTCGGTGCCCCAGATCGACCGCCTCACCGCCCAGCTGGGCGGCATGCCGCCCGACGATCCGCGCGGCGTTCCGCTGTGGCATGAGATCGCCCGGGTCGTGTCCGAACAGGCGCTCGTCCACTACTTGGTGTTTGGCTCCAACTACTTCGCGTTCGACGCGCACCGAGTCGGCGGCTTCAGTCGAGATCAGATCATGCCCTTCCAGCTCGGCGTGCCGGTATTCGACCGCCTGTACATCCGGGAGTGACGCCATGTCCTACCGAACCGTATCCGGAGCCCGAACGTGATCTCGCTGATCGTGCGACGTCTGGCGCTGGCGGTGCCGATCGTTCTACTGGTGAGCTTCGCCGTCTTCTGTCTCGCCCTGTTCCTGCCCGGCGATCCGGCCGTGGCGATCGCGGGAGGTGCGGACGCGAGTCCCGAGCGCATCGCGGAGATCCGCGCGGAGCTGCGTCTCGATGATCCGTTCCTGGTGCGATACGGCCGCTGGCTCGGGAACGCGTTGCGTTTCGATTTCGGGCGTTCACTCATCTCGGGCCGCCCCGTCTCAGAGGATCTGCTCGCCAAGCTTCCCGTCACGCTGAGCGTGGGAGGCTTGGCGGTGTTGATCGCCCTGTTGATCAGCATTCCCGGCGGGATCATCGCCGGGATGCGACCGCGCAGCGTCTGGGACCGCGGTATCGTGCTGACCACGAACCTCGGCATCGCCATCCCCAGCTTCTGGCTGGCGTTGATGCTGGTGCTCGTCTTTGCCGTGCGACTCGGCTGGCTGCCGGTGCTGGGCTACGCGCACCCGAGCGAGTCCGTGCAGGAATGGCTGCGGCACATCATCCTGCCCGCGGTGGCGTTGTCGGCACGCATGGCGGCGTCGCTCACGCGCCAGCTGCGCGCCGAGCTCTCCGAGGTGCTGTCGAGCAACTATGTGCGCACGGCCTGGGCCAAGGGCGCGACGACCCAGCGCGTGCTCATCGTGCACGCGCTCAAGAACGCGGCCCTGCCGGCGGTCACCATCCTGGGACTGCAGATGAGCACGCTCGTGGGGGGCAGCGTGATCATCGAGCAGATCTTCGGCCTGCCGGGGATGGGGAGCTTCGCGCTGCGCGGCATGTTGTCGCGCGACCTGCCGGTGATCCAGGCCGTCACGCTCGTGTATGCCGTCGTGCACATCGGCGCGAACCTGTTGGTCGATCTGAGCTACGGCCTCCTCAACCCGAAGGTGCGCGTCTCGTGACGGTCGCGGCCGACGCAGGAGTCGTTGCTTCTTCCGGTTCCGGGCACACCTGGGCGCGTCTGCGCGCCGACCGCGGGGCGCTCGTCGCGCTGGTCTTCCTGGCGCTGCTGTGCTGTGTGGCTCTCGGCGCTGATCTGATCGCGCCCGCCCATCCCAGCCAGCTCGACGTGCGTCGCGCCTTCGAGGGTCCCAGCGCCGAGCACCTGCTCGGCACCGACGACCTCGGTCGGGACGTGATGAGCCGCATGATCTACGGCGCGCGCGTCTCGGTGCGCGCGAGCCTGCAGGTCGTCATCGGTGCGCTGCTGATCGCGCTGCCGCTGGGGCTGGTGTCCGGCTTCTTCGGCGGGCGCATCGACAACCTCCTCATGCGCAGCATGGACGCGCTGATGAGCCTGCCGCCGCTCATCCTGGCGCTCGCCATCGCCGGCGTGCTCGGGCCGGGCCTCACCAACACCATGATCGCCATCTCCATCGTGCTGGTGCCGTCGTTCGCGCGCCTGATCCGCGGGCAGACGCTGGCGGTGCGCGAGGAGGTGTTCGTCGAGGCGTCGATCTCGATCGGGAGTCCCACGGGCTGGATCCTGCGCCGGCGCATCCTGCCCAACGTCGCCTCTCCGCTCCTGGTGCAGGCGTCGATCGCCCTGGGTACCGCGCTGATCGTGGAGGCTTCCCTCAGCTATCTGGGTCTGGGGATCCAGCCCCCGCAGCCGAGCTGGGGGAGCATGCTGCGGCGCGCCTACGACGATGTGTTCGCGGGGGGCTGGCTGTTGTTCATCCCCGGCATCGCCATCGCCGCGACCGTGCTCGCCTTCAACGCACTGGGCGAGGGCCTGCGCGACGCGCTGGCCCTCGGCTCCGGCACCCTGCGCCATCGCGGGGGGGGACGCCTCGGCCTGACCGGTGTCCGCCGGTCCGGGCCCGCGCCGAGCCCCGACGAGGGCGAGGTCGTCCTCGACGTGCGCGGGCTCAGCGTCGAGTTCGACAGCGCCGCGGGTCCGCAGCGCGTCGTCGACGACATCGGCTTCAGCATTCGCCGCGGCCAGACCCTGGGCCTGGTCGGCGAGAGCGGCTCCGGGAAGACCGTGACCGCCCTGTCGGTCATGCGCCTGATCCCGTCGCCCCCCGGCCACATCGTCGCCGGCTCGGTGCGCCTCGGCGGCAGCGAACTCCTCGAGCTGTCCCTCCCCGAGATGCGCTCGCTGCGCGGCGACCGCATGGCCATGGTGTTCCAGGACGCCATGACGAGCCTCAACCCCGCACTCAGCATCGGTCACCAGCTCGTCGAGGCGATCCGGCTCCACCGCGACGTCCGGCGCAGCGATGCCGCGCAGCGCGCCCTCGAGCTGCTGCAGCGCGTCCAGATCCCCGACCCCGGGCGCCGCATGCGCGACTACCCCCACCAGCTGTCGGGGGGCATGCGCCAGCGCGTGATGATCGCCATGGCGCTCGCCGGCGAGCCCGACCTGCTGATTGCGGACGAGCCCACCACCGCCCTCGACGTCACCGTGCAGGCCCAGATTCTCGACCTGCTGCGCGAGCTCCAGGACGAGCTCGGACTCGCCATGCTCTTCGTGACCCACGACCTCGGTGTCATCGCCCAGATCTGCGACGAAGTTTCGGTCTTCTACGCCGGCCAGATCGTCGAGCACGCCGACATCGCGACGCTCTTCGAGCGACCGCGCCATCCCTATACCGAGGGCCTGCTTGCCGCGATGCCCGGACTCGACTCCGCGGCCGAGGCCCTGTACGGCATTCCGGGAAACGTTCCGCCGCCGCAGCGAATGCCAGAGGGTTGTCGCTTCCATCCGCGCTGTCCGCATGTCATGCAGCAGTGTCGAAGCCAGGAGACCCCCCTGATCGAGCTCGACCGGGAGGGGAGCACCCGCTGCCTGCGCTACGCCGACCTCCAGCTGAAGGGGGCTCCGTGACACAGGCCCACGTCACGCATTCGTCGGATTTCCCGCTGGTCGCGGTCCGCGGCGTCAGCAAGTCGTTCACCACGCGCGACGAGTCGGGTTGGGGCGCTCGCACCCAGCTGCGGGCCGTCGACGGCGTGGACCTCGAGATCGCCGCCGGCGAAACCCTCGGGCTCGTAGGCGAGTCCGGCTCGGGCAAGACCACCCTCGGCCGCCTGATCGGCCGGCTGATCGAGCCGAGCGCGGGCAGCATCCGCTTCGACGGTCGCGACCTCGCCGAGCTCGACGCCGCTTCACTCCGCGAGATCCGCCGCGAATTCCAGATGATCTTCCAGGATCCGCAATCCTCGCTCGACCCTCGCGCCACGATCGCCGACAGCCTCGCCGAACCCCTGATGGCCCACCGGGGCCTCGGTCGAGCCGAGTGCCTGGCTCCTTCGCAGGAGCTGCTCGAGCGGGTCGGCCTCGAGGTCGAGCATCTGTGGCGGCGCCCGCACGAGTTCTCGGGCGGCCAGCTCCAGCGCATCGCCATCGCGCGCGCTCTGTCCGTCGATCCGCGACTGATCATCTGCGACGAACCCGTCAGCGCGCTCGACGTCTCCACCCAGGCGCAGATCGTCAACCTCCTCAAGGAGCTCCAGGCCGAGCGTCAGATCTCCTACCTCTTCATTTCTCACGACCTCTCCGTCGTTCGCCACATGAGTCAGCGCATCGCCGTGATGTACCTCGGCGAGATCGTCGAGATCGGCGACGCCGACCAGGTGTGCACGGCCCCGAAGCACCCCTACACGGAAGCCCTGCTCGCTGCCGTCCCCGTTCCCCGCCCGCGTGGCGAACAGCAGCGAGAGTCCATCGCCCTGCGCGGCGACGTTCCCAGCCCGATCGACCCTCCGAGTGGCTGCCACTTCCACCCGCGCTGCCGTCAGGCACTCGACCTGTGCAGCCGCGAAGCGCCCGAGGCGATCACCACCGGGGACGGCGGACGCGTTTCGTGCCACCTGCGCAGCACGGGCAGCCAACCCGGCGAGACGTGACGAGCGCAGGCAACGCGCACGCTTGCCCTTCGGCGCATGGACAGTCGTGTTTTCCGCGGGGTAGGGTGCGGGCCAGGCGTCGATCTCGTCGAAAACGGCCCACCGGCCAACGGAGGTTTCAGCATGGGTGAATGTCTGGACGGCAAAGTCGCAGTGGTTACCGGTTCGGGCGGGGGGATCGGCCGAGGCATCGTCCTGGCCATGGCGCAGGAGGGGGCCCGGGTCATCGTCAACGACCTGGGCTGCAGCCCCAAGGGCGACGGCGAGGATGCTCAGATGGCCGACGCGGTCGTCTCCGAGATCCGGTTGGCGGGAGGCGAGGCCGCCGCGAACTACGAGAGCATCGCGACCGTCGACGGAGCCCAGCGACTCGTCGAGCAGGCCATCGACTGCTTCGGCCGGATCGACATCCTGGTCAACAACGCCGGGATTACCCGCGTCAACATGTTGTGGGACATGACGGAGGAAGAGTGGGACGCCGTCATCGCCACCAACCTGAAGGGCCCCTGGGCCTGCACGAAGGCGGCGGCGCCCCACATGATCGAGCAGCGCAGCGGACGCATCATCAACTTCTCGTCGGACATGTCCTTGCGGGGAGGCACCGGCGTCTCGCCCTACAGCGCATCGAAGGCGGGCGTCCTCGGCTTGACGATCACGTCGGCCCTCGAGCTCGGGGTGTACGGGATCACGGTGAACGCCATCTGGCCGGGCGCCAGGTCGCGATTTCGAGAGGCCGGCGCGGATTGGCGGGGCAAGTACAAGCTCGAACTACCGGCTTCGGACGGACCGCGGCGGCCCCAGAGGGCCCTGGATCCCGAAGACGTCGCGCCCATCGTCGTGTATCTGGCGCGCGACGAGGCGAAGGACATCAACGCACAGATCTTTCGGGCTAGCGCGGGGAACATCTCACGCGTCTCGGCGATTGGCGCGCAGCAAGCGGTTTCCAAGGAGGGTCGCTGGACCCAGGCCGAGCTCACGGAGACGGTGCCCAAGGAGCTGACCCCGGGCCTCGAGAACCCCGCACCGGCGTCCGACGACCCGGTGTGGCGCTGGATGGTGTAGGCGCCGACGATCGAGCGCGATGGGCTCGGCTTCGACGCGCCCGCGGCGAGTCGGCGGTCCATCGACATCGAGCCGACTCAAGCGCTCAGCTGCACCGCGGCCGTGCCGACGCAGGTGCGCGCGCCGTCCTCCTCGCGCTCGCACCAGGCTTCCAGCTCTACTCGGACGCCGTCCGCGTTGGGCTCGCGTCCGGTGACCACCGCTCTCGCGGTGATGGTCTGTCCCGCGAACACGGGCTTCACGAGCTTGAATTGCAGGGTTCCGCCGGTAATCCAAGCCGCGCCGAAGAATCGCGTGAACATCTCGGAAAAGAAGCAGGTGAACATCGGTCCGGCGATGACGATGTCGGGGTAGCCGAGTGCCCGGGCGTCCTCCAGCACCGTGTGGAAGTTCTTCATGGGGGAGGCGTGGGTGATCGCCATGGCGCGGGTGAGGGACCGCCCGAAAGCGGGCACCTCGAAGCCCACCGGGAGCTCGTCCGAGCGGACGCTCACGGCGCGGGCTCTACGCCGGGGTCTGCGTGCTGCACGGGCCAGGCGTGGGTCGTGACCGTGCGGCAGAGGAGTTGGCCGTCCTCGTCCCAGGCCGTTGCCTCCATGGAGATGTACTCGCGCCCTCGATTCTCGTAGCGAGCGTGGACGCGGCCCTTGAGGAGGATCGTTTGCCCGGGACGCATCGGCCGGTGGAACTCCCAGGTCTGGTCCGTGTTGAGGATGTGTCCCTTGATGTTCGGCGGATGCCAGCCTCCGAAGAGCTCCATCTCGTAGTTGAACACCGCGGCCGGGGCGATCGGTCCGCCGAAGGGCGAGTCGACGCTGTACCACGGGTTGCGATCGTCGATGGACCCCGCGTATTTCTCGATCCAATCCGGCGTGATCACGAGCTCGCGAGTCCCGAGATCGAGGCCGGGCTCGATGCCGTCCGACCAGCTCGGCATCAGACGACGCCCTGCTCGCGCAGGCGACCGATCTCGTCCCAGGAAAAGCCCGCCGCGAGCAGTACCTCCTCGGTGTGCTGACCGTGTTCGGGCGCCGTCGATCGCGGCGCGCCGGGCGTCTTCGAGAGCTTCACCGGGACGCCCACCTGCTGCACGGGACCGACCACCGGGTGCTCGAGTGCGACGATCAGCTCATTGGCTTCCACCTGTGGGTCGCGCGCGAGCGCCGGGTAGTCGGACACCGGCGCGCACACCACGTCGGCGCGGCGCAGCTTTTCGAGCCAGGCGTCCCGCCCGTCGCTGGCGAACCTCTCGGTCAACAGCTCGACGATGCGCCGCCCGCGCGCCCGGCCTTCTTGCGAAGCATCCGGCGGCGCGAGATCCGCGACCTCCGCGAGTCCCATCGCGCCGCAGAGCGGCGCCCAGTGCCGCGCGAAGTGGATGCAGGCGAGCGACAGCCACTGCCCGTCACCCGCGCGGTAGACGTGGAAGAGCGGATTCAGCGGCGCGTCGCGCGTCGCCGGCTTCGGCTCCGCACCCATCAACAGGAAGTTGTTCAACGCCAGCGACTGGAACGCCAGCATGCTCCCGAGCTGCGACACGTCGACGTCCTGGCCGACCCCCTGGCGCTCGCGGGCGAGCACCGCCAGCACCGTGCCGTAGGCGAGCATCGTGGCGCCGACCTGGTCTGCCAACGCGTGGTTCCCGACGTACCGCGGCGACCCGTCTTCCAGCGCCGTCAGCGCGAGATAACCGGAGCGCGCCTGCCCGGTCAGATCGACCACGGCCTGCTCCGCGTCGGGTCCGCGGCGGCCGAGACCGCTGGCGGTGACGCTGATGATGGCCGGGTTGTAGGGGACGAGGTGCTCGTAGTCGACGCCGAGGCGTTCCACGACACCCGGACGGAAGTTCGAGATGACGACGTCGAAGTCGCGAACCAGCCGGTAGAAGACCTCGCGACCTGCCGCGGCCTTCAAGTCGAGGGAGACGCTGCGCTTGTTGCGGTTCATCGTCTCGAAGTAGGTGTGCAGGCCCGTCTTCGGGTCGACACCGCCCTGTACGTCGCCGCGGTAGGGGTCGGGCCGGAGCGGGTTCTCGATCTTGACGACGTCGGCACCCATGTCGGACAGGAGCACCGTGGCCCACGGGCCGTTGATGAGGATCGTCAGGTCGAGGATGCGGATGCCGTCGAGGGGACCGGGCACGCTCTACGACTCAGCGTCCGCTGAAGCGGGGCGGGCGTTTCTCGACGAAGGCCCGGTCTGCTTCGCTGAAGTCGCGGCTCTTCAGCAGCTCCGTCTGCAGCGCCTGGTGGTAGTCGCTCTCGCGCTCCCAGTCGGGCGCCATCATGCGAGCGAGTGCGCGCTTGGTGGCCTGCACGCCGCCGCCCGGCTTCGCGGCGATCTTGAGCGCCATCTCGCGCGCGCAGTCGAGCAACTCCTCGTGGGGTACGACGCGGTTGACCAGCCCGATCTCCCGAGCCGCCTCGGCGTCGAGGATGTCGCCGGTGAGCAGCAGCTCGGCGGCCTTGGCGTAACCGACGACGCGCGGCAGGAGATACAGGCCCCCCATGTCGGGCACGAGGCCGCGGTCGATGTAGAGCTCGCCGAAGCGGGCCCGGTCCGACGCGATGCGAATGTCGCACCAGAGCGCGAGGTCGAGTCCGCCGCCCACCGCGGGTCCGTTGACCGCGGCGATGATCGGCTTCTCGAGGGTGGTGAAGAGCTGCTGCGCGCGGTGGAAGGGCCGCTCAGCCGGGGCGCCGCCGCTCGCGAAGTCCCCCTTCTCCATGCGCGCCGCGGTGGACTTGCGGTCGCCCCCGGAGCAGAAGCCGCGCCCGGCGCCGGTCAGGATCGCCACCTTCGCCTGGGCGTCGTCGCGGAAGCGCGCCAGCGCTTCGCCGATCTCGGCCATGGTCTGACCGGTGATCGCGTTGAGTCGCTCGGGCCGGTTCAGGGTGATCGCGGCGATCGGGCCGTCGGCCTCGTACAGGACGTGTTCGAGATCCATCTCCGGCCTCGCGATGGGATGAAGGGCTCGAAGCTATCACAGCCGGGTGCGCTTTCGCGGTACGGTGGAGGCGGGAGGGAAGCCGTCGATGAGAGAACACCAGCGCTACATCGCGCCCGGGCAAGAGCGATGACGCGGCAGCTCGAAGACCGGGTCGCGCTCGTGACGGGCGGGGGAACGGGGATTGGCGCGGCGATCGCGAAGCGCCTGGCCGAGGAGGGGGCGCGCGTCGTGATCTGCGGTCGGCGCGCGGAGCTCCTCGAAGCGGTCGTCGAAGCGATCCGCAAAGCGGGAGGGGAGGCCCACGCCGTTCCTACCGACCTGATCGATCCCGAGAACGTGACCGCGCTCGTCGAGGACACCGCCGCGCGACACGGGAGCCTCGATGTACTCGTCAACAACGCCGTGCAGATGGTCATCAAGCCCGTTCTCGACATGAGCGTCGACGAGTGGCGCAAGAGTCTGGGCGTCGGGTTGGAGGCGGTGTTCGTCGCAGTGAAAGCGGCGTTGCCCATCATGGCCGCGACGGGACGCGGCGCCATCGTCAACATCTCGTCCCTGGCGGCCCACATGTCGGAAGCGGGCCTCGGCGGCTACTCGGCGGCGAAGGCGGGGCTCGAGAGCTTTACGCGCGCGGCGGCGATCGAGGCCGCCGCGGATGGTGTCCGGGTGAACTCGCTGTGTCTGGGCATGATCGCGACCGAGCAGGGAGACGTCGCGTTCGACGCGGAAGCCCGCGTCGCCATGGAGTCCATCATTCCCCTCGGTCGCTTCGGGAAGCCCCGGGAAATCGCCAACTGTGCGCTGTTCCTGGTATCCGACCAGGCGACCTTCGTCACCGGGACGACCTTGATCGCCGATGGCGGGCAGAGCGCGAGCCTGGGATCTCCGGAGCTTCGGACCGGTCACCGCCAGTAGCCGCGACTCCTGGCTCAGCTCGTGCGCAGGTGCGGGTGCACCTCTCGCTCGTACAGGTGAAGCATCTCCCACGAGGTGCTGGGATCGATGCCCGCGAGGAGTGGGTTCAGGAAGAACACGCTGTGGTCGCCCAGCTCTGCGGCGAGTTCGAGCGCGCCTTCGGGCGTGAGCACCCGGTAGCCCGAACTCTGCTTCACGGTCTCTTCCGTCATGGCTTCTGCGTAGGGACCGACGGGGCGCCCGTATGCCTCGATCGTCCACTCGCTGTAAGAGCGCAGCTGATGGAGC
>SPKZ01001768.1_pt1 | contig 11279 bp, 10 predicted proteins | sample 2456571 | NCBI WGS metagenome assembly SPKZ01 (sample SAMN11192286, study PRJNA482655) | marine metagenome | biome: ENVO:00000447; feature: ENVO:00000244|ENVO:00000211|ENVO:00000569|ENVO:00002023; material: ENVO:00002151; isolation source: ocean water from marine abyssalpelagic zone ...
ATGAATAAAGATAAATATTTAATGAATGCTTCTACTTTAATAGAAAATATTCAATCTATGTTAGAAAAAGGAAATATATGAGTACGGCATCAATAATTGTTATTGTTGTAAATATACTATTGGCTGTTGTTTTAGCAGTGGGACTTACTCCTGTTTTTGTATGGTGGGAAAGAAGAGTTGCTGGTTTAATTCAAGACAGATTAGGACCAAATAGATGTCACATTGGTGGTTTCAGATTAGGTGGTGTTATTCAAAGTATTGCAGATATGTTAAAACTTGTTTTTAAAGAAGATTTTACACCCTCTTTTATTAAATACAAATTTTTATTCACCCTAGCACCTGGAATTGTATTTATTTGTTATTTTTTAACTTTTGGGGTTATTCCTTTTGCAGATAATATTGTACTTGATGGTATTTCACATCAAATGCAAGCATTGCCAATGAATATTGGAATTATGTGGTTTATTGCATTTGCTGGATTAAGTGTTTATGGGATTATATTAGGTGGATATGCTTCTCAAAGTAAATTTGGACTTTTAGGTTCAATAAGAGCGTCTGCTCAAGTTATATCTTATGAAGCAGCTATGGGACTTTCTCTTATTTCTATGCTTTTAACGTATGGTTCTATTCATTTAAATGATATGGTTGTAGCACAAGGGGATTTATTATTTGGATTTATTCCAGCCTGGGGTATATTTATGCAACCTTTAGCTTGTATTATATTTATTGTAACTGTATTTGCAGAAACCAATAGAGCACCCTTTGATTTAGCAGAAGGTGAATCAGAAATTGTGGCTGGTTATCATACTGAATATTCAGCTATGCGTTTTGGTTTATTTCAAGTTTCTGAATTTGCTGCTATGAGTGGTGGAGCTGCTATTATTGTTACTATATTTTTCGGTGGATATCAAGTTCCTTATTTAAATACAGAAGCATTAAAAGAGCATATTTCTATTATTCTAATGGTATTGATGGTTGTGGTTCCTCTTTCACTTGTAATATTTACAGGCTGGATTAAAAAGAATAATGTATGGCCAGATAAAAATGATATCAGATTTAGAGAAACAGCTATTTTAGTAAAAATATTTTTAGGAATGGCTTTCTCTCTTTTCGTTTTATTAGCGTATTTGGCATTTACAGGTTTAAGTGCTAATGGAACAAGTATAGCAGTCACAATTATACAAGTAAGTACATTTTTAGCTAAGTTCTTTATGATGGTACTTGTATTTATGTGGGTACGATGGACGCTATTGAGAATTAGATATGATCAATTGCAAATGCTTGGTTGGAAAATATTATTACCTTTATCTTTATTAAACATAATAATAACAGCAACCGTAATAGTAGTAGGACAGTAAAATGGGAATAAAAGTAGTAAAAAGACATGGTAGTAGTCTTAAAGATAAATTGTATCTACCAGCAATCTTTGGCGGAATGAAAACAACCTTTAAACACTTCTCCAAAAATCTTAAAGATACCAGTAAAATTATCTCAATGGCATATCCAGAGGTTCAACCATCTGATATTACAGAAAATTACAGAGGGGTTCACCGTTTAACAAAATGGGATGATGGAAGTGAAAAATGTGTTGCATGTTATATGTGTGCAACTGCCTGCCCTGCTGAATGTATTTTTATAGAAGCAGAAGAAAGATTTGATGATAAAGCAGAAAAAAGACCCACTGCTTTTTCAATTGATTTATTAGAATGTGTTTATTGTGGATACTGTGTAGAAGCCTGTCCATGTGATGCAATTAGAATGGATACTGGAATATTTTCTTTTGTTGCAAGCAAAAGATCAGATTTTTTAGTTGACAAAGAATATTTAATGAACAACGAAAGAGGAAAGGATTTCCCTAATGATTGATATTGTATTTTTAGCATTGAGTTTTTTCGCAATTGGTGGAGCACTTGCAATGTTATTAAACCATAATCCTATGTACAGTGCGCTTGGATTATTAATTTGTGTTTTAAGTATTGCAGGTTTATTTGCACTCTTAAGCGCAACTTTCCTTTTCATGGTTCAGCTTATCGTTTACGCAGGTGCAATTATGACTCTGGTAATCTTTTTATTAATGTTTTTAAATATTAATGAAGAAGACATGCCAAAAGAACCTAATAAACATAAATATATGATAATGGCAGCTGTTGTGATGATTCCTTTTAATTTAGTAATTATAAAAGCTGTTTCAAACCTTCCAAATGCTGATTTATCAATAGTACCAGAAGGGTTTGGTGGGATTAAAGATGTAGGAATGCATTTATATACCGATTGGCTTTTGTCTTTTGAACTTATTTCTATTTTGCTTTTGGTTGCTTTAATTGGTGCCGTAGTTTTAGCTAAAAAGAAAAAATCAAGAAGGGCTGAATAATGATTTCTTTAACATCTTATGCTTTTGTTTCAATGACTTTATTCACTATAGGTGCCATAGGTGTTGTTTCAAGAAGAAATGTTTTTGTAATATATATGTCAATTGAGTTAATGTTAAATGGAATCAATTTATTTTTAGTTACTTTTGCACGATACCATATGAATTTAGATGGACAAATTATAACAATTATGGTTATAGCAATTGCTGCTGCTGAAGCTGCAATATTCTTATCTGTTATTATTTTACTCTTTAGATCTAAAAAATCTTTAGATACAGATATGTTTACAGAACTTAAAGACAAGGAGATCAAATAATGGAATCTGGTTTAATTATTTGGATTATTTTAGCTCCATTATTAGGTGCTTTATTAAATGGCGGATTATATTTTTATCATATAACACAAAGAGCAATACCTCAAAGATTGTTTTCACTCATTGGAACTCTTAGCCCTATTTTAGGTTTTGTTTTTACATTCATTTTATTTTTAGATATGAAAGAAACAGGGAATGTCTACTCTCAAGATTTATTTACCTGGTTAGAAGTTGGTAATCTTTATATTTCTATGAAATTATTAGCAGATAATTTGTCTATTTTTATGGCAATGTTTGTTACTTTTGTTGGTTCTTTAATTCATATTTATGCCATTGGTTATATGCATAAAGATCCTGGATTTGGAAAGTTTTTTGCGTATTTCAACCTTTTCTTAGCATCTATGTTAATTTTAGTATTAGCTGATAACCCTATTGTATTATTTATAGGATGGGAAGGCGTAGGAGTTTGTTCTTATTTACTTATTAAATTTTATTATGGAAAAGCAGAAAATGTTAAAGCTGCTAATAAAGCTTTTATTGTAAACAGAGTTGGAGATTTAGGATTTTTATTAGGAGTTGTTACTTTATTTTTTGCAGTGGGAGAAGGAGATATGTCTTTTTCTTCATTAGAAGCAAATATTGGAAATGCAAGTTCTGAGTTGTTAGTACTTTCAGGCGTACTTCTTTTTGTAGGAGCTATGGGGAAATCAGCACAAATTCCTTTATTTACCTGGCTTCCAGATGCAATGGCAGGACCTACTCCTATATCTGCTTTAATACATGCAGCTACTATGGTAACTGCTGGTATTTATATGGTTGCAAGATTTCACTTTTTATACGAAGGTGTTGAAGGTGTTGGAATTTATATTGCTTATGTGGGAGCTGCTTCAGCACTTTTTGCAGCGGTTATTGCATGCAAACAACAAGATATTAAAAAAATACTTGCTTATTCTACTATGAGTCAATTAGGTTATATGTTTATTGGTGTGGGTCTTGGATATTATTCTTCTGGATTATTTCATGTTTTCACCCATGCATTTTTTAAAGCTATGTTATTTATGGGTGCGGGTGGTATTATTATTGCCGTTCATCATCATCAAAATATTTTTAAAATTGCACAAGAAAGAGTTAATCTTCCTATAATTTCTGCTACTTTTTTGGTGGGAGTTATAGCTATTTCAGGTATTCCTCCTTTTTCAGGATTTTTCTCCAAAGATGCTATTTTAGCGGCCGCTTTTGCAGAAGGCGAATATTTAATTTGGGCAGTAGGAATGTTTACTGCTTTTTTAACTGCTTTTTATATGTTTAGATTGTATTTTATACTTTTTGTAGCTCCTAATAAAAAAGTAGGAAACCCTTATGTTTATACCTCTAAAACAATAACTATTCCTTTAGCTATTTTAGCCCTTGGTGCAATTGGTGCAGGGTTTTTAAACCTTCCTTCTGTTTTATGGGGTGAGCATTTAGTTGATACATGGTTACTTCAACTTAACTCAAAAGTATTACACATGTCCCATCTAACTGAGTGGATATTAATGATTTTATCTGTAGGAGTTGCCAGTGCTGGTATTTATGTTTCATATAAAAAATATGCTAACTTTGATGTATTTAAACCAGAAAGTGAAGAAGGGCTTATTGCTAATAAGTTTTATGTAGATGAGTTTTATGATAAAACATTGGTAAAACCAATACAAAAACTTTCTGTTTTTATTGACAAAGTGGTTGATACCAAGATCATTGATGGTTTTATTATGGGTACTTGTAATAAATTTGTTGAGTTTGGTAAAATAGTTGGTACCTTACAAACTGCTAATGTTAGATTTTATGCTGCTTTCATGCTTGTTGGTATGAGTAGCATCTTTATTTACTTATATATTTCTTTAGGATTGTAAAAATGAGTGCTGATATTTTAACTTTTATAATATTTCTTCCCGCTGTTACCGCATTTGCTTTAATGGTAACAACAAAAAACGTACAAGCAGTAAGAAATATTGCTTTTTTATCTACTTTAGCAATTTTAGTGCTTGTTTTAAAACTATACATTAGTTTTGAGCCCCAAGCACAAATGCAATTTGTAACCAATGTCCCTTGGATTGTAGAGTATGGTATTAGATACTATATTGGAGTAGATGGATTTTCATTAACTATTTTAATGATGATTGCTATTTTAATTCCAACTGCATATTTATTATTGTGGGATGGACGAACAAAAGGATACTGGATCAATATGTTATTGGTTCAAACAGGTGTTACAGGAACCCTACTTTCTTTAGATATTGTATTATTTTATTTTTTCTGGGAAGTTATGTTATTACCAGTCTTTTTAATGATTGGTATTATGGGAACAGGAAATAAAGTATTTACAACGATTAAAGTTACTGTTTATACTATGGGTGGTTCTTTATTAATGTTTTTAGCCATTATGTACCTAGGTGTTGCTTATTTTAATGAGTTTGGAGAATGGTCTTTTCAATACGATAAATTAACAGAAATTACAACACTAAGTCATACTGAAAGACTTTATTGTTTTTTTGCATTTGTTATTGCATTTGGAATAAAGATTCCTTTATTTCCTTTACATACTTGGATTATGGATACGTATAAAAATGCTCCTACTGGAGCTGTATTTTTATTATCTTCCATTATGGCAAAACTAGGAGTGTATGCAATTGTACGATTTATGATTCCATTATTTCCAGATATTTATGTTGAGTTCTCAACCTATTTTGTATGTTTAGGTCTTTTTGGTCTCGTTTATTTTGGAATCGCAGCATTAAAACAAGATGATATGAAAAGAATGTTTGCGTATTCATCTGCATCTCACCTTTCTTTTATTGCAGCAGGAATATTTTCATTAAATTCTTACGGGATTAATGGAGCTTTATACTTAATGATTGCACATGCAATGGCAACAGGAGCCTTGTTTTTATTAGTAGGATTAATTCACTATAAAACAGGATATAAAACAATATCAGATTTAGGAGGACTTGCAAAACAAGCCCCTATTTTAACCTTTGTATTTGCCATTATGTTATTTGCAAATGTTGGATTACCAGGAACAAATGGTTTTGTTGCTGAGTTATTAATTATCTTTGGAATTTATGAATTTAATCATACCTTAGGTTATATAGCAGGTTTTACTGTTGTTATTGGGGCTTCTTATATGTTATGGATGTTTCAGCGAGCAATATTACAAGACAGAGTGGGTGAGCCCTTAAAAATGAGTGATTTAAAAATGAAAGAAATTATTGGTTTTGCACCATGGATTGTACTTGTATTTTTAATGGGAATTGCACCAGATTTATTTATTGATAAGTTTGAACCAACAGTAACATACTTTTTAGATGATATATTAAAAATAGGAGAAGTGAAATAATGGAAGATTTAATACCATTTATACCAGCAATTACTATCTTAGTTGGTGCCCTTACTTTGATGTTTATGTCTTTGAACGAAACACTAAAAACAAAACATTTTTTAATTGTTTCAAGTCTGTTTTTAATAGTTGCTCTAGGAAATTCTTTTGTTCCTTTTGGAAACTTATATACATCAAGACCTTTTAATCACATCTTTAATGATGTTTTGATTTTTGATAGTTTTTCAGATTTTTTCCACGTATTATTAATTGGGGGAACCTTATTCACTATTTTAATTGGCGAGCATTATTTCCAAGCTAAGACTTATTTTAAGGGTGAGTTTTTCGCTATTTTATTATTTGCATTATTTGGAATGATGATATTAGCAAATGCAAATGAATTAATTACTGCGTATATTGCTTTAGAAATTGCATCTTTTTCTGTTTATATTATGGTTGGATTTAATACAGAAGACTCAAAAAGAGTTGAAGCGATATTTAAATACTTAGTACTAGGTTCTTTTATTGGTGCTTTTTATCTATTAGGTACAGTATTAATTTATGGAGCAACAGGAACTACTAACTTTACTCAAATTGGTGAATTTATTGCAACAGAAGGGAATAATTTAGACCTTGTATATATTGGTATCACTTTATTATTAATTACTTTTCTCTTCAAAATTGCTTCTTTTCCTTTCCAATCTTGGGTTCTTGATGTATACAGAGGTGCACCTATGCTTATTACTGCGTATATGGCATCCGTATTTAAAATTGCCATATTCTCTTTATTTATGAGAGTTTTCATCAGTGATTTTGCACCTCTTCAAGATTATTGGGACAATATCATTTATGTACTAGCTGTAGTTACTTTAATCTTTGGTACCTGGTTAGCAGTTACTCAAACTATTATTAAAAGAATGCTTGCAGCTTCTTCTATTGTACATACAGGGTATATGTTAATGGCCTTTTTATCATTGGGACAAAATATTGCTTCTGCATATGCAACTATGTTTTATTTAATTGCTTATTTACTCTCAGCAGTAGGTGCTTTTGGTTTAATTTCTCATATTATTTCAGAAACAAAAGTAAGAGTTACTTTTGCTGATTTTAAAGGTCTTGCTCACGAGCGTCCATTTTTAGCAGCAATGATGACTATTTTCTTATTCTCACTTGCAGGAATTCCTTCAACTATTGGATTTATTGGTAAGTTTTACGTTTTTACGGAAACTATAAACGCAGGATACACAGCACTTACAGTCCTGGCTATTGTTGCAACCATTGTTTCAATATATTATTACTTTAGATTAATAGCTATGATGTACTTTTACCCAGCAGCATTAACCTGTGAAATAGAAGGTTTTAATGATAAAAGAGTTTCCACTTATGCAGTAGCTTTTATTGCTGCTTTAGTTGTTTGGGGTGGAATTGGTTCTGCTATTGTATTTTTTATTCCCGTACCAAATATTGATGCAATTATAGATATTTCAAAAATTGCAGTTGAGTCATTATTCTTAAAGTAATACTGTGTTGTAAGGTAACAGTCCTTGCATAACAATTTACATAATAGTGACTTTTACTCTCATTTTAAAGCCCATTAATTTGGGTTTTAAATCTAATACCGTACAAGAACTGTACATGAACTGTAAAAATATTGTACATCTAACAATGCTGTTATAAAAGCACTTTTGAGATATAATGTTGCTTGCAAACAATTTTCATATAAAAGAAAGGATGTCAAATGAGTGACCTAATAGAAGGCTATATAGGTGTAACCGTTGAAAGAAGAAAAAGTAGAACCCCTGCTAAACTTGATTATCTACAAAGTGCAACAGGACTAATTCTTGGTTTATTTATGTGGGGACACATGTTACTTGTCTCTTCAATTTTAATTTCAAAAGATTTTATGTATCAAATAACAAAGTTATTGGAAGCCAGTTTTATAATTGATGGCGGAAGTCCTTTATTGGTTTCGGCAACTGCTATTGTAATATTTGCAATATTTATTACCCATGCAGCTTTAGGAATGAGAAAACTTCCAGCTAACTTTAAACAATACCAAGTGATGAAAGCACATGCTAATCACATGGATCATGAAGATACAAAATTATGGTTTACACAAGCCTTTACTGGTTTTTCTATGTTCTTCTTAGGTTCTATTCATTTATTTATTATAATGACTAACTCCGACAAAATTGGACCTTATGCATCTGCTGATAGAATTTGGTCTGAATGGATGTGGCCTTTATATATTCTTTTATTATTAGCTGTTGAATTCCATGGAACAATTGGTTTATACAGACTCTGTATCAAGTGGGGATGGTTTGATGGAACTGACCCACGTGCAACAAGAATTAAACTTAAAAAGATTAAAAAAATATTGACTGTATTCTTCTTAGTATTAGGTTTTATAACCCTAGCTGCTTATATGAAAATTGGTTATGATCATGCACCTAATAAAGGTGAAAGATATGTACCTAGTGCACAAATAATAGAATATACAACTACAAATAAAAGGCTTGCATAATGAAAATAATTTACTGTGATGCGCTCATCATTGGTGGAGGACTTGCTGGTTTAAGAGTCAGTGTTGCTGCACAGAAAAAAGGGCTAAATGCAATTGTTTTATCATTAGTACCTGTTAAACGATCACACAGTGCTGCTGCTCAAGGTGGTATGCAAGCTTCTTTAGGTAACTCTAAAATGGCAGATGGGGATAATGAAGACTTACACTTCTCTGATACTGTAAAAGGTTCAGATTGGGGATGTGATCAAGAAGTAGCAAGAATGTTTGTACATACTGCACCAAAAGCTATTAGAGAACTTGCAGCTTGGGGAGTTCCATGGTCTAGAGTTAAAGAAGGCGATCGAGAAGCAGTAATTAATGCTAAAAAAACGACTATTACAGAAAATGCAGACAGACATGGACTTATTACATCAAGAGATTTTGGTGGAACTAAAAAATGGAGAACATGTTATACAGCTGATGCTACAGGGCATACTATGTTATTTTCTGTTGCTAATGAAGCCTTAAAAGCAGATGTAGATATCAGAGACAGAAAAGAAACTATTTCATTAATTCATGATAATGGAAGATGTTATGGAGCGATTGTACGAGATTTAATAACGGGTGAATTAGAAGCTTATGTTTCAAAAGCAACATGTATTTCTACTGGTGGATATGGAAGAATCTTTAAACAAACAACTAATGCAGTAATTTGTGAAGGTACTGGGCAAGCCATTGCTTTAGAAACGGGAATAGCAACATTAGGAAATATGGAAGCTATTCAATTTCACCCAACACCTATTGTTCCTTCAGGTATTTTATTAACAGAAGGGTGTAGAGGAGATGGTGGAATCTTAAGAGATGTAGATGGTCACAGATTTATGCCAGATTATGAGCCTGAGAAAAAAGAGCTTGCTTCAAGAGATGTTGTATCAAGAAGAATGATTGAACACATTAGAAATGGGAAAGGTGCACCTTCACCATATGGAGATCATCTTTGGTTAGATATTTCTATATTGGGCCGAGCACATATTGAAAAAAACTTAAGAGATGTACAAGAAATCTGTCAAATATTTAATGGTATTGATCCAGCAGATGAAGGTAAAAAAGGATGGGCACCGGTACTTCCTATGCAACATTATTCTATGGGTGGAATTCGTACTAAAAAAACAGGAGAATCTCAAACGCTAAACGGTTTATTTTCTTGTGGAGAAGCTGCTTGTTGGGATATGCATGGATTTAACCGTCTTGGAGGAAATTCAGTATCTGAAACAGTTGTTGCTGGAATGATTGTTGGAAATTATTTTGCGGATTATTGTATAAACAATGATATTGAAATTAAAACAGCAACTGTACAAAAATTTCTTGACGAACAAGATGAGTATTTAAATGAGATTATAGCTTACGATGGGCCTGAAAATATTTTTAAAATAAAAAATACTATGCAAAATCTTATGGATAATAAAGTAGGAATTTTTAGAGATGGTGTAAGGTTACAAGAAGCAGTAACAGAATTAGAAGAATTATTAGTTAAAACAAAACACATTAATATTACTTCTAAAGAAAGAATAGGAAACCCAGAGCTTGAAGAAGCTTATAGAGTTCCTAGAATGTTAAAACTTGCTCTTTGTGCAGCTCATGGAGCACTGGCACGAACAGAGTCAAGAGGTGCACATTACAGAGAAGATTTCTTAAAAAGAGATGATGAAAAGTGGTTAAACAGATCTATTACCACATGGCCAAATAAAAATGATACTAAACCCACTCTTACTTATGAAAAAATTGATATTATGAGTATGGAATTACCTCCAGGTTTTAGAGGATATGGAGCTAAGGGTATGATTATTGAAAATGAATTATCAGCAGTCAGACAAGAAGAAGTAGATGAAATTGTTGAAAAACTTGAAGCAGAAGGTAAAGACAGGCACGAAATACAAGATGCTTTGATGCCATTTGATTTACCGATGAACTATAGACTGTTAAATGAAAGAGTAGGAGATTTATAATGAGTATTGCAAAAGGTAGAGAAATAACTATTTCCGTACTAAAGTTTAATCCCCGAGCAAAAAGTTCTAAACCAGGCTTTGTGGATTATGTTTTAGAAGAAACACCAGGAATGACACTTTTTATTGCTTTGATGAAAATAAGAGAAGAGTATGATCCTGATTTATCATTTGACTTTGTATGTCGTGCAGGAATTTGTGGTTCTTGTGGAATGATTGTAAATGGAAAACCTGTACTTGGTTGTAGAACATTAATTGCTAATTACCCTACAGGAAAATTACAAGTAATGCCTATGCCTGCTTTTGAATTGATCAAAGATTTATCTGTTAATACTGGAAAATGGATGGATGCTATGAGTGTTAAAGTACAATCATGGATAGTAACCAACAAAGAAACTGATATTTCAAAAATTGAAGAGCGCATTGAACCTGAAGTTGCAGATGAAGTATTTGAACTTGATAGATGTATTGAGTGTGGAATTTGTGTTGCATCTTGTGGTACAAAACTAATGAGACCTGATTTTATTGGGGCGGTTGGGCTTAATAGAGTAGCACGTTTTGAAGTTGATCCTCATGATAATAGAACAGCAGAAGATTTTTACGAATTAATTGGTGATGATGATGGAATCTTTGGTTGTATGTCTTTAATGGCATGTGAAGATCACTGTCCAAAACATTTACCATTACAAAGTAAAATTGCTTATTTACGAAGAAGATTAGTAGCACTAAGATAAAA
>SPKZ01003495.1_pt1 | contig 11278 bp, 8 predicted proteins | sample 2456571 | NCBI WGS metagenome assembly SPKZ01 (sample SAMN11192286, study PRJNA482655) | marine metagenome | biome: ENVO:00000447; feature: ENVO:00000244|ENVO:00000211|ENVO:00000569|ENVO:00002023; material: ENVO:00002151; isolation source: ocean water from marine abyssalpelagic zone ...
AATATTTCCCACGAATTACGCACGCCTTTAACCCGACAAGGGTTAGCGATGCATTTATTAAAAAGCCGATTACAACCTAATCAAGAATGTTATTTTCAACAAATTGAACAAGACGTTATTGAAATGAATAATTTAATTCAGCAAATTCTTGAGTTTAGTAGGCTTGAAAGCAGCCATTATCAAGTACAGCTAGTCCCCACTAAGTTGGGCCCATTATTGCAGCGAGTCATTGACGAAATGTCGTTACAAGCTACATCTTCTCAGCATATTAACTTGCTCGATAACAATCCGAAAACGTTGGCATTGGTTGACCTAGGATTAATTTCAAGTGTGTTACAAAACGCTCTGAGCAATGGCTTAAAATATGCCGGTGAACAATGTGAAATCACCGTCACTATTGCGCAAACAACCAGTCATATTCTATTAACTATTTCCGATGACGGACCAGGGATCATCGAGCAAGATTTGGATCGAATATTTGAACCTTTTTATCGCGTCGATAACAGTCGTGATAAAGAGATAGAAGGCTACGGCTTAGGTATGTCAATCATGAAACAAAGCATCGAACAGATGAATGGCACTATCACTGCAAGTTCACCACCGGGTTTTGGGCTCACATTAAACTGCGCATTCCCTCTCCAATAAAGATCAATCAGTAATGACACAATATTTTGATACATTAGATCGTTAAAATTTGTCCTTATTGTGGTATTGCTGTATCCGCACAACAATCACTAGAAAGGACAATCAACAGAGATAAAATATTTAAGACTGACGAACATAGTTTTGTGTTATACCAATCTGATTAAATTATTGCCCACTTGTGCTGGTTAAAATTGACATAATATTAGTAACTCAATGAAATACAATAACAAAATTCTATTTTTAATATTGAATTAACCACTAATCCTAATTGAGTCACCAGTTATAGCTCTTTCACTTGGATGAAAGATATCGAAGCGATTAAACAAGAACTGACAAAAAACAAACAGCAAAGCGCAACTTTCAATCATAATGACTTAAAAACCACCTATTTTATAATTACCAATCAATTAATTACAAAAAAACGTGACCCAGATCACTTTACTATTGAGTAACACAAAAAGATCAAACGAGAATCACTATCGGTATTGTAATAATAACCACTATCATTTAAAATCCCGAAAAATTTAGCTTCTAATCTTCTAATTGATTGCCGTTAGGCTTATTTCAAGGACTTAAAATGAACATTTCACGTGCTCGTTTATTCATGTTATCACCGATTATGCTGGCATTAGCCGCTTGTGGTGGTTCGGATAACCAACCTGATAACCTTCCTAAGAAAGAAACACCAACCACACCGGTCAACGCAACTCTAACTGGTGTCGCGATCGATGGTTATTTAGGCATGGCTAAAGCATGTATTGATATTAATAATAATTATCAATGTGACGGCAATAGTGAATATCAAGTACTAACCAATGACAAGGGTGAGTTCACCCTTTCTGTGCCCGAAGCAGACAAAAATAAAGGCCCTTTGCTGATCACAACTACCGCTGGTATTACAACGGATAGTGATCACCCAAGCGAAACAATTGAGCAACCCTTCTTCCTATTAGCAGACACCGCAACGCCAGCAATAATTTCCCCTTTAACCACGTTAGTTTATAGCAAGGTTCAGGCTCAACCAAAAGAGCTATCTGTGGCACAAGCGTTAATAGCAGCTGAGAAAGAAGTGCTAACACAGCTAAATTTAACATCCAAAGAACAGCTATATAGTGATTTTGTTAAAGCAGCAACAGATACCAGCTTATCGAAACAGCAACAAAAAATTAATCAACGAGTTCGAGTACTTGCTCAAGTATTTACTGATGTGATGGCAATAGGCTTAAAAAAATCCCATGATAACTCAGCAAATGGTGAAGCAGGCAAGGTAGCTAAATTATTTATTGAAAAATTTTCTGAGCAAGCAATTGCATCAGTTACAAAAATAGTTGACCAAGCCATTGCTGAAAATAAAACGGATATAACTGAAATAGTTAATCAAGTCGTTGCGAATATCCCAAAGTTAGTGGTAACGGCAACAGAAATTAGTAATGGTGCTATTACGCCTGAACCGACTCCAGTGCCAACACCAGAACCGACTCCTGAACCAACGCCAGAGCCAACGCCTATTGGCGTTGATGCACCATTAAATGGCGTTGTTGATGATACCAATAACACTTTTACTTTCAGTTTGGTCAGCGGTTATGATCAAGTCGAACTTTATCAATATTCGGTCAATAACGGTAATAGCTGGCAGATCCTAACAGCCAATCCAATTAATTTAGATAATCGTGATTATGCAATCGGACAAATCCAAGTCAGAGTGAGCGAGAATTTAGATCCTGGCAATAATAGTGCGGGCTCTATTCTTAGTAACACGACATCATTCACCATGACGTTAGCCGATGGTCCAGCGGCACCAACCATTAGTTATTTAAGAAAAAATAATGGTGTCGTTTGGAATATGCTAAGTGGCTATGATCAAGTAAACCACTATCAATACACCAATGACAAAGGCGTGACTTGGCATCAGGTAGTTAGTAATCCTCAACATGTTGGTCATTTAGCTTACGCAAAAGACGAAGTCGGTATTCGAATTAAAGCGCAAGCCAAAGGTACTGCGATAGCGGCTGGCGAAATAGTTTGGGCTTCAAGCTACTCCACAAGTTATGGCACGCCATATCAATTTAAAGCATATCCTTATACGTGGCGAGATCAGCAACGCAATGTTGAAAGATTATCACTATATGCAAGCTGGGATAAGACCGAAACGAGTTGCTTAATCGATCATGATGCTAGCATTCCAACTTACTGGTTAAAAATTAGTTCCGTAAAAACAACTGAATTCGATGAAAAACACACTGCCGCTGTTAACCTTAATGCTTGTGGTATTAACAATTGGCAATTTCCAACACCCGATGAGTTAATCGTAATGACTCAGAGTAATTCCAAGACTGAATTGGCAGATTTTAGTGATAACGGCAGTTATGGTAAAAAATATTTAACCAAAGACTCCGCTAATGAAATTGTTGCAATTAGAAATGGTCAGCTGGTTAGTCTTCCTCCTTCTTATCAATCAGAAACAATACTATTAAGGTGGCAATATCCTGGTGCTGACGCAGCATTAGCTATTATTACGCCGCTAGTGACAAAAGTTCAACAGCAAGTGATCGATGATCAAGCTGGTTATGATCTTGCCCGTGCAGACGTCGATAGTTTACTAACGAATTATTTAGCAGCAAACACCGTGGCACAATATCAGGCAATATTTAATAACTTAGCAACTAGCCGATCGAGCTTAAATAGCGGTTATACCTTGATGGTTCCACAACAAGAAATCGTTGAAAAATACTATAGCTCTGCTCAATTATTAGCACAATTTATTGGCAACGATCCTTTAGCGACCGCGCAACAAAAAATAGAGGCTGCTGCGGTAATAAATGAGATAAACACAGCACTAGTCACCCAAAATGAACGAGTTGCACAACTCACAGGTTTAAAAGCAGAGTTAGCGGCTCTAACGCTAATATTCGTCGACGTTGAACACGTGCTAACGGCACAATCTAATTTAGCAACATCAAACACGATTTTAACTCCGTATAGCACTAGCTATCCGGCATCATTAACAACGTTAAGTGCAGCCCAACTAGGTGAGACGCAACACACTCAGGCTATATTATCGTTAGAACAATGGCATCAATTACAACAAGCATTTATTAAAGCTAGCCAACAAGTAGCAAGCTACCAAGCCTTATTGGATAATCTACCAAGTGCATTCCATGCCGATGCTTTAGCCGAGTTAGCATTAAGCCGCACCCAGCTTGAGGCAGCACAGTCGCCCTTTGATTTAAGCAGCTTAGCTAACGATTACCAAACCATAAAATCAGCATTTGAAGCCGCCTATCAAGCAGGATTTACCATTGCATTAGATCAAGCAAAAATCGGTCAACATTTTGCAAAGCTTGATGTCACAGGTCACTACATTGCTAACACAGCCACCTTTAATCAGGGTTGGCGTTGTGTCGCTGATTTAAGGCACCAAGGTAAAAATCAAGTATGGGCACTGTTAAATCAAGGTACTATTGGCAGCATTGATAACGTTGCCTATTCTGGCGGTAGTGAAAGTAATTTAACCCAAGCTGACGGCCTGCAAGCACAATACAATAATGATAATATTTGTGGCTTTGATGATTGGATTATCCCAACAATCAATCTACTTGATTCATTAGCGACAGTTGATTTCACCAGCAGTAAAAAGACCATTGATAACACGGTATTTCCGCATCACCAAGGGGCGACTACCGAAGATTATTTTTACTGGAGTAATCAAGCCGCCAGCTCTGGCAGCCAACATGTTACTTATGAATATCATGGCCCTCACAGTGGTTACAATAACACTCGAGACCTCAATAATGAGGGAGATGATAATTACTTAACCTTTGCTCGTTTATATCGCCAACAGCAACAGAAATTGTTAGACAACGACGGTAGTGTCGTTACCGATATTGCTGATGCGTACTGTACTAAAGATCAATCGGGCTTAATTTGGCAACTACCGAAAACATATGATGTTGCGGTTCGTTATCAAACCGTTACGGCCATAACCGGGCAAAAGGATGATGGCACAGATGCCACGGGTAGCATTGCTGAACAATTAAATACTTCAGCAACCCCACTATGTGGGAAAACCAACTGGCAGTTACCAACTCTAACTCAACTACAAGAGTTATATGACTACCCACTAAATTACGACTATTTCCAATACTGGTCAGTCAGTAGTGATGAATACAACGATCAAGATTATTATTTAGCGCGTGATATCGGCATTTATTCACGTAACCGCTGCCTGTCACTTGGTGGTACCGAAAATAGTTCTAGCTGTGGCCGTGCCAGTTACAAGGGCGCTCCTGATTATAAATATACCTACATGATGATAAGCGAACCGACCAAACCCGCACCTGCAGCGCCAACCAATGGCGTGGTCGTTGATACGACCGAGGACAATAGTTTTGGCTGGAATTATGTCACTGGGTTTAATAACCCTAGTGATTATCAATATACGGTTGATGGTGGTGTTAACTGGCAAACAGTAACAACAAACCCGCAAACGTTAGCTGATCGGAATATTCCTGCCGGTGATGTTCAAGTACGTGTTACAGCAAAACCTCTGCAATATTTACCAACGGGCAATCCTTTATTATCGATAGTTGATTTTACCTCTTTAAGCACCTGTAGCGGTTATGAAGATAACGGTCAATGCTTTAGTGTTGTCACCACAGCAAAAAACTATGACGATGCCGCCACCTATTGCCAAGCAGATGGCGCACAATTAATGTCTAAAGACACTGACGCATTAAACGACATAGTACTAGGGTTATCACTGGATACCAGCCCTGGCTATTGGTTAAAAGAGATGCATGGTTCATCCTCTTCCCCATATTCTTTAATATACCAATACAGTAAATGGCGACTAGATGCTTACTATAGCTCAAAATCAAAATCAACCACTCAACCCTTTATCTGTGTTAAATAAACACTAACCAATAGACCAAGCTTGAATCAGGCTTGGTCTATTGCTATAAAAACCATGATCTTCATCAAATGTTCTATTTTTTAATAGATTACTGCTATTTTTGAATAGACATCTGGAGTACAATTAGAAATCAATCTCATTTGCGATCCCGCTACCATTAAGGTTACATCAATGTTGTTTCATTCAAATTTATTAAAAACATTCCTAAAAGATCAACGTGGTGTTTCAGCCATTGAATATGCTGTGTTAGCCGCCATTATCGTGGGATTATTAGTCACTGCTTTTAATGGTGATGATGGTTTAGCCACCATTATAGAAGAAACTTTTGAGAAGATAAAAGATCAAATATCATCGATAACTCCCAAAGAATAATCACCATTGCTAGGTTGGCTGTTAACAGTACTGTTAGGACTGTGCCTATATTTTGATATTCGATACCGCCAATTACCCAATTGGCTTAACCTACTAATTTTAGTCACTGGTTTGTTCAGTTTATTAACCCCAGTATTAAGTGTGGATCTGATAATTGATCGTCTATTAGCCATCATCATTATTAGCAGTATCGGTGCAATAATATACCGTTTCTCTTGGCTTGGCGGCGGGGATATTAAACTTGTCATTGCGTTATCGCCCTGGTTAGGTTACGACAAATTAATCAATTTTTTCGTGTTAATGACCTTGGCAGGCGGTCTCTTAGCAATCTTGTTATTAAGCTATAACCAAATAGCTAACACATTACATGTAAAAAAAATATCGACCCTCCCCTATGGCATCGCCATTGTGGCTGGAGCAATGGTTTTATTAATATAGGAGTACTGGTTGCCCATGTTCACAACCAGAAGTATTATTTATTTAGCACTCGTTTTTAGCCTTTGTGGCTTAGTTGGTATTTACTTGGTGCTATCGAGTCAAAACACCCCGCAGATAATCACCAAAAAGATTGAGCCTCAAATATCGGTGTTAAGTTTAAATACTTCACTTACTCGAGGTCAAAAGCTGCAACTAACCCACTTACAATGGCACCAATTAGCACAATCAAAAGCACAGAAATTAATCGGCTATATTGAGCGTAAAGATTTCGATCAAGATGCCTTCACTGGCGCTATCGCACGCAATGACTTAAGTGCCGATGCGATTATTCGCCGTGACAACTTCATTTTGAGTAATCAAGCGGGATATTTCGCGGCGTCATTAGCGAAAAACATGCGAGCAGCGGCTATTACCGTCGATGCACAATCTGCGATAGCTGGACTGGTGCAACCTGGTGATAAAATTGATGTTCTGTTCTTTCATGAATTAGAACGAAATAGTGTTAGAGATCGTTGGCTTATCGCCTCTAGCTTAAGTGTCCAAACATTGGTCAGTAATGTTCGGGTCATGGCAATTGATACGGCAACAAACGAACAGAACCAATCATCGCAAGAAGATAAGAATGATGACAATAACAATGAAAAATTCAACGAACAAAGTACCATCACCTTAGAAGTAACCTCCGAGCAAGCTCAACAATTAGCCGTGGCGCAAGAGTTGGGTCGCTTAAGTTTAGTATTACGGGGTCTTAATTCCGACCAACAAAATACGGCAAGCCAACAAACCACCTTCGGCAGTATTTTACCCAATTATAAAAATAAAACCGAACAAGCCAACATGATCTTAATGAAAGGTGGCGCCCGAGTTGCCGCCTCGACCAAGTAAAGGAACTAACTAGATGTCTCGATTTATATCTCTCACCCTCGCTGGCCTCATTATTGTCGGTTTACTTAGTCAAAGTACATTAGCCTTAACATTAACGGTTAACGAAGGCCGATTAATTCAATTACCGGGTAAAGCAAAGACGGTATTTGTTGCTAACGAAAAGATTGCTAACTACCAAATTCCCGCCGCCGATAAAATTTTTGTTTTAGGTAAAAGAGCTGGTAGTACTAATCTTTATGTCTTAGACGCCCGTGGTCGAGTTATTTATGAAGACAAGCTCCGCGTGCAACACGATGTCAAAGAGCTCAGTGATCAAATTAATCAAATGTACCCCGATGCTCGAATCACCCCACTATCTAACAATGGTCAGCTTATTTTACGGGGCACCGTTTCGCCCCCAATCATCGCCAATAACATTTTAGAATTAGCCGGTAGTTACATGTCTAATATCCGTTACGATCAAAATAACGATATCGTCGGGCTGATTAATCAACTAACCGTTACGCTACCAAATCAAGTCAACATTCGAGTGCGTATTGCCGAAGTTTCACGTCAGGTAACAACGGCATTAGGCCTTCGTGGTGATAATGGTTTTGCTGGAATGCAAACAAATGCGTGGAGCGTTGGCGGTGACAAAATCTCAAGTTTAAATGTAAACAGCGCGCTTAAAAAAGTGATTGGCAGCGATATCGCTGGCACCATTAATAAAATTTTTGGTTTAAAACTCAATTCTCACTCAATTATGTTAGATGCCTTAGCACAAGAAGGTGCAGCAAAGTTATTAGCTGAGCCGAACTTAACCGCACTCTCCGGTGAAACAGCAACATTTTTAGCCGGTGGCGAGTTTCCAATCCCGGTAAGTGCCAATGCGCTGGGTCAAGTATTAGTAACCTATAAAAAATATGGGGTGCAGCTAAATATTACCCCGACCGTCTTAAGTGATCGTCGGATAAGCCTGCAAATAGAGCCCGAAGTCAGCAGCCTTGACGCCAATGGTGGCGTTAGTATGAATGGCATTACTATTCCTGGAATTAAAGTCCGCCGCACCAAAACCACCATCGAATTAGCCAGCGGTGAAAGCTTTATGTTGGCAGGGCTACTAACCAATGATGAAACGAACAATATCAGTAAATTCCCATTTTTAGGGGATATTCCAGTACTCGGCGCTTTATTTCGTTCTACCGGATTTAACCGTAAAGAAACTGAGCTCGTGATCATTGCCGAAGCTTACATTGTTGAACCATCAAGATCAGATCAATTATCACTACCTACGGATCATATTTTGCCCTTGAGTGATTTAGAACGCTTACTAAATATTAATTGGCAACACAGTGACCAGACCCTACCGCTAATCATTAGCGATGACAAACCTAGATTACTAGGTGACAACGGCTTTTATTATTAGGAATGGCAATCATGAAATTTAATCTATTTATATTATCCCTAGTGACTCTGCCATTGCTCAGTGGTTGTATCACAATGACAGCACCAACCAATGCTTATATTCATAATGAAACAATCAATGGCCAAAAGGCAATCGAGGTTGAACTGGTTAATGTCAAACTCTCATTAACGCTGACAGACCATAAACTAAGTGCCCTGCAATCATCTGAAATAAGACATTTTATATCACAGCAAGGCTCAAGCTATAAGCAACGTATTTTAGTCAGTGGCTCGCAAGATAATTTAATTCGCTATTTGCCCCAATTGAGTCAATTACTCATTGAGCAAGGCATAAATCAAGACAAGCAACGGTTTCAGCCGACTAGCAATATTGCAAAAAATCAGCTGGTTTTCATTAGCGAATATTTTCAAGCCATTGCCCCTGGCTGTAATGATGATTTAATCGCTGATTTAGGCTGCGCAAACAGCCGTAATTTAGCGATGATGATTGCCGATCCAGCGCAGTTATTACGCGCTGCACCGCGCGCGCCGACCGATGCCAACAAAGCCGTGTCTGCGATCAAAGCCTATCGTGCTGGTGAGCCGATGCAAAGTTCGTCATTGAGTGGTTTTGGGAAGGATGAGCAATGAATACTAATCACTTGCTAGCCTTTATCATCGATCGCGGCACTCAATCATTAGTTGAAGCGACCTTTAATCATGTTGAGCAAACATCTCATCAAGTAATTAGCGGCAATATTGATCATGCGCGCAATCATTTAAGCCAGCATAAGTCACCAGATGTTTTACTCATTGATGTCAGCGATCAGACACAAGTTGTCCACGAAATTAGTCAACTGGCCAATGTTTGTGAACCTGGCACTCGGGTTATTGTGATTGGTCAAGACAAGGATCTTGATCTTTATCGCGAATTAAAAGACATGGGAATTGATGACTACCTCACCAAACCCATTAATCGCGATCAACTGGTTCATGCTTTAGGTCGTGCCACGGGTAAAGTCTCAAGAGTCCGTAAGCGCAGTGGTAAACACATCGCAATAACCGGCTGTTGCGGTGGCAGCGGTGTCTCGACATTAACCGCCAACATTGGGCGCGCCTTAGCCAAGCACGGGGCACAAACCTTGATTACCGATACCGACAGCTTTGGCGGTGACATTGATTTGCTACTTGATTCACAAAGTAGCTTTGGCTTAATGAACCTGTTAACTGACCAACAAAATATCGACCAACTTTTTGTCGAACGCGCCTGTCAGCAAGTCAATGAACGACTATCTCTATTAAAGTCTCATGGTCAACGCCAGCACTTCGAGAGTGATAACTATCAAAAACTCCGTCAGGCATTAAGCCGAGATTTCAACTATTTATTGTGGGATATTCCGGGGCATTTATTAAGTGTGCAGGGCATTTCTGATACGCTGATTAACGCCGAGATCCAAATCGTCATTTGCCCACCAACACTCGCCGGATTACGTCACTGTAAAACCTTGCTTGCTTTGTTAGCTAACAAACAACAAGAGCAACGTTTATTACTGATATTAAATTATAACCAAAATGAACGGGATATTTTGCTCAGTCAAGCGGTGATGGAACAAACTTTAGAGCGTACTTTTGATCATGTTTTACCCTTTGCTCCTAAAGCTATCAATAAAGCAGCGCAATTAGGCGAGCCATTAATCGATAGCTCGCATGCAATAGCCCGAAAGATTAATCAAATAAGCGATGATATTCTGGGACTCCCCCAAACCAATAGCAGTAATCTACTACAACGTTTAAGGTTGAAACGCTAATGTTTGGCCGCAAAGTTACCCAGCCAACCTCGCCTGTTCAACCAGTACCAACGGCGCAAGATAGCCAAAGTCATGACATCAGTGAACAGTCATATCAGGTTATTCGTGAAGAAATTTATCAGACCATAGATCCTTCAGTCGCGATCAAACTTGAGTCAGAGCAATTATCGCAGCGGATTTTAGAAGCGGTAACCGCCATTGCCAACCGTCAACGCCTACCATTAACCTTTCATGCCCAGCAGCAAATTTCTGAACTATTAATGGCAGATATGTTGGGATTAGGGCCATTGCAAACCCTGCTTGATGACGACTCTATTAATGACATTTTGATCAATGGTCACTCGCAAATTTACGTCGAACGCCAAGGTAAGCTTTCGTTAACTAACTTTAAATTCAGAGACGAAAGCCACCTGTTACACGTCGCTCGTCGCATCGCCTCAGATATAGGTCGACGTATTGATGAAAGCAGTCCGATGGTTGATGCGCGCCTAAAAGATGGCAGCCGGGTTAATATTGTGATCCCACCATTAAGTTTAAGCGGCACCACCATTTCAATTCGTAAATTTAGCAACATGAGTTTGCAGCTCGAACATTTGGCCGAACGTGGTGCGATGTCAGAAGCGATGGTGAGTTTTTTAAAAATTGCCAGCCATTGCCGTCTTAATATCATTGTCTCTGGCGGCACTGGCGCGGGTAAAACAACCTTGCTCAATGCCCTGTCCCATCAAATAGATGAAAATGAACGTATTGTGACTATTGAAGATTCTGCGGAATTGTCATTGCAACAAGAGCATGTCATTACCTTAGAAACTCGGCCGAAAAGTGCTGAAGGTTC
>SPKZ01020913.1_pt1 | contig 11278 bp, 6 predicted proteins | sample 2456571 | NCBI WGS metagenome assembly SPKZ01 (sample SAMN11192286, study PRJNA482655) | marine metagenome | biome: ENVO:00000447; feature: ENVO:00000244|ENVO:00000211|ENVO:00000569|ENVO:00002023; material: ENVO:00002151; isolation source: ocean water from marine abyssalpelagic zone ...
CGCGGTTCAGGTGGTGCACGCCTCACTTCAATTAAGTAAAATGAAGTGGAAAAAGGTGAAATAATCGAACAATATATTTATCTGTATTGGTTAAAACTCTATCTGACGGCTTTACAAGGGGCTGGGTATAGCCGGACGGTCAGGAAGGTTCGCATAGGCGACATACAGAGTCTCCGAGTTCGAAAAAACGGATGGGATTTTATTCATTGTAAGGCGCTTTATAGCATAAAGCGAGACAGAATTTATTGTGCCAATGTTGTTTTATGGATTAGCTAAATTATGGCTAGTACTTTGCCATACATTAACACCAAATTAATTTCCTATCTCGTTTGGGAATAGAAAGTGAATTACAACTTGCGTCGCTTTTACCACAGAGGAGGCATTAGCTTTTAAGTTACTAACGACTCCTGAGCCTAAAGCGGTCATTGAGCTTTTGTGAAACCATGATCATATTTAGGGTAATGTTAACCGAAACTCGCTGCTCGCTTGTGAGGGAGGTTTAAGCTCATTGCTGGCAGTGGGAGTCCATCTCAGAACGTTAACAAGAAGTCGTTGCATTGGGTGAAGTTAGAATTAAAAATTAAACCGAATAAAGTATTACCCTTAGGCTAACTCATGCCACATTCCAGTCATTAGTGAGTGAGATGAAATCACGCTTCAAATTTCAATTCGTTAGATCATGTAGGACTTATACATATAACTCTACCTCTAACCTCAAATTTGCTAACCAAGAAACACTATAAAGTTTAGACAAGTTTTCAGTTTACTGTTGGATTAATCTTTAATTACACACTTGTTTCAAATGTCCCCTAGGATGAGCCACATGCTCACATCCCACTAAATCATAACGGTGCTGAGGAACCACATGTTGACACGGAATAACATCTCCTTGGTTATGGCATGGAACCCAACCCCACTGGCTTTGGCATTGGTGCTGACAAGGTACTATGTCTCCTCTTGAGTGAGCCTGAATAGGGTGAGAGCAATCCACTTTGTCTCCTCGACTATGAGCTTCGTGATAACATTGCTGAATTTCATTTTCACAGACTTGGCCGTGATCATCTCCACCTCCTTCGACACAATTTATTATGTTTTGTGCCCTCTCCATACCTGTAGGGTAACCACCACTGGAAAAATGCCCTTGCTTAGCATTATCTAATATCGCTCGGTCAATATCCCTGTACACACCAATTGATTCTAATTTTCGTGCAGCCCAACAATCAGCCTCCAATTCTTGCTTTGAAGTACCTCCATAGTAACGCTCTTTCTGCCCTAATGGAGTTGTGTGGCCTATAAGATGGTGTGCACACTCATGTGCTAAAGTAAACATCCTAGACGTCGTCCAGTTGCTCATCGCTTTAGGATCTATATGAATGAACTTATTACCATATTTATCGGTTCTCGCAGTCGCAGTTTGAAGATCTGAACCTACTACCACTGGTAAACCGCAAAAAGAGTCGTAGCCAGCAAAAACATCTGCATTTGAGTTGTGGGACATAAATATTAAGCAAGTAAGCAAAAGGATTTTCTTTAGGATCATAATTATTTCCTTATAAAAATTATTTATGAAATTTGCAGGCAATCCTTGAAGTAAAGCTTAGGAACCTATTCGCCTGCGAGTAAATTTAGCACAAAATATGAATAATTCAATTAATGGCAATATATTGGAAACTAATTATCCTCGAACCTCGAAATGTTTTTCCAAAAAAAACCGCCATATGAATACCCAGTTCTATCAATTTCTTTACCCTTGTCCGTACTATGTCTCTTAATCGCTTTAAGAAGAAAATAAATTTTTCAATTGGTTACGCCAATTTAGCGCGACTGAAAAGTAGTTAGGATATCATTTGAGATATCGAATTTATAAAATAAAAATTCATACAAAGCAGACACATTAGATGTGCGCATCTTTTTCTTAAATTTTGCCGGACTGACATAACCAATTACAGCTTTAGCTATTGGAGCGGACATTACAAAATAATGCCTCGCCTTTTTCTTTGTGAACTTTGTTAGCCTTAAAGTTCACTACTTTTTTTAATAGAATCTTTCGTGAAATTGGAATTTTTAAACTTAGCTCAGATAAGAAAATGTATCTTAAAAACTTACAACGCATAAAATCCAATATTGACGGTCTAAGGCGCTAAGGGGCGATAACGCCCCAGAAATTTTCACCAAAAATATTAAGTTTCTGTTTCTTCTGATATAGAAAGTGCATCTTCAATTTCAACCCCTAAATATTTAATGGTACTTTGTATTTTCGAGTGACATAGCAGTAATTGAATAGCACGGAGATTTTTAGTTTTAGCATAAATCAGTGATGCCTTGGTCCGGCGCAAAGAATGAGTTCCATATTGAGTAATATCCAAGCCTAGCTCACTGACCCATTGCTTAACAATTTTTGCATAGTAATGATAACTAATGTGGTTTTTAAGCTTTCGTTTGCTACGGGAATATAAAGTCTGAAGGTGCTAATTGCTTTTCGTGAACCCATTGTGTTAAACATTGTTGTGTTTTTGGCGTAATTTCGAATTGAACTTCACGGTGAGTTTTTTGCTGTTCAATCATGGCTCTAGATTGGATTAGACCACTAGAAGCTATATCTCTGACCTTTAAAGTAATTAAATCACAAGATCGCAGCTTACTATCTATAGCTAAATTGAATAACACCAGTTGTTCCAGATTATGTTCAATTTCCAGTCGAATGCGAATACGCCAAATATCTTCTAGTTTAAATGCTTTCTTTTGACCAACGCGCTTACCTTTATTCCAAGCTGTCATGATTAATCGCCGACTTTAAATGCTGAACTAAAAGTTAAGTCTAAAGGAAGCTGGTTATGAATATATTTGGTCGATGACTTTAGGTCGTCTTAGTTTCCGTTAAATTCATCTCGCGATGGGGCACTTAGTGAGATAGAAATTTTTGTGCCAATGTTGGTTTTCGGATTAGGTTTTGTAATTAATCATATCTACGACTGAACTCCGTTAAAAATGTGGGGATTACCTAGCCTGCGTAAAAATAAGTAGGATGTAATTAACTTGCTGTTTAGAATAGATACCTTGAAGAAGCAGCCATCTCACACGGTAAAGTAAATTACTTACGATAACACTTTGTTATCTCTGGTTTTTCACGTTTTAAGATGAAGAGTCACTGTACTCATTAAATATTGATGTGATAGATAACTAGTGTTACATTCGTTTAACTCGTTAAGGTGGGTGTAATCAGTTCGCGTCTAATTTTCAAGTACGCTTGTGATTGTCTACAAGGGGTAGTCTCTTTTCCACTAACAACTATTCAACAAACTATACAGGCAAGCAATGTCACAATCACCTGAACTCGCCGGCGGCGAAGGTTTCACTTTTGAGGGCGACGTAGCTGCGCTTTATCTCAGCGCACTACTAGCAGAAGCATATGCCCCTGGCATTGATGATCGAACCGTTGTAGGTGTGTCTGTTCAGCAACGCGACTTTGGCGAACCGCTCGACGATGTGATCGTCGATTTTGAAGACGCCGCAAAGGAGCCCGCTCGACTTAGTCTCCAAGTGAAGCGTTCGCTCACAATTAGCAATGCAAAAGCAAATAAAGATTTCCGTGATATTATACGCGATAGTTGGGCTACCCTCAAAAAGTCTGACTTTCGCCTTAACGCCGACCGCTACGGGGCTGCGGTCGGCACAATAGCACCTAAGAAAGAACGAGCACTAAAAACCCTATGCGATTGGGCCAGAGAAAGTCTAACGGCTAGCGATTTTGACGTGCGCTTTGCTAATGGGGGCATTGCCAGCGCCGATATTAAAGCGGTAAAGAACGCAGTCGCTGCCCTAATAGAAGAGGCAAAGGGGGCGCCATGCACGAGTGAAGAAGTGCACCGGTTCCTTGCGCACTTTGTGCTAATTCAATTCGATTTACTTCGCGAAGGGGCCACTGACCCATCTAATGCTATCAATCACATTAGAGATTGCCTCGTTCCCAATGATGCAACTAATGCTCCTATTGTTTGGTCAAAGTTTGTTCAATTAGCCCGCGCATCAGCTGGCAAAGCGGGGCAGTTTGATCGTACACGACTTGTATGCATACTATCTCCTATTGCGCGACTTCGCGGCTCAACATCTTTACGCCTAGACCTCGATAAGTTGACGGAGCTAGCTAAGAGCTATGCGAACCTCATTCCAGACGATATAGGAGGAACAAAACTAGAGCGAATCTCGCTTCTTGAGCAGCTTGACACCAAACTCAGCACTGCCCGTGTCGTCCAGGTCAGAGGCCTGCCAGGAAGTGGCAAGTCAGTCGTAATTAGGCGAGCTGTACAACGCGCGCTAGAAAATGGACCAACTCTTTTTATAAAAGCCGAACAACTAGAAGGCACCAGTTGGGTTAGCTACGCAAGTTCGCAGGGTCTCTCGGGGGCACCTCTTGAGCAACTTCTCGTGGAAATCGGAGGCACCGGTACGCCAATACTTTTTATTGATGCTATTGATCGTATAGAAAAAGAACACCAACCAGTAATCCTCGACCTGATCAACACCATCAAACAGTCGACACTGCTTGATAACTGGAGCGTAGCAGTGTCTCTTCGCGATACTGGCATTGAAGTACTTCGCAACTGGTTGGGTGACATCCTTTATGACATAAAAGTCGAGACGCTCAGCGTTAATCAGTTGAGCGACGAAGAGGCCGAGACGCTCGCAATAGCTAAACCACACCTGAGATCTCTTCTGTTTGGCTCAATACAAGTAAAAGAAGTCGTCCGACGTCCATTTTTTGCAAAAGTTCTAAACCAAACTTATGTGGCCGATCCCAGTGCTCCAACATTTACTCCTCAGTCAGAAGTCGACTTAATCGAAAATTGGTGGCGAAGAGGCGGTTATAACGCGACAGGTCAAAGCGCAATAGACCGCCAGCGAACACTGCTCGACTTGGCAGGTGTTCGTGCTCGCCAGCTTAGCCAACCTATAGGCCTCAATCAGCTCACTTCGGTTGCAAATATAGATGCTCTGAGAACGGATGGTATCCTCCAGAATGCTCGCGAAGGAATCTCAATCCGCTTTTCTCACGATATATTTTTCGAGTGGGCCTTCTTTTACGTCCTAACCCAGTGTGAAGCCCAATGGATGGAAGAGATCAATGCCTGTGGTGAGCCGCCATCGATCGCACGCGTAGTAGAACTTGTCTCTCAATGGGAATACCAACATGGAGAAAACTGGTCGATGTACCTCGGGCTAGCCGAAGATTCTGAGCTTAGATCACAATGGTTGCGTGCATGGCTGCTCGGCTCTCTCGGAACTGAGAAGTTCGAAGGCAATGAGGAACAATTCGAGAAAACCGTCTTTGCTGACGACTTCCGTCTTTTCAGAAAGGTTCTCGTCTGGTTTCAAGCTGAAAAGACTTCTCCAAACACGAGCATTCTTACTGGTGAACTCCCATTTGAGCAACGTCAGCGGTTCGCCGATTTTCTCGGCTGGCCTTCCGACTTCCCCACATGGCGTCGCCTCATCAACTTTATCCTCCAACACATTTCAAACATTCCTCAGAGACTCTACCCGGAGGTCGTTGCTATATTTGAGGTATGGCAAAATGCTCTTGCCGATCTTTGCAACCCAACATCTCACGCTCTTTTACAACAATGTGCGAACTGGTTAGAAGCTATAAACACTAGCAATACTTCCAGTGAGCCAGATGAAAACACAGCCTACTGGGCAGAGGTGCCTAACTTAGGGGATTTCCAAAAATCGCTTGCACAACTTCTATTGAGGTCATCGAGAGCCGAGTCCAAACTGGCAGCAGATTACTTACAGCGAGTTACAAACTTACAGCGGGATACCAAATTAAAACATATCCACGAAAAATTATTTCATGACATTATTGGCTTCTCCCCCATACTAGCTCAATCACTGCCCCAGTTGATCGTTGAGCTTTCATTGGAGTTCCTGAAAAAAGAACTTCCAGACGAGCAAATTTCCCGTGAAAAGCAGGAGCATTGTGAGCAAGCTAAAAGGCGAAAAGTTATCAATGACAAGCCAGAATCGGAAAGAACCCGTCAAGAAAATATGATGCTTTCGTATGGGTTTTCTATGGGAATCACCGGCGGTTTCGACCATCACGATTGGGAAAGGCTATCGATCCACGACGATCATAGAAGTTTCTATCCCACTTCACCACTTAGAGAACCCTTTCACTCGCTTTTTCAATCATCGCCAAATGAGGCTCTACGACTCCTAAAGGACCTTTGCAATCACGCAATGACTGCTTGGCGTCAACTGCACCGTCATTCACGAGATCGTTACGATACTCCTATACCACTAGAATTAACATTTCCCTGGGGAACTCAAAAATTCTGGGGCACCGACCGAGAGTATCTTTGGTTTAGGTCAACGTGGGCGCCGCAGGTTATTGGCTGTGGGTATATGGCGCTCGAGGAGTGGTGCTTCGCAGAGCTTGAACGTGGTAAGCCAATAGACGAACTGTTCAAGAACATCATCGAAGGGAATGAGTGCATAGCCATTCTAGGCATAGCAGCTATGCTAGCGCTCCACACAGAGACGGTATCCGAAGCGACGTTGCCGCTCTTCACGTCACAGCGATTATTGGCAGCAGACCGCAACCGTATGGGACAAGATTTATCATCGAGTACAAACCTAATAGGTTTTACCAATAACAGTGACAAACCTCACATTGAGGCCATTCAGGTAGCAAATGCCCGACCAGTTCGTAAAACACAGCTGAGTTGGATGGTACCAAGATTCATCTTTGCAACAGGACAAATCCGTGACCGAGCCCGCGAAGCAATCCTCAATTTCCCGAATGAACTGCCCTATCAATACGAAGAGCACCGTAACATTCCGAGCGCACAGGAGCACCTTAGAACTCAGGCCCTTGAGTATGCAGAGCTGGCAGACCCGAAAAACTATCAGGCCTACAGCGTTAAAGAGGACTCAGAACAGAAGGCGATTGTCCATGTTAGCCCTTCTGCCGCTAAGCCTGAAAATATCGCTAAGGCCGAAAAGGCTTCTTTACAGCTTAAACAAATGGGCCTTAGTACATGGGCAACCACGTCCTTTGAAGAGAATAAACTGAACAACGCCTATACGCTTGAAAATGCCATTGTGCTGGCGAAGGAAGCGGACACAGGTAACTTGTTCATTCACTCAATGGACCAGAACGAAGAAGAAATGGTCGGTACGTATCGAGGAGCCGTTGCTGCTATAGCGGCTATGACCCTCACTTTCCGAGAAGGACTCCCACAAAAAGAGCTTGATTGGGCTCGCGACGTCCTAGAACGTGCGATCCATTTACCAGAAAAGCCTGGCCTGATGTGGTCGTCTGGTTCCATCATCCCATGGCATCATGGGATTTACGTGGCGCGAGGCTTAGCAGCAGATCTGCTTGAAGGTACAGAGTTGGACGGTGCGGTTGAGAATCTACTCGGACTAATTGCACACCCTCTTGAAGTTGTTTCGTTAGCCGCACTTGAAGAAACTTGCAAGCTTTGGCCTAAGGATCCTAAATTGACTTGGTCCGCAATGTTCTTGGCATTTTCTCTCTGCCACGTTTCACCTCGGTCGCATGAACAAGCTCGTAAAAATAACGAAGTACTCCGCCTGTCAGATGAAACGCAAGCAGCTATCGATACGGCATTCGTTTTCTATGAGAGTGATACAGAATGGGGATCCCTTCCGCTACTTCCACCTGCCTGGGTGAAGATCGAATCACCGAATAACCGGCGTGGACATCAAAGCTATGAGGGTTACGACGTGGATGATACGCTCGATCCGGCAGAGATATGGAGTGACTCAGATGTCTTCTGGCACTCAAAGTTGGCAGCAGAAATCCTCAATCGAATTCCGCTAGATGAAATTCTTAAAAGTAGTGCAAAAAACGAACTCCTAGACTTCCTTACCGGCGCACTCAACTGGACCAATCAGAAGAATTCACCGCCATGGGTCAAGCCAGGACGTAGAGATAGCTCATCAGCCCAAATTTTTGAGTGGACCAATTCACTAGGTTCTAAACTCGGTCAAGTGGCAGGACTCCTTCCTCTTAACGACTTTCAGACGCGTTTCCTTGATCCGATTTTAGAACTTGAAGGAGACAGTTGCTGGGATCTCCTCTCTCCGTTCGCTGACACCTACATCAGAGCCTATGTATACGATGCGCCAGTCGTTCCTGCCGACGCAGTCAAGACGCTTGACCTCTGTCTTGTGCGACTTCTACAAGCCTCTGCATTCAAACGCAACACTTACCGATTCGGAGAGTTTTCTGGCTTCGAGCAGCCGAAGCTAGTTCGGACGTTGATGTTTGTCTCAGTCGAAAGCACTGACTTGGCTGCTCGCTATGTCAATGGTAACTGGTCCGAAATCAGCCGCATCATGCCCCTGCTTGATCGATTCATTTGCGCTGGCGGTTGGGCAGCTTCCGTGATGGACCCTTTTTTGACACTTTGTGAACGAGCAAAAGGTCATTACCCAGCAGAGGCCTTCGCCAACCAAGTTCTCTCAATTATCGGTGAAGGCTCTGACAATCTAAAGGGGTGGCATGGAACGTTCATTCCAGCTCGCATTGCCGAACTGGTGCAACATTTAGCACATCGCGACGCGCCTATGAAGTTGGTTTTAGCCCAGAAGTTTCTGCGAATCCTGGACATGCTTGTTGATATGGGCGATCGGCGAAGTGCTGCACTTCAACTTGGTGAGACATTCCGAGAGGTTCGTTTGCCTTCCTAGAGCATAAGTCTACTAAGTTGGCTTCACCTGATCGACTCGTGGTAATAGCAAACGTGTTGTGAGGACTTATTTACTTCTCACATATTCCTTTCAACACGTTATAAACACTAGTACAGCCCACACCACCCTGCATGAGAAAAGGAGTCAAGGCAGTTGTTTCATAATACTTTCACTACTTATATGCGATGTGTTGTGGGAGTTACGGATACAAAATTTGTATCGATAACACCAAAATAATGGGCAATAAAGTAATTGGTTGAAATTAGCGACACAGGAAAAAACCAACTTTTTTTGTCCCTGTTTATTTTCTTGAACTGTGCTTCATATGTTTTTCTATAAAAGGTTGCATTGCTTTTGAATATGGAGGTTCAATGAAGAAGTCTCCAAATTTACTATTAAATGTTAGCCAATGCTTAGTTAATACTTTTCTATCCCTAGCATATGGATGTATCCATAACCAATCTAAACACCAAATAAGGCCATCTTTATATTCTCTTTGACGGAAACATCCTCCCGAGAAGTCTGGTTGGTGTCTCAGTATCACCATCTTTCATGGCATTGAAATCAGATTAAGTAAACACAAATCCATGATATTGGACATGTTCAGTTAAATGCTCTTTGGCACAAAATTGAAGGGTGTTATATCTGAATTCCCTTTTAAAGTATCTCGCAAATTGCTCTAATGCTTGTAGTAGATATTTGTCACTGGTCTTTGTTATGTAATAAAGATCACCACGGGCAATTGATTTCCTGTAAACTGGCAAATCAATTCTATATTTATCTTCCAAGTTTAAATATCCTCACATAAAGAATGACTAGAGCACCAACGCCTCACTAAGAAGCAAATAAAAGTTGGTTAAAATAGAAAAGCAGGAGCAAAACTAACTATTGACGCCATAGTCTCTTGTTATGTTCGCTGTATTCAATTACTACATACAGTGCTAACTATATTTCTTTATTTTGAAACCGTAACTTCGTAATGAAAGAGCTGTTCTGCCGTTTATAATTGGGTGATTTACAGAATGAACCCAACCGAATAACTCTTGAACACTCGACACCTTAAAGCCCTTCAGCTCATACTTCTCATTGTGTAGCATATTACACATTCTCTCAAGATTTGAACCTTTCCCAAACAACAAGTACGACAATGATGATTTTATTCTATCGACACCATTATTTTCTATAAAATCAGCCCTGTACTGATTATACCCTCTGCGCTTAGCAGCACTTCTAAATGCGTTAAGTTTAAAAAGTCCATCCATAATTTTATCAATATTAGCAGCTCCTAAAACGGACTTATTTAAAAAACACTCTAGTATCACTGGGTAGCTGTTATCTAAAACTTCATTATACAAGTACTCAGAAGCATCTTCATGCCAAAAATTAATGTGGTCTCTAATTCTCGATTGACTGTTTGAATCATAGCCTTTTGGAACATAACTTTCATCAACAAATTTTTCTCTTACAAAGCTTAAAAACAGGTCTACCTCTATATTTATTGGCAATTCTGTTTCTTGAACTTTTCTGATGCCGAAAGAAAGGTATATTTCTTTTATCACATTAAACGCAGTTTCAGATTCTTGATAAGAATGAGAAAAATCTTTAAGGTAGATTGAAGCTTTGCTAGCACTATTTTTAGTTACGTTATTTGAAATAGAGTCTTCAATCCCTAAGTTCAAATCAGCGTTCATTTTTTTAACTTTATCTATCAAAGTTTTCTGCGCTTCATAATTCTTTCTATATTGCTTTGAGATTACATTAGTTAATACAGCCGCATCATTCCAATACTCATTAAATAAGGTACACATATCATCGAACCTGTCATCATCAGATTCTAGCAACACCGATAGTTCTTGATTCCTTTCTAATGCCGAGCTAGTGAGGTTAGCAGACCCTACTAATCCATAACGATCGCCAAATAAATACATTTTTGTATGAAAATGGTTATCATTAAAGAACCTAACTTCAATATTTTTATGTTCAAGAATTTTTTCAATATCATCTGGCTTTGTGGGATAGCCAAGCCGAAAGACTAACTTAATGATCTTTCCTTTATCCGCCAAATCTAAAAGTAGTTGGGACTTTGTAAAGAAAGCTACTGCAAAATATAGAGACTTAATTTCTTCATCCACCCCTCTAAACAAATTGATTGTAAAATCGCTTTTAGACCTTCTATTTGTAAACACTACAACACCTTGAGAACCATCGCCGTTTTAAGCGGCGAGTAATAGCTTGCTAAAATGTGAAACGAAGTGGAACCGAGCAAGCTGTTACGAGTCCGACTTAAAAACCCTTGTGTACACCCAGCATGGGCATGAACTAATGAGGTGAAAGTCCTCTGTAGGAAGATTACCGTTGAAAACCATGTTGTTATTAGACGATAACTACTAGTGAATGGCAAGGGCTTATCCGTGAGGGTTGGTCCGGAGGAAGCCGCTAGCAAATTTGCGAGCTGATGAACAAGAACATCATATGAGGGGTAGGCTAGAGGTGAGTTGGCACAAGACGACGAAACCACGTGATCTAATGGCCACCGTAAATGATGCAGCAGTGCAAAGAA
>SPKZ01021942.1_pt1 | contig 11277 bp, 9 predicted proteins | sample 2456571 | NCBI WGS metagenome assembly SPKZ01 (sample SAMN11192286, study PRJNA482655) | marine metagenome | biome: ENVO:00000447; feature: ENVO:00000244|ENVO:00000211|ENVO:00000569|ENVO:00002023; material: ENVO:00002151; isolation source: ocean water from marine abyssalpelagic zone ...
ACATAAATATTATGGCAATGAAAAAAGCAACAACCGAAGTACAACAGTTATTAACACCCAATTTAGCAAAAGTGGCTTAACGATGCGTAACATGAGTAATTAAATACGTTTTCTCGATTCTGTTTTGAAAAAATGACGTTTTAGGTGTTTTTGATTCGAAACTCAATAGGAATAAACGAAACAGGTTTGTTTGCAAGTTTCCTATGCAAATTGTGCGCGGTTTTAAAGGTCGAATAATTTGAATTTCATGGGTATATTTCTGTCAAAACATCAAATTCAAAACTTTTATTTCGCTGTAATTTGCCGCCCGATTTATGAGTAAAAGTGTTGGCTATTTAACCTTTATCGACGACGGCAATATGTTTTATTGGACCCTGAAAAAGGGTTGGTATAATTTTTATACAACAAAATCTCAATACTTTGCCAAATAAGTTTTGAGAATTTGTCAAGGTTGAAAACTAAGGCCAATTGTTAATAACAATGAAATTATCCCTCTTGTCTCGTGGGAAAATAATTTCGATCTTGCGTAAGCATTTCAGGGAGATTCATTCCATACCGAAAAGCAGTAATTAAGTTTAACCACAAATAGGTCAATATATGTCATCAGATATAAGCGAGGAAAAAGAAACCAAGGTTGAGTCAGAAACTAGTAAAGAGGCAAATCCTGGTGAAAGAGAATCGTTTACATATGAGCATATACTAGAGAAAGCGACAGCTTACTTTAAAGGAGATGAATTAGCAGCTAGTGCATGGATCAATAAATATGCGCTTAAGGATTCTTCTGGGAAGATCTACGAACAGACTCCTGTCGACATGCATTTGAGGTTAGCAAAAGAGATTGTTAGAATAGAAAGAAAATATGCTAACTCTTATACTGAAGAGGAAGTTTTAGAAGTAATAGGAAACTTTAAATACATCATTCCACAAGGTGGTCCGATGACAGGTATTGGAAACGATTTTCAAATCGCTTCACTTTCAAATTGTTTCGTAATTGGCAACGATGGTAATTCAGATTCTTATGGAGGAATCATGAAGATTGATCAAGAGCAAGTTCAATTAATGAAAAGACGTGGTGGAGTTGGTCACGATTTATCACACATTCGCCCAGGTGGAAGCGCAGTATTAAATAGCGCATTAACGTCAACAGGTATTGTTCCATTCATGGAAAGATATTCTAACTCAACAAGAGAAGTTGCACAAGATGGAAGAAGAGGAGCTTTAATGTTGAGTGTTTCAATTGCTCATCCAGATTCTGAAAAATTTATCGATGCAAAAATGGACGGTACTAAAGTTACTGGCGCAAATGTATCTGTTAGAATCGACGACAAATTTATGAGAGCTGTAAAAAGTGGCTCTAGTTACACTCAACAATATCCTGTTGAATCTGCAGACCCAGACGTTAAGCAAGATATTGATGCAGGTAAATTATGGGATAAGATAATTCACAACGCATGGAAATCTGCCGAGCCAGGAATCTTATTTTGGGATACAATTAAAAACGAATCTGTTGCAGATTGCTATGCAGATTTAGGATTTAAAACTGTTTCAACTAATCCTTGTGGCGAGATTCCTTTATGTCCTTACGATAGTTGCAGATTATTAGCGCTTAACTTATTTAGCTACGTTGAACAACCTTTCACCGAAGAGGCTTCTTTCAACTTCCCGCTTTTCAAAAAACATGCTAGAATGGCTCAAAGAATAATGGACGACATTATTGAAATGGAGTTAGAAAAAATTGATTTGATTTTAAATAAAATTGAACGCGATCCAGAAGATGATGAGGTAAAAAGAGTTGAAAGAAACCTTTGGACAAACATCAAGGAAAAATGTATTCAAGGAAGAAGAACAGGAGTTGGTGTAACTGCTGAAGGCGATATGTTAGCTGCACTTGGACAACAATATGCATGCGAAGAAGCAATTGCATTTTGTACTAAGGTTCATAAAACATTGGCGCTTGAGGCTTACAGATCATCTGTTGAGATGGCAAAAGAAAGAGGTGCGTTTCCATTATACGATCCAGTTAGGGAAGAGAAAAATCCTTTCGTAATGAGAATTAAAGATGCAGATCCTGCCTTGTACGAAGACATGGTAAAACATGGTAGAAGAAACATTGCGCTACTTACAATTGCTCCTACAGGAACAACAAGCTTAATGTCGCAAACATCTTCAGGTATAGAGCCAGTGTTTATGGTGGCGTACAAAAGAAGAAAGAAAATCAATCCTAACGATAAAAATTCTAAAGTAGATTTTGTTGATGAAGTTGGCGATTCTTGGGAAGAGTACCACGTATTCCACCACAACTTTGCCAAATGGTTAGAAGTAAAAGGATACAATGTTGAAGAGGTAAAATCAATGTCTCAAGAAGATTTGAATAAAATTATTGAGAAATCTCCATACCACAACTCTACAGCAAACGATATTAATTGGTTAAACAAAGTAAAACTTCAAGGTAGCGTTCAAAAATGGGTTGACCATTCTATTAGTGTAACAGTAAATGTTCCTAATGAAGCTACAGAAGAATTAGTTTCTGATATCTACAAAACTGGTTGGGAAACTGGTTGTAAAGGAATCACTGTTTATAGAGATGGTTCTAGATCAGGTGTTATGATCTCGAATAATGAGGGTAAAAAAGAAACTAAAGAAGAAGCGAAAGACGTGTTTATTGAAACACAAGCTCCAAAACGTCCTGAAATGCTTGAAGTTGAAATCGTAAGATTCAATAACAACCAAGAAAAATGGATTGCAGTAGTAGGTTTATTAAACGGACGTCCTTACGAAATCTTTACTGGTAAAGCAGAAGAATCTTTCTACTTGCCTAGCTGGGTTGAAACAGGATGGGTAAGAAAAAGCAAATCTGAAGACGACGGCAAAACACGTTACGATTTCCAATACCGAGATAAAGAAGGATATAAGATCACCATCGAAGGATTATCAAGATCGTTCAACATGGAGTTCTGGAACTATGCTAAATTAATCTCAGGAATTCTTAGGCATGGTATGCCATTACCGTCTGTTGTAGATGTAGTTTCTAACCTTCACCTAAACGATGAGTCGTTAAACACTTGGAAAAACGGTGTGGTAAGAGCGCTTAAAAAGTTTATCCCTAACGGAACAACACCAGTGCAGAATATGTGCCCTAGTTGTGGCGATCCATCTTTGGTTTACGAAGAAGGTTGTCTTAACTGTAAAAGCTGTGGGCATTCTAAGTGTGGTTAAAAACCGCCTACAGTCAACGATTCTAAGCATTTTCTACCTAACTTTGCGTTAAGTTTTTAATTAAAACATGGCGGAAGAAATAAAAGAAACTAGAGGAAGTTTACTATTAAGGTCAGTATGGCCTTTCGGGTTTATTCACGTACTCCCACTTGCAGCAATCTGGACAGACGTAACGTCGTTCGATTGGATTTTGTGTGGTGCGATGTATGTGATGAGGATGTTTTTTATCACTGGTGGTTACCACAGATACTTTGCTCATAAAACATATAAAACTTCTCGCGTAGGGCAGTTTGTTATAGCTTTTATGGCGCAAACCTCACTGCAAAAAGGAGCGTTGTGGTGGGCTGCTCATCATAGGGTACATCATAAAACAAGCGACACAGTTCAAGATCCTCATTCAATGAAAGTATATGGGTTTTGGTATTCGCATCTAGGTTGGATTTTGGGGCCAGATTATAAGGAAACGGAATACGACTTAATACGAGATTTTTCAAAATTCAAGGAATTGGTATGGTTAAATAAGTATCACCTTATTCCACCCTTCACATTATTATTAGTTATTTGGTTAGCTGGTAACTGGGTTAACGGAGGTTCTGTATTGGCTTTTGAGGCAGGTGTGTCTACGTTCTTAATTGGGTTTACATTGAGCACCGCGATTCTTTATCATGGAACATTTTCAATCAATTCTGTGATGCATTACTTTGGCAAGGCCAGATATGAAACTGGAGACGAATCCAAAAATCACTTCCTTCTCGCAATAATTACACTTGGCGAAGGATGGCACAACAACCACCATTATTATCAGTCGGCATCAAGGCAAGGCTTTTTCTGGTGGGAAGTAGACATCACCTTTTACATATTAAAAACCCTCTCATTCTTTGGTTTAGTTTGGGATTTAAGAGGAGTGCCTAACCATATTAAATATTCTAAGAACCTTGAACACGCCAAAGAATTGGCGAAAGAAGCGGCCGAAGAATCAAGAGGAAAGTCGTAGTTCGTTCTTCAATTCATAGACAGCCTAAGTTATGTCGAACCAAGTTGTAAAAGCAAATGCCTTCCGAAAAGTTTGGATCATCCTAAACTTTGCATACGCCATGTTCATGATTTGTTTTCCTACCGTGATAGAAAATATTTTTGGAATGTTTAAACACGATGTTGGCACGGGCAGGTTAAAATGGTGGACAACTAAAATGGTTAGAGACCTCCGAGTTAATATCAAAGTAATTAACAGCAGTAATTTTTCATTCGAAAAAGGCAAGCGCTACATCATCATGAGCAATCATTCTAGCTTTACAGATATTCCGTTTGCCATGCACGCTATGGGGCCTACAATTAGGTTTATGAGCAAAGCCGACATCTTAAAAATACCGATTGTAGGGCCAGCAATGCGAGCATCTGGATTTGTTTCTGTTGATAGGAGATCTAGTTTCCAAGCTCAAAAAGATTTAGAATATGCAAAGAAAAAATTAGGAGAAGGTATTCAACTTTGGGTGGCTCCGGAAGGCACCAGAACTAAAGATGGGAAATTGCTACCGTTTAAAAGAGGTGTATTTAAAATGGCGATGGAAGTGGATGCCATAATAATTCCGTTAGGATTAAGAGGGTGCGATAAAGTAGTTCCCGCAGGGAAACTTGAAATCTACCTAAACGAAAATGTAGAGGCTCACATTGGTACTCCAGTCAATACATCGGATTACACCAAAGAAACGATGAAAGACCTAATAGACGAAACCCGAAATCAAATCCTTAAACTCAAAGGCGAAGTTGCCTAACAACAACGAAAAGTAAAAGCAGCTCCCCTTCAAGGGGATGCTGTCACGTCGCAGACGTGACTGAGGGGACATAATAAACCAAGAGGACTTAACTATTTACCCTATCAGTCGCTCAATCTTCTCGGAGATAACAACCGAAGATCCCGAATTATCCTTCACATATTTACTGCTTATAGAACCTTTTTTTGTAATTAATTCCGCGTCCATAATTAACATTTCAATGGCATCTCCAAATTCCTTTTTGTTCGAAACACATTGTGCAGCACCCAGCTCAATTAATTCCTTTGCCTCAATAAACTTCGAATAATTAGGTCCGAAAAATAGAGGTTGCGAGTGAGAAGCCGGTTCAAGTAAATTATGGATGCCTTCGCCAAAACCACCTCCAATAAAAGTAAAGTCGCCATATTGGTACATGTTCGAAAGAATTCCAATACTATCAATAACAACCAAACCGCAAGTAGCAGCATTCTCTTTTGTTAAACCCGAAAACCTTGTAGCACTACCTTTAAATTGCTTTAAAATAGATTCAATTGTGTTGTCGTCCACCTCGTGCGGAGCAATTAAGAATTTCACATCTGATTGCGGCCGATTCATAAAATCCATCAAAACATCAACGTCTTTGTTCCAAGTACTGCCGGCAACCAATAGTTTCGCATTGCCCTTAAACAATTCAATTAAATCGACAGGTTTTTTTCTAGCCGATTTTTCTAACACCCTATCAAAGCGCGTATCGCCAATTACAGCTACATTATTTAAATTGAACTCACTTAATAAATCATACGAAGATTGATCTTGCACGAACAAATGATCTACCTTTTTTATGATATTTAGAAACCATTTCCCGTACCACGAAAAGAAAAACTGTTCTCTTCTAAACAAAGAAGAGATAAAAATAGTGGGGATTTTTCTCTGTTGAAGTTCCTGTAAATAATTGAACCAAAATTCATACTTAATAAAAAACACAATCTTAGGATCAACAATATTTAGAAACTCCTTTACATTCGAATTTAAATCGAAAGGCATGTAAAAAATCAAATCGGTTGAGTTCTTTGCCTTAATCACCTCGTATCCCGAAGGTGAAAAGAAAGTAATTAGAATTTTGTGACTTGGATGCTTCTCCTTCATTAAATCAATGATGGGTCGGCCTTGCTCATACTCGCCTAACGAAGCGCTATGAAACCAAATGATCTTATCAGTTGGATTAATTTCTTTCTGAAGTTCTTCGAATAAATTGTCTCGGCCCTTATTCCAGTGTCCTAATTTAGAATTAAACGGTGCAAGCAATTTGAGAATCACATTGGCTACAGAAATCGCCAAATTATAAAGTACACCCATAGTAGTAATTAGTCTACATAATACTCTCTGGCTACCCTTCTGTACAACGGGATAATCCAACCAAACTTAACGCCAACCAAAGCATCATTGCGGTATTCTGTGTCATACGCCATCTCGTCATAATTATATCCTCGTCTATTAACCGATCGAGCATATAAAAAATCGAAACCGCCATAAAAGCTAATTCTTCTATTATTACCCAAAAATAAATAACCTAAAAAGCCACCTGCCGAAACCCCACTAGTTAGCCGATCATAACCTTCCTTCATTTCGTCAGTTAAGCTATAAAGATTCAAACCTAAACTCCGTACATGCACCTTATGTTGTAAATAACCCAGCTTACCCGTAAGCATAATTCCCGAATTAGGATTGGGCCCAAACATAAGAAAAATCCGGCCAAAACCTACGTGCGCATTAAAGCCTCTTTCGAGCAAAAGCACCTCAATTAAACTCCCATCTCGATCAATTACACGGTTTTGACTAGTAACTAGCTCATCAATAATATCATTAGTTTTAATGGTGTCGCGCCAGAAAAAATTAGCGTCGGCAGTTATAATCCAATTACTACTAAATTTAAACATATAGCTGGCTCCGATAGATATGCTGGATAAGAAACGTTCCGACATTTCCATTTGAGGCGTTTGATAACCAATGACAACCGATATTAAAGACGCATTGATTGTGGTGTCTTTTACATTCATTTGCGCACGACATTGGTTGCCGTTAATTCCTAACGAAATGAGCACTGTAAGTAATATAAATAGAGGAAGTTTCATCGTAAAAGTACTGCTTGTAGAATGTCTGTTATTCGCATAAATTGCCATCTTTGTAATAGCAAAATTAGCTATATTTGCCGTCCAATCTTAACGCAAAGATAAGTATTCGCATGAGAGATATTCAGATGGTTGACCTTAGAGGTCAATATGAAAAGATTAAACCCGAAGTAAACAGCGAAATTCTAAACGTATTAGATTCGGGAGCATACATCAATGGTCCTTTGGTAAAATCGTTGGCCAACGATTTGGGCGAATACATTGGCTCATCACATTGTATTCCTTGTGGTAATGGTACCGACGCGCTTCAAATAGCGCTAATGGCTTTAGGTCTTGAGCCTGGCGATGAGGTAATCACCGTTCCATTTACATTTATTGCTACTGCAGAGGTAATTTCTTTGCTTAATCTTAAAACCGTTTTTGTAGATGTTGAGCCTGGCACATACAACATGAAAATGGACGCTGTTGAGGCTGCAATTACCGAAAAAACAAAATGTATTATTCCAGTTCATTTGTTTGGTCAGGCAGTTAACATGGAGTCTTTGATGAAGTTAGCAGATGCTCATGGAATTCCTGTACTCGAAGATAATGCACAATCGCTAGGCGCCGAGTATCTTTTTACAGATGGGACTCGTACTAAGGTTGGCAATGTTGGGAAAATTAGCACTACTTCATTCTATCCTTCAAAATCGTTGGGATGCTATGGCGACGGTGGTGCAATATTTACTAGTGACGATGAACTTGCGGCCAATATTAGAATGATTGTTAATCATGGGTCGAAAGAAAAATATTATCACGAAGTAGTAGGGGTTAACTCAAGATTGGATTCAATACAAGCATCAATATTGGGAATTAAATTGAAGAAACTAGACGAGTATATTGTTGAGAGACAAAAAGCCGCCGCCTTTTACGATAACGGACTGGCTGGTATTGCAGGACTTCAAACGCCTACAAAATCTTCATACAGCACACATATTTATCATCAATATACACTTACAGTAGATGATAAAAGAGACGAATTGCATGAGGCATTAAGTGCCAAAGGAATCCCAACCATGGTATACTATCCTGTTCCATTGCATTTGCAAAAAGCATATCCGAATGAGGGTGGAGCAGGTTCGTTTCCAGTTTCAGAATCATTGGCAAGTAAAGTTTTATCCCTTCCAATGCATACCGAATTACAGGAAGATCAACTAGAGTTTATTGTAGAATCAATTGTAAATTTCTTTAAATAAAAAAGATATGAATATAGCGGTAGTAGGAACGGGTTACGTAGGATTGGTTACAGGTACATGTTTAGCAGACACTGGTAACAATGTAATTTGCGTTGATATAGATACAGCCAAAGTTGAAAAATTAAAAAATGGCGAAGTTCCAATTTATGAGCCGCAGCTTGATATTTTGTTTCACCGTAACATCAAACAAAACAGGCTTTCTTTCACAACTAATTTAAAGGAAGCGGTAGATCAATCTCAAATTATTTTCTTAGCACTGCCTACTCCACAAGGAGAAGATGGATCAGCTGATTTGTCGTACATATTAAAAGTAGCCGACGATTTGGGTAAAATTATTACCGATTATAAAATAATTGTTGATAAAAGCACTGTTCCTGTTGGCACTTCCGAAAAAGTAGAAGCGGCGGTTAAAGCCAATGCTAAGGTTGATTTCGACGTTGTTTCCAATCCTGAATTTTTAAGGGAAGGTTTTGCGGTTGAGGATTTCTTAAAGCCAGATCGTGTTGTAATTGGTTCTTCTTCCGATAAAGCGAAGGCGATTATGAAGGATCTTTATCGTCCATATGTTAGGCAAGGCAACCCGATTATATTCATGGATGAAAAGAGTGCTGAGCTCACCAAATATGCAGCAAATGCTTTTCTTGCAACCAAAATTACTTTCATGAACGAGATTGCGAACTATTGCGAAAAAGTAGGCGCAGATGCCGACATGATTAGAATAGGCATGGGAACTGATACAAGAATTGGTAAAAGGTTTTTATTTCCAGGTATTGGATACGGCGGAAGTTGCTTCCCGAAAGATGTGCAAGCCTTGCAAAAATCGGGCATGGATATGCAGCACGAATTCAAAATTTTAAATGCTGTTTTAGAGGTAAACGACAAGCAACGAATTATTCTGGCGGATAAAATAAAAAGCTATTATGGCGATGATTTAACAGGAAAAAAGTTCGCCGTTTGGGGATTGGCATTTAAGCCAGATACCGATGATATTAGGGAAGCACCGGCTTTGTACATTATTGATGAATTGCTAAAGGCAGGAGCTACAGCCAAAGTATACGATCAGGAAGCAATGGAGAATGTAAAAGCTGAACTTGGTGATAAAGTAGAATATGCTGCCGACCAGTACGCATGCTTAGAAGATTGCGATGCATTAATAATTGCTACAGAATGGCCAGCTTTTAGAACACCTGATTTCGAAAATATGAGCAATGGCCTTAAACACAAAGTGATTTTTGACGGTAGAAATCTTTACGATTTATCTCAAATGGAAAATCAAGGATTTTATTATTCTAGCATTGGACGAAAGTTAATACAATAAATTATGGGTAGAGTACTTATTACTGGAGCCGCAGGTTTTCTTGGTTCGCATCTTTGCGACAGAATGTTGAAGGATGGTCATCAAGTTGTTGCAATGGACAACTTAATTACTGGACGTAGAAGTAATTTGGAGCATTTAGACAGCAAGGAAAATTTCGAGTTTATTAATTATGATGTGTCTGAATACATCGACGTTGAAGGAGATTTGGATTACATAATGCATTTTGCTTCGCCAGCTAGTCCTATTGATTACTTGAAAATCCCGATTCAAACCTTAAAGGTTAGCTCTTTGGGAACGCACAACTGTTTGGGTTTGGCGTTGAAAAAATCAGCAAGAATTATTGTGGCGTCAACTTCGGAAGTTTACGGTGATCCATTGGTTCACCCTCAAAAGGAAACGTATTACGGCAATGTAAACCCTGTTGGCCCAAGGGGTGTTTACGACGAGGCAAAAAGATTTCAAGAAGCCATTACTATGGCTTATAACAATATACATGGCCTTGAAACAAGAATAGTAAGAATCTTTAACACTTATGGACCTAGAATGAGATTGAACGACGGTCGTGTACTTCCTGCGTTCATTGGTCAGGCTTTAAGAGGAGAAGACATGACTGTTTTTGGTGATGGTTCTCAAACCAGATCATTCTGTTACGTTGACGATTTGGTAAATGGCATTCTTAAACTTTTAATGAGTGATTATTCTGGGCCAGTTAATATTGGAAACCCAGATGAGATTACGATTAGTCAGTTTGCAGAAGAAATCAATGAATTAACAGGTAAAAACAGACCAGTTGTTTACCACGATTTACCAACAGACGATCCATTACAAAGAAAGCCTGATATTGAGTTGGCAAAAAAAGAATTAGAATGGGAACCTAAAGTAGGTCGTGCTGAAGGTTTAAAAATAACCTACGAATACTTTAAATCACTTTCTCAAGAAGAGTTATTTGCAAAGGACCACAACACATTCGAAAAATACACAAAGTAATGGCCGACTATTTTGCACATGAAACCGCTGTAATCGATGAGGGCTGCTCTATTGGAGCAGGAACCAGCATCTGGCATTTCAGTCATATTATGCCCGATTGCGAGATTGGAGAAAAGTGCAACATAGGTCAAAACGTAGTTATTTTACCTGGAGTTAAATTAGGAAGCAACGTAAAGGTGCAAAACAATGTTTCCCTATATACAGGAGTAACTTGTGAAGACGATGTATTCTTGGGGCCATCAATGGTTTTTACCAACGTTATCAACCCAAGGAGCGCTGTAATTAGGAAAAATGAGTACATGGAAACAACAGTTGGAAAAGGGGCTACTATAGGTGCCAATGCAACAATTGTGTGCGGACATAACATTGGTGAGTATGCCTTTATTGGCGCTGGTACAGTAGTTATAAAAGAAATTGCCCCTTATGCCTTGGTAGTTGGTAATCCTTCAAAGCAAATTGGTTGGATGAGCGAATATGGAAACAAGCTTATATTCAATGAAAGTGGAGAAGCAACGTGCGAGGAAAGCAAAGAGAAATATAAACTTGAAAACGGGAGAGTTAGTAAAATAAGTTAATTACAAATGATCGAAGGGAAAATTAAATTCGCCGTATTAGGTTGTGGTCATATTGGAAAGCGGCAC
>SPKZ01021181.1_pt1 | contig 11269 bp, 12 predicted proteins | sample 2456571 | NCBI WGS metagenome assembly SPKZ01 (sample SAMN11192286, study PRJNA482655) | marine metagenome | biome: ENVO:00000447; feature: ENVO:00000244|ENVO:00000211|ENVO:00000569|ENVO:00002023; material: ENVO:00002151; isolation source: ocean water from marine abyssalpelagic zone ...
CCCCCAAGGCATCGAATGCAACAACCCCACGGACCCGTCCGACTCGACTGAAGACGACAACTCGAAGTCCGAAGACACCCCAGAGCCCTGGAAACCGCGTCCCCACCCGGATCTAGAGGACTAAGTCGTCGACTTGACGCCGGAAACCGCAGGAGCGCGAGCTCCGAGGACGCCGCAGCCGCATAGCGGCGAGGACCTAAGAGAAAACTCCAGTAGAGCCAGAGCGGTGTGAAGCCCGACATGCAGGACTGAGCACGTCGACTTAACACCGGAGTCGCCGAAGGCGCGACGCCGGGCGAGGGGGGGGAAATGACCAGCGGTTCACTCCGGCTCGTTCAATATCCAAGCAGCCGGCTACTTGTAGCCGGCTGCTTGGATATTGAAGAGCTTTGCGTAGTGGCCGTCGTGATCCATTAACTGCTCGTGGCTGCCCTCTTCCAGGATCCGGCCGTCGTTGAGTACGACGATTTGCTCCGCCATGCGCACGGTAGAAAATCGGTGGGATATGAGTATGGCCATCTGGCTTTTGGTGACATCGCGGAAGTGATCGAAGATACGCGCCTCGGCAGCGGCATCCATGCTCGCAGTGGGTTCGTCCAGCACGAGAATGTCCGCGTCTTCTTTCATGAAGGCTCGGGACAGGGCGATTTTCTGCCACTCCCCCAGAGAGAGCTCGCGACCATTGCGGAACCAGCGTCCGAGCTGGGTCTGATACTGGGAGGGCAACTGGTCGATGAAGGAATCGGCCATGCCCTTTTTGGCGGCGGTTTCCCAGTTCTGGGCGTTTTGCATCTCGTCCGCATCGCCGGCGCCGATGTTTTCGCCCACCGTGAACTGATAACGCACGAAGTCTTGAAAGATCACCGCCGTGCGGCGGCGCAGGGCCGCGACATCCCACTCTTGTAGATCTTTTCCGTCTAGGAGGATGCGCCCGGAGCTTGGGGAGTACAGTCGGGTGAGCAGTTTCACGGGGGTGGTCTTGCCGGAGCCGTTCTCGCCGACGACCGCTAGTTTGTGCCCTGGTTGAAGGTGAAAACTGACGCCTTTTACCGCGGGTGTCTCCGAACCTGGGTACACGAAGCTGACATCCTCGAAGCGAATACCGTCTCGGGGTGTGGGTCCCGAAGTGATGGTACCGGATGTGCTGATGACGTCCTCTTCCAAGAACTCGTAGAGATTCGAAAGGTACAGATTGTCTTCGTACATGCCACCGACGGCACCGAGGGCGGCGGCCAGTGCTTGTTGACCCTGCTTGAAGACCAATACATACATGGTCATCTCGCCGAGACTGATCTGTCCGTTGACGGCGGCGTAGACGATCCACGCGTAGGCTCCGTAGAAGGCGCCGGTGGCGAGCAGACCGAGGAAGTATCCCCACACGCCGCGGCGCAGCGTCAGGCTGCGGTCTTTGGCGTACAGTCGATGAAAGATCGCGTTGTAGCGCTTGAGCAGGATCGCACCGAGATCGAAGAGTTTGACCTCCTTGGCGTAATCCTCGCGCGCGATGACCGCTTCGAGATACATCTGCTGGCGGGTCTCTGGCGTGCGCCAGCGGAATAGTCGGAACGCTTCGCCGGAATACTTCGCTTCGGCAATGAAGGCCGGCACCGCAGCGACAGCCAGCAAGCCCACGGCGAGCGCCGAGAACTGGAGCAGCAGCGCGCCATAGGTGACGAGGGAGAGCATATTCTGCGCGAGTCCGAAGGTTCGCATCACCAAGCTCAGCGGTCGAGAGGAAGCCTCCCGGCGCGCTTGCGTCAACTTGTCGTAGAGCTCGGAGTCCTCGAAGTGCGTGAGCTCGAGGGTGAGTGCTTTCTCCAAAATGAGCACGTTGACGCGATTGCCGAGCTGGGCCCGCAGCAGCGACTGACAAATGCCCACGCCTCGCATACAGCCCGCGGCCAACACAACCAAGGTGGCTTCGATGCTGACGTAAAAGAACGCCAGTTCGCGGTCGACTTCCGCTTGATGTGCCGCGGCACTGACCACGGCGTCCACCAACCATTTGCCGACGTAGGCGATGCCCGCCGGTAATATACCGCTGGCGATACTCAACACCACGAGCGCGAGGGTCAACGCACGGCTGGTGGTCCAGACCAATTGCAGCGCCCGACCGCTGTACTGAAACACCCCGAAAAATTCCCGGATGGGCTGGCGCGGTCCAGACCTCGGTTCCGGCGGGGGAGTCATATCGACAGCCTAGCGTGCCTCGGGCGGGAAGGTTGCTTACATAACCGCGCATTGAGGGAACGAGTGCTCGGCGGCTTAAACGATATGCGGACCTCTCAAGGCTGAGTTCGGACCTCTTAATCGACATACGGACCTGTCGCTGTTTTTTAATTTGGCCTAGTCTAGACGTCATGACAGCCATTCTTTTGGATCGTTTCGTCGTCCACACGACGCCCGACGTGCGCCGAGTGCTCGATCCGGCCGACGTGTATTGGATAGAAGCCGAAGGCGGCGACAGCTTCCTGCGTTTCCGCGGAAAGAAACGCCTGCCGGATGTACGCACTCTCGGTGAGCTCGCCGATGCCTTCGCGCCTCACGGTTTCTTGCGGGTGCATCGCAACCATCTGGTGAACGCGCGTAAGATCCGAGAGATCCGTCGGCGCACATCTCGCGACTACGAGCTGCGTCTGGAGGCTCCCGTCAACACGGTGTTGCCCATCGGCCGTTCCTACATCGACCCGCTGTTGACCTTGCTCGGCGATCACCGCCCGGCGCCGCTACCGGACTAGGTCGGCGCGTCGTCGCCGTCGGCGCTGGCGATGACGCGCACGCGCCGACGATTAGGAAACAGACGATGGGGGCAACCGGAAGGTGGCGGGGCGGTGCGGGAAGTTTGTGGTTGATGTCCGAGGTGGTCGGGCTGGTGGCTAGTACGGTCATGGTGAATCCTGTCTTTCGGTGGCCAGGCTTCGTTGGCGGCGACAAGTACAGAATGCGTTTTCGAGACGCCTGGTGCTGTTAACCCGCGTACAAAGGAAGCGTTTGTAGGGAAGGTGTTGAGGGGCCTATAAGCTCTCGGAATTAACCGGATTATCGGGGCTGCGGGGCGCTGCTGGGCAAGCGGCTTGGGCGGTGTTGTAAAGCGCCTGACAGCCGAGGGACGGAGCGGCCAGTGGCGAGTCCGTTTGGCGGGCTTGTTCGGTCGCGGATTTGGGCGGTCAGAGAGCTACGGGCTGGGGTGAGCTGTTTTGGGGGAGCTGCCGAGCCTGGTCTCCTAGTCAACCCCGGATAAATGGGGGATGTTTAGTGACTATGTTGCTTAGCGTTCGAAACTCCACCGCCGCGCTTTTCCTAGCTCTCATGGCGACTCCGGGCGTGGCCAATGCCGCAGCTACCGCGTCCGAGCGGGCAGCGGCTGAAGCGCTGTTTGATTCGGCCATCGTGCACATGCAGGCAGGCGAATACTCCATCGCCTGTCCCGAGTTGCAGGACAGTCAACAGATCGATCCCGGGGTGGGAACACTGCTGTACCTGGCTCAGTGTTACGAAGAACAGGGCCGTACGGCCAGCGCGTGGGCGACCTTTCGCGAAGCCGCGTATCTGTCCAAACGTACCGAGGGTGGCTCCCGCGAGTCTGTGGCGAAAGAGAACGCAGATCGATTGCACAAGATCATCAGCTTCTTGCACATCAAGGTGACGCGCCCCTACCCGGCGGGCATGAGCCTCACTCGGCTGGACCGCTTCTCCACCGTGCCGGAGAGTTTGTCTGAGGTGATGTGGACACGGCCTATTCCGATCGATCCGGGTGATCACGTATTCGAGGCGTCTGCCTTGAACAAGAAACCTTGGAGCCAGACTATCACTGTGCCGGCCGCGTCGAGCGCGGATTCTGGGCATAAGATCGAACTCGCGGTGCCCCAGTTGGAGGACACCGCCGAACTCGCGGTGCCCCCGCCGCCCGCCGGCGCGACACCGGCAACTGAGCCGGAATCGGCGCAGCCGTCCCCAGCCAAAGAAGCGGATTCGAGCTTGAAGACGACGGGCTACATCGTCGGCGGTACGGGCATCGCGGTGTTGATTGCCGGTGGGATGACGACGGCCATGGGACTTTCCTTGAAGAGCGATATGGAAGAGCGCTGTCCGGATAACTTTTGCGTGGCGAACACGCCGTCGGAGCAGCTTGCTTTTGAGTCCGACAAAGACAGCTTGAGCACCTATGGCACGATGACCACAGCATTTTTTATCGGCGGCGGTGTGCTGACGGCTGTGGGGTTCACCCTTGTGATGCTGGGTGGCGACACTCCCCAGGAAAAGGTGGCCTTAGAAATATCACCGATGGCGAGTCCGGGCTTTCAAGGCTTGGGCGCTCGGGGGACATTCTAATGCAGCGCTTGGCTTTCGTTTCGTTCACGACGCTGTGTGTTGCGCTGGCATGTAATTTTGGTGCCGGCGATTTTAAGGTCGCGGAGTTGGGGGCTTCCGCAGGCGCCACCGGGAGTGGAGGCGCCAGTGCCGGCTCCGCAGGTATGACCGGCGGCACTTCGAGTGTAGATGCCAGCACTGGCTCGGGCGGTGTATCGGGTGGTGTGACAGGCAGCGGCGGACTTGACGGGGGGCCGGTGGACGCCACTCCCGACGGCCCGGCGGTGATCCCCTACGCTTGCGATACTCTGAGTCCGACCTTTGACGTTTTCGATAGCGCCGATCTCAGCGGACTGACGTGGAGCGACCAGACGGGCATGTATCCGTCCATCACGTCCTCCGGCAACAGCGATGCTATTTACATTCACCCCTTCCACCGTGCGGTGGACGGCGGCGGCGACGAGATGGTCATTCTGATGCGACTGCTCAGGGACCGGAACGGAGATCCTCTCGGCGAGATCGGATTGTATGCTCCCCCGGGGCTCAATTTTGTCGCAGGCGCAACGGTTAACGGCGACACGCTCACCATCATCGGAGAGGCGAACGACTACATCGTCGAATTCGACTTCGACCTCAGCAGCGAGCAGGATCCGTTCAAATACCTCGCTGAGCGAACCACCAAGATGCCCTGCGCGGATCCCATGCGAGTGCAGGGGCTGAAGCCGAATTTCTATGGAGGCACCATCCGCTACGCCGTCAGTTGCGAGGACAACAACACGGAAGATGGCGCGATCTTCGTCGGCTCCCAGAACAGCTTCCTTCAAGTCGGTGGAGCGACCCAAGGGCGAGAAGGCAGGTTGCGCGACTATCACATCATGGGGGACACCACTTTCATCGAGATAGGTGGTGGTTTTGGTGACAATTATTTCCGAACCTATTCGGGCGATCCGAACGGGAGCGAAGTGAGCCACTACTTCTCTTTAGACAACACGAAGATTTCCGCAGGTAGCTCGGTCGTCAACTCAGCTGGTAACGGCTTGTTCATCTCTGGTGCCTCGTTGACGGGCCCGGATGACAGCGGTCAGGAGCAGATCGTGCCCGCCACCTGGTTCACCGGCACGGTACCCGCGGCTGAGCTCGCGACCTTCGCTGACACGGTTCCGCCGGGCTACTTGATCGAGCGGAGGGTGTTCACGAAGCTGAGCGATATTGTGATCGGGGATCAGTTGTTGCAAAAGGGCGGTCGCTACTATCAACCGGGGGTGCCATTCCTCGGCAAGCACGATGTGATGCTGACGGTCCTGAATAGCGATGGGCTCGATCTCATTCGAAATTACGTTCTGCACACTGACGAGAGCGACGAGATGGCTGAAGCTCTTATTTCTCGCCTCGGGCTCGGGGATGTTGTCGTGTTCAAGCAGGGTGACATTTATCGAGCTCGTCGAATCATCTGTTACGAAGACAACTGATGATTCGGTGGAGCGCATGCGGGTAGTCGCTAATTCTCGGTGTTTGTTCGAGGCGCGCCTCGGGGCTGTTTGTCGATATTGATCCTTGCGGCCGGACGGCCCCTGGCGTCATAGGTGGAGAACTTATGTCCACCCCTGAAGATCTTCCCGAGCCGCCGTCGACGCGTAGCGAGCTGGGTTGTTTGCGTATTCTGGTGACCAACGACGACGGGGTTGCGGCCCTGGGTATGGACGTGTTGGTGCGTGCCCTGCGTGCCATGGTGGCTGTGCAGGTGACGGTGTTTGCTCCGGCCAAGAACCAGAGTGGTACCGGGGGGCAAACCAGCGAAGGGCAATTGACTGCTGCGCCCGCGAAGACGGTGAGTGGTTCGCACGCAACGGCCGTGGACGGATTTCCGGCTGACGCTGTGGTCTACGCGCTCGACGGCGGTCACGCGCCGTGGCGACCGCACCTCGTTGTCTCCGGCATCAACGACGGACAGAACCTCGGCCCTATCGTTAACGCGTCGGGTACCGTGGGCGCCGCGCGAGCTGCCGTGCAGCGGGGGATCCCGGCGGTGGCTATCAGCCAAGGTTTTTCCGAGGAACCCGCCTTTGACGCGGCCGCGCAAGTGGTGACCGCCTGGATCGAGCGGCACCGGGACGTGTTGATGACGTCAGAAGCCCAGCCAAAACAAATCGTCGTCACCAACATCAATGTGCCGAGCTGCACTCGTGGGTGTGTGCGCGATTTGGTGGAGGTATCCCTTGCTAAGGATCTTGAAGGATCGTTTGAAACGCCGAACTGTTTGTCGACTTTGGCCTCGCCCCAGACCGACGTCGAAGCCTTCCAGAACGGCTTCGCCAGTTCGACTGTGTTGGGTCCGGCGCCGACCGAAGAAGATCCGATGATATTGTAGACCGTGGATATTGCAGGATAAACTACGCTCGGCAGGGGGCCTTCGACAAGTTATTATATGCACGCGCAATAAGTGCTAGGTCGCTACTCGTCCGAATCGCCGCGTCAGCATCGCCATGATCCCCTCCGAGCCCGTGAGTTCAACGCGACCGAGTCTGCTTTCGCGACTCTGGAACGGGGAGCTGCCGGTGTTCTCGCCTGGGGCGTATCGCGTGCCGGCAGCTTGTCTGACGTTGTTCCTGGGCAGCTCCTTGGCCATCGCACTATTGCTCGCCCCGCATAACGATTCGCTCTTTCTCGGACCCGGTCTTGGTCTCGAGTCGGACCCTGAGATGCTGCCTAGGTTTTACGCCTATATCAGCGCCCAGCATGCTTGGCTCGGATACGGACTCATCGCCTTGGCTCTCGTCAGTGCCAGTTGCATCGTCGGTCTGTCTGCCGCTGGTTACTTCGGTCACAAAAATGCGCTCGGCGAGCACTACCCCCTGCGGGAGCATCTGACCTTTCCTGCCATTGCCTTGATGGAGCGCGTGCTCTTCGCTGCGGCGGTTGTCGGCTTGGGTGTAGTGGGCTGGGCCTTGGGTTGGGATTTTGGGGTGGGCATTCGTCTCGTGAATGAGTGCGCTGTGCAAACCGATCGCTGGGTAAACGCAACCGTGCCCACATTGATCGAGTTGCCCTACGCGCTCGCCTTCTTTGTGTCCTACGGCTTGGCGGGTTTTGTCCACTACGGGCTTCACCGCGCGAGTCACGAGTCACGTTTGTTGTGGCTGATGTTTCATCGCTTTCATCACATGCCCACGGTGATGTTCTCTGCGTCGGTGCCGCCCGTATTCTTCTCGGTGCCCTTGTTTGCAGTGTTGATCATCCCCTACCACCTCGCCTTCGCCATGTTGACGAAGCTCGTGTGTGACCAGCCGCTGTACTTTGCGCTCATTGTTTACAAGCTCGTTTATTACGTGCCGGACATATGGGCGCACAGCACGGCCCTTTTCGAGAGCGGGCGAAAAAGCCGTTGGGTGCGCTGGTCGGGCTTCTTTTTATCGAACGGGATTTATCATTACCGTCACCACTCCTCCATAGAGGGCGACGAGATGGCGAACCTCGGCGGTAGTTTTTGTTATTTGCCGGACCTCCTGTTTGGCACCTTTCGGCCTGTGCCCGACAAGTTACCGCCCATCGGACTGACCAATCAGCCTGAGCTCTATTACAATCCGATACGTCTGGCGCTGTCGGGCATGGCGCAGATTGTCTACGAGCTGCGCCACAACCCGGGTATCGCCAGTTGGTTGCGGATTGTTTTCGGCTCGGTGTACTACGTGCCGCCGAACTCACGGAACTACGCCATCAAGGGTTACGGACCCGCGCTGTAGTGCCGGGCGCTGTAGTGCCGGGCGTCAGCGGAGTATCAGTCGTAGCTAGCGCGGCGACATACACACATAGGCTTGCACCTGTTCGACGGCGCCGGTGTGTTTGTCGATAAGATCGGCGTTCACGAGGGTGCAAGAGTTCGGCGGCCGGCAATCGCCGCAGCGATTCAGTATGCGCTGATTGCCGGAGGGTCGCTCCTCCCGGTTGCGGGCTTGTCGCTCGTCATCGCTTTCGTAGTCGAAATTATCGTTACTGGGGGACTCGGGATCCAGATCGTGCCAGCAGCCGACCAGCACTGATGCGCTCAAACAGATCGTGACGAACGTGCCTATCGCTTTCATGTTTTCCCCTCGCGCGACGGGCTCGCAGGCGTAGCTTATCATGTTGCTGTAAGCGAAAACTGGTCGGCACCACTGGCGGAAAGTTGTAGCCCGAAAGGAGGGCGCCCTCTTGTCTGTGCGTCGCCAGGCCGCGCGGCACGGACGCCACCCTACGGTCGCGTTACGGCGCGTCGCGTAGCCCGATGTGTAGCAGAGGCATGCTCGGCACGACGCCGGGGGTTGTCGAGGCCATGGGCTGGTCGTCTTTCACGGACTTGAAGATCCCTACCTGGACTGAGGAGATGGTGTATTCACCGGACTCGCAGTTGAAATCCTGCAGGATGTCGCGCGGCCAGGTGCGAGCCCAGCGACAATGATGCGAACGCCTACGGCTGTGTGCCGGCCGACCCGCCCTGCGAGGACTAGCAACTCTGCGAGGAGGCCGCGGACAGCTGCTCTCGAGACTGTGTGCCCAGTGCCGATGCGAACGAAGACGGCGAGAAGCACATCGTCTGCGGCGGAATCGACTGCGTTGACCAGGGGGCGTCCACTGTGACGAACCATTTGGGGGCTGGGGGCACTGCATCGGTTGCGACATTGCTTGCAGTACTCAACCGTCTTGTGACGGTGGTAGCTGTGTGCCTCGCGGCGGGTGGTCGTGTCCAGCACGCGGCAACAGGCGGACTTCGGCGGCGTGGCTGGCGCCGATGCCATCTGTCAGAATTTGGCAGACGGCGTGAGCCTGGGCGCATTTGGAAGTCGTTCATCATGGAGGACAACAGCCCGATCACACGGCTCGAGCAAGCGACGGCGCCTTATGTTCGCTTGGACGGCGTGAGGATCGCTGACAACTTTAGCTACCTCACGGATGGGAGCCTAGCGGCCCCGTTGAACGTCACAGAGCTGGGCACGGTCGCGGGATACAACGCCTGGACTGGGCCGATCGCTATGTTTGACACGACCTTGAACTGCAACAATTGGACGGTCACGACTAGCGACTGTAGCGGTGGTGGCTTTTGCGCACCGGAGGGCAGGTGGCTACGATAGATAGTAAATGGGACGGTTGGTTCGTTTACGACTGCAGCGACAAATTTCATCTTTACGGCATCGAATAATGACCAGCACCGCGACGTGAGCTCGGCCCTGGTGTTCAGTGCACCCTGCGGATGGTTAGCCCAGTCGGCGTGCGGCCTAGGGCGTCTAGGTGGGGCTTAGATCCACTAGCTTAGATCCAATTGGGATCTCGTTTTTGAACGAAGGCCTGGAAACCTTCACGGACTTCGTCGGCTCGCAATGAGTCCGTGAACATCTCTGTATCTAGCGCGGGCAGGGAGCGGTTGAGATCTCGTTTCAGTGAGGTTCGGGCCTTAGGGGCGGTGCGACGCAGTTGCTGAATCATTTCGTCTGTGGCTGCCTGCAGTGAATCGTGGGGAACCACGCGACCGATGAGCCCCATGTCCCAAGCTTCTTGGGCGCCGAATTCCCGCGCCGTAAACAACAAGTCCTTCGCGCGGGCGATGCCAATACGAGCTGTGAGTCTCGCCCCCAGGTAACAGTCCGCGATGCCTCGCAGCAATTCCGGAACACGGAAGGTCGCCTTGTCCGACGCGATGGAGAGATCGCCCATGAGCGTCATCACCAAGCCGCCGCCTTGGCACATGCCGTTGATTTCGCAGATGACCAACTTGCTACAGCGTTCCAACTGGACGAAGGGGGTGAGATCGATGCCATCGGTGAAGGTGTCCAAACCGGAGTCTTCGTGTTGGCCGCCCATCTCGCCGCCGACGCAAAAGGCGTCTCCTTGTCCGCGCAAACGTATAGCTTGAACGTTCGGAGCTCGCTCTGCGATCGCGCAGGCCTTTTTGACCCCGTGGTACATCTCGACGGTCATGGCGTTTTTTCGCTTCGGCCTGGCGAGGGTAATGTTGAGCGCGCCGTCCGCGATATCGGCGAGCAAGTAGCGGGATCCCAGATCGACTTCGGTCATGGGCGCATCTTGCCCGAGCGGGCGCCGAAGAGGGGTGAGTAGATATTTGCTCCGGCCGCGAAAAAAGATGTCGGATTCGGAGGGGGCCGCGCGTCTACAAGCTAACAACATCCAGAACAGCGCGCGAGGCGCGGCTAGGAACGATACAATATCTGATTATATCTGCGTTTTTCGCGGCAGACAGCCAGGACCGGAAGCGTCCCGGGAAGACATGTAGCAACATATGGCCAAGTGGGGCACGTGGATCGAGGTTTTGGCCAAGGAGGGTAAGTTCAAAGGGGGCGACCCCCTGAGCGACGGCGGCAAGGTGCTGCGCGGGACCAAAAAGGGTGTCACCGACGGCCCCTACGCCGAGGCAAAAGATGTAGTCGGTGGTTACCTACTCGTTACCGCAGCCATCTCTAGATGCTGCGACGGAGATGGCCCGCGGCTGTCCGATTTTCGGCGACGGTGGCAGCCTGGAGGTCCGAGAGGTCCGCTCGATGAAGCCCTGAGAATCCCGTGGTGGCTAGAGCGGCGAGCGTCCCGAAGGGGGACAGCGCCGCCAGCCCGCGCGCTTGGAATCGGTCGCGTTGGGTCTTCGCACGGCCTCAAAGTGACCCTGGGGTGATTCGGTGGACGCTCAAATTTCATGATTAGTGGCGCATCTGTTTCGCCACGAGGCGGGGCGCATGGTGGCGGTGCTCACGCGAATGCAGGGAGTTCGCCATGTGGATCTTGCGAAGAGATTGTTCAAGAAACGCTATGTCGAGCCCTAGTGACATGGAAGTTTGGTCGCCTACCGGAGAATCCCCAGGCGTGGCTGATGTTAGCGGCCAAGAACCGGGGGATCGATGTGCGGCGGCGGCGCAAGACCGAAGACCGATTGGCTCCGGAATTGATCAGCATGATCGGGGGGGGGGGTGGGCGGGGG
>SPKZ01004622.1_pt1 | contig 11267 bp, 10 predicted proteins | sample 2456571 | NCBI WGS metagenome assembly SPKZ01 (sample SAMN11192286, study PRJNA482655) | marine metagenome | biome: ENVO:00000447; feature: ENVO:00000244|ENVO:00000211|ENVO:00000569|ENVO:00002023; material: ENVO:00002151; isolation source: ocean water from marine abyssalpelagic zone ...
AGCAACATCTGTTACAGACAATGTTCTTACTATTGATGTAGCTAATGCTGATTATGCATTCTGGATTGATAATTTATCAACTAACATCACTGAAACCTACAACACTATTGAAACAGCAGCTACTCTTCTTGCAGAGATTACTCTTGAAGATGACGATTACTACTTCTTCACTGCTGATGATCATAGTAACACTTTTGTACAAGCAGCAGCTCAAGCGATTGAAGCACGTACTAAGATGTACTTCTTCTCTACTCAGGATGCAGCTTGTTTGACTCCTTATGTAGATGGTTCTGCTACAGACGTACTAGGTATTGCTAAAGATAACGCATACTTCCGTACTAAAGGTTTCTTCCACCACGAAGCTGATACTCAGTTCCCTGAGTGCTTGTATGTTGGATATAACTCAGGTTTCCCTGCTGGTAGTATCACTTGGACTAACTTACAAGTAGCGCTTTCTGGTTCTCAGAATCCTACTAATAACTTAGTATTAAGCACTACTGAGAAGACTTACCTAGAAGACCGTAATGCAGCTTATGTAGACCGTATCGGTGGTCTTAGCATTATTCGTAACGGTAAGGTAGCAGGCGGTGAGCGTATTGACTCTATCCGTGGTAGAGATAATCTACAAGTAGATATGGATGCAGCTTACACTAACCTTCTTATCTCACAGCAAGGTTCAAAAATCCCTTACAACGATGAAGGTATTACTCAGCTAGAGGGTATCTGCCGTAATGTACTTTCACGTTATGTAGTTCGTGGATTTATCAACGACAATTACACTACTAACTTCCCTCGTGAGCGTGATGTACCTACTGCTGATAAAGCAGCACGTATCTATCAGCTAGGCTCATTTGAAGCAGAGCTAAGTGGTGCTATTGAATTTGTACGTATCTCTGGCGTACTTTCTCTTAACCTTCAATAAGAATTAGTAAAGGATATAAACAATGGCAACAACTTTACGTACATATTCTCCTCAAGACGTAGTATCTACTTGGGGCGGTTTTGTAAGACTACGTAACTTCGCTGAAGGAACTAGTATTGAGATTTCACGTAACAGTGATAACTCTAACCAGTTGGTAGGTATGCAAGGTGATGTAGGTCTTACTTATAATGCAGATAACACTGGTGAAGTTACTATGACGTTCATGCAAACGTCTGAAACTAACCGTTACTTATCTCAAGTACAAAAACTACAAGATGACTCTGGTGAGCTTATTCGTGCAGACATCGTAATCTCAGACCCTTCAGGTTCTAGCTTATGTTTCGCACGTAACTGCCACATTGTTACCCCAGCGGATATCAGCCTTGGTGATGACCAAGAATCACGGGAGTGGGTATGGTTTGCAGAAAAGATTGAGTACACTGCTGTTCCAATCGGATACACTCCTTCGGAGCAACAGCAACTACCTATCTTCACTGCTGCTGAAAACTTACAAGACGCTTCACGCGCATTGAACGACTTAATCAGCTAATCAGTTGGTTAACTTTATTAAACCTCTCTAATAGTAATATTAGGGGGGTTTATTTTTATTAAGACTAAAGAGAAGGAAAATATATTATGCAAAATGAAATACTAAAGCAGGTAGCAGACCGTACAAGACGTGAACACACTTTAGCTACAGGAAACACTGTTAGTATCAAATTATTAAAGACTACTGCTGGTATTGCGGTAGCTAAGAAACTTCTAAATGTTATAGCCCCTGCTGTAGGTGGTGCAGCTGATGGAATGAGGCATGATGCTCTCGTACATGGGGCGCCTACATCATTTACAGATATGGCATTAACCTTGTGTGACCAAATTGATAAGCTACAAATAGAAAATGTAATTGCTGTATTACTAGATGAGGTATATATCAATGGTGACCCCATCAACTTTGAAGAATACTTTCAAGCCAACTATGGCGAATTAATAGAGATACTAGAATTCGCATTGAAAGAGAACTTCCAAACTTTTTTTACGGGAAAGGGTATAAAAGCCCGTTTTCTGACAGCAATTCAAGGGCTAATACTAAACGAGCCACCAGCAGAGTAATAAAAGCCATAGAAGCTACAGACCTTTTAAACGAGGCAGATAAGACTGTGTATTCCGTCTATAGAAGCAAATATAATAAAGAGTCTATTCATATACTTTATGATATGACTCTTAATGAATTTGTTAAACATAGAGAGTTCATTACACAGCAAGAAGCTTTAGAAGAGGCTAATTACAAGGATACTGAAGCAGCTCAAGCTAGTAAGAAATAATTTATAAAAGGTGTTAATGTGGCTAGTAGTGTAGAAGAATTTATTATTCAGTTAGGTTTTAGTGATGCAGAGGCTATTAAAGGCTATAAGAGCTTTCTCACCAAACTTAATAAACTAAACAAAAATGTAGTAGATAGTATTAATTCTACAAAAGCTGCTGTATCTGAAGCTAGTGTAGCACAACAAAAAGCAGATGCAAACACTAATAGAATTCTTTCTCAGCAATTAGAACTACGAGATAGGATAATTCAAGGTAAGCAGCTAGGGCTAGATACTTCTAAAGAAGAACGTACACTATCCTTAGCTAAGAAATATGAAACGCTTAGAAGCAGAACTCTTGAAATAGAAGAGTCTATTAGTAAAGAGAAACTTAAACAAGCTACTCTAGCTAAACAAGGTATATCTACGGAACTTAAAGTAGAAGTACCTCATTCTAGCATAGAAGCTGAAATAAAGAAAGTAAAGTCTCTTTTAAAACTTAATTTAGATGTAGGTGTATCACCAGAAGATTTAAGGAAACTTGCCTCTCAATCTGTTAAGATTTTTGAGGCACAGTTTCAAAAAGAAAAAGAATCCTTATCCACTGTAGTAGATGTAAAACTAGATGCAGAATACACAAAGTTCAAGGATAAGCTTAAAACTTTATTCAGTACCTTTAATACTCTAGATGTTAATGTCAAAGGTGACTGTGATAAAATTAAAGCAGAACTTAATAATATTAAAGAATCCTTTGATGTTTTATATACACGCTTGTATGTAGACAGCAGTGATGCGTACAAAGCATTACATGAGTTTAAGAACAAACTCGATAATGTAAAGGTATCGCCTACTCTTGATACAAAGGGTTTGATAGATTCTTTTAATAGATTGTCATTCTCAGAAAAGTCTTTTAAGATAGAAGCTGATTTAAAGCATGATGACTTCAATGCTAAACTTAGAGGATTATCCGATAAGGTAAAAGATATCGTTGTTTGTCTTAAATTAGATAAAGATGATGCTAAAGAAGACTTTTATAAATTAAAAGAATATTTCTCTAAAGTTACCACAGAGCTTAACTTAGATAGCCAAGAGTTCAAGAATAAGTTAAACCAGCTTGAATCTTATGTATCTAACAAAGAAGTTAAACTTAAAGTAGGTGTTAACAAGAGTTTCTTCAGTGCTCAAGTAAGAGAACTATCTTCTCAGATAAACACAATAAGAGCTAAGATAGATTTAGATTCTTCTCAGATACGAGACGTGAAGTCTAGCCTTTTAAAAGTTAAATCGGTAGTAGATGTAGACACTTCTACACTTAGAAAAGTGTATGACGATAAGAAAGCAATAGACTTGATGTTTAAATTGCCATCTTATACTAAGCTACGTAAAGATATAAAAGACCTTATAAATAAACTTCCTGATTCTAAGACTAACATTGATGTTACTATTGCCAAAGGTAGTAGAGGTGACTTAAATAAAGAGATTAAGTCTTTAGCAGAGAGACTATCTAAATACAAAATTAATCTTGGTGTTAAGCTAGATTCAACTTCTTATAAAGAAATTAAAGAGAAGTTGAAAGGAATAAATGTAAAGACTAGTATCTTATCTACTGCATCTGATTTGAAACAACTAGAGGTATTATCTCTAAAACTTAAAAGTATGCACGATATGGCTAAAAAGCCAGTTGTGAAAAAAGTTGAGGTAGAAAATGTTCCTCCTGTTGAAGTAGACTTAGATGACGATAAATTTAAAAGAGCTATTACCAGTTTAAGAAACCTTATTACTAGAGCTATAAAACTAGATTTAGATGTTACTGACTACCAGAAGAAGTTAGATAAATTAGATAATCTAGATGATGTAATAAAAGTTAGAAGGGAAGTAGAAGAGGTTATAAGCGTCTCTGATTATAAAGACGCTATAAATAAGAAGCAAGGTAAAGGGAATATAGACCCTTACGACACTTCTTATGCAGCTATGGTAAAAGCTACTATAGATAATAACGCATTAGATGAGAAGCTACGTTTAAAGACTCTTGAGAAAGAAACTAATCTAAAAAAGAAAGCACAAGACGATGCTATAGATCGTCAAATTAGGTTTGAGGATAAAATAAGGACATTTAAAGACTCTGCTGCCTTTCGGAGAATTAGAGAACAAAGACCAGAACAAGCAGGGATATTTGACAGTCGTTTTGAGAATATAGCAGAACGTTCTGGTACTGTAGGGTTAAGTAAAGAAGAACTAAGAAGTCTTAATAGGGAGTTTGGAGACCTTAAAAGCTTAATTAAAATCAACGGAGAGGAACTAGGTAGATTCAAAAGGTCTATGATAGGGTTACAAACTATCCAATATGGTTTAAGGGATAGTACAAGGAACCTTATACGTTCCTACGCTTCGATGTTTGCCTTATTTGCTGGCGGTGCTGCTATCAATAGGACAGGACAAGAATTCCAAGGAATGAGAGCTGGTATGATGGCGGTATCAGATGATTCTAAGGAGTTGGAAGAAAATCTATCCTTTGTTAGAGAAGAATCTCAAAGGTTAGGTTTAAATCTAGTACAAACGAGTAAAGACTTCGTTAAGCTATATGCAGCAGCTCAAGGTAGAGTAAGTGACGAGGATATAAAAAAATCTTTCACAGGTATAGTTGAAGCCGCTACGGTATTCCAACTTACAATGGATGATACCACAGGTACTATACGTGCTGTTCAACAAATGTTTTCTAAAGAAGGTATTAAAGCTGAAGAATTCAAAAACCAGTTAGGTGATAGAATTCCCATTGCAATGAGAGCTTTAGAGAAATCTACAGGGAAGACAGCCTCTGAACTTCTGAAAATGATGGAGTTAGGACAATTAGGTTCTGAGTATATAGCACCTTTCGCCAAAGCTTTAGGGGAAATGGCTAAAGAAGGTGGTGCATTAGAAGCTGCAATGAAGTCTGGAAGAGTACAACAAGCTAGATTCATTACAGGCGCTCAGATAGCTGCTGACGTGATATACTCTTCAGGGTTTGAAGAAGGGATAAGTAATCTATTCTCCACCATGACAAGCCAGCTAGAGAGTAGCAGAAGTGGACTTGAGGGTTTAGGTAAGATATTCCGATGGTTCTTTGATACTGTAGCGTTAGGTGTTAAAATAGTAACACCAGTTCTTGATAGTTTCTTCTTTGTAACAGGGCAAGTGTTTGGGGCTATATCAGCCTTTAATGATATGATAGGTAACAATGTTGTATCTAGTCTAGTATTAGTTACAGCTAGCTTATTAGGGCTTACCAAACTCCTGAAAGGTTTCCCAGCTATAGCTAAGTACGTGCCTTTCTTAGGGAAAGCTTTTAAAGATGTTGATGCTGACACTCTTAAAACTACAAAATCTATATCCCTATTAGGTACTGCTATAAGAATGGCTTTCACTGGATGGGGTGCTATAATAATAGGAATTATCGCGGTTCTTGATGAGTTGTTTTCTCTCTTTTCAAAAGGAAGAGTAGGTCTATTAGAGAAGTACCTCTTCGGGGAAGACCTCGATTTTGATAAGATAAAATCTAAAGTATTAGGCTTCTTAGATAGTACAAGTGAATACTTTGGGAATACCTTTACTAAAATACGACAATGGATAAACAGCCTAACTTTTGAAGATTTAACCTCAAACTTAGGTAAGACTTTAGCAGAGGCATTAGCTTATTTTGGAGAAAATAACCCTTTCGCTAAGTTAATAAAAGGGGAAGACCTTTTAGGTACTGAAGTCTTAGATAGCATAAAGGCTAAAATAGGTAATCTAGTCTCAGAAATAATAATGGAGTTCTCTACTATTGCATCATCTTTAGTAGAATCTTTCAATAGCATAAACTGGGGACAGGTATTTGGTAATATAGGGTTAACCTTTAAAAGGATATTAACTGATGTAGTATTTGGTATTGTAAGCTTTTTTGCTGGTTTTATTGAATCTATGGTTCAGAGAATACCTACAATGGGGGACTTCAATCTTACTGATGATATCAATAAAGCTAGGAATGACTTACATGGTATGTATGACATACAAGAACAAAGGTTAAACCCTGCGACTGCCCAAGAAGACTCTTACGATTCTATTACCCCTTATGGGGAAATGTACTTTAGAAAAAGTATGTTAGGAGTTCCTAATACAGAAGTTGCCCCTGTCACTCCTAGTACAGAGGTAGCTCCTGCTACTACTCCTCCTGTATCTAACTTATCGACTATTAATGATAACACTAGCTCTTATGTACGTAACTCAACGAATACTAGTAATACTAATACTAAATCAGTCAACAATACAGTTTCTGTAACTTACAATGATAATGGTGTTAGTAATCCCTCAGGTAATGAGGACGTAGCTAAGGCTATTGGAGAGGAAGTAAGAAGGGTTATGGATGAACAATTTACTGATGCAGATAAGAGTAACGGAGGTTTATAAATGATACGTATCTTATGGAAGGGCGAAGTATTAGAAATGGCTTCTAATGATAAAGTGTCTATATCAGATGTTAGTGATGTGACACGAAATAAACTTGAAGAAGGTGCTTATGTAGGAGATAACGTAGTTATCCAAAACAAGCAATATAACTTCACAGGTTTAGTATCTAATTTTAAGTCATTCTCTTATAGAAGGAACAGCATTGCAAATAGTCTTCTCCCTGAATTAGTAGGACAAGTAGGTGCACAAATTCAGAATAGATTGGGGTTTAGTCCTATTATGAAAGTGACAGGAGACCCCAAAACAGACCAAAAGTTTGTACCTGAATACTTCGCATTACTTCAAAAGATTAGGGATTCTCGTGAAGTTGTTACCTTTCAATTTGATGAACAGATAGCAGCAGGGGGAGTTAAAGACTGTATCATTACCAAAGCGGATTATGAGCGTAGACCTGATTTAGGAGACGCTTATATGGTGGATATAAGTTTAACTCAAATAAGAAGAACAGCAGCAGTATCATTCTCTGAAAGGAAAGAGTCTGCTGTCCCTGATATAAGCGAGGATGGAACTGATGGTGGTCTTAAACCTACACAAGAAGATACTACACCTCCTACTAATTCTATTGGAGCTGGTATTGTAGGTGTTATAGGTGACTTGTTTGGAGGAGGTTAATAATGGCTATAAGATTAATAAAAGTTCCTACCACATCTTATGAGAGCCAAGAGACAGTTATAGGCTCTCAAACTTTTAATTTATTATTTAAGTATAATGCTTCAGATGCAGCATGGTATATCACTATTAGAGATACAGCACTTAATCCTCTTGTAGCAGGTATTAAGGTTATGCCTAATCAGAATCTTACAAGAGCTTATAGTTATCTTAATATATTTGAGGATGGGGATATATGGTGTAGACGATCAAGCGCCACCAGAGACCCTATAGGGAGAAATAATTTGGGGGTAGGTCTATCCTATGAGTTAGTCTGGATATCCTCTCAGGAAGCCATACAGAGAGGTATAAATGACGTTACTCAGCTTTCTTAGGAAGTATAGGCTAACTATACAAGACCCCATCCCAGTGGCTCCAAAAGAAGAAGAGCCGCTTACTCAAGATAATACTAAGCTTATCGCTACAGAAGGCAATCTAGCAGAAGTTAATGTTAATAGCACTACTATAGAAGACCTTCAGATGGAGGCAGATATAGTATTTGATAATACTACTAGCTCTTCTAATTCTAATACAGCTAGTATAAAGATATTTAACCTACCTTACGAGGCAAGAAAGAGAATATCAGTATTGAATGCTAGGGTAGTTTTAGAAGCAGGGTACTCTAATTCAGGCGGTACTAATGTAGATGTACTGTTTACAGGGCAAATTAAGGACGTATACAGCATAAGGTCTGGTGCAGATATTGTCACTGTTATCACATGTAAGGATGGATGGAAACCAATATCTCATATAAGAGTGAGTAAGTCATGGCCCAAAGAAACAGTAGTTTCTGATATATTCTATGACTTAGCGGATATTCTTGTAGAACATGGTATTATAGTAAATCGTTCTGACCTTATATTAAATAAGAATAACAGTCAAGGGGTTTCACCTTCAAGTATTACCCTAAACAAAACATGGTCTGCATCAGGTTTTTTAAGGAACGCTTTAGATAAGCTCTGTGAGGAATACGAATTAACCTACCAGATAGAACATAGTAGGTTATTTATATATCCTAAAGGGGAGCCTCCTATAATATCTTCTGTTACGGTGACCGAGGAAAATCTATTAACAATAAGACCTTCTGCTAGAAGTAATAACAAGTCTTCTAATGACGTCAGTAATACTAAAGGTCTAGAAGTAAAGACATTACTCATACCTTCACTGACAACTAAAGATAGACTTAACATTGTTGCTACTAGAGCACCCTCAGGTCCTTTCTCAATCTTTAATTTAAAAGATGATGAGGGGGAATATAAGATAACTAATGTTAGACACTCTCTGTCTTATGAAGGAGAGAATTGGCATACTACGATGCAATGTGAGGCGGTATAATGAGTTTACTATATAGAGCTATACAGTCTCATATCAAAGACTTTGAGTCTTCTCTTTACACTACTATGCCAGCTAAAGTTTTAGAATTTGACCCTGTAGAGTGTACTGTTAAGGTTCAACCTTCTATTGATGAAATAGACTTAGACGGATTAGTAAGACGTATTCCAGAAATAGAAAGAGTGCCTTTAGTATTACCTAGTGCTTTAAATAGTGCAATTACTTTCCCTGTAAAACCAGAGGATAAAGTCTTATTACACTTTGCACACTCTAATATAGAGAACTTTTTATTACAACGTACAGAAACACCTCCTATCTCTGTTACACCTTCTACTCGAAGGAAACATGACTTAGATGATTGTTTTGCTACACTAGGTGTTAGATTCTATGATGACAGTCCTGTAAGGCGTAATGACACCTTAGATATGTATTTTAACGATACACGATTAACCTTCTCAGAAGATGGTAAATTAGAGATAACCAATGAGACCGAAGGCTCTAAGATAGAACTTAAAGCTGACGGTAACATAGAAGTTATTACTAAAGAAAAAATTGCTGTAAGGAATGGTAGTGTAGAGTTGATAGCACTTCTTAGCGATCTAATTAACACCTTGGTAGGTACAACAGTAAATACTACTTATGGTCTTAGTCCTCTTAATTCTAGACCAGCATTACAGGCATTAAAAGACCAACTAGATACTATGAAGGAGTAGGTGTAATGGCACTTAACGCAACAACATTAAAGAACCTTATTAAGTCTTCTGTGGATAGTATAGATGTTGATAATGGTGAAATAACTAATGACCAAGTTATAGAAGCATTGGCGAATGCTATTGTAACCCATATAACTTCTAGTGGTCAAGTTATAATTGCAGGAGGCTCTTCTAGCGGAGTTTATAGTATCACATGAATGATTTAGAACTAGATACAGAAACACATGATTTAGTCATAGAGAATGGTGATTTAAAACTCCTTAATGATGAACCAAAGGTAGTGAGACAGACATTGACAATCAACCTTTTATTCTTCCAAGGAGAGTGGTTCCTAGACTTAGAATATGGTGTCCCTTACTTCCAATCTATATTAGTAAAGGGTGCTACTAAAGACTTAGTAGATAGTCTACTCCGTAGAGCTATTCTTGATAGCTATCGTGTAGAGACTATAGAGAGGTTTCAGACTAGCATTAGGGATGACGCTTATTTCTTAGACTTCTTAGAAGCAACCACCAGTGAAGGTAATATTATAAGTATTACAAATCAATCTTTAACGTAAGGAGCTAATAATGCCTTTTACAACACAAGGCTATGAGACTCGAAGATTTCCTGAAATTCTAGAAGAGATAAGGTCAAATCTTGAGACTGCATTAGCTACTCCTATTTCTTCTAATCCTGATACTATCATAGGAATCTTGAATAATATAATCTCTAATCAGATTGCTATTCAAGAAAATAATGTACAAGCACTATCTAACAATCTTGATGTTTATAAAGCAGAAGGGGTTTACTTAGACAGGCTAGTACGATATATAGGATTAGCACGTTTACCTGAGACAGCAGCTACAGGGTTGTTAAAGGTAACCCGTAACAGTACAACTCCTATAAATTCTTCTGTAATATTTGCTACTACAGATGGTGTAGAATTTATAGCACCTAATATTACTACCCCTATTAATGGTTGTAGTAATATTATATTATCGCCTAGTGCAGTCTCAGACGGTGTATCTTACACCTTGGTTATTGGTGGTAGAAGTTTTACAATACTAGCTACAGGAAGTGACACGCCTACTACTATTGTTACCTACTTTGCTAACCAGCTTTCAGGTGTACTAGGTTTAGATGCTACTGTTGTAGGGGAAACTTTAGCAGTTAACACCCCTGATGTAGAAATAAATACTCTTCTATTTAACACTCTAACAAACCTAAATGTAGATTCTATATCTGCATACAATGAAGTAACTGCTAGAAACTTAGGTAGTTTACAAGTAGCACAGAATACGATAAACGTTATTGTATCATTACAGTCTTCTATTACATCAGTTAATAACCCTATTGATTTTATATCAGGTACTGACTTAGAAAGCGATGAAGCATTAAGAGCTAGGTATGAGTTATCGTTCTCTAATGCTGGTAATACTACGTATGATAACATCCTAGCGTCTCTTAGACAACTTAATAATGTTACTGATGTATTTATCATAGAGAATGCAACTTCGATAGTAGACCCTGTTACAGGTCTTCCCCCTAATAGTTATGAATGTATTGTGGTTGACGGGGCAGCACCTGATATAGCTCAAGAGATATGGAATACTAAACCAGCAGGAGTAGAAACCCACGGTCAATTAACTTCTATCGTATCTGATATAACAGGTAACACACAAGAGGTTAAATGGTCTAGACCAGAGTTTGTGTATGCTTTTGTAAGGGTTACCTACAGTCTTTATGATGAAGAATCTTTCCCTGTTACAGGAGATACAGACATCTTAAACGCTGTATTAGAATATGGAGATTCCTTGACTCTTAATGAGGATGTTATCCCTAACAGGTTTATCGGTGGTATATACCGTAGTGTAGACGGAATAG
>SPKZ01012942.1_pt1 | contig 11263 bp, 10 predicted proteins | sample 2456571 | NCBI WGS metagenome assembly SPKZ01 (sample SAMN11192286, study PRJNA482655) | marine metagenome | biome: ENVO:00000447; feature: ENVO:00000244|ENVO:00000211|ENVO:00000569|ENVO:00002023; material: ENVO:00002151; isolation source: ocean water from marine abyssalpelagic zone ...
AGACGTGCCACCCCGTAAGACGCCGCGAGCCAGGTCGTGACCACCAAAACACCTATCGCAATCACTGTGCGCCAGCTATAGGCCATCGTCCCCGCGGACAGGATCATGAAGAAATAGATGAAGTTCCCATAGTAAAAGAGCATCGGCACAGGGATCGGCTGCGGATCAAAGGGATTGGGCACCACCACGCCAAAGGTCATCACCAGAATGTCCACCAGGATCAGCGACAGCTCCGCGCGGGACCGTTCAACGCGCGCAACACGGCGCATCAGCCATCCATTCAAGCACATCAACCCCAGCAGGGCGACATAATAGATCTGTGACCAGACAGGATTCACCACGATCAGAAATACGGCCACGATGGGCAGCATGATCCAGCGGGCCCAGACGGCCAATTCTACGCCACGGCGCTTGTGCTCTTCTAGAGCGGTCAGAATATACTGGCGGTCGTCAAATTCTTCTCGGGTGCGTACAGGGCCATCGTTTGGCGCGCGACGCTCTGCTGCGGTGGTGACATCCGTGGCATCTGCCATCTGTCTGTTCCTTCCTGCTGTCACCCAAGAGATAATGACTGGTGTTGCGCGTTACACGGGGCCATTGCACATTGAGGTGCAAAAAACCCCGCCAAAAGGCGGGGCATAGTTGGCGAGCCCGGCGTACCGGGCGCGGCAGGCAACTGCGGTTTCCTGAACGTTTTTGCTTTACTTGAGGCTCAGCTCTGCATTTCCGCGCGGATTTGCTGGCGCAACACGTCGATTGGCACAACTTTGCCATCACGTTTGAAGCACCAATAGGTCCAACCGTTGCAGGACGGCGCATTCTCAAGATGTGCGCCAACCTGATGAATGGAGCCTTTGCAATTGTCACCCACCAACGTGCCATCTGCGCGCACCTTGGCCTTGTGACGTTTGTTCATGGAGTAAAGCTCTTCGCCCGGACGCAGCATGCCGCGTTCAACAAGCTGGCCAAACGGCACGCGCGGTTCTGCACGTTTAGAGGTCGAAACCTGTAGCGCTTCGCTGTCGAACTTGCGCACAGACTTGAGACGTGCGGTTGCAACCTCGCGGTAGCTTTCCTCGCGCTCAATGCCAATCCAGTTGCGGCCCAGCATCTTGGCCACCGCGCCAGTGGTGCCGGTGCCAAAGAACGGGTCAAGAACCACATCACCCGGGTTGGTCGCGCCAACCAGAATGCGGTGCAGCAGGGATTCGGGTTTCTGTGTCGGGTGTGCTTTATCGCCGTTGGCATCTTTCAGACGCTCGTGGCCGGTGCAGATCGGCAGCACCCAGTCAGAGCGCATCTGCACCCCGTCGTTCAGCGATTTCAGCGCCTCGTAGTTAAAGGTGTATTTCGCACCCTCGGACTTGGACGCCCATATCATCGTTTCATGCGCGTTGGTGAAACGCTTGCCGCGGAAGTTCGGCATTGGGTTCGATTTGCGCCAGACAACATCATTGAGAACCCAAAACCCCGCATCTTGCAACGCGGTGCCAACACGAAAAATGTTGTGATACGAGCCGATGACCCACAGGGATCCGTTTGGCTTCAGAATGCGACGTGCCTGTTGCAACCATGCGCGAGTGAACTGATCGTATGCTTGAAAACTGGAGAACTGGTCCCAGTGATCATCAACCGCATCGACCTTGGAATTGTCGGGACGGTGCAGTTGACCTTTTAGCTGTAGATTATAGGGCGGATCTGCAAAAATCAGATCCACTGAGTTGGCGGGAAGGCCCGCCATCGCCGCGATACAGTCGTCGGCAATAATTGTGTTTAAAGGGAGCGCGGAAGCCGCGCCCTTTTCGATCGTGTTTGTCATTTGCTCTGCCTCAATAACCACGGCGCTTTTGCGCTCATTTTGGTTCTCTCTAAGATGAGTCATCCGGGATTCGAGGTCAATTCGTTTTTTAAATCAGGAAGCTGCGTTTCTCACTTGATACAATATGTTGTGTACCGGCTTGAAGGATCGCCGATGATGTGGTGTCACCCCAAGAGTTTCCAGCGCGTCACGGTGTTGCTTTGATGGATAACCCGCGTTCTTCTCCCAGCCATAACCGGGAAACTGTTGCGCCAATTCAACCATCAGACGATCACGGGCTTGTTTTGCCAAAATAGAAGCTGCCGCAATCGACAGCGATTTGCCGTCCCCCTTGATCACCGCTTCGCTGGGCAACTCCAGCCCACGAGGGATCAGATTTCCGTCAATCAGCAGATAGTCGGGGGCCGGATTAAGCGCCGCCACGGCACGCTCCATCGCCAGATGCGAGGCCCGCAGGATATTGTGTTCGTCGATCTCTTCGACACTGGCGTGCGCCACGGCCCAGGCCGTTTTCTCAAGGATCTGCCCCTCCACCGCATTGCGCTTCTTCGCAGAAAGCTTCTTAGAATCATTGAGGCCCTCCGGGATCTGACTCACGTCCAGGATCACTGCTGCGGCGGTCACCGGTCCAGCCAGCGGCCCGCGTCCGACTTCATCCACCCCTGCAATTCGCAAGAACCCTTTGGCCTGTGCGGCCACTTCAATCGTGTAATCTGGCTGTTCCATAGGCCCAGAGAGGCCCGTTTTCACGCCTATTTGCAAGCCGTAAAAAAGGGGGCCGAAGCCCCCAGTTCACCTGCTAGAACGGTGTTGTGTTACCATGCCGTCAGGCGGTAGCCACGCTTCCGAAGGCAGTTCGGGCGGAAGCCTTCGCGGTAATTGTTTTTGCGTTCGTAGATCACCTCGCAACGGTCCGGCAGCGATCGGGTGTAGTCGTAGTGACGCTCGAGGCAGCGCTTGCTGAGCACACTTCGGTTTTCTCCGCGCAGGCGCGCAGTGCGAAGACAATGCTCCGGCAGATCGTAGCGCCACACCGCAGGCGGTTTTGGGACGACTGGAACCTGATAGACAATTCCGCTGTGCGAGTGGATCACTTTGCGTTCTTTCCCCCCATCGTCCTTGGCTTCATTAATCGCTGCGCCAACAAGGCCCAGTACAACCATGCCGGCAATGAATTTGGCGACATCTTCGTCAGCCCGAGCGGGTGCGGCAAAGAAACCCGTGATGGTCACGGAGGCGGCGAGAACAACGGCAATAAATTTGCGGTGCATATTGCGAATGGCAGGCATAGAGAACCCCTTTTATCTGTGCGGGGACCTCCCCCGCAGTAAAGCTTGTGCCCTTACGCTCGGCCAGATCCGCTCAGACAGGCAATAACAGCCCTTTGTTATCGAATATCGGCGTGCCAAAACCCTGTTGTCATTGAATATCCCGCGCAGAGCCCGCATGGTGGAACCATGAAACAGATCCTTTCTATCTGCGGCCTTCTGATGGCCCTCAGCCTCGCGGCGGCACCGGCCCGGGCGGCCGATTGTTATGCCGATTATAAGGCAAAACAGGACCAGCCCTTGCGGCTGCACTATGGGGTGATGGAGCTCTCTCAGGGCTGCAATGCACAGTCGGCCCGGCAAGAAGTCGCCGCCCGTCTAAAGCGCAAAGGCTGGACTTTGTTGCAAGTTCAGTCCGTATTCGACGCCCAAGGTTTGCAACAAAGGAAGGCCAATGCCGGAAAATACTATCTCCGTTTCTGAGGTCCGCAGCGCCGGTCACAGGGTGGTGACGTTTGGCATCCTCGCCATTGTTGCGACCCTGCTGACAGCGGGCGTTGTGCTGCTTTGGACGCTACCGGATGCAAACGCTTTTAATACGCAGGTCGAGAAACTTTTTGTTGAAAATGACCTGACCAAACAAGCCGAAATCAAACTGCTGGAAATCCTCGCGCAGTCCGGCAGCGCGTTCGCCGACACTTTGTCGAGCTACCGGATGGTTATCTTTGTGCTGCTGGTGTTTGCCACTGCCATGATGGGCGCGGCCTTGGTGGTGCTGACCATGCTGGTGATGCTGAACCGCCGCATGGCACAGATCGAACGCGCAGGCATTCAGGTCACCGAATTGCTGCTGAGCCGGGAAGAAAACACCGTCTATCTCAACACGATGGGCTTCAAACTGACCCCTGCCGCAATGGAGACACTGTCCGTTCTGGCCGAAGCTCGTCTGGATGATGAAGTTCTATCTGGGGTAGAGATCGAGGCGATGATCTCCGGCCGCGCGGCCTCCGACTGCGAAGAGGCCGCCGGTGCCACACGGATAAAACGCCTCCGGGATACGTTGGGGAATCAGATGGTGAGCGAACTTCTGGTAAAAAATATTGCCAAACGGGGATACGTGTTGGCGATCAACAAGGACGTGATCCGCATGGTATAGATGCCAGCGGGGCGCATTCGTCACAAAACATAGACCCCGGCATTTGTCCTGTCGCCGCCCCTGCACCCAAAGATAACGGCACCACCAAACCCAGTTTTGCATTGGTTCGCGCCTGAAGCCAACTTTGTGCTTTGCCTTGGTCCATCCCGCCAGCGAAAATTGCCCTATGTGGGTGTGCGAAAGAACCAGAAATTCAGTACCTTGCTGAACAGCCATTGTGCAGACCTCGACGACTGGCTAACCTCGAGTAAATTGAAGAACGAGGCCAAGCAAGTGACCAACGAAAAACATCGCCCCCTGACACTTCGTGATGTGTCCGAAGCAACCGGCGTGTCAGAGATGACGGTCAGCCGTGTGCTGCGCAATCGTGGTGATGTCTCTGAGAAAACGCGCCAAAAGGTTCTCGATGCCGCCAAGGAGCTAGGCTATGTTCCCAACAAAATTGCTGGCGCTCTGGCCTCCAAGCGGGTGAATTTGGTCGCCGTCATTATCCCCTCATTGTCGAACATGGTCTTTCCCGAGGTGCTGACAGGGATCAACCGCATCCTGGAGCACACCGATCTTCAACCCGTGGTCGGCGTCACCGATTACCAGCCGGAGAAAGAGGAAAAAGTTCTATATGAAATGCTGTCTTGGCGCCCGTCTGGTGTGATCATTGCGGGGCTCGAGCACACCGACGCCGCCCGCGCCATGCTGCAGGCCGCAGGCATCCCTGTGGTTGAGATTATGGACACCGACGGCAAATGCGTGGACGCCATGGTTGGCATTTCACACCGACGCGCGGGGCGCGAAATGGCGCGCGCCATCCTGAAAGCCGGCTATAGCCGCATCGGCTTCATGGGCACCAAGATGCCTTTGGACCATCGTGCCCGCAAACGGTTTGAGGGTTTTACTGAGTGCCTCGCCAAAGAAGGGATTGAGATCGAGGATCGCGAATTTTACTCCGGTGGTTCTGCCTTGGCGAAAGGTCGCGAGATGACCCAAGCGATGCTGGAACGTTCGCCTGACCTGGACTTCCTATATTACTCCAATGATATGATCGGCGCAGGTGGTTTGCTCTACTTAATGGAACAGGGCATCGACATCCCCGACCAGATTGGCCTTGCCGGTTTCAACGGAGTAGAGCTGCTGGCAGGTCTGCCGCGCCAATTGGCCACCATGGATGCCTGCCGACAGGAGATCGGCCGCACCGCAGCCGAAATTATCGTAGCGCAACTGGAAAAACCGGAAACCGAAATCGAGAAAGTTATCTCGCTCACACCCACCATCGCTTACGGCGACACCCTGCGCCGCAGATAAGGCCCAGATGAAGCTGTCATCGGTCCTTGTTCAATCGGACGCGTCCTGTGATGGTCCTTCGACAAGGCAGGCTTCAACGGATTGCGATGCCACGATCTTTCCTCAGAACAGACACCCTTGACCGAAGGCACGGCCCAATACTTGCAAACTTCTGCACTGCGCTTCGGTCTTGAACCGCTCAGCCATGCACGCCAACCAATCGCAGAGCTCAGTTTTTTAGAAGCTGAAACGACAGGATCATCCTGCGCGTCTTCGGACATCTTCGCACAGATCATTGGCCGCTGTTTTGACGAAGCACTGGACGAGCGTTGCGCGTCGCCAGTGAAGATGAAGCCGGTACAAAATCACCCAGTGACTGCAAAACAGCCAAGTCCTATGAATGCCATAACGTCTCTGTTGATGACGTGGATGCCATCGAATTTTGTGACAAGCTTACCCCAGCGCGCCCTCCATTCAGGACCGCTACTGGCACTCAGCCTCGTCCAGAGCATCCAGCCCCGCGGTTTTGATCACTTGGGCCAGCTCGCGAAACTGATCCGCCAGAGGAGAGGTCTTGCGCCATACAAGCCCAATACTGCGCCCCGGCACGCGCCCCTCAAATCGCGACAGCGATATCGGCGCAGCACGCGCTTCGACACGTGCCGCCATTTCAGGAATCAGGGTCATCCCAATTCCCGCACCGACCATCTGAACCAAAGTCGAGAGCGAGCTGCCATCCAGCCCCTCCCGCGGCTCGGAAGACTGCACTTTACAAAACGCCATCGCCTGATCCCGAAAACAGTGGCCATCTTCTAACAGCAAAAGGTTTTCGCGCCCCAGCGCCTCGACCCTGGGGACAGGCGTACCAGCTTCCCTTTCTGAGCGGACCAATAGAAAAGTTTCCTCAAACAACGGAAGCTCTTCGATACCCGCCTCCAGGAGCGGTAGCGCCACAATTGCGCAATCCAAACGACCGTCTTGCAATTCCTGCACCAGCCGCGGCGTCTGGGTTTCACGGAACTGCCCCTCCAAATCGGGAAACGCCCCTCGTAAATTGGGGATCAAAGTGGGCAGCAAATAGGGCGCGATGGTCGGGATAATCCCGACCCGCAATCGCCCAGAAAGCCCAGCCTCGGCGGCGCGGGCCACATCGCTTAGCTCATCAATCGACCGCAGGATGTCGGACACACGCTCGGCAACGGTCTCTCCGAAGCTTGTCAGTCGTACATGGCGCGCGCTACGTTCAAACAGGGCAAGGCCAAGCGTCTGCTCCAACTCCTTGATCTGCACCGACAAGGCCGGCTGGGTGACAGCACAGGCGTCTGCCGCCCTGCCGAAGTGTTCATGAAGGCGCAGCGCTTCGAAATATCTCAACTGTTTCAAGGTGATGTTTAGCATTAGATTTTCTTATCAAGGTTAGAAGAAAATGCAACTTAGAATAATTCTGATCTACTGTTAGGTTGATCTCACGGGAGGTTCCTCGCCTTTGGGACTCAGATGCTGCGAAAACTGCTTCGTGAGCAAATAGGTGAGCTGTGCCCTCCACAGAGCCAGAAACATTGTTCCAGCACCGGAGAACGACATGGACGGAAATTCAGTGACCACAGGCGGCTGCCCCTTTTCGGGATCCAACACCAGCAAAGGCAAACGCTCCAATCGTGATTGGTGGCCGAACCAGTTGAATCTGGCGATCCTGCACCAACATCAGAACGCCGAAAACCCGATGGGGGCCGATTTTAATTACGCTGAGGCCTTTAAATCGCTGGATCTGAAAGCGGTCAAAGCCGATCTCACCGCATTGATGACCGACAGTCAGGACTGGTGGCCTGCGGACTACGGACATTATGGCGGCTTGATGATCCGCATGGCGTGGCATTCGGCAGGCACGTACCGCACAGCAGACGGCCGCGGCGGTGGTGGCACGGGCAACCAGCGCTTTGCGCCGCTGAATTCCTGGCCGGACAACGGCAACCTCGATAAAGCGCGCATGTTGCTGTGGCCGATCAAACAGAAATACGGCAACAAACTCTCTTGGGCCGATTTGATGATCCTCGCGGGCAATGTGGCGTTGGAAAGCATGGGTTTCAAAACCTTTGGCTTTTCGGGCGGTCGGGAAGACATCTGGTCACCAGAAGAAGACATCTTCTGGGGCGCGGAAACTGAGTGGCTGATCGGGTCTGACAACGAAAACAGCCGCTACACGGGTGCGCGGGATCTCACCCATGACAATGCAGACGCCGGCAAGCTAACACACCCATTGGCCGCAGTGCAGATGGGTCTGATCTACGTCAATCCAGAAGGCCCGGACGGCAACCCGGACGTTCTGGCATCCGCACATGATGTTCGCGAAACCTTCGCCCGTATGGCCATGAACGACGAGGAAACCGTCGCCCTGATTGCCGGCGGTCATACCTTTGGCAAAGCGCATGGTGCCGGCAACCCGGATCACGTTGGCCCAGAACCAGAAGCGGCGCCCATTGAGGCCATGGGCCAAGGCTGGTTGTCCAGCTACGAAAGCGGGCATGGGGATCATACGATCACTTCGGGTGTTGAGGGCGCCTGGACCGCGACCCCGACTCAATGGGACAACGGCTACTTTGAGCTTCTGTTCGGCTATGAGTGGAACCTGACCAAATCCCCCGCCGACGCATGGATCTGGGAGCCTGTCGGCGTTGATGAAAAACACATGGCGCCGAAGGCTCATGATCCATCCCAAAAGGTCAAAACCATGATGACCACAGCCGATATGGCTTTGCGCATGGACCCAGCCTACCGAGAGATTTCCAAGCGGTTCTACGAAAACCCAGAGGAGTTTGCAGATGCCTTTGCCCGCGCGTGGTTCAAGCTCACCCACCGCGACATGGGACCCCGTGCCCTGCACTTGGGCGAAGAAGTTCCAAGCGAAGAGCTGATCTGGATGGACCCAATCCCGGCTGTGAACCACGCGCTGATCGACGCCAGTGACATTGCGGCGCTGAAAGCCAAAGTGCTGGACGCGGGCCTGTCCGTGGGAGAGTTGGTTGCAACAGCGTGGGCGTCTGCATCGTCGTTCCGCGGGTCGGACAAACGCGGCGGGGCCAATGGTGCGCGCATCCGTCTGGCACCGATGAAAGACTGGGACGCCAACCAGCCCGCACAGCTGGCCAAAGTGCTTGGTGCACTGGAATCGATCCAGTCTGAGTTCAATGCCGGTGGCAAAACCGTCTCTCTGGCCGACTTGATTGTGCTGGCAGGCTCTGCGGCAGTTGAGAAAGCCGCCAAAGACGCGGGCCATGATGTGGAGGTTCCCTTCACCCCCGGCCGCATGGATGCCAGCCAAGAGCAAACCGATGTCGAGAGCTTTGCCGTGATGGAGCCGCAGGTCGACGGCTTCCGCAACTTCACCACTGGCAAGTTCACCGTCTCCACCGAAGAGTTGCTGTTGGACCGTGCGCACTTGCTAACCCTAACGGCGCCGGAAATGACCGTTCTGATCGGTGGCCTGCGGGTTCTGGGCGCAAACCATGGTGGAACCAAGCACGGGGTGTTCACCGACCGCGTCGGCCAGCTTACCAATGACTTCTTTGGCAATGTGCTGGACCTTGGCACCAGATGGTACGCCCTGGACGGTACTGGAGAGCTGTTTGAAGGCAAGGACCGTGCCTCTGGTGAAGTCAAATGGACCGGCACCCGAGCCGATCTGATATTTGGCTCAAACGCGCAGCTGCGCGCCCTATCCGAGGTCTATGCTCAGGCCGACAATGGCGGCAAATTCGTCGCTGACTTCATCGCCGCCTGGACCAAAGTGATGGAACTTGATCGCTTCGATCTGAAGTAAATCTTCGCAGCCAAAAAACCAAAGCGCCCTGCCTCGGTCGGGGCGCTTTTCGCGTGCAAAGGTTGCGGCTGGGAAACTGCAATGCACCGAAGGGCGCATGCGTACTTCATCTATTTCAAGGACAAGAGTGGTGAGCCGTGCAGGATTCGAACCTGCGACCCACTGATTAAAAGTCAGTTGCTCTACCAACTGAGCTAACGGCCCACTCTTATGAGAAGCTTAAACCAGCTCCGCGCAAATTCCATTCAAGCTGAATAGTCTATTAAGATCAGCAGCTTCTCAGGAAACAAAACACCGCGTTGTTTGTCATCACGGCCTTCTGATAGGGGGGGCTTCTACGGACAACTCGACAGAGGGTCAACCCCTATTTCAAAGAATTCTCCGCTGAGGCTGGATTCATTTTACACCGATCTTTATACGGCTGTGAAACACGCCTCGAAAGACGCCCTCTATGTTGCCCTTTATGAAAATGCACGGGCTCGGGAACGATTTTGTCGTTATCGACGCTCGCCAAAACCAAGTCCGGATCACCCAAGCCATGGCCAAGGGCATTGCCCATCGCCAGCTTGGCCTTGGGTTTGATCAGCTTGCGGTAATTGAGGCAGGCACCGGCGACGCAGATGCACATCTGGTTTTTTACAATGCAGATGGCTCCACGTCCGCGGCTTGCGGCAATGCCACACGCTGCATTGCCCGGCATCTGATCACCGAGACCAGCAAAACCGTTCTGCACCTCACGACTGATCGCGGCGATCTGTTTGCCGAAGAAGCCGGCAATGGGCTCACGTCGGTCAACATGGGTCATCCGCAGCTGCACTGGGATGAAGTCCCGCTGTCCGAAGAAATGGACACGCTGGAGCTGCCGATCGAAGGCGCGCCAACCGCCACCGGCATGGGCAACCCGCACTGCACCTTCTTTGTTGAAGACGCCGACATCATTCCACTGGCGGAATTTGGCCCGCGCTACGAACACCACCCGCTCTACCCGCAGCGAACCAATGTGCAGGTGGCCCAGATCCTGGGACCTGACCACATACGTATGCGCGTTTGGGAGCGCGGTGTTGGCGTCACTCTGGCATCTGGGTCTTCCTCTTGCGCCACAGCCGTTGCGGCGGCCCGTCGGGGCCTCACAGGGCGTAAGGTGCAGATTGATCTCGATGGTGGTACACTGTGGATCGACTGGCGCGAGGACGGCGTCTGGATGACCGGTGCAACCATGCATGTCTGCGACGGCATCTTCACCACGGAATTCTTGGAGAGCTTCGTATGAACGCCCCCACATTCACCACGCTTGGCTGTCGCTTGAACGCCTATGAGACAGAAGCAATGAAAGAGCTGAGCCGCAAGGCTGGGCTTGAGAATGCTGTTGTGGTGAACACCTGCGCGGTCACGGCAGAAGCCGTGCGCAAAGCGCGCCAGGAAATTCGAAAACTGCGCCGCGACAACCCGGACGCGCCAATCATTGTGACCGGCTGCGCGGCACAAACGGAACCGGAAACATTTGCGGCGATGGAAGAGGTCACCAAGGTCATCGGCAACACTGAAAAAATGCTGCCTGAGACCTGGCAGGAGATCGCCAAGGGTCCGGATTTTATCGGCAAGACCGAACGCGTCCAAGTGGATGACATTATGTCGGTGACCGAAACCGCCGGTCACTTGATTGATGGCTTTGGCACACGCAGCCGCGCTTACGTACAGGTCCAGAATGGCTGCGACCACCGCTGCACCTTCTGCATCATTCCCTATGGTCGTGGCAACTCGCGCTCGGTCCCGGCGGGCGTTGTGGTGGATCAAATCAAGCGCCTTGTTGACAAGGGCTACAGCGAAGTCGTGCTGACCGGCGTTGACCTGACGTCCTGGGGCGCAGACCTGCCCGCCAGTCCTAAGCTTGGCGATCTGGTGATGCGCATTCTAAAGCTGGTGCC
>SPKZ01007753.1_pt1 | contig 11261 bp, 9 predicted proteins | sample 2456571 | NCBI WGS metagenome assembly SPKZ01 (sample SAMN11192286, study PRJNA482655) | marine metagenome | biome: ENVO:00000447; feature: ENVO:00000244|ENVO:00000211|ENVO:00000569|ENVO:00002023; material: ENVO:00002151; isolation source: ocean water from marine abyssalpelagic zone ...
AGGATCATAGGTCATCAGGCAAATCTGCCCGTCATCAATTCGACCGGGAAGAAGACGGTATCGAAGTGCCAGCTTAGCGGGAAACTTCCTGTGCAGAGATTCTTCGAGATCCTCCTCCGAACCCGCCATAAACTCGAGCGCGGCCTCCTTGGCGAGTAGCCGCGCAAATTCCTCTTCATTAACCAGTCCAGCATCAAAAACAGCATCCACCAGCGAACTCTGGCGGGCTGCCGCATCTTCGAGAACGGACTCACACTGCGGGGCATCAACGCACCCGCTATCCATCGAGATCCTGGAAAGCAACGGTATCAGGGACATGTCGTAGGGTGCCGGTTTGAAACATCCGGCGATGAGAACATCGCAGGGAATCGGCTCCCGAGTCAACCCCGACTGTCCTACCCGGTTGCGCCGAATCTTCCCGGTCAACGTAGATGCCACTTGCCATAGGTTTGGCCACTATTCATAGTCCCTAGCGTGATCCTCGATCTCGACAAGTTCATCGCCAAGGAGCAGCCCTACTGGGACGAATTGTCGGCCCTGCTCCGAAACTATGATGAGTCCGGCGATTACCAACCGCCGCTGGAAGAGGCGAAACGCTTTTACTACCTCTACCAGCGAACCTCGGCCGACCTCGTGAAGCTCAATACCTTTGCCGGCGAAGTCGAAACCACCCGCTACCTCGAGCGAATTGTAGCCAAAGCCTACAGCCGTCTCCACGAATCAGGTGCCGGAAAAGTTCGCTTTCGCCCCCTCCATTGGCTCACCCGAACCTTCCCCGCCACATTCCGACGTCATTGGCGCGCTTTCGTAATCTCAGCTGGAACTTTCCTCGTCGGAGCCTCATTGGGTGCCGGTGCCCTTGCCGTGGACTACGATAGAAAAAATCAGTTCATCCCTCCTCAATTCCCGCATCTCCGGGAAAAACCGTCCAAGCGGGTCGAGCGGGAGGAAAAACAGGATTTCGACGCCTTCCAGGGACGCCACGCTTTTTCCTCTCAGTTGATGACCCACAATACCAAGGTCACGGCCCTGGCGATGGTCTCGGGATTTCTCTGGGGAATTTTTACCCTGGCCATCATGTTCGACAACGGGAAGCTTCTCGGATTAGTCGGCTACGATTACCTGCTGGACGGCCAGGGCGAGTTCCTCACCGCCTGGCTCCTGCCACACGGCTCCGTAGAGATACCGGCTATCCTACTCGGTGGTCAGGCCGGGCTGGTCATTGCCCACACCATGTTCGGGTGGGGCACCAACTTGCGACTCCACCAGCGCTTCGCCCGTATCCGGGGCGACCTGCTTACCCTGATCGCCGGGGCCGCCCTCATGCTGATCTGGGCCGCCATCGTCGAATCATTCCTTTCTCAGTATCACGCCCCGGATTTCTATCCGTGGAAAATCGGCTTCGGGGCGCTTCAGCTGACCGGGCTTATCGTTTATCTCACCCTGTCAGGTCGCAAGATACCTCAACCTGGCCTTGCCACATAATGCTGGGAAAAACGACAACACTGGAAGTCAGGACATCCGAGGGAGTCTCGTTCAAGATTCCGATCGCCAGCCCCTACAGTCGCTGTCTCGCCCTCGCTGTCGACCTGGGGGTGATCATGGGTTTGACCATCCTCGCCACCTTCGTGCTCAACATCCTGCAAAGCATGGCTTCAGCCCTCCCCGGCATCGGGAGAATTCTCGTCGACTTCGGTGAGGGCACCACGATCATCGTGCAGTTCGTTATCGCGACATTTTACGGCATTGTTCTTGAGTGGCTCTGGTCAGGTCAGACTCTCGGCAAACGCCTTCTGAAACTCCGGGTCATCGACGAGCGAGGTCTCTCACTATCTTTCAAACAGATCGCAATTCGAAACATCTTTCGGCTGCTCGACATGCTCCCGTCCACCTTCTACCTGATTGGTGGAACGAGCTGCCTTTTCACCGCCAAGTGTCAAAGGACCGGGGACATTGCCGCGGGCACGCTGGTCATTCGCGAAGTCGATGTTCCGGCGCCGTCTTACAACGAGCTGCTCGAAGAGGGAGAAAACTCCTTCGCCAGCACGCCTCACCTCGAAGCGAGACTTCGGCAGAAGACTTCACCCGAAGAGGCTCGCATTGCGCTCGATGCCGTCACCCGCCGTGACGAACTGAAACCGGAAAGCCGCCTGCTCCTCTTCTCTCGCCTCGCCGATCACTTTCGCGCTCTCTCGAAATTCCCCGACGAAGTCACCGTCGGCCTCTCCGACGAACAATACGTTCGCAACGTGGTCGACACCCTGTTCCGTCGCGCCTCAGTCTAGACGGCAGGAGAATCAGCGACTGATATCTTCCTGGCGCAGGATCTTGTAACCCGCCTTGGAAAGAATCGATTGACCGAAGTGATTGTCCTCCACACACAGTGCCAGTGCAGCTCGCCCATTGGGTTGGGTCAATAACGGGTAGATAAAATGAATGTTGGTCTCGGCGTTCAGAAGAGTCCGCAGGCAATCCGGCATTTGCTCGGCCCCTTCCCGCAGCTCCACGACGACAAGGTCTGTCGAATTATAGGGAATGCCGCGCTCGATAAAGATCGTCTCAACCGTGTCCGGATCACTCACGATGAGTCGAACCACCGTATTGTCGATCGAGTCCTGGACCGAAAGACCGATCACAACAACGTGATTCGTTTTCAGCAGATCGAGGATAGCCACAAATGCTCCGGGGCGGTTCGGCAAAAAGACGGCAATCTGGCGGATCGGAGTTCCCTCTTCGGTATGAACTCCATTCGAATCTTCGTTTTCCATAATCCTGACAGAACTATAACACGAGTAGCACTGGCGGTGAAAAGCGGTTCAACCTCGCGTCTTTTACAATCTACTCGACAGTGACGCTCTTTGCCAGATTTCTCGGCTTATCGACATCACAACCACGAGCCACCGCAAAATGGTAGCTCAGCAGCTGAAGAGGAATAGAAGCGAGGATCGGACTGAGACATTCAGTCACCTCCGGAATGTAGATCACGTCATCGGCGATACGCTCCAGATCAGTGCATCCCTCAGTCGTTACCGCAATGACAGGTCCCTTGCGTGCCTTCACCTCTTCCAGAGTGCTGACATTCTTCTCAAACACCGAGTCCTTCGGCATGATGAATACACTCGGAGTCTCTTCGCTGACGAGAGCAATGATGCCGTGTTTCAATTCCGCCGCGGCGTGGCCACTTGCGAAGATGTAGGAAATCTCCTTCATCTTGAGCGCACCCTCCAGTGCGGTCGGGTAGTTGAACTGACGTCCGAGGAACAGCATGCCTTGAGCGTCGATGTATTTCTCAGCGATCTGGCGAATCTTCTCACTTTGCTGGAGGATGGTTTCCACCTTCGCAGGCAAATCGCGAAGCTCCTGCAGCATGCGCTGACCGTAGTCGACTGAGAGGTGGCGCATCCGGCCGAGCAACAGAGCCAACAGCGTCAGCAATGTTACCTGGGAAGTGAATGACTTGGTGGCTGCCACACCAATCTCGGGCCCTGAGTAAAGGTAACTTCCCCCGTCGGATTCACGGGCGATCGTTGAACCAACCGCATTCACAATGCCCAGCACCCGGTGTCCCTTGCGCTGTCCCTCCCGCATCGCGGCAAGAGTATCAATCGTTTCACCGCTCTGGCTGATCACAAAAACGAGCGTGTTCTTATCGAGTGGTGGATTCCGATATCGAAACTCACTGGCGATCTCAACTTCGGTTGGGATCCGGGCAAGGTGTTCGATCAAATACTCGCCTACCATCGCCGCATGAGAAGCCGTACCGCAGCCGCAGAGAACAATCCGATCGACATCGCGCAATTCGCGTGGCGTCAGTTGCAATCCACCGAGCAAAGCTGAAGCCTGATCATCAACCAGTCGACCGCGATAGGCGTTTTGGATCGAGGTCGGTTGCTCGTAAATCTCCTTCAGCATGAAGTGGGGATAATCGCCCTTCTCGGCATCTTCCTGCGTGAAGTCCACCGTGCTCACCTCGTAGTCGGCCGCATCGCCGTCGATGTTCTCAATACTGAAATCGTCCTCGGTCATGTAGACCAGCTCACGATCCCTCATGTAGATCGCATCGCTCGTATGAGAGACAATGGCACCCACATCGGAGGCGAGAAATTTTTCTCCCTTTCCAAGACCCACCACGAGCGGACTGCCAAGGCGGGCACCCACGAGAAACTTGGGAACATCGGCGTGCATCACGACAATGCCATAAGTCCCTGACACCATCGTCAAAGCTTCGCGAACCGCTCCCACGAGTCGCTTGCGGTCGTCTGTCTCCGGACTGTTGTCGAAACACTTCCCAACCAGGTGAGCGAGCACCTCGGAGTCAGTCTGCGACTGGAACTCATGTCCTTCCGCCTGCATCTGCTCTTTGAGCGACTGGTAATTCTCAATCACACCGTTGTGCACCATCACCAGCTTGCCACTCTGATCGGTATGAGGGTGGGCATTGACGTCAGTCGGCTCACCATGGGTCGCCCAGCGAGTGTGGCTGATGCCGCAATCTCCATCCGCTGGATCTTCAGCAAGGAGCTGCTTCAAATTATCCAGGCGGCCGCTGCGCTTTCGCATCTCGATGCTGTGACTTCCGTTCATCACCGCCAGCCCCGAAGAGTCGTAACCGCGATATTCCAGCCGCCTCAACCCATCTATGAGCACTGAAGTTGCAGAAGCTTTGCCAACGTATCCTACAATACCACACATAAATTCTATAGATTTTAAAATCTGGTAAAACGGTAGTTTGGGAATGCTCCTTAATCAAAAAATTTGTAACTAAAACAGTGCCAATTTCTCCATTTAGCCCGTAGAGTAGCGCCAGGAACCATGTCTGAAACCAGCTCTGCAAAACCGCTCAGTAACACGCTCGCAATCATCATGGGAGGAGGCCAGGGAACGCGGCTCTTCCCTCTAACCCACAGAAGATCAAAACCTGCTGTTCCCCTGGCTGGAAAATACCGGATCGTCGATATCCCGATCAGCAACTGCATCAACTCCGGCATCCGGCAGATGTATGTGCTGACGCAGTTCAACAGCGAGTCCCTCAACCGGCATGTGACGAATGCCTACAAGTTTGACCATTTTGGCGAGAATTTTGTCCAGATCCTTGCCGCCCAGCAGACGCCCGGCGACGACAACTGGTATCAGGGCACTGCCGACGCGGTCCGTCAGAATCTCAGCTACTTCCTGGAGCGTCCCTACAAGTATTTCTTGATCCTCAGCGGTGACCAACTTTACCGCATGGACTACCGGCGGATGCTGAAGCAGCACAAAGAAACCGGAGCCGACCTGACCATTGCCACCACCCCGGTCAACCGCGATCCGGCCCGCGCCTTCGGACTGATGCACACGGATGACCACAGCCGAATCACCCGCTTTGTCGAAAAGCCCGGCGATAATGACGAACTGCTCGATCAACTCATCATGCCGAAAGCTCTGCTGAAATCAGCTGGAATCCCTGAGGACGAAGAGCGCTTCCAGGCCTCCATGGGTATTTACCTGTTCAACCGGGAAGTGCTCGAAGAAGCTCTCGATAACGACCTCGAAGATTTCGGCGGCGATATTATTCCGAGCATCATCAAAAACAAGAGTGTGTATTCACACACCTTCCAGGGTTACTGGGAGGACATCGGAACCATCAAATCATTCTACGAGTCGAATCTCGAAGTGACAAAGATCATCCCCCAGTTCAACTTCTTCGATCCTCACAATCCAATCTACACTCGTGCACGGCTTCTTCCTGCCAGTAAGATCAATAATGCCACCATCGAGCAGGCTCTGCTTTCTGACGGCTGCATTATTACCAAGGCGCAGATCAAGCGATCGATCATCGGCGTTCGCTCGGTGATTGAAGCCGGCTGTGAGATCACTGACACGATCATCATGGGGTCGGACTATTACAACAAGCAGGAGGTGAGCCGCAAAGGCAAGGTCACCGAGACTCCACTTTTCATTGGAGAGAACACCAAGATTCACAAGGCGATCATCGATAAGAACGCCTGCATTGGTAAAAACGTCGTCATTCATCCCGGGGATCGCATCAATGAGGACAATGAATGGTGCTACATCCGTGACGGCATCATCGTGGTTCCAAAAGGAAAAAACATTCCCGACGGGACCGTGGTCTAACGCGGAAGTAGCCGGACGACCAAAAGCAAAACAGGGATCCCGCGTCAGCGGCGATCCCTGCGAATAACGTGACGACTGAAGAGGATCAGTGCGTCGGAATGACTCCATCGCGCCCCACCGTGATTACCTCTTCTGTTTCGAGGTCTTTAATCACCACGGCACCTGCACGAATATCGAGAACCTGGTAATCTTTTTCTCCCATCCCGGGCTGAGAACTGGAGAAGATATCGCCCGATTTCACGGCGTAGCGATACTGGCTTCCTGCGGATGTCAGGATGGCGTAGGTGTCGGACGACTGACCGGCCGAATCTTTCACCAGCAAGTGGGTCTCACCGGTGCGCGTGTCGGTCACCTTGACACGAGATACATCCATCATGCGTCCCTGGCCTTCCTTCGAGTGAACAAACTTTCGGGTCACTTCCTCCACTCGAAATTCTGTTCCCGGGATATTGGATCCGGCGGCTACTTCAATGGGAGCTGACTCTTCACTGCCGAGATGACGAATCTCGGCACGCTTGCCGTCGACTTTAGAGACAGCGATGGGAAGCGGCTCTTCGTGAAACGATGAGAGGACCATGGTCTGAACCGGGGCAGTTTCCGGACTGCGGGAACTGATCTTGGAACCATTGAGCGCTACGATGGGCTTCGACTTAGCCTTCTCGCGAATCTGGGTGCGGTTGGGGAGCGGCTTGCGGGTGCTACCGACAGCTGCGGGAGCAGCGGCCACCTTTCGGTCGCCGGCGGACTGAGGGGCCGAGCTGCCGCCGCTATCGGCCCAATCAGCCTGCCCGTTGGTGCCCTCTTCAACAGCAACAGTCCCGCCTTCTGCGGGCCCTTCAACCGCATCAGCGACTTCAAAAGTTTCCTCAATGCCGGCTTCAGCCACCAGCGCTTCCTTGGCCGCCGCCATTTCTCTTGCCACTTCGAGGCTCTCCGGTGTCGCTCCCCAGGCGTCGGGTGTCAGGATCAGCTCATGCACTTTCTCGTGCCCAGCCATCTCCGCGAGGTTAGCCGCGGTGTTGCCGTAATTGTCTTCGGAATAGGGATTGGCCTGGTTCTGCAAAAGCACACGAACGGCCTGTAGCTTTCCGCCGCTCGCCGAGATCATGAGGGGCGTTTTGCTTTCCGGGCTGCGGGCATTGATGTTGGCCCCCTGTCCCAGAAGAGTCGTAATCACCCGGGCATCACCGTTAAAGCTGGCTACGAGAAGCGCATCGTCGAGCGCTTCGGAAGTCACCTGCCCGGCGAGCAGACTGACAATGTTCGAGTGTCCATTGTAAGCAGCAATAGAAAGAGCGCTCCAGCCTTCCGAGTCACGAAGGTCGACGTTAGCACCGCGGCTCATCAGCATGCGGGAAACGTCTTCGAATCCTTTTGCGGAAGCCGTTAGAAGAGCATCGCGGCCGAGACTGTTGATGTGACGAGGATCGGCTCCAAGTCCGAGGATCTTTTCAACGGCCTGAATCTGACCGGCAGAAGCCGCCTTGATCAGTGCCGTGTTGCCCGCGCCATCGACCGTGTCGATGTCGAGTCCGGTCAGCATGAAAAGTTCAATGCTCTCAAGGTCCCCCGCCCCGGCAGCAAGGAACAGATCCCGGGGAGACACTTCGTATCCCTTCTCCTCCAGATCCTTGCGTGCCACTTTCTGGGGATCGCTGCAGCTCGACAAGAATAACCCGGAGACAGCCAACACACAGATCAATTTTCCCGAAAGAGTGGTCATCTTCATAAATCTAATGATTCTAGTGGTTCTACCAACTTGTATTGTGGTGGCATTCCGGAGTTATGACAATCATTTATTTTATAAAAGTTAACTATTTTGAAAAATTAATTAATCTGGCGAATTCCCACCCTGTGGTGTAACAGGAGAGGCCTCGTCTCCTTTATCCGTGAAAGTGAACTACCTCATCGTTGGGCAGGGCCTGGCCGGTTCCCTGCTTGCCTGGCACCTGCTTCGTCGCGACCAGCGCGTCCTCGTGGTCGATCCGGAGGAAGGGATCACCTCTTCCAAGGTCGCTGCCGGACTCGTCACTCCCCTCGCCGGGAGCCGATTCAATATCCCCGACGGACTGGAAGAACGCCTCGACTACGCACACCAGTTTTACTGGGACACCGAGGAATCGACGGGAAAACAGTTTTTCCATCACCAGCGCATTGCTCGCCTGTTTCGTTCTGACGAGGAGAAAACTACCTGGGAAGAACGTGTCGCCGCTGATCCCGACGCCTTCGAAAGGTTTTCAGGGCCTCTCTCTCTCGACAATCCCAAGATCGCGGCCCCTCACGGTGGATTCGAAATGAAGGGTGGAGGCTGGATGGATCTCCCCGCTTTTCTCGGTGCCACTCGATATCACCTTCTCGAGCGCCTCGGCTACGCAATCGGCTTTCTCAATCCTGACGAGGTAGAGACAACTGAGGACGGAGTGAAGTGGAAGAACATTGAAGCCGATGGGATCATCTTTGCCCAGGGGTGGCGCGGCAACCAGAACCGGTTTTTCGATTGGATTCCCGTGAAGCCGACGGTGGGAGATATTCTCGATCTCTCAATTCCCGAGCTGTCTGATGTCTCACATATCGTGAACTCCGGCGGCTGGCTCATTCCCAAAGGTGACGGCGCCTTTCGTGCCGGTTCCACCTATCGCCACGATCTCGATGACCCATACGGCCATGACGAAGGCCACGCCGAAGTTCTGCGCAAAGTCAGGAACCTGACCAATGCTTCCTTTGAAGTCTCCGGCCACCGCGCAGCCATTCGCCCGGTGATTCGCAGGAGCCAGGTATTCATGGGACGTCACCCGTCTGAGCCTCGAGTCTTCTTTTTTAACGGGCTGGGTTCGAAAGGCGTTCTCAATGGGCCCTGGCACGCTCAACGCCTCGTCTCTCACATCCTCGACGAAGAAGCCCTTCCGGAGGCAAACGACATTCGCTCCAACTTCCTCTAGTGGTCATGGCCAGCGTAGCAAAACTCCCCCGCCCCACCGAAATGGCTCACCGCCTTCTCAGCGAGCGAATACAGGAAGGAGACACGGTGGTTGATGCGACCGTCGGAAACGGGCACGACACGCTTTTCCTCGCAAACTGTGTGGGCGAAAACGGCCACGTCATCGGGTTTGATCTCCAGGCCGGCGCTATCGAAAAGACCCGCAAAAGAACCGGTAATCGCCCTAACATCACCCTTCATCAGGCTGGCCACGAAACACTCGATGACTTCATCGCAGAACCCATTGCGGCCATCACTTTCAATCTCGGCTACCTCCCCGGAGGCGACAAAAACCTGATCACCGACAAAGAATCCACCCTGACAGCCCTGAAAAAGTCCGTCGCTCTTCTCGAGCCCGGCGGGCTGTTAACGGTTGTCGCCTATATCGGTCACGAAGGTGGACCTGAAGAAGGTGAGGCGGTGAGTGACTGGGCTTCTTCCCTCGACCAGGACAATTTTTCAGTCGCTCGATACGAATTTCAGAATCAACGAAACTCGCCACCTTTCCTGCTTGCTATCGAGAAGCGGATGTAAAAAAGCGGCCTGCCCCTTTCAGGACAGGCCGCTTCAAAACTTGGGGATTTTTCCTGCTGAGAGGAAAACAGATCAGCCCTTGCTCTTGCTCTTTTTCTTAGGTGCTTTGGTCTCAGGCTTCGGATCCTCGGGAACCTGGTAATACTCACGGAGACGCTCCAACTCAGATTCAAGCTCCTTGCGCTTGCTCGCGTATTCCGGTGAGTCGTAGACCGAGTTCATCTCGTTCGGGTCCTTCTTCAGGTCAAAGAGTTCGCCCTCGTCGAGGTGGTAGTACTGGATCAGCTTGTAGTCGCCATCGCTAACACCGTAGTGACGGGCCACGCTGTGAGCACCGGGGAACTCGTAGTAGTGATAGTAGAAGGTCGTGCGCCAGTCTTCCGGGGTCCTGCCCTTGAGAATGGGGACAAAGCTTTCGCCCTGCATGTCTTCGGGTGCGTCCACACCGGCGATGTCGAGGAAGGTCTCGGCAAAGTCGAGGTTGGAAACGATGTCGTTGCTGACCGATCCCGGCTCAACCACTCCGGGCCACTTCACGAGAAGAGGTGTTTTGAGGGATTCCTCATACATCCATCGCTTGTCGAACCAGCCGTGTTCTCCGAGATACCAGCCCTGGTCGCTGGAGTAGATCACTACGGTGTTCTCGTCGAGACCTTCCGCTTCGAGGTAATCAAGCACATCACCGATGGTGTCATCAACGGACTTCACACTGCGGAGGTAGTCCTTCACGTAGCGCTGGTATTTCCACTGGATGATTTCCTTCTCCGTCATGGAATCCCGCTTGGCGAGGTAGGCTTCGTTCTTCGGTTCGTAAGCCGCATTCCACGCTTCGAGCTGCTCAGGAGTGAGATTGTTCGGTGCCACCAGCTTGAGATCTTTATCGTTGAGATGCGTTTTGATCTCCATGGTTTGGTTAGCTGCAGGGCTGGCGCGATTCGAGTAGTCATCGAACAGAGTTGCCGGCTCAGGGATTTCCTGGTCGTCAAGCCAGGTGAGATACTTAGGCCCGGGCTGCCAGTTACGGTGAGGCGCCTTGTGCTGAAACATCAGCATGAAAGGCTTGTCTGGATCACGGTCATTCTTGAGCCAGTTGAGAGCCTTCTCACCGATGATGTCAGTGGTGTAGCCAACGTGGTCGCGCTTCGTCGCTTCGGCTTCGATACCACCGTAAAGCATCGGAGGATTGTAGTAAGGCCCCTGGCCGATAAGGACGTCGAAATAGTCGTATCCCTGCGGGGTGGATTTGAGGTGCCACTTACCGATCACAGCAGTCTGGTAACCCGCTGCATTGAGAAGTTTCGGGAAAGTCTGCTGATCCCCGTTGAAGGTGTTTCCGTTCCGGACAAAACCGTTGAGGTGGCTGTGCTTGCCGGTCTGGATCACCGCGCGGCTCGGACCACAAATACCGTTGGTGACGTAGCAGCGATTGAACAGCATGCCGCCTTCAGCAATGCGATCCATATTCGGAGTCGCCATACGCGTGGCGTCGTAGGCACTGAGAGCCTGCTGGCAGTGATCATCGGTAAAGATAAAGACGATGTTGGGACGGGAATCCTGGGCCGAAACAGAAAGCAGTGTCAACGCTGTGACGAGAAACGTAAATGAAAGAAACCTCATGACTGATGTCCTAAACGTC
>SPKZ01017835.1_pt1 | contig 11260 bp, 1 predicted proteins | sample 2456571 | NCBI WGS metagenome assembly SPKZ01 (sample SAMN11192286, study PRJNA482655) | marine metagenome | biome: ENVO:00000447; feature: ENVO:00000244|ENVO:00000211|ENVO:00000569|ENVO:00002023; material: ENVO:00002151; isolation source: ocean water from marine abyssalpelagic zone ...
CATAAGTAAGTCATAATATTTAGGATTATCAAAACCGTGTCTTAAAATTTCAACTTGATCTTCTCCGGTCTTTAATCCGATATCTTCTGGCTCGCATAGGTTTTCTAAAATGTAATATTTTTTCATGGTTAGTGCTTCCTGTTTGGGCTGAACTTAGGTACCTATATTTTAGAGCCCTTAATCCCACGTGTATTTTTGTAAAAATCATTTAATTTTTCATATTTACCTGATTTAAGTAGGTCGCTTAGTTCAACATTAAGATCGTTTTGCAATTTTTTAACATCATTCATAGATAGTGGTCCTTTATTTTTTTCGAAGATGTCCTTAATTTTATTTTTCACACTGTTGCTATAAGAAGGATGATTACCATGAAAAGGTGTAGGTAAATCAAGCTTATTTTTATAATGATGGTTATTGTAATTTTCGGGGAAATAGTCTTTATATTTTTTATATACTGCTTGAGGTACCAAATGATGTTTATTATTCTTACAGTTATGCACCAACACCTTATCCTGACCGATAAAGTAGGTATTGGTATTGGCCACACTTAAATTATAAACGGTTTCGGTGCGTTGCTCGCGACTTATTTTCGCAATACCGACGCTACCTTGATCGCCACGATATAACTGTTGGCCAATTTTTAAATCTTCGGCCTCAACCCAGCCTGAACCCAGAATATAAAATGGGTGTTGATCGGTACTTTCAATCACCTTGCCTGTGGTTAGGGTCAGTAATACCAGGTGATATTCTTTGGTATTGCTGATGATGTCTGTGACGCTTTGATGGCTTTCATGATCATTCCACTCGGCATAGGAAAGCACCGAGTCGCCGACTTTGATCTCTTTAATCGCAGTTTGGCCATTGATGGTATGAACCAAGGTGTCGCCAGTGAAACTGTTTCTGCCGCCACAAGGTGAGCGTTTAAAAAACTTACCAAATTTACCTGCGCCACAAAATATACTGCTGACGGTATCCCCCGCGGTGAAATTAAAACAATCATCAGCAAAGTAAGAGCGTAAAGTTTCAAGCGCTATGCCCGATATAAGACCCAATATCGCACATTCACCATTCGGATCGATTCGGTTGATCGGGTCACCATCAACGTAAGTATAAAGGTTCGGCCCCCCTGCAAGATCTATCGGATCAGGGGTAATGTAACGTCCGATCAGCGGATCATAATAACGACGCCAGTTATAATGCAAACCGGTTTCTTGATCAAAGTATTGACCGGGAAAGCGTAAGTTATTTTGGATCTGGTTATTAGTTGCCAGCAGCGCATTGCCAAAGCTATCAAATTCAGTATCCCACACCACATAACCGGTATTATCGGTTAGTTTGTAGGGCGTACCCAATTGATCATTTTGGTAATAATAGTATTTTTTATTGCTGGTAGGGTTAGATGCCCTGGTTGTGCTGGTTTTTAAAAATACCGGGTTAGTGCCCCACGTTGAGTTTGGACGATAACCATAGGAATTGAGTTCTTGCCCTTGCTCGTTATATTCAGCTATCAGACCTTCATTACTGTATAAGTAATAAGTTGTGATCCCTGCTACCGTTTTACTTAATCGGCGGTCAAATGGATCGTACTGATAACGGGCGATGATATTATCGCTAGCATCTTCGACCCTAATTAAGCGATCTTGACCATCATAAATAAAGCTCAGTTGGGAATTACTAGCGCCCGCTCTAATTTGATTACCATTGGCGTCGTAATTATACTCACGATCACCACTTTGAGTGAGCTGACCGGCGGTATTATATTGCCAGTTGTTGGTATTATGGCTAGCAACTCGATTGCTGTTGGCATCGAGTTGATAGGTCTCAAGTCGTTGAGTGCCATCGGGTAACGTTGTTGTTGCTTGTTGTAAACGATAAATATCATCATATTGATATTCAATTATCTGTTCCTCTGCCGCTATGCCTGAAAAACTACTTCGTTTGACGACTTCTTGGCTGAGACCGTAATCAAAATTCAGACTTAACACCGAGGAACCGCCGGGGGTCTTAATCTCCAGTGATTTGGTACTTAATAAGCCAGTATATTGGGTGTTCCGGGTAACGCCACCGGGCAAGGTTTCTTTACTGGGGGCTAACCAGTTAAATTCATTAATCGTTAATGAACCTTCACCGGGGATCTTAAAGCGAGTCAGCTGGTTATTGTTATCGTATTCATAATGATAAACAATGCCATCGGGCATGGTCATGCTTTTGACGATGCCATTATCATAATAGCTGTATTGGTAACTTTTGCTAAAAGGACCATAGTTGATGGTTTCTGATTGCTGACGACCATTGTTGTCTCGGATCAACACGCCAGAAAGAGTACCAGATTGCCAACTCGTTAGATTATCATTATTGTCATAACCGTAAATAACGCTTTGTGTTGGTTCGGTGGCAAGAACACTGGTGTAGATATTTTTTTCAATCTGCCGATTGGCATTATCATAAATATAAACGATTTTTTGACCGTTGGGATCAATAGTAGAGGTTAAATTGTCGTTGTTATCATATCCGTAAATCCAATCTCCAAAACCAAGTCTACTCTTTTGAGTTATGCGACCAAAGGCGTCATAATCAAGCTCGGTAACATAGTTGTTCCGATCGGTAAAACGCACTAAATCATCATAAGAATTATATTCGTAAGCAGTTATAAATCCCGAGGCATCTTCTTTAATTATATTATCGAAGGCATCATAGCTGTAATAAGTGCTATGACCGTTGGGATCGGTTTCTTTAATCAGGTTACCACGAGGATCGTATTGATAACTCATGGTTGAGCTTTGCTCGCCCTGCAAAATAGTTAGCTGACTTATTTTTCGACGGTTGTTATATTTGTATAATTGGCTATACGTTGGGTAATCAACCCGGTTGAGATCTTCGAAGTTACCGATCCCCGTTTCAGGATCCTTACCCATAGTAAATTTGGTGATATTGTTGTTGCCGTCGATACGTGATTGTGGACGCCCCGTTCGATCGGTGATAAGCGAAAAAGTTTTGCCCACTTCATCTTTATATGCTGTCTGAACCCCGTTAGCATTAATGGTGTAGTGGCTAATTTTACCGTAGGCGTCAGTGACGGTTTTCAGTTGCTGTTTAGCGTCATAGCTATACGTAAAACTCACCAAATTAGGATTAGTGTATTTGATTAAGTTGCCTGTTTTATCATAAAGGTAACTTCGACTATGATTTAATGGATCTGTTTCTTTGGTTAACATCCCTTCATTATCATATTCATAAGACCAAGTGTTACCACGACCATCGATCATGGTTTTTGCTCGACCTATTGCCGTGAAATTTTGATAAATATTTCTTATTTGATCATTAATGGTTTGTTTAGTCAGATTACCGTAGTCGTCATATTCAAATGTATAAGTAACAGGTTTAGTCGCGGCATTACCGGTATATGAACGCGTATGCAGCATGCCATTATCGTAATAGCTGTAAGTGATCGTTAATTGTTCTGCGGTGCCTTTGGCTGAAACTTTTTTAGTTGCACGACCTAAGTTGTTGTAGTTAACCTGCGTGATGACTCCATTTTCATCAGTTAGCTCAGTGACATAATTAAAACTAGGATGATAAGTTGCTGTCCGGGAGGATCCATCCGGGTGTTCGATTTTTATAATATTATTATATTGATCGTACTTAGTAGTTGTTTTGTTGCCATCAGCATCAGCAGCTAATTTAATATCGCCAACTTTGGCCTGACTGAATATCAACTGACCGCCTTTATATAATTTTTTAACGGCGCCATCGCTGCCGTAGATGGTTCGTGTTTTCACGCCATCGCCATCGACTTGAATCTTAGCGTAAGATTTTTGGGAACCATTATAATCATAAAAAAATGGCTCAAGGCTGCCATTATAGCCCCATGACACCATCATGACTTGACGGGGAATAAATACATCGCCACAAGAACCATTGGAATAAGTACCTCCAATATACACTTCTTCTACCGTAATCTGACCGGTGTCTGGGTCGACCGTTTCTTTTAATACAGTGGTGCCATTCCCATAACTAGTACAACGTTGAACAGTTTCTCCACCAACAACCTGATAAGTAATAGAGAACGTTATATCTTCTGGATCAATAATACTGGCAATTGCACGGCTAACCATCGTACTGGAGGTTTCATTGTATTTATTGTAACTGTAGCGCCAGTCGTTACCATTAACATCGGTAACTTTGACTAGATCACCATCGGACCAGCGATAAATTATTTTACGACCGCTATAATCGACCACAGACACAGGGTTGCCTGATTCGTACGCGATGGTTAAGATTAAATTATTCGTGCGATCTCGCACTTGCTCTATTTGATTTTTGTCGTTATAAACAAACTGAGCGGTTGTTCCTAATGTGTTGCCGTATGCAATAATTTGACCATCAAGATTATAGTTTATCCAGTCGCCATCACGATTTATCCAACGAAATCCGCTGTCAGTTTTCTCAATGACTTTTTCATTGTCGTAACGATATATTTTGCCATCGCTTGCGGCTTCTAATGTATATTTATAACTATTTCTGAGTAATATATTAGTATCGTCAACATAAGACGGTTCAGTCGAAGACACTGCTGACACTCTAATTTTAGCGTATCCAATATCGCTCCATTGTTGATTAAAGTGCCATTTACCCAGGCTGAACTTTCGAGTGTAGGTTAAATAGCCGCCCATCACTTTCACTCCAATGTCAGAGACCTGTTGTTCAAACTCTCCAGTGCTATAGTTAGGCCCTTGCTGATTGACTGTTATTGCCAACGCGGGCAGCGTCAAACTAGCGTAAAGTAACAATAAAAGTTGTTTGTAAATCCATTTTTTCATTTTATTAGTTCCAAAAAATTTGAGTCGAGGTCTTACTGACCATCTCCGCCATTGTTATTTTCTTGATCACAATCGTCGTCATCATCGCGACAACCTGGATAGCCTACCTGAGGGTCAGATGACCCAAAGCCACCATCATCGAGAACCCCGCCACCGCCACCACCATGTATCCAGCCACCGCTAGTGCTTTCACCGCCTGCGCAAGAGCTAGACAACGAACGCATCCAACAGGCGCGACTGGAACTGTTTGACACGGTGCCATTTGGACAAATAAAATCATGCTTTTCTTTGGCACACTGAGTATAGCTGTAACAACCACCACCAGTAGCATTTCCATTGGCGGCAGGATCAAGTGATTGCAGACTAATGATCCGATAAGGCAATACAATACTTTGTTTCGCTGCCAAGGTGTCTGGCAGAACATCGGTCAAGAATTCATAGCGGTAAAATTCATCTGACTGCGGTAGTGTTAATTTAACGTTATCAGCCCGTATTAATCCGTAATTGGTCAAAGTTAATTCACCATTAAAGACATCACCTTTAACCATGTCAGGTAAGCGAATACTGGCTGGTTCCATCACCACTACGGCAGCTGGCACATCGGTTTCGAAGGTTGCTTTGAGGGTTATTTCATAACGATCTTCCAGTGTAATTTCATTGACTACCCATTCCACCGAGATGAGGTTGTAATTAACAAACAAATCGAGGTTACGTACCACTCCCGGTACGATAGTAATCTGCCCCGTTAACTCTTGGTGGTTAGAAGCAGAGATACGATATCGATAGGTGCCTGCTTGAATTTCTGGATAATAAACTTCACCTAACTCATCGGTTGTCGCCGAATATTGGAAGTTTGGCACATCGATGTTTTGCAGGCTTATTGATGCCCCTTTAAGTCCTTTCACTAATTCACCATTAACATCAAAGGTAGCGGTATAAATGTCTGACAATTTAAATTGGACTCCACCAATGCCATCTTCAACTACTGCGACAATTACTGGAATGTCGGTCGTCGCTGCATTGCTGCTGGTTACTCGTAATTTATACTGATAAACCCCAGTGCTGGCTCGGTTTTGAGGGGATACGTAAATTCCAACCCCCACTTTAGCGCCTACCGCTATTTCGCCGAGCGATGAGGCTCCTGCCAGACTAATCCATGAAGGTGCTAAGGCATTGGTCCCCGTTAACAACTGGACATTAACGTTTTTCATTGCGATAAGCCCTCTGTTTTCAAGATAGAGGGTTTCTGAACTTTCGGAATCAACGGTGACACCCGTCTCTACCTGAGCTGGGCTGTAATATAAATAAGGAGCCGCATCACGCAATTGATAATTAATGACTACTCTCGACAATATTTTATCCGCTGTCGTTTGTGATTTAAGCAATAGCGTTAAGCTACCGCTATCAACAGCAGATTCACTGGCAACAAAAGTAACAGGGTGTGACAACGTCGTCGCACTGTTAATGTCTGAAATTTCAGGCATAGTCAGTTGAATACCCGTAGGAAGTGTAGTTTCAACTTCCCAATGTATACCCTGATAACCAACACCTTTACCACTGGTCACCGTTAATGGCAGTTGATGTTCAAACAGTTTAGGAACCGTCAAGTTATAACTTGAGTAGTTAGCGCTTAGATTACCGATGGTAAACTGACCATGCTCAGGTCGATCCGTCATATCGGGATGTAACGCTGATACACGATACAGACCATTTTCATTAGCTTGAGGTTGGTATTGGTAGCTAAATAACCCTTCACTATTTGAAACCAGTTCGATCACACGCTCAAAACCATTAACGTCAATTATTAGTTTTAACTGAGCATTGGCTAATGTGGTTTGAGTCTCGCGATCTTTAACTGAGCCGGTAATTAATACGGGCTGCTCTCCGTAGGATATGGCAGGCGTGATTTCGGTAATTTCGGCCAAGTAAGGAGTGTCCTGTGTGTTGAGTTGCACACTGTTACTTAATCCAGAGATCACCACTTGATCAGCTCGGCCCTTGTGATAACTCAATCGACTCGCCGTAAATTCCAGTACCACGGTTTCCGGTGTCGTTGCTGGTAGCAGCACTTCGCTCCAATCAGAAATAAACTGTTGCCCAGCCGCTATTCTGGCAATCACCGATCCCGACTTCGTCGCAATAACCTGCTCACCGCTACTTTGGCGGAATCCGGCAACGGTAATAGTATTGCCATCAAGATCGAGTAATTTAATCTGGATATCAGCGGAGTCGCTATTACCATTGTTGTGTGCAGTTTCAATTTCGATGTCCAGTGCCGTCGGGTTCTCTAGAATAAACCTAACTTTACCCGCAGTGCCTCGAACAAAACCATCGGTTTCAACGCGCAGTACATAACTACTTTGAGCAACGGTCATTTGAGATGTCCGGATAATTTCTATTTTATCGGTCACCGTTGGTTTAATGACTAATGTCGCTATCACATCTTCTATCGCCGCTAGCTCTTTATAACCACCAACAACAACGGCTATCTGCTTGTGCTCAGCTGGAGATAGATTAAATGACTCAGAGCTATGTACTCGTCCTTTAATGGTTACCTCAAGTTGCGCATTATTAAAGACAACATTGTCGAGATTGGTAACATTAAAGAGTAATTTATTAATAATACCTCGTTTTAGTTGTGCCTCTGTTGCAGGCTCAATCTTAGCCAAAGGTAATTTAATATTTCGAGATAAGCTTGGCACACCGTTATTGTCTACTGCTTGGATCCGATACTGACGACTATCAACATTAAAACCAGAGTCTACAAACTCTTTTGTTGTCAGTATTTGAGGGTTCATTTTTAAACTAATTTCACCTTGTTCGAGAAAAATATCATACCCGGCAATATTATCACCTGAATGCTGCCATTTGATCACTGGTGACTCCTGATCGCGCTGAGTCAGCATTAGCTGGTTAACAGGTAGCAATGATATGTTAAGGTAAATTGTATTAGATGGTCCAGATTCATTACCGGCCTTATCTAGTGCAGTCACAACATAACCAGCCAATTGCGGATCAGGCACGGTGTCTAATGCTGCTAAGCTATATATTTTATCAAGCACAGGAATTAACCCTGCAACACTGGTAATTTCGGTGTTATTCGCCCGATAAAGTCTGAAATACATGGTGCTATCAGTTTCAGCGACTGTCCACCTAACTCCAACACCCTCAGGTAATAACTCTGCGGTCATATCTAATGGCGCTTGAGGTGCGATACTGTCTGTCGTTATCACTACTTCATCACTCAATGCACTGTAGGCTGTTTGCCCCTCGTGGCCTCGAATACTGGCAATAGCATAAATATACTGACTATCGGTAGGCGGCGTATCAACGAAACTAAGAACGTCAATGACTTCAGTGAGTAAAGTCATCTCTGTTACGGGTGCGCCATCAGCTTCTTTGGCGCGACGATATATCGCGTAGCCAACGGCATCTACAATTTTGTACCATTGTAATTTAACGCCGCCTTGTGGATAAGCACTAGCCTGTAAACCAATTGGAACACCCAACGGAGGTAAATCGCCTTGATACACTTGGATCGCTTTAGTCTGTAATTGGCTAATTATTTGATTAGATAGCATATCCTTTGCCTGATAATTCAATCGCAAGTAGGCAACATTTTGCAGCCCAGTCTCCGCGCTAAGGACAATTTCTCCTTGCCAGCTTGTTGCCGACACTTGGGTCAGGTTATCAACGGTAATCGGTTCACCTGCATCAATGTCATAAGTGACTGTCATTGTTGTCGGGTCAACTTCTTCAGCGAATTGGGCAGTGAAACTCAATGTAACGGGTAGTGCGGCATCATTTTTCACCGGACTCTCTGGTGAAATAACCAAACTCGTTACCCGTGGACCAACGGTGTCAATCTGTATTTTTTCACCAATCAGTACAGAGGTACCACGATTACCAAGCTTGTCTCTGGCAGAGAATAGCGCGTAGGCTGTTGCCGATACATAATTTTCAGGAATCGTTATTTCACCCTGATATTCGACATCGGTCACTTTGTATAAGTCAACATTTAATGGGGCGACACCTTCAGGATTCAAGCTCAAAAATGGACGTGTTAACAACGGCTCATTGACCACGACCCGGATATTTACTTTACCTACACCAAAGACTTTATTAGCAGCATCATATTGCCCTAATGGCTCATAAATAATTGAGGTAGCATGAGGTAACTCACTATCGGCAGTTGCAGATACCTGATGAGATATACTACCCAGTGTACCGAGATTATTAACAGCCAACACGCGATAGTAATATTTACCGTTTTGATCTGGCATGTCCGTATAATCTATTGCTGTTAATGGCTGGCTATTAATTTTTGTTCCAGCAGTTTCGTCAGCAAAAGGTTGCTCACTTCGGTATAAATTATAAGTAAGTGGTGTATCAGATGTTACTGATGACCAGCTAAGGTTGATCACGCCAGCTTCTTTAGATTTTGCATAAAAATTAGCTGGAGCAATCGGTAAACTTGAATCGAGCGTTACTTTAATTTCAGCTGATACAGGACTGATCCCACCTCTATTTTTGGCGGTAGCAGAGATTTTATTCAATCCTTCGGTAAGTGTGATGTATTGCTGACGCTTGCCTGTAAGATCAACCTCTCCCCACTCAGTGGCAACTCCGTTAACATTCAGCTGAACTGTTTGATCAACGCTAGCAGCAACTTCTACCAAGAACTGAACAAGATTAGTCGTGATGTTACTGGCTGGTTCGGTGATGGTTGGCGCTACTGGCACAGCTATCGCGACAGAGATTGAATATTGAGCTGTTACTTCATTGTCCAGTGTATCCCATAATTTAACCGTTAATGTATGTAAACCATCGGTGATGTTGTCGATGGCCAGCGGTATTTTAAATTGAGTAGTCCCATTAGATGAACGACCGAGTAAAGTACCATCAATCAGATAATCTACTGCCGCCACACCGCTTTCGTCACTGGCAATAACAGACAGATTACCGTCTGCCATTATCGAATTATCTGATGAGTTTAGTGCAACATTATTCCAGTTAACACTTTGTATTTCAGGCCCTTGATCATCAGTCTCTGGCACTACCTCTACGCTGCTGACTATCTGCGTTTCAGCACCCGATTGATTGACAACACTGACACCAACAAAGTAAGTTTCGCCATTGATTAATCCATTGACCTGCCCCTGTAATTGCCCAGCACTAACAATTGCTCTTGGTTGCTTACCTGAAACATTAGTAAAGTGTTGAGTATCAACATATAGACGATAAGCAGAAACCAACGCTTGTGGTTGAGCACTCGCCCAACTGACATTCGCTTTGTTATTTAATGGGGTAGTCACCAAGCCAATTGGACTGTCTAACAAGGTAACGAAAGTTGTGCTTATACCTTCACTTTCATTATCACTAACATCGATAGTAGTAACCTTCACCAGATATGATGTTGCTTTTGTTAAACCAATAATATCGTAGCTGGTGACATTACTTGCCAACGTAATAGGCGCTTGAGCGTTAATATAAAGCTTATATCCCCCTAAATCTGGTGCGTTTGGTGGTGCAAGCCATGTCACTTTAATTTGCTCAAAACCAATGTCCGCAGTTAATCCGGTCACATTATCTGGCGCTTCGCTATCGGCCATTGTAATGGCCTGAGAGTTAACCATTACTAATGCGTTATTTGCTAAATCAATCGCTAAAACAACCAAATGATAGGTATTGCCGCGAATCAATCCCGGGAGGGTGTATTGCTTTTGACCATCATTTAACTCTGCAATTAAATTCGCATTGTTGACGTTGGTGAATGGTTGATTTGCCAAATATAGCTGATATTTAGAGATATCAGCGCCATTTTCTTGTTCATCATAAGCTTGCCAATCTACATTTAGCTCGGTACCTGATGGTTCGCCAAGCAACTCTAACAGTACAAGTCCAGGTGGCGTATTATCGAAAAATACTATCGTTGATGTCGCTGGGCTTTCATTATTTGCATAATCGAAAGCAGTGATTAGTAATGTATTGTTACCACCCACTAACGTGACCTCAGCTTGCCAAATTTGAGCGTCGTTGGCGGCAACCAAGTTGTTACCATTGACGCGAATTCCGGTGCCAATTTCTTTAGTTCCAGAAATTTGGATCACCATCATATTTGAAATATTGTCTACCGGATCTAGCACTGGTGTTTTAGGCGCTACATTGTCTATCGTAAACGCAGTTTGAGTGACACTAGACACTAAGCCTGCATTATCGGTTAGCTCAATCGCTACTTGGTAATGACCGTCATTAAGTTCAACTAACGGTTTAAACTTTAATTCATTAAATTGCTGAGTCAACTGACCCGAAATAGCGATACCTTGTTTTGTCAGTGAAACATCGGTTGCATTAAGATCAAGACCCGATCCTATTTCACTAAATAGTATGGTGATATCTGTTGGTGCAATGGTGAAATAAGTTCCATTAGCTGGAGTTAC
>SPKZ01006382.1_pt1 | contig 11255 bp, 13 predicted proteins | sample 2456571 | NCBI WGS metagenome assembly SPKZ01 (sample SAMN11192286, study PRJNA482655) | marine metagenome | biome: ENVO:00000447; feature: ENVO:00000244|ENVO:00000211|ENVO:00000569|ENVO:00002023; material: ENVO:00002151; isolation source: ocean water from marine abyssalpelagic zone ...
AGCAATACAAAAATAGAAGGCTCAGGAACTTCCGTTACCTGCACATTACTGACTGCTCCTGAATAATGTGCAACAACTTCTGAATCATAGTCAAAAGCATCGAAGTTAAACCTAGCCGAACTCCAGTAACTTTGATCAAAGTTAGAAGCTAAGTCTTCGGGATTAAACTCTTTACCTTCTTTCCAATATACCTCGAAATAGAAATTAATGGGTGTGCTGTTAGATATCATTAAACCAGAGATAGACATATTTGAGCTTGTATTTGGCTCAGGTAAATAGCTCGCACCCCATAAATCAGCTGATATGACATTGTTAAATGTTTTACCGCCCAACTTTATTTCAATAGATTCAAAAGAGTCATAAGTATAAAACATGTATCCATCGGTAGGGCCATCACCTTCAGTAATATCCTTAGGAGTGAAGGCGTCACTATATTCAAAAGTGAAGCTAAATGAGGAGTCGAAGCCAAAATCCCATTGACCACAATCTCTAGCTTGGGAGTCTAAGGTACTAATACAGCCCTTTTGCTCAGGAGAAATATCAACAGAGATGATTGTTGCTTGGGTGATAGATGAAAAAATTAAAAATAAAATGGCTGTGAGGTGGTGCATATGAACTTCCTTGTCTGTTCAATTGTGAGATGATTTTTTCTTAAAAAGACTTTTGTTACAATGGTGTAGCATACTACGAGAGTGATAACATTAGCCCTATTTAAGTTCTATTCGTTGTGCCTCAAGTTGTTTTGATAGGATTGCTATCATAGTGAAGATAACTTCTATCTGCTTTTCGATTTCAGATATCTTCTTCATTGCACCATCTCTATTGAATTCTTGTCCTGCTAGATTACCTTCGTCCTTAGACTGCATTTGGGTTTCTGTATAAACCCTGAATTGATGCACTGCTATTTGTAGCTCATCAAGCGGTTCCACTAATGCAGGGAAGTACATATGACTGCGAGCTAATGAGCATTGCAGGCTAGTATTTTTTTCAATATAGTCTTTTCTCAATAGTTTTATGCTCTCTCCCGTAACTAACATGTAATGGCCTCCATTAGAGCACCAAAACTTTAATGATGTTAGTGTCTCTAGAATATAAACCAATTGCTGTCTACTCTCTGTCGATGAGGCAATACTTGATTGGAAATTCGCTGAATCAACAGCTAATTGACTATTAGTTTCCAATGTTCTTTTGAGGTTTTTAGCTTGGTAAATATTGCTCATAATTGTGGCAAATACCGTCCCAACAGCAGTAATTAAGGCTCCATAGACTAAAAATTCATACTTAACATTAGCACTACTAGTTTGCGTCGTTGCCTCAGCATTACCTGAAATAAAAAAGAATCCCAAAATAAGAAAATATATAAATATCAACATTAATATCCTATTAAAAATTTGCTTTATCAAAGCCTAAAAGTGTTTTCCTCCACTTATAACTCTAAATACCTATTGCTCTAACCTTGTACACTTCTGAAATTATTATACTCAAAATTATTGTTAAATCACTTGTTTTACTTTCTATGACTAGCTTTAGTCCAGGACTAAATGTCGTTTCCAGCTGATATTCCGGATTGGGCTAAAGGGCTATATACATTAGCTTCATGCTCCCCCCATTTTTGCCCGTGAAATTATAGAGGGCGACACTCCCTACACATCAACACAATGGTAAGTGACTAAACACTGAAGCCAAAGAATGTTCTTCCACTATCGGATTGCCAATCTTCGTATTTAGATTTGTAACAATGCAGTTCAGTAATTTGATCAGTAGTAAGGTTGTGATGCTTTACTCCATCGTTCGTCTCTTTTCTAGTAAACTCGAGGATATGGCAAGCAAGGGTATCTACAACATCTGAAGACTTTGAGAATTCTAACCATATAGCATTAATGAGCCAAAGATGTTCATCAAGGAGATGATTACCTATGACTTTATTTGAGGATAAGTTTCTTACTAAATCGTCTCTTAGACTCGAAGCTGCTTGTAATAGTTTAGCTACATTAATTATTTCAACTACTATAGTATTTATATTTTCAAGTTCAAACAAGTTACTAAAGTGGTCGTTTAATAGTCCCGTTATATGTTGTTTAGGGAGATTAAGGTCAAGCTCTACCTTAGCCTCACTGTCATGTTTTTCTATATTTCTTTTAATCAATAAGAAGATTCCGTTTATTTCTTCATTTATTATTAATTTGATTTTTTCTATTGCGTGAAGAGATTTTTCTACATGTCGCTCAATGTATAGCTTGTTCTCTGAGTCACTCTTTTCTGCTAACCGTATTTTTTCAAGTCGTTTTGCATTATCTAGCTGAATATTTACTTTATTTATTTGTGAGGCCGTTTGCTCTGTGCCGTGAATTCGAGTAACCATAAGGCCAAGAGGAAAAGCTAAGGCTAATAGACCTAATGGGAGCTTACTGATGATGAAAAAATTTATGTAACCGGGTGAAGATAAAGAAAATTCACACCCCCACCACGCGAAAGCACCTGTAGTTAAAAACATAGAAATAGGTAAAAAAATGGCAATCCAAAACATGCCTTGTTTTGATAGTCCTTCTTCGGGGTGTAACTTAAAAGAAGAGCAAAATCCACGCTTGTTTACTTTAGATATTGTATAGGAAACCATGAAAACAGTTACTAATCCAATTAGAACTATTACTGTGAAAGAAGCCCAAGGGCTAGAGGTACCCCAGTGATCAGATGAACAAGAAAATATTGAATCCATTTAGCAGTTTCTTATTATTTATTAAATGATTGCGTGAGCAGTGATGTTAATATAAATGACATAATTCTGCTAGCAAAGTGAATTAATCTTTGCCTTCTATAATCCGTTTTAATGCAGCATCAGACATTCCGTCCATCTGCTCACGGCTAGTTGGTTCTGTTACCTCAATAACTTTATTTGGCAACAACCCATAAAGCCGGACGAGACTATCTATCGCTTGGATCTTTTCAGCCGACGTCGTAGCACTGGCATGGGCTTCAAGATAAAGGTCACGAGCATTCAACAATTCGAAAGGCAACTCGACCTGCATCTTAGACTGCAAAGCCTTATACGCTCGTTGAAAGCCAACTGACTTCACTATGTGACTAGAGTTTTGCATCCCCATTGAGTAACCAGCAGCCTCAGCCGCTTGTCCTTGGCTCATGCTCTCGTTCACTAACATCAAAGTAGCCATTCTAGCCGCTTTATGTGCCGGTCGACCCATTGCCCTCAAAGGGAAATTAATGACCTCTGCCGATCGCTCAGAGATCTCTAAAGCTTGCCCCATAATAGTCACCTTTATTAGTAGTAAGTTAGTGATAAGTCACGTGTTATTTTATCACTAAACACTGACTTTTGACATGTTATGTCAATTCAGTTCTGCGTACGAAAAGGTTGTTCAATATTTTTATTATTGTATTGTAAAGGCTAAAATATAATCGAATATATCAATTAAATAGCAATTAAAAGTCTCCAAAACTTTAGTTATGATATTGTTTTATTTATTTGATGACTATTATAGGGAAAATAATGAGTAACGAAATAACTAAGGCGGACACAAACAAAATAGATTTAACAAAGATGACTGAAATTGATCTTTCAAACTTAGACGATGAACAACAAAAACACTTTATGCAAAAGTATACTGATGCTCAGCTAGATCTAGCCCAAAAAACACAACAGGCAAAAATTGATATTAATGCAACGAAGGCCACACTTGATGATATGACTGGTTCAGTCAAAGGTGCTACAGATGATGGAAGTTCTATAACAATCACGCACTCTCAAACCACATCAGTAGGTAGAACAGAAGTTATAATGGGGAATACTGAACGTGCGGCGCAGGGCAAGATATCACGAAGCGGCTCAGGTCTTGAAGATAACACAATGAAAATTTTAGTCGTAGTTGGAGTTGTAGCAATAGTAGTTGCTTTAATTTTAAAAGGATAAAAAGGGATTTATATGGCTAAGAAAATTTACGTAACGGCAGAAACAAACCTAACGGAAGAGGTTAAGCCCTTATTAGATAAAATTTTTGAAGGAAACACAGTTCTAATTGATAAAACAATGGAAACTTGTAAATTAGTAAAATCTCATCTTAGAAACTCTGCTATTAACTCCCCTGACTTTTCTCAACATATTACAAGAACTGTTTTGTATGACAAAAAGACAATAATCATTTCAGGCTCAAATAAAAAACCATCTTTGTTTAAAAGGATTTTTGGATAACTTATGGCTCGTTACAAAAAATATAATGGTAGAAGATCCAGCCAAGAGGCTTTACAGCATATTGAAGATGCAAGACTGCTGACAATTGAACTTGGAGGAACTGATCAAGATGTAAAGAAATGGTTTTTTAGTCTAACAACAACTGAATTAGATCCCATTCTTATAAAATATCGTGATACGTATGGGAAACAGCCTTATGAATATGCACTTAAAGCACTCCCCAAGTGGAAGAGTGGCAGGACTAAAATGAGTGGCACGGTCGCAGGACGACTCTTTAATCTTCTGCCAAACTTCATGCCCTTGAATACAAAATATGAGTTGGTCGATTCATTATGGAAACACGTTGGTTTATCTAAAAAAAGAGTTGTTGAAGCCGGTTCTAATGCTGATATTGAAGAAATTATTCAAGTTGTAAATGATGAGGTATTGTCTCTTGCGACAAACTGGGAAATACCAGAAACTTTAAACAAAAGATTTAATTGGTTAGGTGGTGATGACGCTACAACATATCAAAAGCTATTATCTCACATTAAAGGCTCGGAAAAGCAGTTAGCTATTGAGGTTATGCAGGAACAAGTTCCTATACTAAGAGAAAATTTTATTAATAATTGGCAAGATGTGTCATCAAACATAAATTATGTCATTGAGATAGGGAAGCAATCAGTTGAATTGATAATAAAGGCGGATTGTTCAGATGTCATAGCTAAAGATTGGAGTTACACACCAACACACAGTAATAATTCAAGCAGTTCAAGCAGTTCAAGCAGTTCAAGCAGTTCAAGCAGTTCAAGTGAGAGTAGCTTTTTTGGTAATGTATTTACTTACGGCATAATTATTTTTATCCTATATCTGCTATTTAAATAGTTTATAAAAACAATGATGTCACCAATTAAGATTGAACTCCTATAATCTCTTTTACCACAAAGAGGACTTTATTTAATACAAGGCTCCGCCTTTAAATGACTTTTTTGACCCGTTAAGCGGACGTTGAGCTGTCTAACTATTTCATCCCAAAATGGGTTTGAAATAATCCATTTCAATATTTAACGTTTAAAAATTATAACTCGTGGAAAGTGCAATAATTACTCTAACTCCCTACATATTAATTACTTCGGTTTAGAGTCGTTGATAAATAGTATGGTTTGCAAACAGCAGGTTAAAATATCTCCACAAAGCTGATTTGTATGAGTGTTAAACTCATGGTCTTTGTAATAATGATGAGCGAAGTAATTTCTTGATGTTACGAATTTTAGAGTAACCTTAAAAAAATGCTTTTGCTTATTTGACCATTTTTTTCCAATCTTATAATTTTCAATTTTATCGAACACCGCCTCGGGCCGATCTTGTAATTTTGTTAAATTACCATTATCGGCCACCGCAATAAGCACTGTTCTAGCGGCATCATCTATTAAAAAAACCGACAGTTCACGAAACACATCTTTTAAATCATCCGGTTCCTGTTTTCCAGATAAATCTAGAAGCATCGTTCTGATTAGCACTTCAGTTCTAATTGTCATCACAAGCAAAGTGTCTAGTAGACGTGGCTGAACTAAAGTAATATCACTTTTCTTATTAATTGACTTATGTAAATCTGTGAATGACCTAATCCAAGGTTCAAAACTTTGATATTCGTTTAACTGTTCATATGTTTCTGCTACTCGATCTACAGCAAACCATTTAGAAACGTCTTGACAATAAATTGGAGTGTATCGTTCAAACGTTTCTCTAAAAGCAATTTCCTCAAAATCTAGAACATCCTTAAGTTGAGACCACGATGCAGGTTGCCTATTTGAGTAAGTCCATTGTTTGAATAAATCATTTTCGTTAAAACCTAAACCGCATAGCCATTCGAAGAGAAAATAAATGTCACGCTTTAATGATTTTAAGGCAAAGTTAAATTCCGACATCCCATTGTTCTCTAACTTTCGAGTCCAATCATTATGTAGTTCAAGGAGAACTTCTAACCCCGTATTCAGCTCTGTAGCAGTTACATTGGCTCTATCAAGTAAGTGCTGAGATATCTCTCCATACGTTGGGGTTAACAGGGTATTACTGTGGTGGATCTGTGAAGTAAATGTACGATAGTGGGAGATGGCACTAAAGATAAGTGTATATTGTTTCGACCATTTTTTATTTATCCTCACAACCTTATCTTTGAATACTTGTACTCCATCCTCCCTTGAAACATAGCGTTCAATGAATAAGCACTCGTTGACAGCTTCTAAAATAATATAAGCTTTCCAATAAGATAAATATGCTTCATTTGGGTAAAAACTTCTTCCGTTGGGATGGTTACATTTTATCAGTTTCGCAGGAGCTATCACCCCAAATCGTTTTTTAAAACTTTCATTCATCTGTTCATCATATGGGTGAGATAGTTCGGATAGCGAAGTTTCATTATCTGGTCTAATTATTAAGTTGTAATAGCCAGCATCACCAAAGTCATTTTTTACACCTTTATTGGGCTGATGGCCAGTTACAGGATAGCTATCCCAATTTTCAAAATATGATTTAGGTAATTCAACAAACAAATCGACATCAATGCAATCTTCAAATATTAAATCAATAACTTTGATGTCATACGGAAGCTTTTTAAGGTGCAACTCGTCCTTTAAAAATGTGAAGAAACCTCCACTACACATTCTCATTACAGGGTTATTATTTAACCCTAAGCTCAAATAACGACAATAAAACTCTTGGGGGTTGTAGTTGATGCTTCTATGCATATTAAAACCTTAATTATCTGTAGCGCTGCTGTGATATTTATATAGAAACTATTGGATCGCGTTTTACCTTTTACTATCTAACTCAACAAATTGGTGATAGTTGATGTCCGTTTGTAGCTATAAGAAGACATTAATCTTTTCAGTTTGTTACGTCAACAATGCGCACTAAGAGGGCAGTGCCAATCGGTTAGTACCCAAAACTTAAACTGCTTGGGATACTGCTTCGTGGCGACTTAAACACTTAACCTGACTCTCAATTCATCATCAACACTAACTAATATTTCTATATTATTTAACGTCAAAGGCACCTCATTGTCGATAACCCTAATTCGCTCACGTATAGGCCCCCCTTTTTTAGAACTAATAATTTTATATCCTACGGACTCCATTTGTTCGGTTAATTGAGTGGTAGTAAATTTAGGTTCAAGAGTGTTTTTTCGCCAGAATATCATTTTTTGTTCTGCGTTCTTTTTCAACTTTAAATAATATTCAGATCTTGTTATAAGTGACAAAACTAGGTTTTCAATGGTTACTGGTGAGTTGGCGTTTTTGAGTGTGAAATACTTTCTCTTAATATCAAGCCTATCTCGTATCACTTGATAAATATCATTAATGCTAACGACTACTGGTTGGTTAAATCTGTTTAATGTTGCATGAAGTACCGCAGCTTGGTCTCTAGCTTTAGCATCTAGCTTTAGCATCTAGCTTTAGCATCTAGCTTTAGCATCTAGCTTATAGGTATTATATTCTTCAGCAGATAAGCTTAGGATGTTGTTCAAGGTGATTGGTTGCGTTTTATCAACAATCACAAGCTTACCTCTTGGACTCTCAGCATAAACTGAAAATAGTGGTTCTAATTCATCTAGTGACAACTCACACTGCAAACCAGTTCTTAGCCATCGAGATCTAATTTGAGCAGCTCGGGTTCTTATGTTCATATGCTTAGTGTCTGCGGCAAAATATTAAATCCTTTTAATAATATAGTTAACGACTAACACTACTAATTGAAGCTTCTGGCGTAGTGGAAGCGTTAGCCATGTTACGACACTATTTACCACTTTGCGGACATTAGCATTTAATCAGTAGCGGTGATTAGGATTAGGTTTTGTATCGTTAATTACTTGTTATTGGGCTGAACACCTAACTACATATTCATTCAGTTTTACAATGGTTTGGTTGTAATCGAAGTATGAATCTGACAGTTCTTCCATACTTTTATCTAGCATCTCAGTATTATATTTGGATACAAAAACTAGTGAAATGAAATAACTACTATCATCTAGTGATGTAAGCAACTCTATAAGTTCTGGCTCAAGATGTGAAATAAAAGAAAAAGCTCTTTGTATATTTCTACGTGAAACTTGCTTTTGCCCTTCTAAGAAATCAGCCCAACTTGCAGGAGCGTATAGAAAAGTACCAGTTACTCTTGGAATATTATCATTGTATTTTTTCTGATTGAGTAAAGTCTTAAGGGATTCTTTGTTATTCAATTCTTGGCTGTTAGCCGAGTTTATCCCTTTAATGCAGTCATTTATTAAATCACTGCTTTTAATCACCTCTTTAACAATAGGTAACGCTACTGAGTTGATGTAATTTTCATCCTTATACTCTTTATACCTCACAACAACTAAATAAAAGACATAGCTTACTAAATATCCCATTGTTAAATTATATATTGAACTAAGTAATTTTTGTCCGCCTTCAAACAATTCAGGTAATGTATGCCACCATAAATCATGGCATAAAATGATAGCCATAGACACTATAACTAAGATATTGATTGTTTTGTTGATAGATAGGATAAACTTCATAATTTTCCATTTAAGCAGCTTACAGGGCAATTTCATCTGAAATATTTGTTTGCCAACTTATCTAGTTCATTACTAAATTCGTCAGCGCCATCCATTGTTAAAACAAGAGTCAAACGTAAAGTTTTTTTATCTTTAGCATTTGGTAATTCGTCAAAGGCTTGATTAATCTCTACATATATATGCTCTACATAATCCTCTATTTCTTCAATTGCATTTTTCGCAAAATTTGAGACTAAATTTAAAATATTATTAAACTCGGGTGCAACATTTAGGTTTACAAATGAAAGTCGCCAATCAATATACTTACAGTAAATCTCCGCAAACCTTTGGCAAACATATTGAATGTGATGACAATCACCTGGCTCTCCCGGTAAGCCAAAAGAATCAGTTGCGGCTTCATTCAATAAACGGGTCAACATTGGATGTAAGGGTTCTAGTTCACTCTGTTTGCCTTTAATAAAAGTAATTACTTCAGATGGAGTTTCAATATCCGTTTTATTACTAAAAGATATTCCATATTTAAAATCCATTCGCTTTTCAGAGTAGCTATGGATATAGTCTTTAAGTAGTTCAGCAAACAATCTATATTCCCATCCTGCGCCTCTATCCAAGACGATTTTAGTAGCCTTAGGGGAAAATTTGTCACTAGGTAAGTTCAATTTTTTTGAGTCGTACTTTTGCTTAATTAATAATGACTCCATAAACAAATAAGGAATTTGATGTTTGATTACAGCTTCTATATCTTGTGAAGAATTAAAACCAAACACCCAGTTTTCATTATAAAACTTTAACTTTTGAACAAATTCAAAGAGTACGATGTTATCTACATAATCTGAAAAATCACTTGTGGGATTTTTTTCCCACAAAGGGATGATGTTTAGTATTTTGTTATCGATAAAAACGAATATTGGGATTCCCTTTTTCTTTGCTTCCAAATACTCTAAATTAGTTACAGACTTACCATTTGCAGTTTGATAACCGTATCTACCACCTACAATCAAAATCAATATGTCAGCTTTATTTTTAACATTTTCAATACAATTTGAAATGGTATCACTAGATACGTTTACTGGAAATGATGCATGTTCTGATAATACAGGTGTTAACCCAAGGCTTTCTATCAAGGCTTTAATGTTTAATCTTACTTGCCCTAGATCATAACAAGTGGAACTAACGAATATTGCTGGTTTATAACCTAATGGCATCGACGATCCTTATTAATTGCCCTGAAGCTTATTATGGATACTTCTCAGTAACATCCCTAAGCTTTATGTGATTCGCATTAATATCCCATACTTTAATATCATTAGAAACCACAAACTTTTATTTTGTAAAACTTGCGTATTACTGAGGTTTCTCAGTAGTACGCCACGAGTAATTCATTAGAAAATATATGGCAAATAATTTATGGTTAATGTCTTCTGTGCGCACAAATTGATCCTTACATCACTACACATAGGCTCTGCCTTAATAGGTAGGTATCTGTCTTTTTCAGGTTAGTTAATCTAGTCTAATGATTGGACTAATGACAAGGAGGTAATTTATGGGTGCAACCAAAGGCGCAATTAAAATTAGAATAGCAGTACCCCTAATTCTACTAACTATTCCTGTAACTATACTATTGTCTTGGAATGGCGAGAAGCATGAGCAAAAGTACAGGGAGAAGTTTAAGGCTGTATTACAGGAAGTGGCTAATATCTGCACCAAGAAGCAAGAGTATAGGTACATTCTAGGCAAGGATATCGATTGTACTATCGAACAGCTAGCACTTCAAAAAATAAATATCGAGTAAATCGTCTGCTTTAAAGGTCGCGATCTACCACACAGCGGACATTAGCACGGCCAACTGTTTTTTCTCCTTTTGAATGACTTATAGCTGCTGGTTATTTGAAAAACTCTATCATTAAACCAGAAGCTACATTCAATGGAACAGAAGATAAGCCATTTTTAAATGCTTCTTTAAATGATTTTTTATCATTGATAATACTCGGAACTCTATTGATTGCATTTAACCCTTTTTGACTTATTACTACAGTACAAGGCCCATCAAGATTTTGATTTTGATTTTGATTTTTTACACGAATAAATCCTTCGTCATTTAACCACCATATAGTGGACATACAAATTTCATCTACATTTGTAAACTGTTCAAGTGACTCATCATCATTTTTGGGTTCTTCAAAATAATTAGTGACAGCAAGAGCTATTCTTCCTGATTCTAACTCTAAATCAACAGGGAAAGAATCAATGCATTGATGCAGTATTTCCAGCGCAGCAAAGTTAAAAACATCTATATTTTGCAATTTATACTCCTAAAGCAGCTAACAATTTAATATGAGGGAAAATCCCTTCTTTCCACAAGATAGAATAAACCGTTCATAATTTATAATAATGCGAGGTTACTTGATTGCTGTTTGTAGATCAATGAGTTAACAATAACAAATCAACTGTTCGATGTGTGAAAGGAGGCAAAATCCGCTCTTTCTTGTAGAAAGCAGGAATCACAGCCTACTG
>SPKZ01008986.1_pt1 | contig 11255 bp, 14 predicted proteins | sample 2456571 | NCBI WGS metagenome assembly SPKZ01 (sample SAMN11192286, study PRJNA482655) | marine metagenome | biome: ENVO:00000447; feature: ENVO:00000244|ENVO:00000211|ENVO:00000569|ENVO:00002023; material: ENVO:00002151; isolation source: ocean water from marine abyssalpelagic zone ...
AGTGACGGTGGAGGCGCTGGTGGGCGCGATGGATACGGCGACATGCCATGGGAATACAAAGGTGACGGTGTCTTTGAGAACAAGAGGACCGGAGAGGTACGCAACAAGCCCAGTAAATCTGAGGGTGCCGTTGTTGGTGACATGTACAGCATGGGAGACGATACCTTAGAGTCCAACCCGCAACCACCTACGCCACAGGAGGACTTACCCTATGGTTACGAATGGGTACAGCTCCCCAACGGAGAATGGGTACTAGAAGATGAAACAGGCGAAGCGGATGTTATCAGCGCTGAAGACTTCTCTATCAACAGTTCAGACATATTTGGCGGTGGAACGGGTGGTATGGGCGACGGCGCTGGTTCTGGCTCAGGGTCTGGGTCTGGTGGCGGTAGTGGTTCTGGCGGTGGCCTTGGCTTCGGCGGGGGTGGACAGGGACATAGCGGCACTGGGACGGGAACTGGATCGGGGCAGGGGTCTGGGTCTGGAGATGGAGATGGAGATGGAGAAGGGGAAGGTGAGGGGGACGACCTACCTCTGACGCAACGCCTTATAGGGTCTTCATTAAGTAAACCGGGGCGCGATAACAGGTTAGGGCTAGTGGGGACTCCCGCTGTCCGTCGAATAGAAACTCGGCCGCTGTACTGGGGCCAATTACTGGGGACTGATTGATGGATTTTCTCGCATTACACAATAAGGTACTTGACCGTCTACGTGAGAACCGTATAGTTTCCACGGATATTGGCACTAACCCCTACATAAACAGCCTATCCGCACATATCAATGACGCTAAAAGCACTGTTGAGGGAGCGTGGGAATGGGGCGTACTGCGAGGCGAGGAAACCATAAGCACGCCCAGTAACTCGCCTATATGTAGTATACCTTCTTCGGAGGATGTGGACTATCAAATACGCCGCATCTCATCGGACAGTAACGGTACATTCCTTAAGCGCATGACATCAGAAAAGTTCGAGGAATATTTTGTTAATGACGCAGTTACCCCCGTTGCCACAGGACACCCGCGAGAGTGGGCCTTGTTTAGCCCCGGTGCCTCGACAGAGTGGGTCAGGTTCCGGGTTTACCCCGAGCCAGCACAAGTATACACCCTTCGCATTTACTACTGGAAGCGGCAGGCTGAGCTAACAGCACACGACGATGAATTGCTAGTCCCTGACATCCCTGTGTACACTCTGGCAACCGCATTGGCTTCTAGGGAGCGTGGGGAACTGGGCGGCACTCCTACCTCTGAACTGTTCGCTATCGCAGATTCTCAGCTTAGCGATGCCATTGCACGTGACGCACAATCGTATCCCAACGATATAGACTGGTTTTATAGAGGCAGGGACAACGAGACAAACATAATTCGGACGTTTAACTAATGCCCCAGACACAGCAGAACATCCATATTGCAGCTCCGGGCTTTGCGGGACTTAACACGCAAGACTCCCCAATTGGTATTGATTTGGCTTTTTGCTCCAAGGCTGACAACTGTGTTATCGATGCTGAAGGCCGAATAGCCTCCCGCAATGGACTTGAGGCGTTCACGTTGGCCCCCGAAACCACAGGTAACATGGATGATAACCCAGTGGAAACCGCCTACGAATACGTTGAGGCAGACGGAACACGTAATGTGCTTCTAGCGGGGGACAAGGACGGAGGGTCCACGAGCACTTTATGGTCTCAGGACACAGGTGGTAACCTAACTACAGTCACGGGACTTACGGCGACGAACAACGACTGGTCGTACACTTCACTAAGCGACCAGTGTTTCATGGCACAATCCGGCGAGTCCGTGCAATACACAGATTCTGCCACAGTTCAAGCAATGACACAACAGCCATCAGCGGCGGCGGGTGGACTTACAAACCCCAACGTAATCATGTCGGCCTTTGGCCATCTTTTCGTGGCTGACGCGCCTTTGAACAAGAGTAAAGTACAGTGGTCAACCGTTACTGTGAGCACAGGTCTAGGTGCCGCAGCCACACCATGGACAGGTGCTGGTTCCGGGCTTATAGATGTGGAAGAATATTGGCCTAATGGGTCAGACCAGATAGTCTCAATTGTTGCACATAACAACTTTCTAGTTGTGTTTGGACGCAGGAGTATACTTGTATACGTTGTGCCAGACGACCCTAACGGAGCGGGTGTAGGTCCAGAGCACATGTATTTATCTGACACTATCGAGAACATTGGGTGTATAGCCAGAGATTCCGTTGTTAGTATAGGTACAGACGTTTTGTTCCTTGACGCCTCCGGGGTTCGTTCGCTGAACAGGACAATTCAGGAAAAGTCCCTACCTGTAGGTGACATAAGCAGGAACGTCCGTGACGATATTGTGGCCGACGTCAGACAAGCCGACTTCCCTATACGGGCCGTTTATTCTCAAGAGGAAGCGCTGTACGCACTTATCATACCGAAGTCAGTAGCGGCTAACACTGTAACCTACGTGTTCGACACCCGAAGGCCGCTTCAGGATGGAGCTCTGCGCTGTACAAAATGGTTAGCCGAAGGTCTAAGGTGTGCTGTGCGGACTGACTCGGGTGATCTCTTTTTTGGCAAAGCCGGGGGTTTATATAAGTATACAGGCGGTGAGGACACAAGTCTGCTGACAGGTGTCACCACTCCAAAGGGAGTGTCTATAACTTACCTCACGCACGCCCAAGACTTCAACGAGCCCGCGCGTGTTAAGTTCCCAAAACAGGCGGACATCATACTTATAGGTGGTGCGTCGTTGTCTTTAAAAGTGCAGTGGTTCTATGACTTCTCTGATATTCCCAACAACTACAACATACAGAGAACGGCAGACCTTGGCGGACAATGGGGTGTCGCACAGTGGGGCGCGGGCCAGTGGGGTGATGGCGCTGGTCTCATATCCACTGAGGTAATCAACATGTGGGGTTCTGGAAAGAACATACAAATAGGATTCACGGGTACTATTGATGAGCTTCCCGTATCCATACAAGAGATTAATATACAGTCAACGCTGGGGAGAATCCTATAATGTCTGACTTTGTTTATAATGACGAATTTGCAACTATATCGGGCACCATTGAGGGGTCAAGTCAATTTGATCCGCATTTTGTTGCCATTGAAACCGCTATAGCGTCCAAGGCTGACAAAGCCGGGCCTGTCACACACACAGGTACACACACAATTGCCACTCTTGTCGCATCTACTGCTTTCACTAGCAGCACTGCGGCTACATTTAGTGGCACTTTCACAGCAACCGGAGTGGCGACAGCAAACTTTGCTGCACTGACAGCCACAGGAACAATTACCGCATCTGACTTCGCCGGGTCAGCGGATACGACGGACATCGATGGAGGGACTTGGTAATGTCTATTTGGGGTGACATAGCGGGCGCAGGTGTTGGCCTCTACGGGTACAACGAACTTATGCAGCAAATGGACCAGACCCGGTCTGACGTTAATGATACAATAGGCGGGCTGCAAAGTGGCGTCCAAGATATGACGGGGTTTACTCCTTGGGGAGTTACGTCCAACCTCGGCAACATAGGCGCGACAGAGGGTGGACTGGATTACTCTTTAAGTCCCACCCAGCAGGGGTACGCGGATCAGCAAGGACAAGGGGCGGCCACGTTGTTCGAGAGGGCATTACAAGACCCAACGGCCCGTCAGTCTGCATTGTACGGACAGATGCAGTCAGCTAGGCAACCTGAAATGGAACGAGCCTATAGCGACCTGCAGCAGAACATCTGGGGCCGTGGAACTGGCGGCATGCAGACGGCTAACTATGGAGGCAACCCCGAACAGTACGCCTTTGGTAAAGCCTTGGCTGACTCTCAGGCCAGTGACATGCTTAGAGCCAATCAGATGGCCAATGCAGAGCAGTTACAGCAGGCCCAAATAGGACAGCAGATGTTTGGTAACCAGTACACCCCGCAGGCACAATTAGCGCAATTAGCGCAGGCGGGCCTAAACAACCAACAGCTTGCCAATGACATGGCCAGAGAGAGAGCATCTTTATGGACCCAGTTGGGCCTCGGCGGCTTGTCTTCCAATGTAAACTACGATAACATCAAGGGTAATGCCTTTGGTGACATGATCCAAGCGGGCACAGGTCTGGCACAGGGTGCCGGTAACTGGCTGGGAAATAACGCGGGCAGTATCTGGGACAGCATCGGCGGTCTATTTGGCGGCGGTAACGGAGTTCTGGACGCGCACAGCACTCAAGATTGGACTACGGGGAACATCTAATGGCACAGTTAACAGGATTATTTGCACAGCTTAACAACGCAATCAGCCAGAACCCACTAAACAAAAGTTTCAACTTTGGTGTAGAGGGTCAGCCCGCGTCCCCTATGGACACTGTAAACCCTATGTTACAAGGTGCCGTACAAAAGCTGGGTAATGCTGCGGGAATAAACGACGCACAGCAGCTAGACACCTCACAGCAGAAGCGTGCCGAACAACAGAAGTTGTTTAAAGAAACCGTCTTAGCTGGGCGTGCGCGCGCCTTGGGATTAGAGGAAGTCGCCGAAGCCTTGGAGTCTGGTGGTGCGATACAGGACTACATGCCCCAGATAGTTAAAGCAGAGGAAGCAAAGCAAAAGGCTGCTGTGGCTGATCTCAAGCACGCCCGAGAGTTACAGAAGGAAGAAAGGATATACGCTCGCGATATTGCCGCAAAAGACCTTGAGTGGAAACGTAAAATAGCTCTATCAGGAGCAGAACACAAGCAGGACTTGCAGAGGGACTATGCTAGGTGGACCCGCGACCTTCAGAAAAGAACAATGAAGAACGTGGGCGGTGAAGTTGCAATATTCGACGGAAACATGAACCGCGTGGGCACTGCCGGAATAACTCCGGAGGCATGGAGTGCGGGAGAGCAAGCCAAGAAGGATGCCGCAGAGAGTGCAGAGGCTAAGCACGCGGCTTTGGAAGATGCTGCCGCACGTGCCGCCGAAACTAAACACGGTATAGTCGTGTTAAAGGACATGTTATCTAAATCAGGCGGGACAGGCGGCGCAAACAAGATAGCTAGCTATAACCCGTTTTCTGACGACTACGATTCCTCTTTGATGCTAGAGCACGTTCGTTCCAGAATGACATTCGATGTTATACTATGGCTAAAAGCGATGGGCAATGGCAACACAGGACTAGGTCAGATATCTGCGCCTGAGCTTGAATTGCTAAAGGCGAACATAAACGCGCTTGATATGGGTATGGCCCCAGAGGTCTTTAATAGACAACTTGACGATATCTATAGGTTCTATGATAAAGCAAGTAAAAACTGGGAGAACCTGACTCCAGGCAATGAGCCTAAAGTTTCAAAGAAGGCCGTTGGACCCGGAGTTCCTTCGCCGTCTCCCGTTGGTACTCAAAACAGACATGTTGACTATGGGGATTTGTGATGACTGACGAATTTATGGATGTTACCATGCCTGACGGCACGGTCATTACAAATGTCCCGGTAGGTACAACCAAAGAACAACTTAATGCCAAGTACGCACGCAGCCAAGCCCCAGAGACTTCTAAACTTGAGGACTTGATGAGCGATCTCCGCTTGCGTAGTGGTGCTTTGGCTGACACAGCGGCAGATCTCTTTGGTCTCACACACGACGAAGCAGAAATCCTTGGCCTACCGCCCGCCCGTAGGAGACTTGGTCCTTTAGAGGCCGGGGTGCAGGCCGCTGGGTCTGTGGCTGGGGGCGCTCTGGATACAATGGGTGCCGCATTTAGTGCCCTTGTCCCGTCCAGTGTCTCAGAGTGGACTGCTGATAAAGCGGAGGAATTCTTTCAGACGGAACCCGGAAGGAAAGCCGCAGAGCTTCTTATGTCTGGACAGAAGAAGTGGGACGAATTCGAGAGGGAGCATCCACAGCTCGCCAAGACAATTGGCAGCGCAGGTAACATTGCTGCTTTTGTGGTGCCCACGCCTAAGCTCGTGCCTACTGCTTTGTCGGCCAAAGTGAAAGCTTTTAACAAACGTGCGGGATCTGCTGCGTCCAATTTGGTACAAAAGACTGCGTCTGGCATCGACAAAAGCTCATCCACTAAGCGCCGACAGGGAATAAAAGACCTCCTGTTGCACGAGGGGCGCGCAGACGACTACGCTACGCACTATACGTCATCCACAGGTAAGTCCCAGTTCGAGCCTTCAGGGCTGGATAAGTCCATGGTTGACCAATTAGTGGACGTTCCCGAGATAAACCCTAATATGAGCTTCCACGGTAATCTGGCTGCTGTAGATAAGATGCTTCCCAAGTTAAGCAAAGATGTCGATACAGAATTGTCCAAGCTTCCAGATTCATGGGCACTCGAAGATGTGAAATTTGTGCTAAACGCCATACCCACGAGCATGAAGAACATACCCAAGTCTTACGCATTGAACGCCAATGATTCCCCTGTTATCAAGCGTGTTGCTAAAGAAGCTTTGGCGATTCTGAAACGTCAGGAGGGACGGGGCCCGCTTGATATGCATCGGGCAAGGCAGCAGTTTGACGACGCTATGAAGATCAATGGCCGTGCGCCATCTGTAGACAGCGCGGCGGGTTTGGCGTGGGATAAAATTAGAAAAATGATGAATGATCACGTTGATGAAGCCAGCGCAGGTACGATACAAAGCAAGAGAGCAAAGCTGTCGGCACTTATTACAGCCAAAAAGCTCTTAGTACCCAAGGCCCGAAAGGAGGCAAATGGTCCTATACGCCGAGCTGTAAAGCGTGTCTTCAAAGAGGGACACTTGCCTACCACTGTGGGCGCACTTATGGCTATAGGGATGTCCCCTATGGCTCCTGTGGTGGCTGGGGGCATCGCTGCTGGCACCGCTGGATACGCTGGTGGTAAAGTCCTTACGTCTGCAACGGCTAGGAAGGCTTACGCGAGTATACTCAGGGGCTTGGATAAGGAGATACGCAAAGGCGGGGTGGCGCGGGATACACTTAAGACCATGAAGGCAGACAGGGCTGTGATTCTTGAGCTTATGAAGTCCGGGTATGTGCCTGTGGCAGAGGAATCAGCCGAAGTGGTAGCCCCAGATAGCCCAAAGTAGTGCTTTTGGGGCTTATATGGCGGGGGATGCAGGGATTACCGGACACCCCCCATGTACCTTGATATAGGTTTTTATTATCGGACACCCCCTAGTTACTCTCTATCTCGCGCTTCCAGTCCGAAACAGTGGACCGGGGCACCCCGCAGAGCCTTGCAGACTCTCTTACGCTACATCCCTGACTCAGAAGCTGGAGTGCTTGCTGTTTAGCGCCCTTAACCTTATAGTTCTTCCTTGGTTTTATTTCTGTTTCTTTCTTCCTTAGCCTTTCGTTCACCGCGTCAATTGCCTCCCCAATACATGGAGCTCCGTCAGCACCCGCGTGTATCATCTCGAAAGTCACCTCCTTACTCAAGTCAGGAACCCCCGCCCCAGTAAAGAACTGACTACTCGCTTGTGCTCGTGACCCCGCAGACTCCCCCGCAACAACAACATTTCTGTTTGGGGAGCAGCGTACTACCTCTAGTGGGCTGTCGCTTGTAGAACCACGAACCAACCAGTAAACAAACATCTTATTTTACCTCTGGCGCTTTTTGTGTTTCAATTAGGCATTTCTCTAGGGCGCGCATACATTGCTGCCACATGGGAATCTCTGGGGGCTTGATATCTACTCGCTGCATAAACTGCGCAATAGCCTGTATTTCTTCTGCTTTCATTTGCTTAACCTCAGTATTAAATTAAATGCACGTATTGCGCATCTGGAAACACACGTTGGTCTGGTCTACTTCCAGTCCCCCGCCATCTTCAAATAGTTTGCGTTCCTCGTACCCAACTTCTTTGTACTCCTTCTCCAAAACCTCCTTTGTTATTAGAATCGTGTGACCACTGCCAAAGATATTAGGTGCGATCATATCACCCATCTCAGGTTTATGGCCACTGGGCACCAATACCGTGTCCATGCGAATATCTGGGGTCCATGCACGCATAAACTGATTACGTACCTTCTTGTAGTATTTCACCGTTCACCCTCCATAAATTAAAGCCCTAAGCATTGTGCTGTGTTAACAATACGCTCCTGTGTGTCCGCGCTAAACTGAGTTAGGAACTCAGGGGGCGGGTGGTGTATCCACACATAAAGTACAATAAACCACTTCAGCTCCCAGAGATAAGCCCATGTTCTGTAGGGGAAGCGCAGCAGTGCTGACTTGTACCCACTAAGGGTGTGGAATAACACCCTAAGTATACGCCCCTCTGAAAGCTCCTTAGCAACCTTGCCGTTCTGTTCCCTAGCGTCCTGAAAGAACAGTATCCAGCCCTCCTTAACCTTTCTAAGGTTGGTTCTAAGTTTGTCCGCGATACTCATTTGTATGCCAACACTAGAACGAACGACACAACATAAAACACAACAATTGCAGCAATATACGCGCCGAAGATGGTCCACCAGCTAGTGGCGACGAGTGCGAGGCCCAGCAACTTCAGTACAACAGCAATTAACACCAATGTCCCAAAAATACCCATGTGTTACCTCCTACGGCAGTTCGCATTGGTTACCGACACAGGCGAATTCCTGTGATCCGGTGGTTGTGTCTTCTTCCTCCATAGCATCGAAGGCAGTCCAGTCCAGTGTCGGCATTGCCTTAGCTGCTTCTTTGTACTCTGCACCAGATACACTCTCATAGGGCGCTTGTGCGTAGTCATTTTCGTATAAGGGCAAGAATGCGACCCCGCTTACATCGTCGAAGTTGTCCCAAAGCCACGCAGCGCATTGTAGAAAGTTGTCATCTGTGTAGTGTACCGTGATGGATGGTTTATGTTCGCACCAATGATCTTGGTACACCTTCCATAACTTTAGTTGATCCAAAGCGTCAACTTTGTCTACGGTTTGCGCTCCTTTAGGGCTTTGTATTGGGAATGAATGAACAACCGTGCCCGGTGTGGCGACATCGTCTTCGGTTGGCACCCCTGACTCTGCAAGGAAGCGAGAGAGTGGGTCTTTGTTGTCCCCTCTGACCCTTCGGATGTAATAAGACCCATGACGAGCATGAATACCACTTGCACAATTAGCCAACTGACTAACAGTGCCGGAAGGCTTAACACAAGTAATGGCAGCAGCAGGATTAATACCAAGACGCTCAGCCCATTCTTTATTAGTTTCAATAGCTAACTCCTTTAGACCCTTTAGCCACTCAGGGGCTTTTTTGGGACTTCTCATAATACTGTGATCGTAAATACCAGTGAAGGAAAGACCTAACAGTGCTTCTTCCTCACAGTTGTTTTGCCACACTTTACGCAAGTACCTGAAATCCGTCAGGGACGCCTGTAGAGTCCCCAAGATAGTCGCAGATACAACCTTGTTAGACAGTGTATCGTAACTGTCGTCGTGTCTTATAACCACCTCGGACAAATTACAGAACTGGTTAGGGCGCAGGATGATCTCAGAGCAGGGGTTGGTCCCCCAATCGTGGCCGGTCTCCCTACGCCCGCTCCTAGCCGTTATGTGATCAGAAGCGGTCCTACTGAAGAATCCGCGCTCTCCCGCTCTGCTTGAGTATAGGGATAGCATCTCTTTCATAAAGAATTCAAAATTAGGCTTGTCTGTGTAGCAGGCTGAATTGTTCGCGAGCGATCTGTGTCGATGGCTCATAAACCAATTCCCGCTCTTTGCTGTACGCATCCTTGAAGATGAAGGATTAGATAGGGATATTAGTGCCGATCTGCGTACACCCCCTACCACAACGGCCTCACCTACTTTACAGATAATGTCGTGGACTTCGAGGTCCGAAAGGCGGCGACCACACGCTTTTTGAAAGATCTCGGACGTGAAAGAGAATAGCGCTTCCAGCGGGGCTGGTCCCGAGGCACGCCCACCGAAAGTCTTAAGAGGTGTTCCAGCAGGACGGAGGCGGCTGCAGTCCCACGTTGGTCTCTCGCCAGAGTAGAGGTGACTAATAAGGCGTCTGAAGCTTCCAGCCCACCCGATTTTAGAGTCTGGTACAACAATCGTCGTATCACAAGGGTCGATTGCACGAGGAACCTCCGGTAATTTACTGATATATTTCCTTTCTACTGAGAACCCAACCCCTGTACCACACATTAGAATATAGAGTACTTCATCAAACGCGCGTAAGTGGTCAATAGGCAAATAGGCGCAATTGTAGCCAGCAACGTTATCCCTATCTAGGGCGGGGCCAGCAGTCATTAGTGCCCGCATACTGGGCATTACATCGAGATTGTAAACGTCATCGAAGACAGAACTGAGGTATTCTTCCATTTCCCACTGTGTGCTTTTGTCAGCCGACCCAAGACCCCTTATACGGTCCACCCAGAATTCCTTAAGGCGCGCTACTGTCTCCGTCCACGTTTCCCGCCTGCCTTCCTCAGGCAACCAGCGAGCGTAGCGGGACTTATGAATATATTCCTGATACTGATCCATTTGTGTCTCTCTTTAAATGTCGGTTATAATACTAGTCTTCAAGCTCGTAATTGATGGACTCGTAGCGTTCCTCGACTTTATGTAGGAACGCTTCTACTAGCTCTTCGGTGCTTATATCCAAAAGGTCGCATAGTTCTTCATGCTCAAAGCGCCCCGCGAGTAATACTCCTATTTCTTCAATGGTTAGCATCGGGAAACTCCAGTTTGTATAAAAAATCTTCAAAATCGTTAAGAGAATCGGCGGCAAACCAAGGTATGCCGTGCTTATCACACCAGTCTGCCATGGTGCTTTTAGCCCCTTTGGACACAGGTTTGTGCGGGTTTTGTAGGATAAATACGTAGGTCCAGTCCTGCTCTTTCATTTCTTCATTTATAGCTGCGTATTTCTGCCTGTCACCCTGACGAAACCACCCCTTGATTTCTATATGTATACGGTAGTCTTCTAAAGTAAAGTCAGGAGTATACTTTTTAGGGATACTGTAAAAGAACACGTATTCCTCATAGACTGCACCCTTGGGAAATAGCCATTTACCAACAGATTCCTCTAGTTTACTCCGCATCACCAGAACTCCCAGTAGTTTCCAGTATGAAACGAGGAGTTGGCCCACCTTTGGGTCTGTCGTCTATCAAAGACTCGCACGCCAAGGAATCAAGAACAATAGCACAGCTAGCAGCTACGTGGGCTAGTGGATGACATCCTGAACCCGGGTCCACATCTTCTCCGTCAAACCAAGATGACAAATGTCTATCCATTGCACCCTTATAAATAGATGCGCATATAGGGTCTTCTCGCCAATTGAACGGGCCATACTTCTCAGCCCCGCTTTTCATTGCTAAGCCTAAATGCATCATTATAATAGGCGGTACGTACTGG
>SPKZ01021795.1_pt1 | contig 11254 bp, 7 predicted proteins | sample 2456571 | NCBI WGS metagenome assembly SPKZ01 (sample SAMN11192286, study PRJNA482655) | marine metagenome | biome: ENVO:00000447; feature: ENVO:00000244|ENVO:00000211|ENVO:00000569|ENVO:00002023; material: ENVO:00002151; isolation source: ocean water from marine abyssalpelagic zone ...
ACGAACGAGTTGATCGACGTCTTCCTCGATGGCGAGGTTCTCGACCGCCCGACCTTCGACGAGATCCGAGAGCGTGCGGCATGAAGTGAATCACCCCACTGACAGCCGTTGCAGCCCGTCAGCAGAACCCGGACCTTCGGGCGCCCTGATCCAAGGGGTTTTCACAGGCTCCACGACCCCGAGGCGAGTCCGCAACGAAGCCCGGACGAGCGAGCCTTCCCGGAATGGAGCGGCCCTCTCTTCGAGCCGAGAGGCTGAGCGGATCGCCGCACCGGCGCGCTATGTTTCCGACGGCGTTGAATCTTCATCCACACTGGTTCACTGCAACTGGAACTGACGGGGAATCGTTGGCTCGGACGCTCGCCACCACTCTCGGGCGCCTGCTTCTCGTCGTGACCTCGATCGTCTTTGCGCTGTTCGTCGCCGAGTGGGTCCTGCGTTCGACGATCGTTCCGATTCAGAATCACACCCCCTGGGTCCGTGGCGGGCTCGTGGCGGACTCGGAGATCGGTTACCGGCTCGCCCCGAATCAGCGCACGGTGATGTCCAACGGGCACTACCGGGTAGAAATCAGAACCGATCGCCGCGGCCACCGAGACGTGTTCGACGCCGCGCTCCCGAACCCGGGCTACGTGGCCATTGGCGACTCCCAGACCTTCGGGCACGGAGTCGAGGCCGAAGAGACGTGGGTCGAGCAGCTGCAGGAAATGCTCGGAGCCAACGTCGTCAACACGGGCGTCCTGGGCTACTCGGTGACCCAGTACGAGCCGTTGCTGCGGCGGCTCCACACGGAGCAGCAACCCGTGCGCGTGGTGCTCTACGGGATGAGCTGGAACGACCTGCTGTCGGGCCGCGTTCTCGCCGACGTGAAGACCGTCGTCGATGGAGATCTGGTCGCGAATCCCGCCTACGTCGCGCCTCGCGAAGACCTCCCGCTGCGCACCCGCCTGCTCAGCGAGCCAGTGATCCAGAGATTCATCTATCAGACCGCCATCGGCCTCCGAATCCGCGCTTTGGGCAATTCGATCCTGGGCAGCCTGGGGATGGCAGCCCACTCGGTCAGCGCCGCCAGCCTCGACGCCGAAAGCGAGCACACCAAGCGGGTTCTCCTCGAGATCAACGGCTACCTCCAGACGATTGGCGCACAGTTGGTGATCGTCCACCTCGCCAACGCAAACCTCTCGATGACGGATCTCTGGGAGGACTACCGGCGTCGTTATTCCCACTCTCGCTACTTCGCGCGCGAAACCCTCTCCAGCTGGGCGCAGCAGCACGGGATCCTGTTCGCCGACGCCACGGAGGACCTCGAACGACGCTACCTGGAGAGCGGAATGGAGCGGACGTCGCTCATCCTTCCCGTCGACAACCACTACAACGCCGGCGGCCACGAAGTCATTGCCCGGGTCTTCCAACGCGTTCTGGAAGACAAGGGCCTCGCAGATCCGGACGACATCGTTCCTTCTGGGTGAGTCCTGCCGAAGATTTCGCGACCGTCCCGATGACCCAAGGCCGGCGGCCCCCGCAACCCGCAACACGCAGCGCGCCGGCTCGGGGACGAATCGCACCTGCCGCTACGCTGCGCAGCTCACGTGGGCGACCACGCTACCCGCAGGCATGCTCCGGCCGGAGGCGAACGCGTGCGGGGATGCGAGAGCACTCGCCAACGCGTGCGCGGCACACGGGCCCGGGAAGGGCCACCCGCCGGGTGCACGAGTGGCGTGTCTCCCATAAACTAGGCGGCGTTCCAGATCACCTCGAAACGGCGGGCTCGCCCGCCCGCGCTGAGGGGCGGCCCCGCTCAGCTACGCAGAGGAGTCCCATGCTCCAGTTGCGCGGCGCACCGGCTTTTTCGGAGGCTCGCACGCGCCGGCTGCTCGCGGAGCTGGCGGAGTGCGATCCGGCCGTCTGCTGGCTCGACGCCCGCTTCGTGCACCTGGTCGACGTCGCGTCGCCGCTCGACGCCGCAAAGCGCGACGTGCTCGAGCGCATCCTCACGTACGGTGTCGACCGGCCGACGAACCCGGAGCCCGAAACGCTGCTGTTCGTGGTTCCGCGACTCGGGACGATCTCGCCGTGGTCGTCGAAGGCCACGGACATCGCTCGGATCTGCGGTCTCGACGAAGTGCAGCGGATCGAGCGCGGTATCCTGTACACGTTGCCCTCGCTCGATGACGCTGCTCTCGAAGCCGTCACGGTGCAGCTCCACGACCGCATGACCGAGACGGTGCTGCGTTCGGTCGATGAGGCCTCGGCATTGTTTCGTCGCGCCGAACCGGAGCCACTCTCGACCGTGGACGTTCTCGGACAGGGCGCGTCGGCGCTCGCGCGCGCAGACGAGGCCCTCGGACTGGCTCTCGCGCCCGACGAGATCGAATACCTCGTCGACGCGTTTCGAGAGATCGGACGCAATCCGGCGGACGTCGAGTTGATGATGTTCGCGCAGGCGAACTCTGAGCACTGTCGCCACAAGATCTTCAACGCCCAGTGGACCATTGACGGCGAAGCGCAGGATCTCTCGCTCTTTCAGATGATCCGCAATACCACCGACCGAAGCCCCGGTGGTGTGCTGTCCGCGTACTCGGACAACTCCGCGGTGATGCAGGGCTTGGAAGCAACGCGCTTCTTTCCGGATCCCGAGACGCACCTCTACGTCGAACGCAGCGAGCCCTCCCACGTCGTGATGAAGGTCGAGACCCACAATCACCCGACGGCGATCTCGCCGTTCCCGGGCGCAGCCACGGGCAGCGGCGGCGAGATCCGCGACGAAGGTGCCACCGGGCGCGGCTCGAAGCCGAAGGCTGGGCTCACCGGCTTTTCGGTATCGAACCTGCGGATCCCGGGCGCGACGCAAGCCTGGGAGCGCGACACGGGGAAGCCCGACCGCATCGCCTCGGCCCTCGACATCATGCTCGAGGCGCCGATCGGCGGCGCGGCGTTCAATAACGAGTTCGGCCGCCCGAACCTCTGCGGCTACTTCCGCACGTTCGAAGAGAGGGTCGCGGGGCCCACTGGAGACGAGGTACGCGGCTACCACAAGCCGATCATGATCGCCGGTGGCCTCGGGAACATCCGGCCGGAGCACGTCGACAAGGGAAAGCTCCCGCCCGGCGCCGCGATCGTCGTGCTCGGCGGACCGGCCATGTTGATCGGACTCGGCGGCGGCGCGGCCTCGTCGATGGCGTCGGGCTCGAGCCAGGAGGACCTCGACTTCGCCTCGGTGCAGCGGGGCAACCCCGAGATCCAACGCCGCTGTCAAGAGGTGATCGACGCCTGCGTGGCGATGGGCGACGAGAATCCGATTCTCTCGATCCACGATGTCGGCGCGGGCGGTTTGTCGAACGCGCTTCCCGAGCTCGTCGCCGACAGCGGCCGTGGCGCTTCATTCTCGCTGCGCGCCATTCCGAGCGACGAGCCCGGCATGACGCCCCTCGAGCTCTGGTGCAACGAATCGCAGGAGCGCTACGTCCTCGGCATCGCGAAGAACCGCCTCGACGAGTTCGACGCACTGTGTGCGCGCGAGCGTTGCCCCTACGCGGTGGTCGGCGCGGCCACGGCCGAGCAGCAGCTCGTCGTTCGCGACGAACACTTCGACGACACGCCCATCGACGTGCCGCTCGAAGTCGTTCTCGGCAGGCCACCGCGCATGACCAAGGATGTGAAGGCAGCACCGTTCGCCCTGAACGGCTTCGAATCGCGGGGCCTCGACCTGCGCGATGCCGCCGAGCGCGTGCTGCGCCTGCCCGCCGTCGCCGACAAGACGTTCCTCATCCACATCGGCGACCGCAGCGTCACCGGACTCGTTGCCCGCGATCAGATGGTCGGCCCGTGGCAGGTCCCGGTCGCCGACGCGGCCGTCACCCTGGCGGGTCACCGGGACTTCAGCGGCGAGGCCATGGCGATGGGCGAGCGCACGCCGGTGGCGTTGCTCGATCCGGCGGCGTCGGCACGTATGGCCGTCGCCGAGGCCGTCACGAACATCGCGAGCGCCGCGATCGACGGCATCGAGAAGATCAAGCTCTCTGCGAACTGGATGGCGGCATCGGGTCACCCCGGTGAAGACGTGGGCCTCTACGACGCCGTGCGCGCGGTGGGGATGGAGCTGTGCCCCGCGCTCGGCATTGCGATTCCGGTGGGCAAGGACTCGCTGTCGATGCAGAGCGTGTGGGAGCAGGACGGCGAGCGGAAGACCGCGACGGCACCGCTGTCGCTGATCGTGACGGCGTTCGCGCCGGTCGTCGACGTGCGCCGCTGCCTCACCCCGCAGCTGCGCACCGACTGCGGCGCGACGCTGCTCGTGCTGGTCGATCTCGGGCGCGGCCGGTCGCGCCTTGGCGGCTCGGCACTTGCCCAGGTCTATGGACAGGTCGGCAGCGAACCCGCGGACGTCGATTCCCCCGGCGATCTGCGGGCCTTCTTTGCCGCGATCCAACGTCTCGGCGCCGACGAATTGCTGCTCGCCTACCACGACCGCTCCGATGGCGGGCTGCTCGCCACGATTCTCGAGATGGCCTTTGCGGGCGGTACGGGGGTGCGTATCGACCTGAGCGCGCTCGGCTCCGATGTCGCGGTGAGTCTCTTCAACGAGGAACTCGGTGCCGTGCTGCAGGTGGCCGCGAGTGAGCTCGATACCGTGCTGCGAGTGCTCGACGACGCCGGCCTCGGCGACTGCAGCAGCGTCATCGGCGAGCCGACGGTCGACGACGCAGTGTCCTTCCACGCGGCTGGCGCGGAGCCGCTCTCGGCAGCGCGCTGCGAATGGCGAGCGATCTGGTCGGAGACCACTCACGCGATGCAGAAGCTGCGTGACGACGTGACTTCGGCCGACGAGGAGATGGCACAGCGCTGCGATCCGACGGACCCGGGGCTCTCGGTCAGCGTCTCGTTCGATCCGACCGACGACCTGGCCGCGCCATATGCGGGCGGCGCGCGCCCTCGCATCGCGATCCTGCGCGAGCAGGGCGTGAACGGCCAGATCGAGATGGCGGCTGCATTCCACCGCGTGGGCTTCGACGCGGTCGACGTCCACATGAGCGACGTGCTCGAGGGACGCGCGAGCTTCGCGGACTTTCGGGGCCTCGCCACCTGCGGCGGATTTTCGTACGGTGATGTCCTCGGCGCGGGCGAGGGCTGGGCGAAGTCGATCCTCTTCCACGCGCGGGCGCGCGAGGTGTTCGAGGCCTTCTTCCACCGGCCCGACACCTTCGCGCTTGGGATCTGCAACGGCTGCCAGGCGCTGTCCAACCTCAAGGAGCTGATCCCCGGTGCCGACGCATGGCCTCACTTCGTGCGCAATCGCTCGGAGCAGTTCGAGGGGAGGCTGTCGCTCGTAGCGATCGAGGAGAGTCCGTCGGTGCTGCTCGAAGGCTTCGCGGGGACGCGCATCCCGATCGCTGTTGCCCACGGTGAGGGCCGCGCCGACTTCAGCGGCGAGGCTCGCTTCGATGCCGCCTTGCCGCTCGTCGCCGCGCGCTTCGTCGACCACCACGGCGTGCCCACGGAGCGCTACCCCGACAACCCCAATGGATCGCCGGGTGGGATCACCGGACTCACGACGCCCGACGGTCGCGTGACGATCATGATGCCGCACCCCGAGCGGGTATTCCGCGCTGCGCAGCACTCGTGGTGTCCCGACGATTGGGGCGACGCGGCGCCCTGGTTGCGACTCTTTCGCAACGCGCGGCGTTTCGTGGGCTGATCGAACGGGCGGTGGATCGAGCGATTGCGGATCCTGCGATCGAGCGGTCGCCATCGCCAACGCCAGAAAGGAAGGCCATGGACCTCAGCAACCTCACCGCCATCTCGCCGGTCGACGGACGCTACGGGAGAAAGACGAGCGATCTGCGGCCGATTCTGAGCGAGTTCGGGTTGATCCGTCAGCGGGTAATCGTCGAGATCCGCTGGCTCGCGAGCCTCGCTGCGAATCCCGAGATTCCCGAGGTGCCGGCCTTCTCGCGCGCCGCCGCGGCGTTCCTCGACGAACTGGCGAGCGAGTTCGGCGAAGCCGACGCCCGCCGCGTGAAGGAGATCGAGGCGACCACGAACCACGACGTAAAGTCGGTCGAGTACTTCCTGAAGGAGCGCGTCGCCGACAACAGCGAGCTCGCCGCTGTCTCCGAGTTCATCCACTTCGCGTGTACGTCCGAAGACATCAACAACCTCGCGTACGGCCTGATGCTCAAAGAGGCCCGCGCGCAGTGCGTGCTGCCGGCGATGGACGCGCTGATCGGCACGATAACGGACCTCGCCGAGGAGCACGCGTCGCTGCCGATGCTGTCGCGCACGCACGGCCAGCCGGCATCGCCCACCACCCTCGGCAAGGAGATGGCGAACGTCGTCGCACGCCTCCACAGGCAGCGCCGCCGGGTGGCCGAGGTATCGCTGCTCGGCAAGGCGAATGGCGCTGTCGGCAACTACAACGCCCACATGGCGGCATACCCCGACATCGACTGGGCGGCCCATGCGCGCCACTTCGTCGAGGGCCTCGGTCTCGAGTGGAACCCGTACACCACACAGATCGAGCCCCACGATGCCCTCGCCGAGCTCTTCGACGCGATCGCGCGTTTCAACACCGTAGTGCTCGACTTCGACCGCGACACCTGGAGCTCGATCTCGATCGGCTACTGGCGACAGAAGTCCGTGGCGGGCGAGGTGGGCTCATCGACGATGCCCCACAAGATCAACCCGATCGACTTCGAGAATTCCGAGGGCAACCTCGGGATTGCGAATGCGCTGCTGTCGCATCTCGCCGAGAAGCTCCCGGTGTCGCGCTGGCAGCGCGACCTCAGCGACTCCACGGTGCTGCGCAACCTGGGCGTCGCTATCGCGCACTCGCTCATCGCCTACCAGGCAACGCTTGCGGGCATCTCGAAGCTCGAGGCTGCCCCCGAGGCGATGCAGGCCGACCTGGAAGCGAACTGGGTCGTGCTCGCCGAAGCGATTCAGACCGTCATGCGCCGCTACGGCATTCCGGAACCCTACGAGAAGCTCAAGGAGTTCACCCGGGGTCGCGAGATCGACGCCGAGGCTCTCGGACGTTTCGTCGACGGCCTCGACATCCCCAAGGAGGCGAAAGCGCGGCTTCGCGCGCTCACCCCGCAGCGCTACCTGGGATCCGCCGAAACCCTGGCGAGCAAGATTCGCGGCTAGCCCGAGTACCCCGAGTCTGAAGCTCGCGCGCGTTGTTCTCGGGCGTGGCACGGAGGACGGCGGGCGTCAGGGTGAGTGGCGTCCGGGCGGGGCCGGGTGAGTCCCCAGGTCACTCCGCGATGCTGGGGTTGACGCCGGCCTCGCGGGACGCATCCATGATGTCGACCAGGACACCGTTGTCGGAGCCCCTGTGCGCGCGGATCGCGACCGGCGCCTGCGGTTTCTCCGCGTGCAATCGCTCGATATTCGGACGTACGGCGCGGATATCGACTTCGCGGCGGTTGATCGTGATGCGGTTGCTCTCGCTGATCTCGACCAGGATGGTGGCCTTCTCGCTCTTGGTCTCCGGGGCGGTGTCGGGGCGGTTGGTGTCGAGGCCCGATTCCTTGACGAAGGAAGCCGTCACGATGAAGAAGATCAACATGATGAAGACGACGTCCAACATGGGCGTCATGTTGACTTCGCTCTCGTCCGTTTCCCTGTGCCTCGATCTGCGCGACATTTCCGGCTCTCCTGCCCGTGGCGCCGCCATGAAACGGCATTTCGCGGGGGATTGTACTCCGATTCGGGTCCTGGGATGGGGCCGATCTCACTCGCCTTCGAGCAGCTGCCGCAGTACCGGATCTGCGGCCTTCGCCGATCGCAGCCGTTCGAGACCCTGCTCGATCAGCGGTTGCGAGTGCTCCAGGATGGCCTCGCGATAGGCCGGACGCGACGTGAGCGCCGTCCAGTAGCCAGCGCACGCCGGGCGCTGCCCGTTGCCGAGAAATGGCTCGATGGAGTCCACCTGGCGCAGCCGCTCGAAGATCACGAGCCAGCCCACGTCCGCCAGTGTGTACTGCGTGCCGAGCAGCCACGGGCCGCCCGTCTTCTCGAGCTGGGCTTCGAGGGCGTCGAGGTGGACGCCCATCTGATCGCGGCTCCGCGCGAGGATCTTCATCGGGAACCCGAGGCGTCCGATCTTCTCGATGCCCGCCGTCTTCAGAGCCACGAAGAGGAGCGGGCGCTTCTTGTCGAAGTGGAACAGCACACCCTCGAAGATCTTCCAGAAGGGGATCTTCTCGATCATCGTGCAGAACAGCGGCAGGGTGAGGCCGGGCACGGCGTTGCCGGCGCTCTGGTCGCCGTGTTGGATCGGGTCGTCCGTCAGCGACGTTCGGTCGATCCACGACTCCATCTCGGCGCGCGCGGCAGCATCGTCGGGAATCAGGCCCGGCGAGCTGGGGAGAGCGTGCTGCGCGGCGAAGCGGATTTGTTCGTGGGACTCGTAGACCGGGTGTCCCTGGTGGACGAGGACCGGCACGGTGCCGCCGGGGTTCACGTCGAGGAGGCGCGGGCGGATGTTTTCGTAGCAGCCCGTTTCGATGAGATCGATGTGATGGCTCTTGTAGCGGACGCCCAGCTCCGCCATGCAGAGGCGGGTCTTCATGGAGCAGAGCGAGAGGGCATTGTGATAGAGCTCGAACTCCTCGTCGAAGGGCAGGTCGATGCCCTCCTGGAGGCCGGGAGGGACCGGGTGCGTGCGCCGGCGTTGGTTCTGCCAGGTCCACCAGATGACGAAGCCGCCGCCGACGATCAGGGCGACGAGGAGAGCGGGGGAGGGGAGAGACGCCATGGGGCGACGAGGGTACTGGGGAGCCACCGGGTCGGACAGTCGGGCTAGTCTCTGGGTATGAAGCGGGCGACGATTTCGCCAGCGAGCGTGAGCGCGAGAAGAGACATCGGGTGGCCGCGCGCGGTGGGTCTTCGACTCGCCTCGCTGGTCGTGGGGCTGGGGCTCGCGGCCGGTCTCGTCGTCCTGCTGGCGGGGGGGTACCTGATCCAGCGATCCGCCGCGAGGCAGATCGTCGATCCGCGCCTGGCCCGTTTCGCGCTGGTGCGGGCGCTGCTTGCCGATCCTCACTTCGAAGAGCTCGAGCGGCGCGCCTCGAGCGGTGAACACTTCGACAGCGTCGCCGACTTCTCGAGGGGCATCGCACTCTCGCGGCAGCTCTATGAGCCGGTGGAGATGTTCGGCAGGTCGCGGTTCCGACCGCGGCCCGGGGTGACGGTCATCAACGCGCTCGTCTGGACCGGACTCGGCTATCGCGGTCTGGCCATTCCCGGAACGTCCGACCTGCGCGCGGCGCTCGAGCGCTGCGAGGTGCCGTATCGGATCGAGTTCCGCACCGATGCCCGTGGTTTCAAGCCGACGGGTGGCGGTCCTGAGGATGCGGCGGCGCGGGTGGTGTTCCTCGGCGATTCGTTCACGGAAGGGCTGTGGGTCGCGCCGGAGGCGACGTTTGCGAGCCGCTTCGCCGACCACGCGCGGAAGCGCGGCCGGCCGGTGGCCCCGCTGAACCTCGGCGTCAACGGCTACGGCGCCCTGGAGATGCACTGGCTCCTCGAGCGCTACGCGGGCGAGCTCGCGCCGTCGCTCGTCGTGGCGAACCTCTTCCCGAACGACGTCGGCCCCGACGCCGCTGCCGTCATTCGCGGCCGCGGAGCGTCGTCGCGCGCGTACCGACGGCTGTTTTCCCACCTCGCTGCGATGGTCGCACTCGCGCGTACCGGCGGGTTCCGCTTCGCGGTGGCCCTGGTCCCCACCCGAGAACAGGTCGCTCGACGCGGCGCCGCCGCCGTCTTCCAGGAGCGCGTGACGAGCTGGTGCGAATCGATCGATGTGCCCTGCCTCGATCCCCGCATCGCGCTTCGCGAGACCGGAGCGCGAGCCGCCTACTTTCCGTGGGACCCCCACTTCACGCCCGCAGGCCACGATCGCTACGCGGAGTTTCTCGCCGATGCGCTGTTCGAGCCCTAGCCGCTTCGCCCACGCGGTCGGCTGCATCCTGGCCGCGGGTCTGTCAGGCTGTGTGTCCGGCCCTCCGAACGCTTCTCCCGGAGATGCTCCCGTGCGAGTCACTCGACTGCTCGATGCTCCCATCGTCACGCCGGCGAGCCATCCGAGTATCGGGGAGAACATCCAGGGCCCCTCTCTGATCCGCGTGCCCGATTGGGTGGAGGCTCCTCTCGGCCACTACTACCTCTACTTCGCGGACCACAAGGGTCGCAGCATCCGTCTCGCGTACGCCGACGCGCTCATCGGACCCTGGCGCGTGCACGCCCCCGGCAGTCTCCACCTCGAGGACTCGCCCTTTCCGAGCACGCCGCTGGAGTCGCCGCCCGGCGCCATCGAACGGGTGCGCGCACACTACGAGGCGGCGGGCGTTCGCGTTCCGCACGACATCGCCATGGACCTCACGACGCCGCACATCGCGTCGCCCGACGTGCACGTCGACGCCGGGAACCAGCGCATCGTGATGTACTACCACGGTCTCGAAGCCTTCGGGCAGCAGGTCACCCGCGTCGCCGTGTCGAAGGACGGGCTGCACTTCGACGCGCACCGCGAAATTCTCGGGCGAAGCTACTGGCGCGCCTTCGCGCACGCGGGAGACGTGTACGCCCTCGCGATGCCGGGTCACTTCTACCGATCGGCGAGCGCCCTCGGCGGATTCGAGGAGGGCCCCCGCCTCTTCGACGACTCGATGCGCCACAGCGCTCTCGTCGTGCGCGGCGACACGCTCCACGTCTTCTGGACGCGCGTCGGCGACGCCCCCGAGGCGATCCTGCACTCGACGATCGACGTGTCGAAGCCCTGGGCGGAGTGGTCCGAGCAGGGCGGGGCCGCCGTGCTGAAGCCCGAGCGTTCGTGGGAGGGGGCGGGCGCGCCCGTTCTGCCATCGATGCGCAGCGTCGCGTACGGTCGCGTCCACCAGCTGCGCGATCCGGCGATCTACGAAGAGGACGGGCGGACCTACCTCCTCTACGCGGTGGCGGGGGAGAGCGGCATCGCGATTGCCGAGGTCCACTTCCAGCCCGACCCTTGAAGCGATTTCGAGGCTTCGCCTGGCGGCGCCGTTCCGATAGGGTTCCTTGCGGAGGTTTCCCATGCCCACAGCGGCGAGCCACGCGAAAGAATTTTCCGCGGACGAGATCCGCACCGCTCGAAAACGCGAGGTCGCTCTCGGCTACCGGCTCCTTGCCGCGCAGGGCTGGGGGGATCTCGGTGACGGCCACATCAGCGCGCGCGATCCCGAGCGCCAGGATTGCTTCTGGATGCTCCGCTACG
>SPKZ01001472.1_pt1 | contig 11253 bp, 4 predicted proteins | sample 2456571 | NCBI WGS metagenome assembly SPKZ01 (sample SAMN11192286, study PRJNA482655) | marine metagenome | biome: ENVO:00000447; feature: ENVO:00000244|ENVO:00000211|ENVO:00000569|ENVO:00002023; material: ENVO:00002151; isolation source: ocean water from marine abyssalpelagic zone ...
GTAGGCCAGGACGTCGGCCTGGTGGCTGCCGTGCCAGCTGACCGGCGACGCGCCCGTGCCGCCCAGGGTCCAGGCAGCCCCGGGACCGAGGGTGAACACCACGCTGGTCGCGAGCAGTCCCACGGCCGGGACCGTGATCAGGGCCGGACGCCGCACGCCGAGGCCGAGCGCGGCCAGGCCCAGGAGTCCCGCGATCCCGAACACGGCGCCCGCGCCGAGCGCGACCGGACGCAGCGGGCGCAGCAGGTCGCGGTAGAGCCAGTGCTGCTCCCAGGCCGACAGGGCCCGGTAATTGGTCGAGACGCTCGCGATCCGCTGCCCGTCCAGGAAGAAGAACTTGTTGGCCTGCTGGAGCGCGGTGTCGTACTCGAAGTCGCTGCCGACGTAGACCACCTGCGTCCAGTCCTGGGGGAACTCCTGCCGCACGCGGCGTCGGAAGACGTCGTAGTGGGAGCGGGCGCCCTCGCCTGATTCGCTCGAGATGGAATGGAGCCGGTTCTCGCTGTTCCAGGTGAGCGTCTGGGTGCCGCGCACGATCGGGCGGCCCGCCGCGTCGGCCAGCATCGTTTCGGAGCTCCCGGCTTCCTCGAACCCGGTCAAGAAGCGCGGCTTGCTCGCGTGGTCATAGGACCAGCTTCGCGTGTACGCGCCCGTGCTCAGCTGGGAGACCGGGTTCCCTAACATGTCGTACTCGAAGGCCCAGGTGAGGTCCTCGGAGTTGCCCTCGGGCTTTTCCCAGGGACCGGTGGCGCGCGTGAGTCGGCCGAGTCCGTCGTATTCGAAGGATCGCTGCACGCGCTCGTAGCTCAGGTGGTCGATCCGGTAGTCCCCGAAGCTGCCGGTCTGCTCCGTGACTCGCCCGAGTCCGTCGACCGAGTAGTTCAACTCGTAGGCCGGGCTCGGCCGGCCCCAGTCTCCGCCCGTCGGCATGCGGATCCCGCTCAACTCGGAGAGCCGCGCGGTAGCGGGATCGTAGCCGTAGCGGACGATCGCGACCGGCCCATCCGACGGCTGCTGCACCAGTTCGGTGCGGGTGAGCCGGCCGAGCGCGTCGTACTCGACCGCGCCCAGCATCGCACCGTAAAAGAAAGAGGACCCCGAGAGCTTGTCGATCCCGGCCAGCCGCATCCCGTCGTAGTGCCAGCGGTAGCGTTCGGCATCCGGAAACTGCTTTTCGACCAGCCGGCCGAGCGCGTCGTAGAGGTACTGCGTGTCGAACGCGAGCCCGGCCGTGATCTGGCGTTCGGATGCGAGCCGTCCCGCGGCGTCGTACCCAAACTCGTAGTCGGTGGCGGACCCGGCCGCGTCGATCGCCACCAGGCGCCCGTACGTGGGCCCGGGCGCGGTACCGTACTCGAAGCTCGCGTCGCGCACGCCGTTGCCGCTCGGGCTCAGTTTCTTCTGGAGCAGGCGCCCCAGCGCGTCGTACTCGTGCGACACCGAGGCGCCGGTGGCATCGGTCCGCCGCGCGAGCCGCCCGGCAGCGTCGTAAGCGAAGGTCCAGGTTCCCGAGTCCGGGTCCTGGAGCTCGACCCGCCGCCCGAGCGTGTCGTAGGAAAGCAGCGTCTGGTGGTTCTGCGTGAAGCAGTTCGATCGCGCGTATTCGTTACACAGCAGCGGGTCGTAGATGATCGGATCGAGGAGCTGGATCAGCTGATCACGGGCGTCGTAGAAGGACTGAATCGCGAATGACTTCGTGAGGCCCACGGCATCCTGGTAGTGTCTGACCTCGGATCTGCGGCCGAGGCCGTCAATCCTGCGCTCGGTCCGCGTCTGCCGGTTCGCGGCGAGCACAGCGCCGAAGTAGACCTCTTCGATCACGGTCCAGGGTGCGTACTCGAAGCGGCGCCGGGTCTCTCCGTCGTAATCCTCGATCTCGCCCGGCCGCCCCACGGGGTCGTAGCCAAAGCGCCGTTCCAGGTGCGGGGCTGGCTCGTCCGCGAAGTGCGGGAGCGTCTCCGCGAGCAGCCGGCCGCGGTCGTCGAAGCTTCGCTCGACCACGATCGTCTCGTCGGCGCTCCCGGGCGACTCTTCACGGAAGCTGCGACCGAGCCCGTCCACGAAGCGCCGGGTATGCAGGAACACCCCGGGCTCGGATTCGAACCAGGAGTGGAACACGCTCTCTCCCGGTGTGTTCGGATCGTCGGGATCCGGAAGCTGGACCTCATTTGCGATCACCAGACCGCCCGGCAGCGTGTGCTGGACGACGCGGCCGAGATCGTCGTACGCGAACGACTCCACTTCGCCCTGTGGGTTCGTGACGTGGCAGGCAAGCCCGAGTCCGGGCGGGGGCTCCTGTCCCGCGGGACATCCGGAAAGGTCGGTGGTCGTCAGAAGCGGAAGGTTCGTGTCGGAGCCGAGTACGACCGCAACCGGAAACACCCGGCCGCCGGGTGTGTTGGGGTCGTAGACCAGACTCTGCTCCAGTCCGTCGGGGTCGTCCTCGGTCGGGGCCCCGATCAGCTCGCGCAGGTTCCCAAAGCTGTCGTAGCCCAGCGTGCGCTGCAGGACCCACTCGTCCAGCTCGGGGTCCAGTGGAGTTCGGTGCAGCGCCTCCACGGAGGTGAGCAATCCCGCGCCGACCTGGCCGAGCGGGAGCCCGTCGTAATACAAGCGCTGGCTCGAGACCGGGGTCGGGTCCAGCGGTGTCGTGATGCTCACGCTCGAGGGCCGCGAAATGCGCGGGAAGTTCGGATCCTGCGGGACCGCATAGCTCCAGAGCGTGCGGCGATCGTCGAGCCCGAAGTTGTCGCCGGTTACGGGATCGACTCTGCCCCACTCGTCAAGCTGGACCAGGTCGTAGAGGCCGTCGCTGCTGTAGAAGCGCTCCTGCCTGCTCATCCTTCGGTTTCCCTCGTCCCCCTCGATGCTCTCGAAGCGGCTCTCACTCAGCAGGCAGCGGCTCCAGGCCTCCGCCGGACTCGCCATAACCACGGCGGGTCCGCTCACGATCTGGTAGTCGTGCTCCTCGCGAAAGAAGACTGAAGATCCCGAGCGGACCTCGCGCGCACGCAGCACCCCAATACAGGCGCGGACCGTGCCAAGGTCGCTTTCGTAGTCCGCGATCGTCTCCGTGCCGAGGCCGACCTCCGGGTCGCCCTCGATCGCCGTGTGCACCACACGTCCGAAGCCCTGGAAGTCGCGCACCTCCCGGTCGTAGATCGCGCCGCTGTAGTGGAATTCGTCGGTCACGTCCGGCGTCTCCGGGCGCCCGTCCGAGCGCGTCAGTCGCGCGACCAGCGGAATCGAAAACGGCAACGCGGGATTCGCCCGAAGCCCGCCCGCATCCTGCATCTGGGCGCTGGAGACGTAATCGAAGCGGGTCGAGCCCCCGGAGGGGTTGATGGCGCGCTCGAGCAGGTCCGGATAGACGCTCTGGTTCGGGTAGATCCGATTGAGCTGCTCGCCGAGCACGTAGTCCGGGGATCCGTCTCCCGTGTAGTCGGCCAGGTCGCTTTCGCCCCCCGGCTCGGTGACACAGCCCCGGGTATGATAGGACAAACCGAGGATCTCGCTGATCTCGACCCTGACCGGTTCCGGCCGGAAGCCCGCGCCGGTCCCGAAGCGGACATCCCAGTGCAAGAGGGGCCACTCGCTCAGGTCGGCAGCGACGTGGTCCACGAAACCGTCCCCGTTCAGGTCAAACAGGTCGGCCTTTGTGCAGCGCTCGGAGCCGGGGTAGAGGCCCCACCGCATGCGGAAGATGTTGTGATCGGGGCTCCAATTGCTCAACTCGGACGGCAAATTTGCGAGTGGTTCGGGGGCATCGAAGCCCGCACCGTAGTTGTAAGCGACGGACCAGGACCCGGACCAGCCCAACGGGTTCATGAAGATTCGGTCCGGTAGGCCGTCCCCGTTCACGTCTGCCGAGAACGCACGTGTTCTTCTGGTTGAAGAGAAGTTCTCGTCAAACCCCGCCGGCGATGGGTCCGACCACACCATCGGACTGGAGGCGAAGGATCCGTAGCTGCCGTCGGCCGCGAGTCCGAGATTGCGCCAGATCCACCACTCGTAGTCGCCCGGACCGTCGGACTCGGGCCAGAGCGCATTGAAGGACGGGCTCCAGACCCGATCGGGAAGCCCGTCCCCGGTCAGATCGATCAGCGCCGACTCGCGGCCTCGTTCCCCCGTGACCCCCCCCTGGGTCCAGGACGTCCCGGGGAAAGCGCTCAGATTCCCGCCCTCCTCGGCAGAAAAGTACACGCTCTGCCACGTGATCTGTTCGTCCGCGAAGCCGTAGGGCCCGCCGAGTCGCACGCGCAGACCGAAGGGTTCAGCCGAAGGCAGACTCCAGCCGGAGCGTGTCCTGACGACCTCGTCCGGGTACCCGTCTCCGTTCATGTCGGCAATCGTCTTGATGACTTGTTGCCCCTCGGAGGTTTCCAGGTAAGGGGAATCGCCCTCTCGCTCCGAGACGATCGTCAGGTTCGGGTGCCACTGCACACTCGGTCGAAAGCGGCTTCCGGTTCCTGGGAAGAGCAAGCCCAGAGCGTAGAGATCGATCAGACCGTCGCCATTGAAATCTCCGGCACGCCGGAGGACGTGACTGTAAGTGTAGGGCGAATTAAAATGGGAGTAGGGATTCGATCTCGTGGGCTGGTTGGGATCGTCGGCCTGAGACGAGTCGAAGAGTTCATCGAAGGAATTGACGACGTCGTCCGGGTCGAAGCCGACCGGCGGGTTCCGGTATTCGAAGCGGTTCCGGAGCCGCTGTTCGCCTCGGCTCCCGCTCTGCTCGACACTTGCGAGCAGGCTGCGGCCCGAAGTCGGGCTCTGGGTGTAGGTGAGTTCGTAGCGCGTCACGAGCGCGCCGTCGGCCCGCACCTCGATCGTGCGCAGACGTTCGCTCAGCTCTTGTTTGAACCCGGCCCCGTAGTCGAGCCCGCGGTCGGGCCGTACTTCGCGCACGAAGCGGATTTCACGGCTGCCGGTCGGGTCCTGCTCGTGTCCGTAGACAATGCGCGCGAGGTAGGCCACGCCCGTGCCCGCAGGATGGTCGTATTCGTAGCGGACCCAGTTTCCGTGGGCGTCGCGAACTTCGTTGAGCAGCCAGGCGTAGACCTCCCCGTTCCTGGGGTTGTCGATGCGCGAGCCCGCGCCGACCGCTCCGAAGCGCAGCAGCCGGCCGGCCCGGTCGCGGATCTCCCAGCCCGAGGAGTCGCCCAGGAAGTCGATTTGCGAGCCGTCGTCGCGCTGCAGCTTGAAGCGCGCGGTCCACGGGCTCCCGTCCGCGTCGATCAGGTCCTCTCCGTCGAGCGCGTAGCGGTCGTGATAGCAGTAGCCGAGCGCCCCGCAGCCGCTGCTGGCGTAGTCGTAGGGGACCCCGAATCTGCGGTCGCGCGCGATTGCGCTCGCGCCCTGAACATTCCAGCCGAATCCGACCCATCCGGCACTTCCGTGCGCGGATCCGTTCGCGTAGACCAGCGTGACTTCGGGTGTGTGTCCGGCTGTTCCGGGCGGGACCACGATCCCGATTCTGAGGTTCGGCGTTCCAAACGCGTCGCGCACCCAGGGCCCGCGGGAACTACCCGCCGACCCGCTTCCGCGTGCGCTCGCGCGCACGCTCGCGCCCCCCTCTTCGGAGCCGGACTCCTGACCGTGCGCCGGCTCCGGTAGGCCGAATACCAGTAACGCGGTCGTGAGAATCGAAACGAACGAAGCCGGCGAATGCATCGGCCGAGAGCCAGACATGAATGTCCTCCGGGTCACTCCTGTGAGGTCGAGTCAGCGTTGTGGAGCAAGCACCGTGCCGCGGGGTCAGCCCGTGGCTCGGGTAGCTTCGAGCACGAAAACGCATCTGCGAAAAGACAGATGCGTTCGCACGGTGAGCGATCAATGACTGTGCGTGTTCGCTCGCGTCCGACGCGATCTGGTGGTGCGTCTGGCGGCTGGGCGAGGCTGCGTCGACCGGGTCGAGAGCCCGGTCGACCGCGACCCGCTTCGCCAGAGCCCCGGGGCCCGGATGGGCCGTTCTAGGCGCGGCGCCGGACACAATCGGACACTTTTGGCCAATTTCGCCCGAGAGCCATCGCTAGGCGGATCGATCTGGTAGCTAGTATTGAGAGCGACCTCGAGGTCCGCATACAGCGGATGGAGAACCGGATGAACGCCACCGTATTGGTCGTGGACGACCAGGCGGCCGCGCGGCGCGCACTCGCGGCGGAGCTCGAGGACGCGGGCTTCGATGTCGTGGAAGCCTGCGACGGCGACGACGCGTGGACGCGGTTTCAGCAGCAGGAGCCGGCGCTGGTCGTGACCGACATGGCCATGCCGCGCAGCGACGGGCTTGACCTGCTCGGGCGCATCCGGAGCGAGTCCGACGTCCCCGTGATTGTATTCACCGCCTATGGGACCGTTGATACCGCGGTGTCGGCACTCAAGCTGGGAGCTAACGAGTTCGTTTCGTCCGCGAAACTCGAGGCGGACGAGATCGTCGATCTAGCGCGAAGGATGTGCCGCAGCCCTGCGCAGGCGGCCGTGATCGAACAGCTCAGAGAACGCCTGGCGGGCGAAAGCGCAGCGATGGATCAGGTGCGTCACCGAATTGCCGGGGTGGCTCCGCTTCGGGTCCCGGTACTGATCGAGGGCGAAGAGGGTGCGGGTCGCCGGACCGTGGCGCTGGGGATGCACGATCTGGGGCCGTTCTTCGACGGCGAGTTCAAGGAATACGACGCGCCCGTCTTCTCGGCGAACAGGCGGGTCCCTCGAACCGGCTCTGTCTACATTCGCAATATCGAACGACTCTCGCCGCAGGGCCGGAAGACTCTCGCAGAGGTAATGCTTGCATCCACCCGCGAAGACCTGCGGGTGCTGGTTTCGAGCGCACTCCCGTTTGCTCAGTGGGCCCGGGGAGTCGACTTTTTGCCGGATCTGGTGCAGGAGCTCGCGCGCTTTACGATTCGGATCCCGCCACTGCGCGAGCGAGCCGCCGACATTCCAGCGATCGCAGATGCAATCAGCGCGCGTTTCGGACGGGCGCTGGGACGAGGTCGGGTTCGCTGCTCGGCGGCCACCACGCGTTTCCTGGCGTCTCAGCCGTGGCCCGGGAACGTTGCCCAACTCGCCGGGATTCTGGAGCGCTGCATCGCCTACGAGTCATCGAGCACGATCGGGCGCGCCGCCGTCGCGCGGCTCGTGCTCGAGGATCAGGAGAGTGTCGACCGAATTCGAACGGAGCGGCGTCAACTCGATCGCGACGAGGTGATTGCGGCGCTGCGAGATACCGGCGGGAACGTAGCCCAGACCGCCGAACTTTTGGGTCGAAGCCGCCAGTCGATTTACCGAATCATGTCCAAGAACGGCATTCGGATTCAGAGGGCGCACTAAGGTTTTGTAATGCTGTACTGGGTGAGCCGGATTCCGTCTTTCTCGCAGAGCGCGATCACTCTGGCGCTGGTGTTCGGCTTCGGGCTCATGCCGGGTGCGGCCGCTGCCGAGGCTGGGTTGCCGCCCGGAGACGAAGACGTGGTGCCGAGTTCGGCGCGCGCGGTCCTCGAGGAGGCGTTTGCGAACCTGTACGACTGCGACACGCGCGCCAAAATCGAACTCGTCATGCGAAGCCGCTCGGGCGCCGAGCGCAGGCGCGTGTTTCAGACCGCGCGCAAGGACATCGAGGGTCACCTGCACTCGATTGGGCGCCTGGTCGAGCCTCCCTACCTGCGGGGCATGACCGTGCTCACGATCGACACCGAGGAGCGTGGCCAGGACGCGTTCATCTACTTTCCCTCGCAGCGGCGGGTGCGCCGAATCACCACTGCGCAGCGGGCCGATTCCTTCATGGGAAGCGACGTGACCTACGAAGATCTCGAGCGGCCCAGGGCGGACGCGTACCGGGTCGAGTTCCTAGCCTCCGAGACCTTCCAGGGTGAAGCGGTTCGGGTGATTCTGGCTGTTCCGAACGAGCCTCGGAACTACACGCACGTGCACTTTCTGGTGGCGCGCAGCGACTCCGCCCTGCTCGCCACCCGCTACTTCAAGCGCGGAGCCGAGCGACCCTTCCGGGTCCTGCGCGCGGAGCGGGAGTCGATGCACACAGATGCGGGGCACGTACTTCCGACCGAGATCACGGTCGAGAACCTGGCGCGCGGAACCAGTACCCGCGTGCACTACTACGACCTCGTGGTGAATCCCGAGATCGAGGATCGGATCTTCTCGTCGCGCTTCCTGAACCGCGGCGTCGATCCGCTGGCCCGGAGTTTCGACTAGCGGGGCTGCGCTGCCGCGTTTGCAGGCGCGGGCTTCGGGCCAAAGTGCTGGTCCAGTCGTTCTCGCAGGTCCTTGATCCCGCCTTTCGCGTGTCCGATGAGGCCTTGGGGCTCGAGGGGTTCTCGGAGTCTCGAAGCGAGGCTGCCTGCGCATAGATCGCGGTCGTTCCCCAGGTCGACGAAGGACGCGATCATCAGTGCGGGGTTCAGAAACCCCAGCGCCAGCACTTTTCCGGTATCGGCCGCAATTCTGAGCTTGTCCGTCGCCACCTCTGGGTCCATGATCGGTCCGGAAATCTGGAACGGCGTGCCCAGCCCCGCGAGCCCCTTCTTCTTGGGGTCGGGTTTGATGATGCCGTCGATCTGGAAGTCCTTGAGATCCAGCAGGCCGTGGACCGCGAGAATCGCGTTCTCCGTGTCCACGAGCCCCTCGGTAGTGCCGATGCCCTTCGAGAAGTTCGACCGGAACACCGCGCAGTTGAGCCGGGAAGCGGCGCCCGAATCCTCGCGCGCGAAGTAGAGGGCGAACACGCTTCGGCCCAGCAGCCCGATCCGGCCGTTCGGAGACGAGATCGCGCCCATCGCGAACAGGACGTCTCCCTCGAGTTCGCTCAGAATCTCCCGGAGCGTACCTCCCTGGCTCTCCAGATTCAGTTCTAGATCCAGCTTCCCGTCGTCCTGCTGAGCGAGATCGTGCGGGAGTTTCGATAGTTCCAGCTGGCTCAGGCTGAGCTTTAGCTCAAAGCCGGCCGGCCCGGCCGCGGGACGGATGGACCCGGAACCTTGCACCCGGCCCTCCAGCAGCGTGGCCGCTTCGATGCTGAGGTCCACCCGTTCCTCGGTTGCTACGAGTTTTGCGCGCAGCTTCTCGAGCGGAAGCGCGGCTAGATCGACGCGCTCGAAGTCGAGTTCGACGTCTGCGTGAAGCCCGGACGGCAGTTTTAGCGGAAGCGTGCGGTCGAGGAACTCGCTGCCCGATGCCGTCGTGGTCCCCCGGAGGAGTTCGGCGAGGTCGAACCGCTGCGACTCGAGCCTGGCCTTCAGCCGGGTTGCATTGGCCTGGTTCGCATCCGCCGACAGGGTGCCCCTCGCATGCAGGTCGCTTGCGCCCGCGTGCGCCAGCAGGCCTTCCAGTACCAGGGCACCGGATGGCGCGCGCGCCAATTCGGCGTGCACGCGAACCGGCGTCGTGCCGGGCTCGAACTCGAGATTCACGCGCAGCCTGCGGGGCCTCGAGTCCTCGAGGGTCGACCAGCGGATCCGGACGCGGCGCGGGGCCGCGGACCCGGTCTGCCAGCGGAGATCGACATTCGCGAGATTGAGATCCGGCAGCGCCCACAGCTGTGCGAGCCCGGGCAGTGCCCAGGTCGTGGCCTTCTCTGCCGGTTCCGAAGACGCGTCGGGCCAGAACGATTCTACGAGTTCGCCTGGATTCCCCGCGACATCGATCCGCACGCCGCGCAGCGTGATGCGCGTGATTCTGGGCACCCGGTCCCGGAGCCAATCGATCGGGTCGAGTCCGACCGAGACCCGGTCGAGCACTGCGCTGAACGGCTGCCGTGCACCCTCTCGGGGCTTGATCAGGACGTCCCGTGCAACCACGCCGGGTCGCGGCAGCAGCCCGAGCCCGATGCGCCCCCGGATGTCGACCTCGAGATCGAGCTTTTCGGATGCGGCCTGCGTCACCCACTTGCGCAGCAGCGGGACCTCGCGGGTGCCGACGAAGACGGCTGCAAAGGCGAGGAATGCCAGTAACGCCAGAGCCAGGAGCAGCCCGCGGACCTGCATGCGTGCGTGTCCTTCTCCCACTTCCGAGCATCGCTTCGGCCCGTGCTCCGCGGCTGCTTGCCCCTGAACCCCGCGTGGCGGCCCCAGACCCGTGTTCCGGCAGAGTACACTGCATCGGTCGATTCCACGGCTAGGATGTAGGATCGGCAGATGCCGACATTTGCCTACCCGGCCTAGCGCATCCCGTCCGGGAAGAGTTGGTGGGCGTGCAGCGCAGCGTCTGGGAGCGGATCGCGCGCCCCGGATCCTGGTGGACGAGACCCGAGCGGGTTGCGGCTGTCGGTGCCTGCGTACCACTCCAGGAGCCCTGGCGGGGTTTCAACCTGGGGCGCGCGCTGAGTCTGGTGCCCGACCAGAACCTGATGTTCATGTCGCTCGTCATGCAGATGTACGGCGGCCGGAACGATTTCTACGAGCTGGTCTGGGAAGACGGTCCGGAGCGAGCTTTTCGCTAGCGCGACGCGGTTTCTCGAAGCGGCGGGCCCGGCGATGAAGCGAGCAGCACTTCGGCCGCGTCGAGGATGCGTTCCGAGGCGCCCGGCTCGAGAAGGCTCGAGAGCACCTCGTAGTGCTGGTGTGCCAGCGGGTGTTCGAGATCGCGCGCGTGAGGCAGGTAGCGCATCCATCCATTGGCGATGCCGAGTACGGCGGCGTACGCGAGCCGCGGCTGGACGCGCGTCTTCCAGTCGATGCCGACCTCGGTCGTGGGCTCCAGGGGGATGCCGAGCAGTGCGCAGTCCCCGATGCGCAGAACCTGGAGCTCGACCTCGACCGCTCGTGCGCCGCCGACGAAGAACGGGGCGGTCTTGTCGCGGACGTAGAGGCGCGCCTGCGCGATGCGTTCGCGCGCCTCCGAAACCGGCAGTTCCTGCACCGCGCGAAACACGGCACCGTCGAGTTCGGAGAGTCGGGGCAGCGCCTCGGGTGCGACGCCGAGCACCGCCGCGAGTTCGCGCTTTCGGCGGTCGAGCAGTTTTCGTGCCTCGTCGGGAGCGAGGCTGCCGAGCTGGACCGGGAGGCGCAGCGTAGCGGTGGCGGCCGCGATCGGCCCCCCCTGGGGCGCGGCGCCGTTTCCCCGGATCGCGCCGAGCACTGCCTCGGCGACCTCGCTCCCGAGCGCACGCACGGCATCGAAGCCGAGGCCGCGGCTCTGTCCCGCGATGGCCAGGTCCATCAGCCCGCGCGTGCGCGGGTCGATGTCGGCGTGTGCGCCGAGCAGAAACAGCGTGTTTGCACCCGTCTCCCGTTCGATGGTCGCGCA
>SPKZ01013787.1_pt1 | contig 11248 bp, 9 predicted proteins | sample 2456571 | NCBI WGS metagenome assembly SPKZ01 (sample SAMN11192286, study PRJNA482655) | marine metagenome | biome: ENVO:00000447; feature: ENVO:00000244|ENVO:00000211|ENVO:00000569|ENVO:00002023; material: ENVO:00002151; isolation source: ocean water from marine abyssalpelagic zone ...
TCCAGATCAAAGGGTTCTGGATGCAGAAGCAGCTTGTCGGCTTCAATCTTTGAGTAATCGAGGACGTCATTGATAATGACCAGCAGCGCCTCGCCTGAGTTTTTTATGGTATTGGCATAAAGACGCTGATCTTCGGTCAGGTTGGTATCAAACAAAAGTTCCGCCATGCCAACAACCCCGTTCATGGGGGTGCGAATCTCGTGGCTCATATTTGCAAGGAAGGCGGATTTGGCGCGGCTGGCGGTTTCTGCTTTCTCGCGAGCCGTGCGCAATTCCTCTTCGTAGTGCACGGACGACGTAATATCGAGCGCAAGGCTGATCATATCGCCATCATGGCCGCGCTGGTCGATCAATTTGATGTAACGGTCGTTCCAGAGGCGGAGTACCGTGGGCTCCGGCTGCGGGGACAGCCAACGTTGGGACATCATTGATCGCCAAGAATCTGCCGTCAGCTCTTCGGTGTCAATCAGACCTTCATCGGTCAGGATCTGTAGGATGCGCTGGTAGGCGATACCCGGTGCGACTTCTTCTACACCCTCAAAGATATTTAAATAGGCCGTGTTTGCACCAGTGAGTCGGCTGTCCGAATCGAAAAAGGCAAACCCATCCTGGAAAGCCTGAATCGAATGCCACAGGCGGCGTTCGGCCTGTTCAACCTTTTCATTCGCGGTGTTGAGATCGCTTTTTACCTTTTCGTTTTCATCGCGCACATTGGCGATTGTAACCTGCGTTGCGCCAATGCGTTTGGTCAAAGCAAGCGCATGACGGCCCAACTTGCGGTTGGCTTCCGTCAGTTCGGCTTGTTTCAATTCCAAAAGTCGCTCAGCGGCAAGACGTGCACGTCGTTCCTGAGCCAACTTATCTGCAAGCGACATGCAGAAAACTCCAAAAGATGTGGGTGCGGTATCACCCCCCCTACTCTTGCAGAGATTCCTTAATCAGGGTTTAGCGGCTGGAAACCATATCTGTTATCTGCGACCTTCGCGCAGCCATGCTAGAACCAATGTGCCCATGGCCAAAAGCAGCACCAACCAAGGCGGCAGCAGAAAGCTTTGCCGAATGGTTGTTGTTTCTGCAGCTTGGCGCGGCAGAAGACCGATCCAGCCCCGACCTGCGGCCGGGCGTCCTTCGCGAATGCTGCGCAGCTTTGGGACTCCATCTTCCAACGCCATTGTGCCACCGCGCCATGTGCGGATCAGCGGTGCCAGCACGTCGCCCGTGGCCAATGGGGTTTCCAATTCGCGTGGCGATCGCGGACCCAGGCCTATCACGGTCTCTTGGTCACCTTCCCGCAACTGGTAGAGACCCACCATGGGGCCTTCGTATCGACCTTCCCAAAGACCCGGTGCCGTTTGGGTCAACTCATGCGTTTCGGTCTCGCCGTCCGGGCGCAGGATTTCAACCGCACCAACAGAATCACCCAAGCTACGACGGCGGAGGACAAGTGACTGACCAGATGCGGTCGCGTGCAGCACCTCTTCTTCGAGCTCGGGTTCTTTCATCATCCAGTGAGACAGGCGGCGCAACAATTCCAACTGTGGGCCGCCCCCGTCATAGCCACGGGACCAAAGCCACGCATGGTCAGAGGCCAGAAGCGCAACACGTCCTTCCTGGACGCGGTCCAGCACCAAGAGCGGTCGGTCGCCCACGCCTTGCATCAGTGTGTGACCGCTTTTTGGTGCCAGATCAACCAAGCGCAACCAGTGCCCCCAGCTGTCCCGCCCTTCGAGTTCAGCGGTTACCGGGTGCTTGCCGCCGGTCTGGGTCACTGCAGGACGATACGCTTGCTCCAAAACTCGGGCCGAAGGGCGCGCAGGCAGTATATCGGCGAGTGGTGTGCGAAAAATACTATCGGCACCGGCAAAGTCAGGCCCTGCGGCCAGCAGAAGGGCGCCGCCGTCAAGGACGTAATTTACAATATTTTCCAGATAGATCGTCGGTAAAATTCCACGCCGTTTGTAGCGGTCCAAGATGATCAGGTCAAAGTCGTCGATTTTTTCTAGGAACAGCTCTCGCGTTGGAAATGCAATCAGGGACAGCTCTTCCACGGGTACCCCGTCCTGTTTTTCAGGGGGGCGGAGGATAGTGAAATGCACCAGATCGACAGAGCTGTCGGATTTCAACAAGTTTCTCCAGACGCGCCCGCCGGGATGAGGCGCACCCGAGACCAGAAGCACTCGAAGTCGGTCCCGTACGCCATTGATCTGTACCACAGCTACATTGTTGCGATCGGTCAGCTCTCCCAATGCAGTTGGTGTACGGAACTCGATCACATTTCGCCCGCCATGCGGCAGCGTGACAGGCAGTTCAAAGTCACGACCCACGGGCAAGGCAACCCGTTGAGGGGCATCGCCATCGACAACGATGTCCAGTTGCGCATGGCTTTGTTCCTCGGGAACTGCGCCAGCATCTTCGATGCGCAGGGTCAGAATCAGCGGTTCGTCGATAATGCCGAAGCTTGGCGCATTGCGGACGATGAGACGGCGATCCCAGTCGGTGCGGCGACCTGTGTGTAATAGATGAAGAGGGGCAGGCAGATTGGGCGCTTGCTCGAGATCATGTACTTGGCCATCTGACAGTGCAATGATCCCGGCCACCCGCGCGCGCGGCGCGTTGGCAAGCGCTTCGCGAAGGGCCGTCAGCAGCTGGGTGCCACCATCGTCGGCGCTGTCTGGTACAGTAATCCAGCGCACATCTGTGTTGGGGCGATCGGACAGCGCATCGCTCAGCGCATCACGGGCTGCGGCCATTTGATCCGGGCGATCAGACAGCTTGTTCGATGCACTTTGATCTAACGCAACCAGTACAATATCCGAAAGCGGGGTTTGGTCTGCTTCTTGACGAATTGGTCCGGCAAGTGTGGCCAGCACAAAAAGGACGGCCAATCCCCGAAATCCCCACCCCGGCAAGCGCCCCCAAAGTGAGACGCCGATGGCCAGACTGCTAACCGCGGCCAGGACGAGCAACACCGGAAGCGGGACCATTGGGTCAAACAGAATGCTCTGGCTCATCCGCGTGTGCTCCTCACTGACCCAACCGGTCCAGAAGCGCTGGAACATGCACCTGATCGGATTTATAGTTTCCGGTAAGCACATGCATCACCAGATTGACGCCAAACCTCCGGGCGAGTTCCCTTTGTCTTTCGCCGCCATACCCACGCCCGACGGGATACATTGGCGCACCAGAGGCATCCACAGCCCAAGCCGATGCCCAGTCATTTCCACCGATGACAACTGGAGTGACCCCATCGTTGAGCTGGCGAAACGGCACCCCTTCGGTGGCCCCAGGTTCACTGGCCGCCGCTTCCACCCAGACCATGCCGCGCAGATGCCGGCCGGGAAAGTCCTGCAGCAAATAGAAGGTGCGAGTCAGAACGTGATCACGTGGCACGGTTTCCAAGGGAGGAATGTCCAAGGAAAGCGCGATCTGCTGCAAACGCCGGGCTGCCGGGCTGGCTCTGCCCGTACCCGAAAGATCCGCATCGCGCGTGTCAAAAAAGATCATTCCGCCATTTGCAAGGTAAGTGTTCAGCCGCCCGTAGGCCTCAGCCGAAGGCATCGGCTGCTGCGCTGTCATCGGCCAGTACAGAATCGAGAACAGAGCCAACTCGTCGCGGTCTAGATTGACACCAACAGGTGCTGCAGGCTCGACTGAGGTGCGATTCCGTAGTACGTCCGACAATCCCCGCAAGCCAGCCGCGGCCGTAGCATCCACGCTTGAGTCGCCGGTCAGCACATGGCCCAATCGCAATTCGGCCGCCAGTTCGGCGGCGGTTTGGGCCGGGGCCGGTGGGGAGTGAAAAAAGATCATTGCAACGGCGAGAGCTGCCGCGCCTTTGGCCGCTTTGGACCGAGACCACAGTCCAGATACGAGCAAGGAGGCCGCCACATCCAACGCCATAAGGACCAATGCTGCGGACAGAAGCGCGCCACCAAGGGGCCGTTCCGGGCTTGCCTCAAACGCGCGGACGGGAATGTCGGGCGGCCAAACGGCGGGCTGAAGCTCTGCGCCGTCGGGCAGTACATTGCGGGCAAGGCGGCGCTTGCCGCTTTGATACACACCCGGCCAAAGGTCGGGGCCAGAGGCCGCTTCAATCAGCGCGGGGCCTGCCACACCAGGTTGCGTTCCCGCGTCGCGTAGGTGGCCAAAGCCATCAAGCACCTCAATCGGTTGCCAAACGGTGCCCGCCAGATCCGTCGCATCAGGCGCTTTTGTGGCCGATGAAACCGCTAGCCGTTCCAGCATTTTTATAAACAGTCCCGACAGCGGCAGGCTGCTCCATTCTGCGTTGGCTGTCACGTGAAACAGCACAACTTGCCCCTGGCCCAGTTCCTTTCGTGTCACGAGGGGCGTGCCATCCGCCAGCTCTGCAATGACACGGTTGGCAAGCTCGGGATCTGGTTGCGCCGCGACCTGGCTGCGCACAGTCACTTCTTCGGGGATTTCGAGTTTAAAAAATGGAGATCCTTCAGCAAACGGCGCCAGCGCTTTAGGGTCGCCCCAGCTCATCGCGCCGCCGATACTGCGCCCGCCAATGCGAAGGCGCACGGGCATCAAGGGCTCTTCTGCGTCACGCGCCGTGTCCGAGGCCGCCAGCCTTGGGCCTGCAAATCGTAGCAGTAGCCCGCCATCGGTGACCCAATCGACCAAAGCCTCTTCTTGGTCCGCAGGCAAATGGGCCACATCAGCAAGAACAATCACATCGGGTTTGGCAGGCAAAAGATCTGCCAGCCGGCCTTCGAGCAGGTTGGCGCTGGGTGCCAACGCTTCGCGCAGGTAGTGAAGCGGTGAGAGCAGGGCGAGCCCTTCATTGCCAGCCTGAGAAGAGATCAAGGCGACATCTCGGCGCCTTAGGCGGGCATCACTCAGTGCAACTGCCCCTGCAGAGCGGACATCAGCCAAGCTAAAACGGCTGACACGCGCGCGCAATTCTGTAGGCAGCGACAGCCGAACTGTGGCAGTCTTTGCCCCGGCTTCGAATTGCAAGGTGGCAGTGGCGAGAACACGCTCCTGACCACCGGGATCCAGTCCCAAAGCATGAAGCGGATGCTCGCGGGCGGCACCGGGTGTCGCCCGGGTGGCCTGCAGCAGGATGGCACCGTCCTCAAACACAGCGGGCATTAGACCCACCACCCCGTGTTGGTCCTCCACGACCTCGATCGTCCCACGCGTGAGCAGGGCCGCAATGAGATCCGCGCGTGTCTCTGTGGCACCCGCAAAGGCCAAACCATCGCTGAGCCAAAGCGTATCAAAAGCCTGATTAGCCTCTGTCACGTGACGGGCCGCCGTAGTCAGCATCTGGTGCGACGGCTGCCAGGGTCGCGGCAAAACCCCGGCGAGCAGGCGGACCTGCGCATCTGCGGGTTGAAACTGCAGCGGCCGGGGCTCTGTCAGCGACATCAGTGCCACAGGGCGATTCGCCCGTGCGGCATCTTTCATAAGCAATTGTAATTGCTTGCGCTTTTCTGCCCAATGTGCCGCTCCGGCCCAGCTGGCATCGATCACCAACAGCAATGGCTTTGTGCTGGCCTGGGGGCTTGACGGGTTGAGCACGGGCCCTGCCAGACCAACAATCACGGCCGCAAGGGCCAAAAGACGCAGCAGCAGCAGCCACCAAGGTGTGCGGTGGACCTGCGTTTCCTTGTCGCCCAGTCCCAAAAGCAGCGTGACCGCCGGGAACAGTTGTCGTTTCGGTGCTGGTGGAATGGCGCGCAGCAAGAACCAAAGGACCGGCAGCGCCAAGAGGGCGAGCAGCAACCAAGGGGCGGCAAAGCCTATGCCAAAACTTTCGCTCACGATGATTGCACAGCGCTGCGCCCAAGCGCGCCATGAAGCCACAAAAGCCCCGCTTGTGCACTTTGGTCCGTGTGATGCAGCCCCAGTTGCCAACCCGTTTGGCGACACAGATGGTCCATTGCATCGCGCCGGTCCGCCAGCCGGTCAAGGTATCGGTCCCGCAGAGCGCGTGCTTTCAGGGTTTCGTGGGCCAGCGCCCCGGTGACGCTCTCAAACCGGGTACGCCCTGCGAAGGGAAAGGCCTCTTCAATGGGATCCAGAACTTGCAACAAGATGCCACGAACGCCACGGTCGGCGGATTTGGTGAGCGCGGTTTCCAATTCTTCCATTGGCCCCAGAAAGTCAGAGATAAACAGCGCGCGGGCATGGGGCACCAGCGCGCGGTGTTCTGGCGGGGCGTATGGGGTGTCTTGCTCTTCGGTCCAGGTTTCGGCCATACGCAGGATCTGAATTTTGCCGCGCCGCGGTGGCAAAAGCCCCCCTGTCAATCCAACACGCTCTCCGCCACGCACCATCAAAATGGCAGTGGCAAGGGCCAGAAGGCGCGCGCGCGCCCCTTTGGTTGGCAAGTCCTCTCTCGAAGCGAACCGCATGGATGTCCCACAGTCGGTCCAAAACTGAACCGTCTGGGCAATTTGCCATTCCCGTTCGCGCACGAACTGCTGATCACCGCGCGCAGAGCGGCGGTGGTCGATACTGCGCCGGGAATCACCCGGTTGCACGGGACGGTACTGCCAAAAATCATCCCCCACACCGGACCGCCTGCGACCGTGCTCTCCCAGTAGAACAGCGCCGGCCAATTGTTCTGCCTGTACCAGCAGAGGCGGCAGCGGGCTGGCCGCTTCTTCGGCGCGCAGGCGCAGCTGAGCACCGGGGCCGCGCAGGGCGGCCGCACGGGTCGAGGCGCGTGGGGGGGATTCTGGGCTCACGCCGCCGCTCCTTTCGGCAGCAGAGTTTCCGCCGTCTCGAGGATCAATGCGTCAAGGTTTTCTCCGCGTGCACGGGCCGCAAAATTCAGTTGCATCCTGTGGCTCAGCACAGGTTGCGCCATCTTGAAGACGTCGCCGGGCGTGGGGGCAAGGCGCCCTTCAAGAAGCGCACGCGCGCGTACGGCCAGCATCAAGGATTGCGCTGCACGTGGGCCAGGGCCCCAAGCAACGGTTTGCGCAACACGGCCTGACACATCTGGTTCGTCTGGCCGGAAAGCGCGCACCAGATCCAGAATCGCCTCCATCACACTTTCGCCGACTGGTACGCGTCGCAGCAGACGCTGTGCGGCCATCAGTTCCGCGCCGGAAAAAACCGTATGCGCCTCTTGCGCGGCCACACCGGTCGTTGCAAGCAGAATCGCGCGTTCGGTATCGCGGTCGGGATAGGGCACATCTATCTGGAACAAAAACCGGTCCAGCTGCGCTTCGGGCAGGGGGTAGGTGCCTTCCTGTTCAATCGGGTTTTGCGTGGCCAGAACATGAAACGGCGCCTCAAGCGGGCGGGTGACACCTGCAACCGTGACATGTCCTTCCTGCATCGCCTGCAGGAGCGCGGACTGCGTGCGTGGGCTGGCTCGGTTGATTTCATCGGCCATGAGAAGTTGACAGAAAATGGGGCCCTCCAGAAAACGAAAGGTGCGACTGCCGTCTGCGGCGGTTTCCAGAACCTCGGACCCCAGAATATCCGCAGGCATCAAATCAGGCGTAAACTGGACCCGGTTGCCGTTAAGGCCCATGACTGTCGATAGGGCTTCGACCAAGCGGGTTTTCCCCAAGCCCGGCAGACCTACCAACAACCCGTGCCCCCCGCACAAAAGCGTCGCCAAAGTCAGATCTACGACCCGTTCCTGGCCAATAAACCTGCGAGTGATCGAGCTCCGCGCAGCTTGCAGCTTGGCTTCAAGGGCTTCGATCTCAGCGACTAGATTTTCGGAAGTCTGAAGCGGTCCTGCCCCGTGGTCTGCGTCAGTCATGGCGTCCCTTTCTTTGCGGGTGTATGGTCTTACTGTATCGCGCAAAAAGGAAATGGCAAAAGTAATGAGCGGACAAAAAACGAAGACCCCAAATGCAGAATCCCTTGCAACGGCCGCAAAAGCGGCATCCAAAGGCGGCCCAGCCCCGGTTCATCTGTGGAATCCGCCGTTTTGCGGTGATCTGGATATGGAAATCAAACGCGATGGCACGTGGTTCTACCTTGGAACGCCAATTGGCCGCTTCGAACTGGTGAAGCTGTTTTCTTCGATAATTAAGCTGGAAGACAGCAAATATTATCTTGTGACGCCAGTGGAGAAGGTTGGCATTCGGGTCGAGGATGCGCCTTTTGTTGCCGTGGATTTTGTAGCCACAGGTGAAGACGAAGCGCAAAGCCTGACGTTTGAAACACATGTGGGCGATGCCACGATTGCCGGCCCTGATGCGCCGATCCGCGTGGCGTTGGACCCTGAAACAGGCGAACCCTCGCCATATGTGATGGTCCGCGCAGGACTTGAGGCCCTGATTGATCGCAAGAGCTTTTACCGGCTTGTGGAGCTTGGCGTGCACCGCGATGGATGGTTTGGCCTTTGGTCCGGAGGTCAATTTTTTCCGATGCTGCCCTCAGAGCAGCTCGAAGGGTGACTACAGAATGCACGGTTCGTGGGCATCATGGGTTAAAATTGCGTGAACTATAATGCTTTAATGCTGTTGCGTGTGAGGCCTTAAAATATGGATTGAAAGGTGGCAGCCCTATTGGGGCGTAAGTAAAATAATCGGGAGGCTTCCATGCCTAAATTCGCGGCAAACCTGTCCATGTTATTTGCAGAACTGCCCTATTTGGAGCGTTTCACGGCAGCAGCTGCGGCCGGTTTTGAAGCGGTAGAGGTGCTGTTTCCCTATGATGTCGCCGCTAAGGAAACCCAACGGGCCCTTTTGTCCAACGGGTTGGACTTGCTGCTGATCAATGCACCCCCACCGAATTATACGGGTGGCGAACCCGGTTGGGCAGCCCTTCCCGGAGGCAAGGATCGTTTCCAACGCGACGTGCGCCGCGCTCTGCGGTATTCGGAGGTGCTCAAGGCGCAGCGTATCCACATTATGGCGGGGGCCGCCAGCGGCAAAGAAGCGCATAAGACCTTTGTCGAAAACCTACGCTGGGCAGCGGATTACGCGCCCTATCAGAAGTTCACCATTGAACCTCTCAATCAGAGGGATCGTCCGGGATATTTTCTGGATGACTACAATCTTGCCGCAGAGATTCTTGATGAGGTTGGGCGACATAATGTTGGTCTGCAATACGACGCTTATCACGCGCAGATGATCCACGGCGACGCTCTGAGAGTTTGGGAAACCTTAGGGGATCGCGCTTCGCATGTGCAGGTTGCAGCTGCGCCTTCGCGCTGTGAACCCGGCGCGGGTCCGGTGGACTTTGCAGCCTTGTTCGCCTCCATCGACGAAAGTGGATATGAGGGCTGGGTGAGTGCGGAATATACACCTAGCACCAAACGCACGGAGGAAAGTCTAGGCTGGTTGTCCGCAGTCGCAGCTTGATATCTCTGTGACAGCAGCGCGCCGTCTCCGGTTTATGGCTACCGAAAATAAAGAAATCTGAAAACTGACAATGCCTTACGGCGACAAACAGGGGTAAGTCTTACGACAGGAAAGGCCCGATACAATTTACCTTTTGAATTTCCCACGTTGCTTTTTGCGCTGTTGTTGTCGGGTGTTCGGTGCTGCACCGTCACCGGTGTCGCTACCGCCCAGACGCTGGGTCTCACGCTGGGGTATTCGGCACAAGGCTGGCGGTATGGTTTTTAGCTGGCCAGTTGCCTTTGCTGTGGCGCTGGATTTAGAGCCAGACGCAGCCATGCTCGGTCGCGTCCGGGTCTCCGCCGGATCGGAACTGATAGCGTTGCAAATCCTCTTCGATCGACCATTGGAACATGCGACAATGCCGTTGGTTTGGGGCGATTTTGGCAGGGTAAGGCGATCTTCAATCTCTAGCGCGGCGCAGCGCCGGTCGAATTCGTGTTCGCCGGTCACCGATCGCGGGGTTGATTGAAGAAATCGATGCGTGTGAAGCCGATGAGGCGACACTGGCGCTTGATCTTCTGGGTGGGACGGCGAAGCTCTTGTGCGCAATCAGACGCGCCGCCAGGGACGGTAGCACGACCTGCTTATCCCGCTGTTTCTAGCGCTTGAGCACAAGATCGACGTGAAGGCCAAGACTGTGCGACCTTTGTCAGCCTCTATGCCGCGCCGATCATCTGCACGGCGTTTCGAAAATGGCCGAGGATACAATCGCCCTCGCCAGATCCCAGTCAATGGACGTGCCGAGCGCGCAAAACCGCGCGCGTCTTGTCAAAGAACTGGCCGCCGGGGCTCTGACCGCGCGACACGTCCGCGACCGGATCGACTACGAAATCGGAGAGTTTTTGACCGGCCACCCTAACGCGGTCCGGCGCGCGAACAGCAGGCACAAGGCCCTCAAGCGGGTCTTTTTCCAATCCGCGTTCGTCGCGCTCGCGCACCCTGAAAGCAAAACCTTCTACGACCGAAAACGCTCCGAAGGAAAAAGACACAACCAGGCCGATATCTGCGCCATGGTGGGCGTAGTCCATGTGCTCTATCTGGCCCGGCAGACCGAGCTGGAACTGATCAACCGGCAGCGGCGCATGGTCGAGCGCAAGATACAGCGCTGCAAAGTTCCCGTCTGTCAAAAACCGCGATAGCTTCAACTTTGACGCCATCCCCTCGTTAAACAAAATGATTGTGCTCGCGCTGGCCAGCCGTGAGTGGATTGAACGCCCGGAGAATGTCATCGCACTCGGCCGCTTAGGTTCTGGAAAACCCATGTCGCGCCCGGGCTGGGCCTTGCCGCCTTTCAAAAAGAGCTGTCAGTGGCCTTTGGAACAGCGGCAGAATTCGTCAATGAACTGATAAATGCCAGAGACGAGCGGCGCCCGCTGCGATTGCAGCGGCAGCTGTCCAAGGTGAAGCTGCTGATCATCGAGGAACTGGGCTTCGTGCCACTCAGCAAGACCAGAGCGGAACTGCAGTTCGAACTGTTTTCGCAACGCGACGAACACGGCTCAATCAGAGCCGATCTCGGATCGTGAAAACCTTACACGTCAAATTGGCCTGACGGCTCACGCGCCTTGAAGCGTGTTTGACACAGGAGGGCCGCACGCTCCACGGCGCGCACCACAGACTGGCCTAATTCTACTCCGCACCCGCGGCAGATTTTTTAGCTGTCGTTGACAACTCACGCCTGTTCTCCATGGCATCATTAAGGTAAGGAACTGTTGGCGGTAAGAGACATTTCAGAGAACGAAACCGCGCAATCCCGCCAGTTTGCCTAGGACACAACTTCTGCACTGTGCTTTGGTTCAATCGTATGCGTTACGCCGGTCATACGTGTCTGACGCGGTTCCAGAGCAGTAGTTCGTTGATATCCGATGGTTTGTGCCCACCAGCAATGGCCGTCA
>SPKZ01002303.1_pt1 | contig 11246 bp, 10 predicted proteins | sample 2456571 | NCBI WGS metagenome assembly SPKZ01 (sample SAMN11192286, study PRJNA482655) | marine metagenome | biome: ENVO:00000447; feature: ENVO:00000244|ENVO:00000211|ENVO:00000569|ENVO:00002023; material: ENVO:00002151; isolation source: ocean water from marine abyssalpelagic zone ...
GCGTAAATAATAAAATTTACGCGAAAACTGATCTTGAAGTTGCATAAACACCTTTCCAAATACGGGAGGCCTAACCATTTCTGATTAAACCCTTATAGCCATTTTTCATGCTATGAGTCCTTAAGATCATATTTATAACCATAAATTTAGATCGTTAAGGATCGGAGTTTGATTTATATTAAATTTTATAGTTCTTAAACTTAAACTATTTTTAAATTAATTTAAAGAGCTAGATGGTCATAATTATAGTGGAAAATGATAAATCATTGATCGAAATTAAATAGCCATGTAAATTATTAACCTAATTAACGATTAATTCATCAATAGTAAGTTAACATGATAAAAAATATAATCCCCTCCCATCAGTCTATTATCATTTTAATCGGCCGAGGAATGTTCAGTATACTCGCGTTAGCCTCAATGCTAACGTTTATCTCCTTAGTTGCATTATCGCTAAGTCTTTCCGATGCCTCATCGATTAACAAAGCAGGTGCTCTGCGAATGCAAAGCTACCAAATTGCTTACAATTTATCCAGGGACGAGTCTGAAGTATTACGTCAGCAGCATATTGATACATTCAATCAATCACTTGCGCACATTAAAAATAATATTGTCGATAACTGGGATATCACATCAAAACTAAAAACTGAATTTATGGATGTGAATGACAAATGGCAAACGCAATTAGATATATTACACAGTAATAACCCTAAGCAATTCTTAGATAATGTCGACAACTTTGTATTAGAAATTGATAGTTTTGTGCAAAATTTACAAGATCATTCTGAGTATAAAGTTAAAATAATTACGCTAATCAAAGGACTCGGAATCGGCCTCATTTTTGCGGTATGTATTATCACTATCCGTTTGATGCAAGTGCAGGTATTAAAACCATTACAGCAAATATTCGCCGCATCTAATCAAATAAGAAAAGGAGAATTCGATGTCTCGTTTGATTTCTTCTATGAAAATGAAATAGGATCGTTAGCGAGTAACATTTCACACATGGCGCAAGATTTAAATAAATTATACAGCACGCTAGAACAGCAGGTAGATGCCAAAACCAAGCAATTAAAAGAAGCAAAAGATAAAATTAACTTTCTTTATACCACCTCACAAAAATTACACGTCACTCATCTTAATGCCGATATGCTTGAACAAACACTACAAAGTGTATCCGAGCTCAATGGCCTTAATTTCTACAAACTGGTATTAACAGGATCGGAGGTTGAAACTATTTACCTTAATTCAGGTGTTGATAATGGTGAGCAAACAATTGATCTAAAATTAGAACTTGAAGAGCAATCATTTGGTACTTTGACCGTACTTAAACGTGAAGCAAATGACCAAGATCATTTACGCAGTTACTGCCGCATTATTTCTCGTGCTCAGCACCGTTCTCAGAGTAATTTAGAAGCACAACGCTCCTTATTAATGGAAGAGCGAGCCGTTATTGCGCGAGAATTACATGATTCACTTGCACAAGCACTCTCCTATTTAAAAATACAAGTAGCCTTATTGAAACGCCATTTAAAAAATCAAGAAATCACACCGCCTACCAATGATATTGTGAATGAAATCGACACTAATTTAAAATTATCTTATACACAGCTAAGGGAACTATTAAATACGTTTCGTTTGACACTTGATGACGCGAACCTGTCTGAAGCCATTTCTATCATGCTCGCACAACTACGCCAACGCACAAAATCAAAAATTCATCTAAGTTACGAATTGGAAGAACATTTGTTTAAACCCAACCAACATATACATATATTGCAAATAATTAGAGAAGCTGTACTAAATTCAATCAAACATGCGAACTCAAACGAAATAATGATTGACTGTGGAACGAATAAAAATGGTACTATAAAAGTATCTATTTCGGATGATGGTGATGGCATTACAGCTAATCCAACTAAATCCAACCATTATGGGTTAAACATAATGGGTGAACGCGCTTCAAAACTAGGTGCTAAACTAGAAATTAAAAATAATATAACAAAAGGCACCTTGGTATTACTTACCTTCGATAGGGAAAACAAACATGCTTGACAATAGTTACACAATTTTAGTTGTTGACGATCATCCGCTAATGCGTAAAGGGATTGTTCAACTGCTTACACTAGAAGAAAAATTTAATGTAATTGGTGAAGCCAGTGATGGTGTAGAAGCTATTACGCTTGCCAAACAGCATGAACCAGATCTTGTACTGCTTGATCTGAACATGAAAGGCATGTCAGGCTTAGATACGTTAAAAGCACTTCGCTCTGAAGAGTTAAGCTCTCGCGTTGTAATTTTAACGGTTTCAGATAACAAACAAGACGTGATTAAACTAATCAATGCCGGCGCAGATGGGTACTTATTGAAAGATTCAGAACCTGATCTGCTGCTAGAACAATTACAAGATGTATTATCTGGCCAACAGGCACTTTCTGAAAGCCTACTGGGCTATTTAGATTGTCTACATGAAGATAATAATTTTGAAGAAAAACTCGCTAAGCTAACTAAACGTGAAAACCAGATTTTACTTGAAATTTCAAAAGGCTACAGCAACAAACATGTTGCAAGTAACCTGCATATTTCAGAAGGAACTGTAAAAGTTCACGTTAAAAGTTTATTGAAGAAACTAGAAGCAAGTTCACGTGTCGAAGCTGCTGTTATGTATCTTGAATTTAATAAAACGAGCGCGTAATCAAATAAATATTAGAAGTAAAAATATAAGCTTCATTATATTTTTACTTCTATTTTTCAATCAAAAATGCAAACTTGTTAAACAAGGCTATTATTGGTTATATATCCAATGACTAATGAGCCCACTCTTGCAATCAACTCAACTCGCACTATTCCCGTTACCTTCTCATATACTCCCTAATGGTAGACTCCCTTTACGTATTATTGAAGATCGCTATATACGTATGCTCAAAGACAGCACTAAAGCAATGACAGGGTTTGGTATCGTTATGATTGACTCTAAACAGACAGGACCATTTGGACGTATATCACCGATCGGCACTCATGTTAAAATTGTTGATTTTTACCCCCTTGACGATGGCTTCCTTGGTATTATCGTTGAAGGTATCGAGCGCTTCATCATCGATGATATCGCAGTAGAAGACGATGGCTTGAAAATAGCCGACATTCATTACATATCTAATTGGCCAGATCAAAGCATCACAGCACAAGATCGCTACTTAACCGACAAACTGACTGATATATACAATCAACATCCAGAGCTGGATGAACTGTACAGCCCAAAAGACATGGATAATGCAAGTTGGATATCGCAGCGTTGGTTAGAACTATTACCAATATCAGTTGAGCAAAAACAATCTCTATTACAACAACCTAATTGTACCCGCACGTTACAAGTCTTAAAAGAACTGATGCCAATATAGTCACAATCATACGCCATGTGAGCCATAGCTCTAATTAACTATATTGTTATTTATTATTGTTTATTAATTCAACTAAATGAAAGAAGTTAATTGCCAACATATTTTATTTCAAGATATGATGAGACTCTATAATCCACTCAAGTTTAGTATTGAAATATGTTGCAAAAATCACTATCAGATCTCGATAAAGTTGTCGCTATAGGCGGCGGTCATGGATTAGGCCGAGTACTATCCTCCCTGTCTTTTTTAGGTTCAAGGTTAACAGGTATAGTAACAACTACAGATAATGGTGGTTCAACAGGACGACTTAGACATTCTGAAAACTGTATCGCTTGGGGAGATATACGTAACTGTATTAATCAACTAGTAACTCAACCTGATATAGGTTCTTTATTGTTTGAATATCGCTTTCAAAACGAAGGTGAGCTCAAAAATCATAATTTAGGCAACCTAATGCTGGTGGCTCTAGATAACCTCTGTGTACGCCCGCTAGACGCTGTAAATCTTATTCGTAATATGCTGCATGTCGAATGTCAGCTCATCCCTATGTCAGAGCAGCCAAGTGACTTAATCGCAGTCACCCCCTGTGGTAATGATGTACACGGTGAAGTATCTGTCGACAAAATGCATGAGTTTCCACATCAATTAACCGTACAACCAAATGTGGCAGCAACTTTAGAAGCAGTAGAGGCTATTGAGAAAGCCGATTTAATTTTGTTAGGCCCAGGATCTTTTTTAACCAGTATCATGCCTCCGTTGTTACTTAAAGATATACAGAAAGCATTACGCAGAAGCAATGCAAAAGTAATTTACTTAGGTAATTTACAACAAGAGGTAGGCCCTGCATCAAAGATTCCTCTGCAAGAACGCTTACAGTGGTGTGAAAACAAACTTGGTTTTCCAATTATTAATGCAGTTATACAGGATATAGATAAACAGTCAGAACTGACCTACCCTACCTATACCCATGACTTACGTGAAGCAGTTAATAGAAACTATCACGATCGTGTAAAATTAAAAGAAGCGATAGAATCGGTTGTTAATCACATCTTAACGCCAGCGCGTTAATTGCATCTTCAAGACTATGTATTAGTAATGGTAATTTCGCTTGTACTTCTTCAGTATGATTCGATTTTGCCATAATCTCTAACTCTTCAGCATGTTGCTGCACTAACAGCGCGCCATATGTACCCGCACTGCTTTTTATACTGTGACAACTTTGTGCGACTTTATTATTGTCTGCATCGACCATTAGAGCCTGTAAATCCGCAATACGCTCTGTCGTTTCTTCATTAAAAACAGCCACTAATGCAGGTAACATTTCTTCACCTACGTCAACAAGCAATTGAGTGAATACCGTTTCATTTATAACTGTGTTTTCCATTTCGTTACCTCATATTTTGATTTTAACTTATAACTCATTTATCGTTTAGATCAATGACAATTGCAGTTGCATCGTCCTGTAATTGCCCGGGTAAAAGAGCTTCAAAACGTAACCAAAGTTGATCTAACATAGATTGAGCTGTCGTCCCTTTAATACCAACCAGTATATTGTCAATACAATCACAATGCCTATCAATATTTTCAAAAATACCATCTGAATAGAAAAAAAGTTTATCTCCTACTTTTAGCTGTACTGTGACGGCGGAATACGCTTCATCAGGTAAGAGTCCCAATACAGTACCTTGGCAATCAATCGCCTTGTATCCAGTATTATTCAATAAATAAGGCTGTGGATGCCCTGCGGTGGCGATTTCACATGTTTGTCCAGTCAATTTTATAACAATGCAGGTTAACATACTGGTCTCTAATAACTGATTCAGGTATAACCTGTTAGACAAACCAGCCAATAAAACACTTGGGCATGTGGGTATAGATGCGATTAACCCCTCTAAATACCCCATTATCGCAAAGCTATGAAATTTAGCGACAGGCCCATGCCCCATAATATCGCCTAAAATAAGTAATTTGCTTTCGCCATAATCATGAAAAAAAACAAAATCACCGCCACCTTCACTTGCTGGTGTATGAGCCAGTGAAAAATTCCAGTCACCAGACTTTGCTGGTAGTGACGGTTTAAATGGTCGACCGAGTGATTCCACAATACGTTGCTGATAAAGCAATGCCAGTTGATTGGTACGGCGTATCACACGATTACAAACGGCGAGTAACGGTGTCTTCGTAATCGGTTTAATTAAATAACCATCAATAGAAACCTCTGCGGCTTGCTCTTGCACTGATAGATTATCATCACCCGTTAAGAATACAAACGGTGTTAACGCTCCCTTTTCAAAAGACTCAACTTTCAGTCTAAACTCAAACCCTGACATTTCTGGCATGTGAATGTCGGCAATAATAAGGTCACAACCTTCATGTTCAATATATTTAAGTGCTAATACGGCCGCTGAGAAAATATGTACGATAAAGTCATTTTGTAAATAGCCTTTATAAGCCCACAACAGGGTTTGATCATCATCAACAATAACAATATTTAGCTTTTTTTTCTGCTCCTTTAAAGGGCAAGTGAATTTATTAATGCCATTTCCACTCTCGTAATGACCATTGTGGTTATTTTTCTGAATTAAAGCTAACCCCATGCCACTCGTTAATAACTCACCATTAAAAATATCGTTAACATTCACTTTATAGGGATCGAAACTATCACCACTATCTGATACTTCAAAATACCAATTACTTTTAATCCCTGCAAGTTCAATGCTGAACCAGTTGACAGAACCTTTGTTATGAAAATAGAGATTAGAAAGGTATTCAACTAACACTAACGTAACTCTGTCTATTTCGGCTTGCTCAAGAGCAAGTTGCTGGCATAATGTCGTTAAGAGACGCCGAACCTCACTAATTGAATCCAGTTTTAATGGATATTGCTTTGCAAAAAGTTGTGTTTTCATCAGCGGCCAAATTTACCTTTTAATAATTCCACATTTGAGATTCGATTAAGTAACCATTGTTTGAATATCGGAAAACCATTTAATCGTCTGCGCACTGAATTTCTTAATTGCATATCCAGTGGTGGACACTTCACATCATTAATCACAGTACCAAGCAATTTAACATTATTGTATTTGAAAATTTTGATTGTTTTTACCACCGAACTCTCCAGTGAGATACCCGGAGCAACAACAAGTAAACTTGCGTCACATCCTCTAGCAATAACTTCGCCTGGTATATTGGAAAAATTAGTTCGCGTGATAGCACACGTATCAAATATAATAAAATTATAGTGTTGCAACCAGAATTCGATGGTATTTTTTATCTTTTTTTCATCTCGAAAGCTGATATTTTGATCTTGTTCACTTTTTGGCGCAGGTAAAATATCAATCATGTCAGTGAACCTTGTTATACAAGCAGTTTGTGAATCTCTATCATCAAGAGACCATGACTGTTTTTCATTCATATACTGATTAGTAATGGCAGGTTTGAATGTATTAAGATCCACTATGAGCACCTTACTCCCCGCCATCTTATGGCGCCGAGCTAACGCTAAAACCAACTCAGTTCCACCTTCTTTTCCTTGAGAACAATTGATTGCTAATGACTTAATGTTTTCGTTTGCGATTAACTGATAGATCTGTTCAATTTCGACAAACGTTTCCGGTAATATATTCATAACGAAGAACCCACAATGAAGAGCGTAACAACACTTAACGCACTCCCTAATATATCCAACAACTGACTCCAATTAGACTCTTTTTCATTAGGAATATATATCGTATCTCCCGCATGTATAATCGGAATATCCCGATAGTCAGGTTGGGTAAAATAATGCTTCATATTAAAAACACGTACTCTATGTTGCATTTCTCCACGTTTAGATAAAATGACGATACGATCAATATAGGCTTCTGTCGTAGGCCCTCCTGCCATTGTTAATATACCAACAACATCCAGTGATGAGTCATATTTATAACGGCCCGGGTTATGTACCGCACCTAATACCTGCACAATATTAACGGTATTATTTAACTCCCCTTGCTCACTCTTCGCTGGAATATAAATCGTATCTCCTGGTAACACTTGCGGTAAAAGACTTTCGTCTCCCGTCTCAAAATACATGTCGAGATCAAGCGTTGATGATTTTGCATAACGTTTATTTCGATGTGTTACTTTAATATGTTTTATGTCGGCATCATTAGTTGGACCATCGGCAGCAGATAATAAATCTAAAAAATCTAACCGGCTGTTAAATGCATATCGGCCGGGCGATCCGACTGCACCAAGAATATAAATAGAAGATTCAGACTCTTGCTTGATCCATTTTGATTTATTATCTGTTGGATCATCCGGTAACTCGGTGAACATGATGGTATCACCCGCTGATAACTGCGGCAGCGTTAAGTAATCACCACCCACTTTCATAAATTGTTCTAAATCGAAAAACTGGCGTTCACCCAAGCCATCGTTGCCAACAATCATGACTTTAGATAAATCGGCTTTTTCCGTTGGTCCTTCAGCATGGCCAAGTAGATCAAGGAATGTCATATCATCATCCCATTGATAACGACCCGGGTTTTTGACCGCGCCAATAATTTTTATTGTTTCATCGTGTGATTCAACGAGCCATGATTTTTCAATCATATCGGCTTTTTCAGGTAAGAAAATCACATCCCCCCCCTCAATAACAGGAAATGGGTTATTTTCAGGATCATCCGAATATTTTTTTAAATCAAAGCGGAATGTTTCACCATTTTCTTTCAGTACTCTAATTTGCTGAGTATCAGCATATCGATTCGGCCCGCCGGCATTTGCTAACATGTCCATGAAAGTAATCCCCTCACGGCCTTCAAAAGCGCCCGGTTTATTCACTTGCCCCATCACATACACGACCTGTAAGCCAACTTTGATGTCTTCAACCTGAATAGGCACAAAAATAGTCGTACCGGGTTTTATCTTGGGTAACTTAGACATATCGCCTGTATCAAGATATAATTTCAAATCAAACGTTTGTGGAACCTTACTCCCCATAACTCTGATTTTACCCACATTGGCATAACGCGTAACGCCATTCGCTTTCATTAAACTTTCAATAATTGTCATACCCGGCACATAGGAAAATGTGCCAGGTGCATTCACCTCACCGAAAACCGTCACGGCTTTTTGAGTGTCACTTGCGTCACCACCTTGTTTTAATGACCTAGCATCAAAGGTCATCTGCACATTACCGGTCAATGGTGATGAGGGGACAAATATAATATCGCCAGACTTCAATGCTGGAAGTTCAGTGTCATCTCCCGTTTCTAAATAACGTTTGAAATTAAATATGATTACTTCAGCCCCTCGTTGCAGCTGCATATTATCGAGTTGTGCGCCGGCCAGCATCCCCCCTGCTTTATTCAAGGCCATCTGTACATTACCTAGTTCTGGTAATACAACTTCACGAGGATCATTCACATAACCTAATACTGTGATTAATTTTTCTCTCGCTCTAAACTCGATATATAACTTTGATATATCTCGGAATACGACGCTAAGAGATTGCTTCAACTCCTCGAGTACAACAGTTAACGTTTTACCTTTTACATTTAATCTGCCAACTTCAGGTAGTTGAATGAAGCCAGCGGCGTCGACTTGAAATGGTTTTTCAAAATCCTTCTCTCCGGGCATAAAAATAAATAATTGATCACCCGAATCAATGAATTTATTTTCAGCTAAAGCGATTGAAGATGTGAATAATAAAGCAGCACAAAATAATACCATGTTCATAAAGCGAGTCCTTTCGGCAATGCCGCATCACTAAACAATTCACCTTCGGTCAATAAGAAACGCCAATCTTTTACCTTGTGGTTAACCTTTTTATTGCTCTCAGATAGCCACATAAACGTGGTGACAACAGGGGATGTTGGGGGTATTAGATCAAGCCTGAGTTCTTCATAAATAACATTATTTCTTTGTTCATTCGCTGTGAGTTCTGAGACATAGTTTAGAATCGTATCTGTACGTAGATTAAATAATGCAACATCATCTAAATTTGTTGCGTATTCAACTTCAGCGTTATTTTTTGACTTATGATTATCATCATTGGAGGATTGAATTTCATGGACGAGTACTGGTGTATGCTCTTGATCTATATTAAATTCTAATTTATCTATTTGTTGAACATTCACACTTGGTATTTGATCAAAGATTAGATATTGACGCATTACATCATTATAATCTTCATCGTTATGTTCATTTAACGTGTCTTTAATACCGTTATTTACATCAACAATCGTACCAACATCGTGAAAAATAACCTCTTGATTATAATTTACGTTTGAACCCGCATCTATTGGCCTTGCTCTACTTTCAAACAACTTGTATTTAGTATATTCAATCACAACATCGGGATTATCTAGCAGTAAAAAACTAACCTGACGCAGGCACACTTTATACAGTTCGGTTAACACTGCGTTACCCGTTTCAAATTGTGGGGCACAGTACAATAATAGGTCAAGTTGGTAAGTTAAAGGATGAATAAAATTAGAGGCTAATGAGCGTAGGGGCAGTGCACAATTGGTATTAGCACTCACCCGATTCAAATTAATAATTAAATCGGTGATATTGTACTCTAAAACCGCCATCTCAACTTTGATGTCTTGAGGATCTTCAACGGCAATTGCTTTTTCAACGCGGCTGTTAATATTTTCGACTGCTTTAACATAGGCGGGTGTACAGGTTTTTGCTCCCCGTAGATTAGCGACTGAAAAATGCAAATTCAAATACGCATAGTGTAGCTTAAATTGGATTCGTTCCTCTGCATGTATTGTCGTACTTTCAAAATAGCCTTCTTGTGGCCAATTTGTACAAGCAGAAAAAGAAACGCATATAGCTATCCATAGCAATAACTTATTCATTCAATACCTTACGGCCTTGTACTTATGCCGAGCGACTTGCGTCACATTCAGTTATATTCTCAATAAAGGGAATTGCGTTTTCTACACGTAACATCGTCATCAACTTATAAGGTTGACCAGAAACTTTAAGTAAAGAGAGAGTGCGTCGTTGTGAGGTCAATCTTTTGAATAAAAAAACAATAGCGCCAATTCCGGTGGAATCGATAAAGCTAACGTTTGAAAAGTCTAAAATAATATTTTCAGTATGTTCATCAACTAAGGATTCTAATCTCGGCTGGAGGCTAACTACGTGTTCGGTATCGAGATCGGTAGCTATCTGTAAAACAATTATTCCATCATGAGGCCGTGACATTTCCATTATTAATACTCCTAAAGAATACAAAGTTAACCCTGAGGAATAATATCAACGTAAAATAAAACATTAATTTTTTAGACCTCATATTAAATAATATAGACTCAGAAAGTAGAAAATGCACAAATAAAAAAAACCACCCGAAGGTGGCTTTATTACAAATAAAACAGGTATTAACCTAATTTAGCACGTAAAGCAGAACCAATATCGGCAAGTGAACGAACAGTTGCTACACCCGCATCTTCCAGTGCTGCAAATTTCTCGTCTGCAGTACCTTTACCACCAGCGATAATTGCGCCAGCATGACCCATACGCTTACCTGCAGGCGCTGTAACGCCTGCAATGTAAGAAACGACAGGCTTAGTTACATGTGCTTTAATATAAGCGGCTGCTTCTTCTTCTGCCGTACCACCAATTTCACCAATCATCACGATTGCTTCAGTTTGTGGGTCATTTTCGAATAATTCAAGTACGTCAATAAAGTTTGTACCAGGGATCGGATCACCACCAATACCAACACACGTTGATTGACCGTAACCTTCATCCGTTGTTTGTTTTACTGCTTCGTACGTAAGCGTACCAGAGCGTGAAACAATACCAATTTTACCCGGCTTGTGAATGTGACCAGGCATAATACCAATCTTA
>SPKZ01010455.1_pt1 | contig 11241 bp, 12 predicted proteins | sample 2456571 | NCBI WGS metagenome assembly SPKZ01 (sample SAMN11192286, study PRJNA482655) | marine metagenome | biome: ENVO:00000447; feature: ENVO:00000244|ENVO:00000211|ENVO:00000569|ENVO:00002023; material: ENVO:00002151; isolation source: ocean water from marine abyssalpelagic zone ...
CAATCACCGAGTTTCTGATCTCCGCGATAATAGCCTGAGAAAAAAGCTGCTCCATCGAAATAAAACCCAAAACCTTCTCGCTTTCCGTCTCGAGGGTTACCTTGGCATGATCGATGCCTTCCAGGAAGCCCGTGCGGTCCAGGCCCAGCCCCAGCCCCAGCCCCAGCCGCGACCGCCCCGCCCGAACCGTTCGAACCGCAAGCGCTAGCGGCCGCGAAGGGGTCCCGGTGGACGCTGCGGTCCTGATCCGTGAGCTCGCCGATGCCGTGGAGTTTGCCGTGCACGTCCGGCCGCGTTCCCGCCGCGAGCAGGCCAGAGGCAGCCGGAGCGGCGCCTTGGCCGTCCGGGTCCGGGTCCCGCCTGCGGACGGCCAGGCCAACCGGGCCGTCTGCCGTGTGCTGGCGGAAGCCCTGGAAGTCCCGGCCAGCGCGGTCCGCCTCATCGCCGGGGCCCGCAGCCGTCACAAGCGGATCCGGATCGAGGGCCCCTCGCAGGAACTCGCGGCACGCATCTCGGCCCTCGGCTCAGCGCCCGAGAATTGACTCCCCGCGCGCACGTGACCTAGATTCCGGCCACGTCGACCCGCCCCGGAAGCTTCCTCTCGGATGCGCGAGTCCCGCTGAGGTTCGATGCCGACCTACGAATACGAGTGCACAAAGGGCCATCGCTTCGAGGTGCAGCAACGCATCACGGAAGAGCCCCTCCAACGCTGCCAGCAGTGCCGCTCCAAGGTCCAGCGCCTGATCTCGGCCTCCGCTTTCATCCTCAAGGGCGACGGCTGGTACGCGGATGGCTACAGCTCCAACTCCAAGACCTCGTCTGCCTCCAAGGAGGACTCGGGTTCGGGGTCCGACGCGAACAAATCCAGGGACACCGGCAAGGAAAAGCCCGCAGCAGATTCAAAGGCCGATTCCAAGGGCAAGTCTTCCTCCAAGTCCGACTGAGCGGAGGCCCGGCATGACTACCGTGATCGATGGCCAGAAGCTCGCGCTGGAGATCCGCTCGGAAGTCGCTGAACGTGTCGGCAGACTTCGAAGCAGAACTCCGAAACTGGTCGTCGTGATCGTGGGCGACGACGCGGCCTCGCGCATCTACATTCGCGGCAAGCGGCGAGCCTGCGAACGAGCGGGCCTCGTGTCCGAACAGATCGATCTGCCCGCAGAGACCGCAGAGTCCGAGCTTCTCTCACGAATTTTCGCACTCAACCGCGACCCCGAAGTGCACGGAATTCTCGTACAACTCCCGCTCCCGCCCGGGCTCGACCCCTACGCGGTCGCGCGCGCGATCGATCCCGCGAAGGACGTCGACTGCCTGCATCCTGAAAACGTAGGACGACTCGTGCAGGGAAACGCGCACATAAAGCCCTGCACAGCGGCGGGCGTAATCGAGATTCTGGACCGCCACGACGTCCCGATCGAGGGGAGCCGCGCGGTGGTGATCGGGCGGAGCGAGATCGTCGGCAAGCCTCTGGCGTTACTGCTGCTGCACCGTCACGCGACGGTGACGGTTTGCCATTCCCGCACCCGCGACCTGCCCGAGATCGCACGCAGCGCCGAGATCTTGATCGCGGCGGTCGGTCGGCCCCGCATGGTCGAAGGCAGCTGGATCAAGGACGGTGCCGCCGTGATCGACGTCGGACAAAACCGCCTCGAGGAGGGCCTCGTGGGCGACGTCGACTTCGACGCGGCCGTGGCCCGCGCTTCCCTAATTACGCCCGTACCGGGCGGCGTGGGGCCCCTCACGATCGCGATGCTGCTGCGCAATACCATCGAGGCCTACGAACAGATCGAAAGCGCCGCGCGCTCCGCGTGACCGGGGTTCGCAAAACTCCGCTCTGGGAGCGGCACCTTGAGGCCGGAGCGCGGCTCGTGGAGTTCGCGGGCTTCGACATGCCCGTGCTGTACACATCGATCCTGGCCGAACACCGTGCGGTCCGCTCCGCTGCCGGGATCTTCGACGTCTCTCACATGGGCGAGATCCGGCTGCGCGGACCCGGCGCCTTCTCGGTCGCTCAGCGACTCTTCACGCGCGATCTCGGAAAGCTCAGCGAAAGCCGGGTGCTCTACGGGCTGCTCTGCCGCGCCGACGGGGGCATCATCGACGATGTGACCCTCGCTCGGACCGGTCCCGACGACCTGCTCTTCTGCGTGAACGCCGCAAACGCCGAGAGCGATCTCGCCTGGATTCGGAGCGTCTGGAACGATTGTGGGCGACCCTGCGAACTGCTCGACGAGAGCGCGACCACCGCACTGCTCGCAGTCCAGGGCCCGGGTGCCCGCGCCATCGTCGACCCGCTGCTGGCGAATCCCGCTGCGGCGCCGCGGCGCTGGCGCTGCGCCCAGGCTGAACTCGAGCGGATGCCGGTGCTGCTGTCGCGCACCGGCTACACGGGCGAAGATGGCTACGAGATCTACCTCTCCGCGGACCACGCCGTCGAGGTCTGGGACCTGCTGCTCGCAGCAGGCGGCGGCCGGCTGACTCCGGCGGGGCTGGGAGCGCGCGACACGCTGCGCACCGAAATGGCCTTTCCCCTCTACGGCCACGAACTGTCTCTCGAGCGAAATCCGCTCGAGGCGGGCCTGGAACGCTTCGTAGACTTCGGCGTGGGCTTCATCGGCGAAGAGGCGCTCTGCAAAGTGCGAGCCTCGGGGCCTTCCGAACGGCTCGTCGGCCTGATGCTCGAGAGCCGTCAGGTGGCACGCACCGGGTATGCTCTCGCGGCCAAGGAGCCTGCGGGAGAGGTCACCAGCGGGACCTTCGGACCCAGCGTGCAGCGGTCGATCGCAATCGGCTACGTCCAGGATCGCTTTTCCAAACCCGGAACCCGGCTCTCGGTGCGGATCCGAGAGAAATCCGTAGGATGCACCGTGGTTCCCACCCCCTTCTTCGACCGCACCCGAACGCCGGCAGGAAGCGCCAAGGGCACGGCGGACGCGAAAGGATCCGAGGCACCATGACCCCGCGCAAGAACTACGAGATTCCGCAGGACTGTCGCTACACGCGAACCGACGAGTGGATCCGCAGTGAGGGCGAATCCGTGCGCCTCGGTCTCACGGACTACGCGCAGTCGGAACTCTCCGATGTCGTGTATGTCGACCTTCCCGCGGTCGGCAGTGCGTTGACGGCCGGAGAGAGTTTCGGCGTGGTGGAGTCGGTCAAGGCGGTGAGCGACCTGATCGCACCGGTCGCGGGGGAAGTACGTGAGGTGAACCAGGAACTCGAAGAACACCCGGAGTGGATCAACGAGGACCCCTACGGGCGCGGCTGGATCCTGTGCCTGGCCCCCGCCGCGGGACCCGAAGAAACAGATCTGCTCTCGCCCGACGCCTACCGGAAATTCGTGGAGGAGCGCTCCGGCTCGTGAGCTACATCCCCCACACGCCGGAGGAAATCCGCTTCATGCTCGAGCGTATCGGGGCGACCTCGATCGAGGAACTGTTCGAGAGCGTGCCTGCCGAGCTGCGGCGCCGGGCCGGGCTGAAACTTTCGGCGCCCCTGGGCGAGCGCGGACTGCTCGAATACGCGCGGGCGCAGGCTGCCCAGAACCGGGGGACGACCGAGAACTCGAGTTTTCTCGGCGCGGGCGCGTATCAGCACCAGATCCCCGCCCTGGTCGACGTACTGGCATCGCGCAGCGAGTTTGCCACCACCTACACGCCCTATCAGGCAGAAATCAGCCAGGGCACGCTCCAGTGGATCTTCGAGTTCCAGACGTTGATCTGTCAGCTCACGGGGCTCGAAGTCGCAAACGCTTCTCTCTACGACGGTGCCTCGTCGCTGGCCGAGGCCGTTCTGATGGCCCTTCGAATCACGCGGCGCGAGCGCGTTCTGGTCAGTGCCGGCGTGCACCCGCACTACCGCCACGTCCTCGAAACCTATCTGGCCGGAAACCATCCCGGGATCGAACTGGTCGCGCTTGCGGGAGACGGCCGCACGGCGCTGCCGCGCGTCGAGGAAGACGTTGCCGCGGTCGTGGTTCAGCAACCCAACTTCTTCGGCTGCGTCGAAGAACTCGAGCCTCTTGCGGACGCCGCGCACGCCGCCGGCGCGCTGGCGATTTCGGTCACGGCCGAACCGCTCGCGCTGGCCCTGCTCAAGCCTCCGGGGGCGAATGGCTTCGACATCGCGTGTGGCGAGGCGCAATCCTTCGGCGTGCCGCTCAGCTTCGGGGGACCCTACGTCGGATTTCTGGCCACGCGCGACCGGCACGTCCGACAACTGCCTGGCCGCTTGGTCGGCGAGACCGTGGACGCGTCCGGAAACCGCGGTTTCGTGATGACCCTCACCACGCGCGAGCAGCACATCAGACGCGAGAAGGCAACCAGCAACATCTGCACGAACCAGGGACTCTGCGCCCTGAGGGTCACGATCTACCTGGCGCTGCTCGGACGACGCGGCCTGCGGCAACTCGCCGAAATCAACCTGGCCCTGGGGGGCTACGCGCAGACGGCCCTCGAACGCGCGGGACTCCAGCCCGTGTTCTCAGCCCCGACATTCAACGAGTTCACGGTGCGGGTCCCGAATTTGGAGGAACGCTTCGACCGGATGGTCGGAGCCGGCGTCCTCCCGGGCGTACGGCTCGACCGCTTCGATCCCGAACGCCGTGATCAGCTCCTCGTGTGTGTCACCGAGCAGAATTCGCGCGCCGAGATCGACGCGCTCGCAAAGGCGCTTTCGGCATGAAGCCCCCCGGACGCAGCGGCCTCGTCCTGGCAGAACCGCTCCTCTTCGAGCGCTCGCGTCCCGGTCGTCCGGGCTATCCGCTCGACGCTACCGGCGTCCCGGCCATCGACCCGGCCCAGGCGCTCGGGGCGGACCAAGTGAGGGAGACGATCGAGGGCTTTCCAGAACTCTCGGAACCCGAGGTGGCCCGCCACTTCACCCGGCTCTCGCAGTGGAACTACGGCGTGGACTCAGGGCTCTTCCCGCTCGGCAGTTGCACGATGAAGTACAACCCGAAGATCAACGACGCATTGGCCGCGCTCCCGGGGATCGCGGACCTCCACCCGATGACACCGGATTCGGCAAGCCAGGGGATGCTGGCGCTGTGTCACGAACTGGAACTCGCGCTCGCCGAGATCGCGGGTCTCGACCGCGTCACGCTACAGCCGGCGGCCGGCGCGCAGGGCGAGTTCGTGGGCATGAAGATGATCCGGGCACATCACCGGGCACGCGGAGAGCACGGGCGCAACCGGGTCCTGATCCCGGATACGGCCCACGGGACCAACCCTGCGAGTGCGGCCCTGAACGGTATGGAGGTCATCCAAATCGCGAGCGATCCAGATGGCACGGTCTCTCCGGAATCGATCGAGCCGCATCTCGACGAACGGCTGGCAGCGCTCATGCTCACGAATCCGAATACGCTCGGCATCTTCGAGGCCAGGGTCGAGAAACTCTCGGAACTCGTACACGGCGCGGGCGGCCTGGTCTACCTGGACGGTGCCAACATGAACGCGCTGTTGGGAGTCTCGAAACCCGGAGACATGGGCGTCGACGTCATGCACTTCAACCTGCACAAGACCTTCTCCACTCCACACGGCGGCGGAGGGCCCGGCTCCGGACCGGTGGCCGTGCGCAACCTGCTCGCCCCGTTTCTGCCGGTGCCCGTGATCAAGCACGAACGCGAGGGCTTCCTGCTCGATCACGAGTTCCCGCTCTCGATCGGACGCGTGCACGCTTTCATGGGAAACGCCGGAATCTGCGTGCGCGCGCTCGCCTACATCCGAACACTAGGTGCGGCGGGCCTCGAAGAGTTGACGGCGCGGGCCGTCCTGAACGCCAACTACCTGCTCGCCCGGCTGAGGGGCACGTACGATACGCCTCACACCGGCCGCGTCATGCACGAGTGCATCCTCACAGACCGCCGCCAGCAAGCCTCGGGCGTCACGACCGCCGACATCGCAAAACGCCTGATCGACTACGGCTACCATCCGCCGACGATCTACTTTCCGCTGGTGGTCGAGGGCGCGCTCATGATCGAGCCGACCGAGTGCGAGTCGCTCGAATCCCTCGATGAGTTCGTCGAGGCCATGCTTCGCATCGCGGCCGAGGCCGAGGAATCGCCCGATCTCGTCACCGAGGCTCCGCACCGCTCCGTCGTCGGGCGGCTCGACGAGGTGCGTGCGGCGCGGCACCCGAAACTCCGCTGGAAGCCTCCCGTGGAGGGCTAGCCGCATGCGCGCCGCGATGGCTGTCCTCTGCCTGCTGGCCTGGACGCAGGGCTGCGTGAGTCTGCAAGAAAACTCGGGGTCCCGGGAATCGGAAGCCGGCATCGAACGAGAGATGCGGCTCGGGGCCGAGATCCACCAGCAGATCCGAAGCCAGGGCGTTCTGCTCAACGACCCGGTCATCCTCGAGTACGTAAACGAGATCGGACAGGAACTGGTGGGGGCGACGGAGCCGCAGCCGTTTATCTACCGCTTCAACGTGATCGACGACGATTCACTGAACGCATTCGCCACCTATGGGGGCTACATCTACCTGCACGCGGGCGTGCTCGCGCAGGCAGGCAGGACCTCGGAACTCGCCGGCGTACTCGCGCACGAAGTGGCCCACGTCCGGCGCCGCCACCTGATGAAGGCGTCGGAGAAGAACAAGCTTCCGAACCTCGCCGCCAATCTGGCCGCGGTCGCCGCGATTGCGGCCGGAGCGGGACCCGAAGCCCTGATCCTGGCGCAGAGCTTCAATGTTTCGATGCAGCTTCAGCACACGCGCGAAGCCGAGGCGGATGCGGACCTCCAGGCCGTCGAGTACATGGGCAGGGCCGGGTACGACCCGCAGGGTCTGATCCGCTTCTTTGAGCGAATCCAGACCGAAAGCCGAAACTACGACGCCAACATTCCGCCCTACCTGTTCAGCCACCCGGACATCGCGGACCGGATCCGGGCCACCCGGGTAACGCTCGAGCGCGGCCCGGCGCCGGGGGCTCCGCGGCCAGAAGACGAGCGTCTTCCCGCCATCCAGGGCCGACTCGCCGGGCTCCGCAACACGATCGCCGGAGGCAGCGGCCTCAAGCGGCGGTCCGACTTCGACCGCTCCCTCACCGATCCCCTGTTTGACAGGATCGATCGCGCGCTGAAGCAGGACCGGACCGAGGACGCGCGCAAAGAACTCGCCCGAGCGGAGCGACTCGAACCGAACGATCCGCGCATCTACCTCACCCGGGCCGACCTCGCCGAAGCCGACGACGATCTACTTACGGCCGAGCGCAACCTCGAAGAGGCCTTCCGTCTCGATCCCAGCGTTCCGCTGGTTCAGTACCGGCTCGGGCTGATCAACAAGAAGCTCGGCAACCGCACGCGCGCAGTCTTCTACCTCGAGTTGGCCGCGTCCAGCTTTAGGCCCGGTAGCTCCGGAGCCCGCCGCGCCATGCTCGAAATCGAGACGCTGTCGTTCCCTCTGCTCGAGGAGAGCTGGATCGGGGCCGACGGCGGAGAACGAGAAGCCAGCGAACTCGACACCTTCGAGCGAGGCGAGGCGATCACCTGGAACGCGCTCGTGGCCCGGCGCTTCGTACTGCGCCATCCTTCCTTCGAGGTCCGTTGGATCGACCCCGAGGGCCGGGTCGCCGAGCGCGAAATCGTGCTCATGCAGGCGGACCGGAAGGCGCTCGCACGCTTCGACACCACCCACGCGGATCTCGGCGCCTGGCGGATCGTGGTCCGTTCCGGCGACAGCCAGGTCTATGCCCGCCCATTCCGGATCTTCACCCGGCCGTAGACTCCCGGTCGTGGCCGATGCCGAGACCGCCCGCATTTACGAACGGGAGGCGCGCGAATGGATCGCGCAGCGCGGGCCGCGCGCCGTCGAGGACGGACGGCTCGATCGCTTCGCGGCGCAACTTCCCGCCGGATCCCGGATCGCCGACCTCGGCTGCGGCCCGGGCTGGTACGCGAGCGCGTTTGCGGAACGCGGCCTCTGGAGCATCGCGCTCGATCTCTCGGCCGCGATGCTCAAGGAGGTTCCGGCGGCGCTGCCGCGGGTGCGTGCGAGTCTGCTCGAACTCCCGTTCCGCAACCGCTCCCTGGATGCCGCCTGGGCCCAGGCGTGCTACCAGCACCTGCCGCTCAGCTCGCTTCCGCTGGCCCTCGCGCACCTGCAGCGTGCGCTGCGCGTCGATGCACGCATCGAACTCACGCTCGCACGCATGCCCGACGGCGCCACCCGGCAGGAACTCGAGGCGGCCGAGGCCGAGCGACGTCAACGCACGGGTGCGCATGCGGGTCGACTTTTCTCGCATCACTCGCCGGAACGCATCGCCCGCCTGCTGGAGGGCGCGGGCTTCTGCGAACCGGAGATCGCGGAGCTTCCCGGGGGCTTCTGGCTCTCGGTCTCGGCGCGCCGGGCGCACACGCTTCCGGACTTCGTCGGCCCCGGGCTGAGGCTTTTGGTCTGCGGCCTGAACCCTTCGCTGGGCTCGGCCGAAGCGGGCATTCCCTTCGCCCACCCGGGAAACCGCTTCTGGCGCGCGGCCCAGCACGCCGGACTGGTGGAGCGGGACCGCGACCCCCTGGACGCACTCTCGCGCGGGATCGGCTTCACGGACCTCGCCAAACGCGCGACCGCGCGCGCGGCCGAACTCGAGGACGCCGAGTACCGAGCGGGGCGCGAGCGGGTAGAGGGACTGGTCCGCCGGCTCAAGCCGCGTGCCGTCTGCTTCGTCGGGCTGGGTGGCTGGCGTGCCAGCATCGATCCACGCGCCGGGCCCGGCTGGGTCCAGGGTGGATTCGGGGGGGTCCCCGGCTACCTGATGCCGTCCACGTCGGGACTCAACGCAGCTTCGAGGCCCGAGGAACTCGCACGCCACCTGGCCCGCGCGGCCCGCGGCCCCTAGACACGGGCTGGCGGCGCAGCCAGGCCCGGGACCGGCGAGCGGGTCCGAAACACGCTCCCGCGGCGCTCGGGTTGCTCGAGGTGATCCGCGGTCACCACGTAGAGATCTTGCAGATCGCGGCCTCCGAAGCAGAGACTCGTCACGTTTTGGGCCGGCACCGAAACGCGTCGCTCGGGCTTGCCATCGGAGCCCAGGCGGGCCACGCAGCCTCCACCATAGAGCGCCACCCAGACGCATCCCTCGACGTCGACCGCGAGACCGTCGGGAAAGCCGTCGAGCTTCGCGAAGACCTCGCGGCCCGAGAGTTCGCCGGCGGCCGTCACGCGGTGCGCGATCACCTGCTGGGCCGCGGTATCGGCGTGATAGAGACGCTCTCCATCCGGCGAGAAGCCGATCCCGTTCGAGAGCGAGACCTCCCCATACAGCGCCACCGCGCGTCCGCCGGGGTCGATGCGCCAGAGTTCCCCGGGCGTGCGCGTCCCGCCCGCGCGAAAGGGATCGGAGCGGAGCGACCCCACGTAGACGCGTCCCGAGGCGTCGGTAAACAGATCGTTGAAGCCCCCGATGTCCTCGCGTTCGAGCAGCACGCGGGTCTCGCCGTCTCGAACGTGGCAGACGTTTCGGCCCGAGATCACCAGCCCCCCGTCCGCATGGAGTGCGATGCCGCCAACCCCGCGACGACGCGGAACCACGGTCTCGATCTCACCCGAGGGGTCGCGGCAATACACCCCACCTTGCCGCACGTCGCTGAAGTAGAGGCGGCCCTCGGGATCGACCCGGGGACCCTCGACAAGCCCGTAGCCCCAGGCCAGGGTTTCGACGCTCACCGCAGAGTCTCCCCTTCCGCGGCAGTCTACACCCCGGCTCCGGGAGCGCAGTCCGGCATCCGGCCCACGAGGCGCTCGTCATCCCGCTGCCGGGCAGCATAAGATCCCGGGGACGGGAGGAATCGAGCGATGGACACGGGCGAATTCACGGGCTTCGAGGTTACGCTGCGCGAGCCGGGCATCGCGTGGTTTCGCTTCAACACCCCCGAGCGACTGAACGGCATGACGACCGGAATCAAGCGCGACCTGGTCGAGGCCGTCACCCAGGCGCAGATGGACAACGGCGTGCGCGTGCTGGTCTTCACCGGCAGCGGGCGCGCCTTCTCGGCCGGCGACGACCTCAAGGCCTACCGGGATGCCGAGTTCGGCGGGCGCGCGCTGGTCCCCGAGATCGCTCCCGGGCACGACTCGGGCATCGGAACCTACAACGGACTCCGCACGATCTCGCAGCGGCTGAATACCGCGATTCGGAGTCTGGACAAGCTAACGGTCGCGGCCATCAACGGCATCGCGATCCAGACCGGCTTCTCTCTCGCGCTGGCATGCGATTTCCGGATCGCGGCGTCGGGCGCTCGCATGGGGAGTGCGACGCTTCGCTTCGGACTCCTGCCGGACGAGGGCGGCCAGTACCTGCTGCTGCAGCAGTTGGGGCTCCCGCGGACGCTCGATTTCCTGATGCGCAAGCGCATCGTGAGCGCCGAGGAAGCCCTCGAACTCGGCCTGGTGAACCGGGTCGTCCCGCTCGAAGAACTGGATCGCGCGACCCTCGAGCTGGCTCGAGAATTGGCAGATGGACCGCAGGTTTCGATGCGCCTGCTCAAGCGCTCCATCTACAACGCGGCCGAACTCGGCTTCGAACAGGCCCTGGATGAGATCGCGGCCAAGACCGCCGTTTCGGATCACCACCCGGATGCCCGCGAGGGGGTGGCGGCCTTCCGCGAGAAGCGGGCGCCCAAATTCAACCAGTGGCTCGAGTGACGCCCCGGCCGGCTGCGGCCGGGGTCGCGCGCGACGCTCCCCAGGATCAAGGAGGCAGAATGGTTCCGGAGTTGGACGATCTCGGTGCGATCAAGGCGTGCATTGGAAAGTACATCGAAGGCTCGGCCCGCGGCGACCGCAAGCTGCTCGAGGAGATCTTCCTGCCCTCGGCGCGCATGGTGGGCTGGTTCGCGGGCCAGTGCGTGGACGTTCCGATTGTCGAGTTCTTCCGGGCGGCCGAGGGCAACCCACAGTCGGACCATGGCTACCGGGCCGAACTCCAGTCGATCCAGCTCACGGGCACGGCCGCAGTCGCCACACTGGCCGAGAACGCATACCTGAATCACGATTTCGTCGATTACCTCTCCCTGATCAAGCGCGAGGACGGCTGGAAAATCGCGCACAAGAGCTTCCACGGCGAATCGGCCGACTGAGCCGCCGCCCCTCCCACGCGGGTGGCGACCGGGCGCCCCCGAATCCGCGATTCGTAGTAAATTCTCCGACTGGAGGCGCGACCCGAGCTGGTGCCGGGCCCGGACTTCAAATCCGGTGGGAGGCCTGGGATCAGGTCTTCGGCGGGTTCGATTCCCGTGCGTTTCCGCC